>WNET01000702.1_pt1 | contig 13082 bp, 12 predicted proteins | sample 5399911 | NCBI WGS metagenome assembly WNET01 (sample SAMN13153333, study PRJNA577476) | soil metagenome | isolation source: 40 cm grassland meadow soil pre-rain plot 2 | place: USA:California | collected 2015-09-08 | reverse complement strand
AACCGAACCGCTGGCCGGCGACGCAGCCTGACCTGAGAGTCCGGCAGCGATCCGCGCGGCGGCGGCCACCGCGACCTTCTCGATCTCGGAGGGCGTGCGGCTGGCCAGAGGATGCTCGACGATCACCCTCGGGTGCTCCGGCAGCCCGAGCACGGCGGCGCGAGCGTCCGCTGCCGTCTGGAACGCCTCGGTCACCACCGTCACCGCGGGCCGACCCGTCTTCTCGATCTCGACGCTGTCGTGGAGACCCCACGTCACGCACGACCCTCAGTCAGCGACCCCGTGAACGGCGGCGTCGCTGGCCTCGAGCAGCCGCTGCAGCGTCTCCGTCGGCGTCGGCACGCTCGCGCTGACCTTGCGATAGCGCTCGATCTTCGCGACCCCGTGGTCGCGGACCAGTAGCGCGGCGAGCGTGTCGAGGAAACGGTCGGCGTTGTGCTTGGAGTTATCGATCAGCGCGACGCGCGCGCCGCGGAGCGACGCGATGCGAGGGGCAGGCGTGAGGCGCTCGGTGACGTCCTCGGCAGCGGGGTTGACGATCGTGACGGTCATGGCCTGACCTCCTTCCCAGGAAACGTCGTGCGCGCGACGACGCCGAGGGCGATCTCAACCCCCCGCACCATCAGCCCGACGTCCATGCTGGGCTGATCGAGCCCGCTGGCCGCCACCATCGGGGGCGACAGCGGCAGGTGCACGAATCCGGCCCGGGCCGGGTGATTCCGCGCCGCCAGCCAGTCGAGCGTGCCGTACATCGTGAGATTGCAGAGGTACGTGCCGGCGGTGTTCGAGACGTAGGCGGGCACCCCCTCGGCCAGCAGCGCCGCGAGCATGGCGTCGAGCGGCAGCGTGGCTAGATATGCCGCGGGGCCGCCGGTCACGCACGACTCGCCCTGCGCCAGGTGGCCCGCGTTGTCAGGCGTTTCGAAGTTCATGACGTTCACCGCAACACGCTCCAGCGCGATCCGCGCACGGCCGCCGGCCAGGCCCAGGTGGACGATCGCCAGCGGGTCGGTCTCCTCCACGAGGCGAACCACCGCCGGGATCGCCTCGGCGTGGTGCACCGGCAGCACCGCGCTGCGGACCACGGCCGAGCCGACCACGCGACCGTCCAGTGCCTTCGCCACCTCCGCGGATGGGTTGACCACGTGACCGGCGAAGGGCTCGAAGCCGGTGACGAGGATCACGCGTCGGGACGAGTTCATGACCGCCAGAGTAGCAGGCGCCTACCGTTCGAGAAAGCTCACCCGCGGGTGCACGGAAGCTCGTTCTTCGTGAGCGTCGCGATCTCGGCCGCCGACCCGGTCGAGCGACTGAGCTCCCGCGGTCGTCGCGACGAGCACGAGCAGGGTCAGCGTCCGGAGGACGGTCGAGAGCATGGCCACCGACGGTAAGACGACTCGGGTGACACGCGCAAGCCGCGCCTCACCCCGCATGAGACAATCTCGCGTCATGCGCGCGCGACGTCCGGGGCGCCTGGCCCGGCAGCTCGGCATCTACACCGGGCTCGCGCCATTTCTGGTGATCGCGCTGTTTCCGGTCGTGTGGATGGTGATCACCGCGTTCAAGCAGGAGCAGGACCTCTACCTCATGAAGTTCCCGCTGTGGTTCCACCTGCCGCCGACCTTGAAGCACTTCGATCTGCTGTTCACCCAGACGTGGTTCGGCGCCTGGGTCGTCAACACCGCGCTCGTGTCGGTGGCCGTGGTCGCGATCACGCTGCTCGCCGCGCTGCCGGCGGCGTACGCGCTGGCCCGCCTGCGTCTTCCGGGCGCGAACGCCACCGGCACCGCGCTGTTCATGACCTACCTGGTGCCGCCGATCATCGTGTTCATCCCGCTGGCGCCCGTCGTGGGGAGGCTCGGGCTCTTCGACTCGTGGTGGGCCCTCGTGCTCCTCTACCCGACCTTCACGATCCCGTTCTGCACGTGGCTGATGCAGGGCTTCCTCCGCACGGTGCCCCGCGAGGTCGAGGAGGCCGCCTGGATCGACGGCTGCAGTGTGCTCGGCGGGATCGTGCGCGTCGTGCTGCCCTTGAGCGTGCCCGGCATCGCCACGATCGCGATCTTCGCGTTCACGCTCTCGATGCAGGAGTATCTCTACGCGGTGGTCTTCGCCGCGCCCGTGGACCAGAAGGTGGTCACCGTCGGCCTGCCGACCATGCTCATCCGGGGCGACATCTACTTCTGGGGCTCGCTGATGGCGGGGGCGCTGCTGGTCGGCGTGCCGACGGCCATCGCCTTCAACATCGTGCTCGACCGGTTCGTCCAGGGACTCACCGGCGTCGGCGAGGCGTGACGAGCCTCACCGCCAGAGCTGCTTCGACGCGAGCCTGGCCCCCTCCGCCATCGCTTCGAGCTTCGCCCACGTGATGTCGGGCTCGACCAGGCTCTGCGATCGCGCGAAGGTCGCGAAGCCGCAATCGGAGCCGGCCAGCACACGCTCACGCCCCACCACCTCGGCGTAGCGCACCAGGCGCTGGGCGACCAGCTCCGGATGCTCGATGAAGTTGGTCGTCGAGTCGAGCACGCCGGGGATGATGAGCTTGTCGTCGGGCAACTTCACCTCGCGGAACACGATCCACTCGTGCTCGTGACGCGGATTGGCGCCCTCGAAGGAGAGCGCTTGCGGACGGGCCCTGAGCGCGACGGGCAAGATCTCGCGGAGCGGGATGTCGCGGTGATGCGGGCCCTCGTAGTTGCCCCAGCACAGGTGCAGGCGAAGTCGATCGGGCGGGATGTCGCGGAGCGCGTGATTGAGCGCTTCCACGTTGGCCGCGGCGATCTTCAGGAACTCCGCGTTGCTCAGGTCGGGAAACGCCAGGTGGCGGCCCATCGCCAGATCCGGGCAGTCGATCTGGAGCACAAAGCCCGCGCGGTGGATCGCGTCGTACTCCTCCTTCATCACGTCGGCCAGCCGCGCCAGGTAGGCCTCGCGACCTGGATAGTGCTCGTTCTTCAGGAAGTGGGCGATGACGCCGGGCGAGGCGGCGGTCATGAAGGCCTCGGTCGGCTGCGCTTCTTTCAACGCGAGCTTGAGGTTCTCGACGTCCTTCTGCACCGCCGTCCGGTCCTTCCAGTCGATGGGGCCGTTGCACGCCGGGCGTGACACCAGAGAGCGCCGCTCAGCCCGCGCCGCGGCCTCGGGAAAGTCCGCCCAGTCCGCTCGCTTCGCCACTCCGCTCTGTCCGCCGAACCCGGTGAGGCGGTGCCTCACGTAGGTGGAGTAGCCGACCTTGCCTTGCTCGCCGTCGCTGACGACGTCGATGCCGGCGTCGACCTGCCTCCGCACGATCTCGGCGACGGCCCGGCGCACGCGCGGCTCGAACGCCAGGGCTTCCGGAGGCGTGCCGGAGTCCAGCGCCTCGAGCATCACCGCCAGATCCGCCGGACGGGGCAAGCTGCCCGTGTGCGTGGTGAGAATGCGCTCGCTGCTACGCTTCATGATCGTGTCACCTCCGTGGAGTAACTGGTAAGGGCACGAGCCCCAGGGCCACACGGCCAAAGTTCTCGGCGGCAGCATCCCAGACGAGCGCGACGTGATGTGCCGCGCCGTGGGCGTCGCGATGGAAGCGCTGGATCGCGTCGGACTCGAGCACGGCGCCGGCGCCGCTCGCCTCGAACAGCCGGTTCACCGCCTGGACGCAGAGTCTGCTGAGGAAGGCCTTGTCCCGGCGATAGCGAGCCCGATCGAGCTCGGTGAACGCCTCGCCGCGCGCGGCCTTGTCGATGATCTCGCGGATGTCCTGCTGGTGGATCGTGCGCGCGGCGTCCACCTCGGCCGAGGCTTCGGCCAGCCGCATCTGCAGCGGAACAGACTCGGCGGATCGTCCCGCTCCTGTCGTGCCTCGGAGACGAGACGTGAGCTCGTCCACCGCGCCCTGGGCGATGCCGATGAGCGGCGCCGCCAGGTCCCAGCCCGTGAGGCACCGGAGCGGCGCGCGATAGCTCGGGCGCCGGTGAAGCTCCCAGCCCGTCCAGTCGCCATCGCCGGCGCGGTTCGGATCGAGGGCGCGATGCGCGGGGACGAAGACGTCCGTGATCACGATGTCCTTGCTGCCCGTCCCCCGCATGCCGGCGGCGAACCACGTATCGACGATCTCGTAATCAGAACGCGGGAGCAGCAGCCAGATCAGTCCGTCGGGCCCGGCTCCGGGAATGGCGACCATCACCCAGCTCGCGGCGTCGCAGCCGCTCGAGAAACTCCACCGACCTGACACTCGAAAGCCTCCGTCCACCGGCTCGCCCTTCCCACGCGCCGGGTTGAGGCCCGAGGAGAAAAGCGTGTCCGGTCCGGTCGCGAAGAATTCCTCCTGAGCTCGCTCGGGAAAATGGCCGAGCCACCAGTTGTGCACGGTCCAGAGCGAATAGCACCAGCCGGTCGACCCGCACCCACGGCTGAGCTCCCAGGCCACGGCGTGGGCCATGTCCAGATCGACGCCCAGGCCGCCGTAGCGCGACGGGTTGCCGATCCGGATGAGGCCGGAGCCGATCAGGTCCTTCACGGTCTCGGGCGGAATCTGCCGGAGCTGCTCGGTCCGCGCCGCGCGTTCCTTGAGCACGGGCACCATCCCAGACGCTCGGCGCAGCAGCTCGTCTCTCATCGACCGGCCGGAGTGTAACGTGCCCCCCTGGGGTCCGCCATCGCCCCTGCGAATAGGACCAACGTCCCATGGCTTTCCTCAGCCCGGACGCCCTACCGTGCGTTGAAAGGAGACGCCATGAAGATCTGGGCTGTGCGCGTGCTCATGCTGGGTGTGATGCTGGCGGCGGTGACCGCGGGAGCGCAGGAGACGCCCTCGGGAAAGGTCGCCATCGAGACCATGTCGATCGCGGTCGGCATCGGCGTGACCTGGGGGGACGGAAAGCTCACATACCAGGGCAAGGACCATTCGTTCACCGTCAACGGGCTCAGCGTCGTGGACGTCGGCGTCTCGAAGATGTCGACGACCGGCAATGTGTACCACCTCAAGAAGCTGTCGGACTTCGCGGGCAACTATGCCGCGGCCGAGGCGGGGGCGGCCTTAGGCGCGGGCAAGAGCGCCGTGGCGATGAGGAACCAGAACGGCGTGGTCATGGAGCTGACCAGCACCGCAACAGGCATCCAGTTCACGCTGGCTCCCAAAGGGGTCGAGATCAAGTTGAAGTAGACGTCGAGCCTTCGGACTGGGGTGCTCAGGTCGCGAGCATCCCGCTGACGCATCAGGAGACAGGTATCATGCGTCGGCCATGGATCTCCGGCCCTCGGCCCGCCAGCAGGCACTGATCGCTCGCGCTCGCCGGTTGGCGCTCGAACGCTTTGCGCCGCGCGCCGACACGCACGACCGGGACGCCTCGTTTCCCTTCGACGACTACGCGGATCTGCGCGCGGACGGGCTACTCGGCCTCTGTGTCCCCGAGCGGTACGGCGGGCTCGGCGCCGATTACGAGACCTACTGTCTCGTCGCCGAGCAGCTCGCGCAGGGCAACGCGTCCACGTCGCTGACGTTCAACATGCACTGTCTCACCATGCTGATGATGGGCGAGATCGCCGACGCCATGCCCATGCCCGCGCCGGCCCGCGAGCGTCACGAGAAGCTTCGCGCCCCCAGGTTCCGCGAGGTCGTCGAGCAGGGCGTCTTCTACGGGCAGCCCCACAGCGAGCCGGTGGAGCAGGGCGAGACCGACACGAAGCTCTCGATGGGCGGCCGGCGCTTCGGCACCGTCGCACGGAAGGTCGCGGGCGGCTACGTCGTCAACGGCCGGAAGTTCTTCGTCTCGCTCGCGGGCGCCGCTCCGTACTTCGCCACGCCCGCCCTCCGGGCCGGCGACGAGCCGTGGATCGAGCGCACGCTCTATCTTCAAGTGCCGAAGGACGCGCGCGGCGTCACGTTCCCGGGTGACTGGGATCCGATGGGCATGCGCGCCACCGTGAGCCGCGACATGGTGCTGCAGGACGTCTTCGTTCCGGACGACGCCGAGGTGCTGCCGCCGGGACTGTTCGGCGCGATGTACAACGCGTTTCCGCAGCTCTCGCCGCTGACGTTCTGCGCGACCTTCCTCGGGCTGATGCAGGCGGCCTACGACGGCGCGCTCGCCTACCTGACCGGTGCGATGCCCGGCTCGCCCGGGCTTCACACCGAGGCCGCGGCCAAGGGCCCCGCGCTGGCCGAGATGCTCTTCACCCTCGAAGGTACCCGCGCGCTGTACTATCGCGCGGTCTCGGAGGCGCGCGTCGACGCGCCGGCCGCCGCCGTCCAGCGCGCTCGCGCCGCCGTCGTCACCGTGCATCGCTCCGCGGTCGTGGTGACCCAGGAGGCGATCCGACTCTGCGGCGGGCGGGGCCTGCTCAAGCGCTATCCGCTCGAGCGCTACGCTCGCGATGCCCGGGCGGGCGCGCTCATGCGCCCGTGGACTCAGGAGATCGCCACGCAGCAGGCGTGGGAGACCGCGCTCGGGCTGGGAGTAGCGCCGCAACGGAAGGAGACGCCGTGAAGATCAGCCGCCGTCAACTCCTGCACGGGACGGCCGCGACGACCGCGGCCTGGGCGATCGGTGTTCCCGCCTTCGCGCAAGCGCCCGACACTGCGCGCATTGCGATGGCAGGCGCGGCGACGGCCCTGCTGGCTGTGCTCCCGGCCGACGGCCGACGGCGCGCGGTGTTCGCGTTCGACGACAAGGAGCGATCGAACTGGCACTACATCCCGCGCCGGCGCGAGGGGCTTCCGTTCAAGGACATGCCGGCGGCCCCGCGCGCCGCGGCGCACGAGCTGATGAAGGCGAGCCTGAGCGCCGCGGGCTACGCCAAGGCGACGAACGTGATCAGCCTGGAAAGCGTGCTGCGCCAGATGGAGACCTTCGGTGGCTTGATGCGCGATCCCGACAACTACTCGGTCAGCGTGTTCGGGACGCCGGGGCCGGATGCGCGCTGGGGCTGGCGGCTCGAGGGCCATCACCTGTCGCTCAACTTCACGCTGGTGCCGGGCAAGCCGCTCGCCGTGACTCCGGCGTTCTTCGGCGCCAACCCGGCCGAGGTGCGCTCGGGTCCACTGGCCGGGCTGCGTACTCTCGCGCGCGAGGAGGATCTGGGTCGTGCGATCGCTCAGGGGATGGACGCCGCTCAGCGCAAGCGGATGGTCATCGCCGCGCAGTCGTTCGGCGACATCGTCTCCGGGCCGGGGCGCCGCGAGGGCCTCACCTCACCTGCCGGGATACCCGCCGCCGACCTCGCGCCGGCACAACGAGAGCAACTCGTGCGCCTGGTCGAGGAGTACGCGCGGAACATGCGCGCCGATCTGGCCGACGCCGAGCTGCGGCGGATCACCGAAGCCGGCGTCGAGCGCCTGCACTTCGCCTGGGCGGGGCCGATCGAGCCGGGCCACGGCCACTACTATCGGATCCACGGGCCGACCGTGCTGATCGAGCTCGACAACACGCAGAACGACGCCAACCACTCCGTGTGGCACGATCCGGCCCGCGACTTCGGCGCCGACCTCCTCGGCGCGCACTACGAGCACGGCCACCGCCACCACCACGGCTGACCACCGCCCGGCGCGGGCCGCGTTGCGACGAGTTGCCGCCGGGCCGCGGCGAGATTAGAGTGTCGCTCACCTTAGAGTTCTGGGAGGGCCACAGCCATGTGCGTTGACAACGACTCTCGTCCGCCGATCACCCCCATCGCCGGCGGCTCGGCCGGCGGCCGTGACCTGCGCCTGACGTCCGCGGACGGCACGCGCTCCATGGCGTACTCCGCGCGCGCCGCCAAGCCGTCAGGCGCCGGGATGGTCGTCATCCCCGACGTGCGCGGTCTTCATCAGTACTACAAAGATTTGGCCGATCGCTTCTCGGAGGTCGGCGTGGACTCGGTCGCCATCGACTTCTTCGCGCGCACCGCGCCTTCCGACGACCGCGGCGACAAGTTCGACTTCATGGCCCAGGTGCCGCAGACGAAGCCCGACCAGCTCCAGGCCGACATCGCCGCGGCGGTCGCTCACCTGCGCGGCGCCGACGGTGGTCAGGTCCGCTCGGTTTTCTGCGTCGGCTTCTGCTTCGGCGGTGCCTTGTCGTATCTGCAGGCGGCGAGCGGCCTCGGCTACGCGGGCGTCATCGGCTTCTACGGCTGGCCTCTCGGCCTCAAGCGCTGGCCGGATCGCCCGAGGCCGATCGACGCGGTCTCGCGCTACAAGTCGCCGGTGCTCTCGCTCTTCGGCGGCGCCGACGACGGCATTCCTCAGAAGGACGTCGACGAGTTCGACGCCGCGTGCAAGAAGGCCAACGTCAAGCACGACTCGACCGTGTACCCGGGCGCGCCGCACAGCTTCTTCGACCGGAAGTACGCCGAGTTCAAGGACGCGTCGGCCGACGCCTGGAAGCGCGTGCAGTCCTTCGTGAGCCAGAACACGAAGCGTTGATCGCGCCCGCATGACGCGGGACGAGCTCAAGCAGCGGGTGAACGCGGCCATCGAGGCGAACGCCGAGCGCATCGTCGCGCTCGGCGAGCGCATCCGCCGCCAGCCCGAGCTCGGCTTCAAGGAAGTCAAGACCGCGGCGCTGGTCGCCGATGTGTTTCGTGAAATCGGGCTGGCGCCGAAGACCGGCCTCGCTCTCACCGGCGTGCGCGCCGACGTCGCCGGCGGCGCCGGCCCCGGCCCGACGTTCGCGGTGATGGGCGAGCTCGATGGCCTCGTCGTTCAGGGCCACCCGGAAGCCGACACGGCCACCGGCGCGGCGCACGCCTGCGGTCACAACGCTCAGGTGGCGGGGATGCTCGGCGCCGCCATCGGCCTCACGGCGACGAAGGCGATGGAGCACCTGGCGGGCCGCGTGGCCTTCTTCGCCGTCCCCGCCGAGGAAGGCGGCGACCTCGAGTGGCGGCTCGAGCAGGTGCGAGCCGGACGCCTCGAGCTCCTCGGCGGCAAGTGCGAGCTGCTGCGCCTGGGCCACCTCGACGACGTCGATCTCGCCATGATGATCCACACGACGCCGCGTGCCGAAGACGGCGCGGTCGCAATCCCTCGCTCCAACAACGGCCGGTTCGGTAAGACGGTGCGCTTCGTCGGCAAGGCGGCGCACGCCGGCGCCGCGCCGCACACGGGCGTCAACGCGCTCTACGCCGCGCACATCGCGCTGATGGGCATCAATGCCGTCCGCGAGACGTTTCGCGACGAGGACACGGTGCGCGTGCATCCGATCCTCACCCACGGCGGCAGCCAGGTGAACGTCATCCCGGGCGAGGCGCGTCTCGAGACCTACGTGCGCGGGCGCACGCTCGAAGCCATCCGCGACGCCAACGCCCGGGTGGACCGTGCGCTGCGCGCCGGCGCGCTCGCGCTGGGCGCCACTGTCGAGATCGAGACGCTGCCCGGTTATCTCCCGTTGACGTGCGATCCGACGATGGCCTCGGTGTTCAAGGTGAACGCCGAGACGATGTTCGGCGCCGGCGCCTGCCGCGACGCCGGGCACCGCGCCGGCTCGACCGACATGGGCGACGTGAGTCAGGTGATGCCGGTGCTCCACCCCTACATGGGCGGCGCCCGCGGCACCGGTCACGCCGCCGACTACGCGATCGCCGATCCCCACATGGCCTACGTCATGCCGGCGCGCGCGCTGGCCGCGATGGTGGTCGATCTCTTGTGGGACGGCGCCGGCCGGGCGCGAGAGGTGGTGGCGACGGCGAAGCCAGCGCTCACTCGCGACGCCTACGTGAAGTTCCAGCGCGACATCCGCAAGCGCGAGGTTTACGAGTCCTAGTTCTGTCTCTTCGGCGCCGTGGCAGGCGGTCGTGAGCCTGCAGCTGTGGGCGTAACGCATTCCCACTTGTGAAGCACCGCCCCGGCCGTGCCTCCTACGCCAGTCGGGGGCACGGTTTCCACGATACGATCGCCCGGAAGACACCGCAGACAATCGCGACCGGTCTTGTTGACGCCATTGATGGCGCACTTGCTCGTCGCATTCACGCAGCGGCCTTCTATGGTACAGGCCATGTCCGGGTTGTTCAGTGGACTCCCCATCTGCGCGTTGCTTCCACTGGCCGCGACAAGAACGGCCCCGATGCCGAACCTCCATTGCGCCGGCTGAGAGCCCGGGCATCAGATGATCGTCTTCTCCTCCACCAGGTAGCTCTGGATCTTTCCGATGAACAGCGCCCCGTCGGCGTGCAGCGCTTTCATCTCGGGTGAGGCGAGCGCGCGCGTCATCGTGTCGCGGTCGTCGTACCAGAGCTCGGCGATGCCGTCGATCTCGATACCGATCGGCGAAATGTCCGGGCGCCGGCGCTCGTCGACGATGTGCGACTGCACGTAGCGCCGGATCCCCGACACCTTCAGCGCCAGTGGTCCGTGGATCTCGAGCCAGTGCTTCACGAACTGCTCGTGGGTCATTCCGGGCTTGCGGACCAGCAGCGAGATGGCCTTGATCATCGTCTCGTCTCCTCGGGTGCGACCTCCCGCACGGATCGCTTATGCTACATCGCGAGCTGCCAGACAGGGGGCCGATCGTGTCGCCCAACATGGTTGATTACGCCCGCACGATGCGGGAGTTCCGCCTCGACGTGCCCGCCCGTTACAACTGGGCGTTCGACACCTTCGACACCTGGGCGCGCGATCCCGCCAAGCTCGCGCTCCTGTGGGTGTCTAGCGACGGCCAGCCGCGGCGCTTCACCTTCGCCGAGCTCAGCGAGCGCTCGCGGCGCTTCGCCAACGTCCTCGCCGGGATCGGCGTCGCGCCCGGCGAGCGCATCTTCATCATGCTGCCGCGCGTGTGGCAATGGTGGGAGATCGTCCTCGGCTGCATGCGGTCGCGCGCGGTGTCGATGCCGGGCACGACGTTAATGACGCCCAAGGACATCCAGTACCGGCTCTCGATCAGCGACGCGTCAGTGGTGATCACCGACGAGGAGAACGCGTCGAAGGTCGATCAGGTCCTCGGCGAGTGCCCGGCCGTCAAGCGGCGGATCGTGCTGGGCCGCGCGACGGCCGGCTGGGACGAGTACGAGCGTCTCATGGCGCGCGCGTCGGCGACGCTGTCGCATCCGGGCAACGCCAGCGACGATCCGATGATGATCTACTTCACCTCGGGCACGACCGGGTTCCCCAAGATGGTGCTCCACAGCCACGCCTCGTACCCGATCGGCCACGTGATCACCGGCAAATTCTGGCTCGACAACACTCCGGAAGATCTGCACTGGACGATCTCCGACACTGGCTGGGCCCAGGCGGCGTGGACGTGCCTCTTCGGGCCGTGGAACATGGGAGCAGCGCTCTTCGTGTGGGACGCGCGCGGCAAGCGCTTCGAGGCCGCCGCGGCGCTCGAGATGTTCGCGCGCTACCCGATCACCACGTTCTTTGCGCCACCCACCGCGTACCGCATGTTCGTGCAGGAGTCGCTCGCGAAGTATCGCTTCCCCACCCTGCGCCATTGCCTCGGGGCCGGCGAGGCCGTGAACCCGGAGGTCATCGAGGCGTGGCGTGAGGGTACGGGGCACCACATCTACGAAGGCTACGGCCAGACCGAGACCGTGCTCCTCGCCGCGACGTTCCCGGCGACGCCGTGGAGGCCCGGCTCCATGGGCCCTGCCTCCCCCGGTCACGAGCTCGCCATCGTCGACGACGACGGCCATGAAATCTCGCGCGGCACGGAAGGTGATCTCGCCGTCCGCGTGCGGCCGGTCCGTCCAGTCGGGATGTTCCAGGAGTACTGGCGCAACCCCGAGGCGACGGAGAAGTGCCATCGCGGCGACTGGTACGTCACGGGCGACCGCGCGTCGATGGACGACGACGGCTACCTCTGGTTCGTGGGCCGCGCCGACGACGTGATCAACAGCGCGTCGTACCGGATCGGGCCGTTCGAGGTCGAGTCCGCGCTGGTCGAGCACGCCGCGGTCGCCGAGGCCGCCGTCATCGGCAAGCCGGATACGCTCCGCGGCGAGATCGTCAAGGCGTTCGTGGTGCTGGCGCCCGGGCACTTTGCGTCGGACGCGCTCGCCGGCGAGCTGCAGGAGCACGTCAAGGCGGTGACCGCTCCCTACAAGTACCCGCGCGAGATCGAGTTCGTCACCGACCTGCCGAAGACGATCAGCGGCAAGATCAGGCGCACCGAGCTGCGCGACATGGAGCGACGGCGGGCGCGATCGCCCCGCTGAGCTATAATCGCCTCCCTCGATGGCGCATCCGTTGTTCAGCGACGAGCACGAGATGCTCCGACGGTCGATCCACGCCTTCGTCGAGAAGGAGGTCGCGCCGCGCGTCGGCGAGTGGGAGGCGGCGGGACGCATCCCACGCGAGCTGTGGCAACGCCTCGGCGAGCTCGGTTTCCTCGGCCTCGAGTTCCCGACGGAGTACGGTGGGAGCGGTGCCGACTTCCTCGCCAGCGTCGTGCTCGGCGAGGAGATGGCGCGCTGCCGCTCGGGCGGCGTGGCCTTCAGCGTCCTCGTCCACACCGACATGTCGTCGCCCTGGCTCGTGCGCTTCGGCACCGACGCCCAGAAGCGCAAGTACCTGCCGGGCATCGCCCGGGGCGAGACGGTCTGCGCGCTCGGCATCACCGAGCCCGGCGCCGGATCGGATATGGCCGCGCTCACGACCCGCGCCGAGCGAGACGGCGACGTCTATCGCCTCACCGGCAGCAAGATCTTCATCACCAACGGCGTGTACGGCGATCTCTACTTCGTCGCCGCGCGCACGGATGCGGGCACGCCAGACCGCCGCCATGCCGGGATTTCGATGTTCCTCGTCGAGCGCGGGCTTCCAGGCTTCACGGTGAGCCGCAAGCTCGACAAGATGGGCATGCGCGCGTCGGATACGGCCGAGCTCGCCTTCCAGGACTGTCCGGTGCCGGCGGAGAATCTCCTCGGCGTCGAAGGTCGGGGCTTCCAGCAGCTCGCCGCGGGACTGCAGCGCGAGCGGTTGATGGCCGCGGTGCTGGCCCGGTCCGGAGCCGAGCAGGCGCTCGAGGACACGATGAGCTATCTCCGCGAGCGGACCGCGTTCGGCGAGCCGCTGGCCCAGCGCCAGGTGCTGCGCCACCGCGTCGCCGATCTCGCCACCGACCTGGAGGCGGCGCGCGAGCTCGTCTATCACGCGATCCGGCTGTTCATGGCCGGCGAGGACT
>WNET01001666.1_pt1 | contig 13087 bp, 12 predicted proteins | sample 5399911 | NCBI WGS metagenome assembly WNET01 (sample SAMN13153333, study PRJNA577476) | soil metagenome | isolation source: 40 cm grassland meadow soil pre-rain plot 2 | place: USA:California | collected 2015-09-08 | reverse complement strand
ACAACAATAGATCTGTAGCCGGCATCGGTGATGCCGGGCCGGGGTCACCGACCCCGGCTACAGCCGGAAGGCTCGACAGATTGAACAGCGAGATCGTCGAGCGAATCAACGCTTCCGGACGCGCATACCTGACGCAGACCAAATTGCGCGGACAAACGCTAATGCGCATTGGCCTCGGTAATGTGCTTACGACCGAAGAACACCTGCGCAAGGCATGGGAGATAATTCAGGAAACGGCGAGCAAACTGTAATCGCTCCGCTGCCTGCCGCGCCGTAGCTCGCCGCGGCGACCGAAGGCGGGCGCGAAGTGCCACGCCGACATAAAATGTGGTCCTGCGTAGGACCGCTGATAGGCGGCGGCTACAGATTTGCGGCTGGGCTACGCCGCCGCTACAATTTTCGTCGCTATGATGAAGTTACTGCGCAGGCACAAAAATTGGCTGATGATCGTGATCGCCATTCTAGCCATCCCTTTCGTCTTCTATTTTGTGCAACGGCCCGATTACGGCGCGATGCGCTCCGATCGATTTGCTCACATGTATGACCGCAACGTTTCGATGCTGGAAGCGCAGCAGATCGGGCGGCTCCTCACTCTGGCGCAGGCCATCGGTATGTCTGATTTTGTGCGAACTCTGACGGCAGGAGCCGGCATGAACCAGAACCAAGTTGCCGTCCAATTCATCATCAACCTGCTGGTTCTACGGCACGAGGCGGAACGGCTTGGGCTTCGCCCCAGCGCTTCTGAGATTGCCGACGTCGTGCGCAAGTTGCCGGCTTTTCAGAATGAATCGGGCTTCGACATTAATAAGTTCACCGATTTCGTGCGGAACGGTCTGGCGCCGATGGGGCTCGGTGAAGAGCATATAGAGCAACTGGTTCGCGATGAGATTTGCATGAACGAAATCAAGCGACTACTGGCGGCAGGCATCACAGTTTCTAAAGGGGAGCTCGATGAAAATTTTCGGCGGGGATACGACAAGTTTTACGTGAGCGTGATCCGATTTCGGCCCACTGATTTTCAGGACGGCATCACGGTCAATGATGAAGATGTGCAGAAGTACTACGATGCACATAAGGCCGAGCTGAAAACCGACGAAAAGCGCAAGGTGCAGTTTGTGCGGCTGGGCCTCACCGAGGAGCAAACGAAGTTGACTGGGAAAGAACGGATTGAGGTTTTGCAAAAGCTTTCCGATCGCGCAACCGATTTGACGCAGGCGCTCTTGGAGAAAGGCGCGGATTTCAAGCAGGCCGCTGAGAAATTTCAGCTGCCCGTGCACGAAACCGGGGAATTTACGGCAGCGGCGCCCGATCCACAGTTGAAAAGCAATCCGCAGCTTGGCGCCGCAGCTTTTAAATTATCAGCACAGGAGCCGAACAGCGATCCGATCCAGGTGGCCGATGGATTTTATATTTTACATCTTACCGGCGCTAACGAAACACGTCCTCTCACACTCGAAGAGGCGAAGCCAAAAATCGTGGAAGCCATTAAGAAGGCACGGTCTCGTGAGTTAATGTCAACGAAAGGGGCCGAGGTCGTGAATCAGCTCCGCGAGGCAACGAAATCTGGACAGCTCCTGGAAGCGGCTATTCAAAAGGCGGGCGCAAAACCTGAGAAGCTCCCGCCGTTTTCACTGATCGAGGAGGAAAAGACAAAACCTGACGGCAACGAACCGAAGAAGGAATCGGCCGATCTTGCCGCGATTAAAGAGGCCGTGGCATTCTTGAACGCCGGCGAGATCAGCGATTTTTCTCCCTCGGGTGAAAGCGGATTCATTGCGGTTTTGGAAAAGCGAGAGCCATTTGCCGATGCAAATGCCGGCGAGAAGAAGGCGGCGTTTGAGAAAAGAATTCTTGATAACAAGCAGCGCATTGTCTTGTACGAATGGTTGCGCGAACGGCAACAAGCCGCCGGCCTTCAATCCAGCAAAGGTTAGACTGTACGGCGGCTGTCGCAGCCGCAATCCTTTATCCGATGGAACAATCGCCGGCTGAAATCTTCGACGACGCTAGTGGCGACCTCGCCGTCGGCGATTTGGAAAGCGCAGTTGGAAAGTATCGGCGTTGTGTTGAGATAGCGCCCGATTTTTTCGACGGCTGGCACGCGCTCGGAATGGCGCTGATGAAACTCGGTCGTTTTGCGGAAGCGATCGAAGCGGGTAAAAGAGCGGTCGAGCTTCGGCCTAATGACCAGATCGGTTGGACGAGTTTGTCGCTCTTTTACAATCGCGCCGGCAATATCAAAGAAGCCGAAGCCGCAGGGGCCAAGGCGAAAGTCCTTTCCTGGGGCGGCAAGATTGCGCCGGAGTAGGGACTCCGGAACTCGCCATAAGGGTCACAGCACGCTCAGAGAAATGTTATTTGACAGACTGAACTTCCAAGATTTACTGAAAATACATGAAGAACGAAAATCAGGCCATCACTGCTCTGCGCGAGGCCCGGGACGAATTTGTCAGCCAGTGGGGCGTGATCGGGAGCGCCTGGGGAGTCAACCGCACCATGGCGCAGATTCATGCCCTGCTCATTACCGCTCCCTCTGCACTCAGCACGGATGAGGTCATGGCGGAGCTGAAGATCAGCCGCGGGAACGCCCACAGGAATCTGCGCGACCTGGTGAGTTGGGGCTTGGTGCGCAGCGTCGTTCGCAAAGGCGAGCGGAAGGAATTTTTTGAGGCGGAAAAAAATGTCTGGAAGATGTTCTGCATCATTATTCGCGAACGCCGACGGCGGGAGCTACGGCCGGCGCAGGCTGTTTTGAAAGAGTGCCTTTCGCGGACCAACAATCTGCGAGGCACTGAAGCGGCCGCTTTTAACAAACAACTCAAAGCTCTTAGTGACTTCCTCGAGCTGGCCGACGGCGTGATCACCAAGCTCTCACAGTCGGAGCAAAGTAAAATGGTTCCCTGGGCCCTCAAATTTTTGAAATGAACGAGGCTGCTTTTTTCACCGAAACAACAAACCAGGAAAGGAAACTGTCATGACTCCAATCGTTTGGACTTACGTTATTTACATCGCGTTGAGCATTCCGCTCACCGTCTGGGTCGCACAAACGCTCCACAAGAACGGCCGCATCTTTTTGATTGATTCGTTTCACGGCAACGAACAATTGGCCGGCTCGGTCAACCATCTCCTGGTGGTTGGCTTCTATCTTATCAACATCGGCTACGTTGCGCTCGCTCTAAAGGAGGGAATTGCGCCGGCAGATCTTCGGGGAGTGTTTGAAACAATCAGTCGAAAGATTGGGGTGGTGATGCTCGTGCTCGGCGCAATGCATTTTTTTAACATCTTCGTGTTTTCGAAAATGCGACGCCGCGCTCTTTTACAATCCGCGCCGCCGCCGTTGCCCCCGCAGGCTCACATGTCCGTCCCGGCGCGATGAAGCGACTTTACGTTTTGTTCGATGCGCAATGCGAACTCTGTGTTCGCTGTCGCAACTGGCTGATGAAACAAGCGGCTTTTGTGCCGCTTGTGTTCATCGCATTGCAATCGGATGAAGCAAGGCAGCGATTTCCAGAAATCGAAAAGCTTAGACCGAATGAACAGCTGCTCGTGATTTCAGATGACGGCTCGGTTTATCGTGGCGCTTGCGCGTGGATCATGTGCCTGTGGGCTCTCCAGAATTATCGAAAGCACGCGCTGCGATTGGCACATCCAATCTTGCTGCCGTGCGCAAAAATTGTGTGTGAACTGCTATCACGGAATCGCTTCTTCTTGTCGGATGCACTCTTTCGGCACGATGCGCAAAGCGCGGCGAAAAAGTTGATCGCTCATTATCATCTGCACAAATCCACCTGGTCCAATACTGCCTGCTCGCGATGAAGCTAGTCATTCCTGGCGAAACCGGACAGATCAGCGCAATCCTATGCCGAGCCTTTTCCCATGCCGGGGATGAAGTCGTAATCCTGAATCGAAAATCGGCACCGCAATCCTTGTGTCGCTGATCTCTGCGCACGCTACCGCAAAATGAGTTCGAGACTCCGATAGACCGTCCAGTCCCGGGTCGGACTTACCAAATATTCACGCGCTTATCGGCAGGCCTTGCCATTGGTGAGCCGTCAGGAATATTAAATGCCTGCTGAAACTCCGGCAGATTTGAGAGCGGTCCATTCACACGAAATTGCGCCGGCGAATGCGGATCGGTATTGAGTCGCAGCTTTTGGTCTTCGTCGCGAATCTTTGACCGCCAAATCGCGGCGAATGACAGGAAGAAACGCTGCTCTGGCGTGAGGCCGTCGATTTTTTTCGTGCGTTCCTCCGGATGTTTGTCGAGTGCTTTTTGCAACGCGGCATAGGCGAGCTTCACTCCGCCGATGTCTGCGATGTTTTCGCCTTGGGTGAGCTCTCCGTTCACGTGCAACCCCGGCAGTGGCTCGTACGACGAATATTGATCGACGACCGCTTTGCGACGCTTGTCATATTCCTCTGCTGATTTTTTTGACCACCAGTCGCGCAAATTGCCCACTGCATCGAACTGTCGTCCCTGATCATCAAAGCCGTGCGTCATTTCATGGCCGATGACAGCGCCGATCGCGCCGTAGTTCACCGCGTCGTCTGCGTTCGCGTAGAAGAACGGCGGCTGCAAAATGCCTGCCGGAAACACGATCTCGTTCATGTTGGGGTTGTAATACGCATTCACCGTGGGCGGTGTCATGCCCCAGTCAGTCCGGTCGACCGGTTTGCCGATCTTCTGCACGTCCCGGTCAGCTTCGAATTTCTCAGCGCGAATCGTATTCAAGACGAATGGGCCGCGGTCGATCTGCAGTAACGAATAGTCGAGCCACTTATCGGGATAACCGATCTTTACCTGAAACGCGGCAAGCTTTTTCAGTGCTTCCTTTTTTGTCGGCTCGTCCATCCAATCAAGTGTTTTGATTCGATCGGCCAGCGCCTCCTTCAAATTGTTGACGAGCTCGAGCGCGCGCGCTTTTGCCTCAGGTGGGAAATAAAAACCAACATACAATTTGCCGAGCGCTTCGCCGATCGCGTCATCCTCCGACGCGATGACCCGTTTCCAACGCGGCTTGATCTGCTGCGTGCCGCGCAGTGTCCGCTCGTTGAAATCGAATTCTTCGTCGACGAAATCTTTCGAAAGATATGGCGCGGTCGCATTGATCAGGTTCCAGCGCAGATACGCCTTCCAATCGTCAATCGGTGTCGATTTGAATGAATTCGCAGCCGCTTTAAAAAACTCCGGCTGACGCACGTTGATGTCACCCGGCTCGACGAGGTCAATTTTCTTGAAGTAATCGCTCCAGTTCCAGTCGGGCGTGAGGTCCTGCAGCTGGCGCACACCCATCTTGTTGTAATTTTTGATGGGATCGCGCAATTGCACCCGCGTGCGCGACGCTTCGGCCAGTTTTGTTTCCAGCGCCATGATCTTTTTCGCATCTTCGGCCGCTTTCCCAGCGGGCTCGCCTAACAAGGTCAGCATCTTCGTCACATGCGCGATGTACTTTTCGCGCTTTCCTTTCATGTCGGGGTCTTGCTTGGTGTAGTAGTCGCGGTCCGGCATGCCGAGCCCCCCCTGCACTGCCTGCGCGATATCTCGCGTACTGTCCTTTGCGTCCTGGCCGGCGCCAAAGTTGAAAAACGCATTCACGCCGATGCTGTGCAGGTGCGCGATCTCCGCCAGCACGTCTTGCCGATCTTTGATCATGTCGATCCGATTCAACTTCTCTTGCAACGGCTTGGTGCGCATCGCTTCGATCGCTTGTTCGTCCATTCCGCTGGCGTAATAATCGCCCACCTTTTGTGTTTCAGGCGCGAGCTTTGGGTCGACCTGCGTTTGCGATGCCTTCTCGGCAATCGTGTGCAGCGCGTCGTTGTTGCGCTCAATCAGCTCGTTGAATGCGCCCCATCGGGAATATTCAGGCGGGATTTCTGTCTGTTTGATCCAGTTGCCATCGGCGTACAGAAAAAAATCGTCGCCCGGCTTCACCGATGTATCCATGTTCTTGAGATCGAGTGGCGGGCTTTGCCGAATCTGCGGCTGCGGCTGGGCAAGCGAGGCAAGGGCAGTGGTTAGCGAAATGGCGACGGCGACGAATGACTTCATACTTTTTAAAAATAAAGTGAGTGGCTCCGGGTTGCTTTGATGCGAATTAGACCTTTTAGCTGCAGTTCCGTTGAACCGCCACCCGTAGGGAGAGCACTCTCCTTATAACGGGATTTGCAACACCCGCTACTACAATTGCTCGATTTGGTAGCCGCGTTGTTGCAACAGCGCAATGACGCTGCGCGGTCCGGAAAAATGAAGCGCGCCTGCGACGATCGCTGTCGGCTTGCCGGTTTTCAGTTCCGCCTCGATTCGTGGAATCCATTTCACATTGCGGTCATCCACAAAGCGGGCCGCGATCCGAGGCGCCTGGTTGCGCAGTCGCGCATCGCCTGCCCAAAGCGCATTAGTATCGCCTCTGCGCCATGCCTTGTACATTTTGTTGGATTCCTTTGCGCCATCCTGCGGCTGACTGAGCGCATCCCGCAACATGAATTCACCGTCGCGATCTGATAATCCGCCAAGAACCGCCACGTGTTCATCGACCGATTCGAGTCCTGCTATCTCTTTTCGTGTGAGTTTCGCGTGGTCCACGAAGTAATTGTCCAAGCCGTGGGAAGCGGAACTCTTGCTGTAGCTAGCCGGGGCGGCAAGGTGTTGCGCAATCCACCATGGTTTGTAACAAAGCTCACTGTCGAAGCCTGCAACTCGTGGCCGTTTACCTTGGCGAGGATCAGTTTTTAGTGTGAAAATATTTTGGCGAAGCCATCTCAGAAGCGCCGGGTCGATCTTCGAACGGATATCCTGTCCCGGCGGATATTTGGCGGCTGCTTCAAATTTCCTTTCGAATTCAGGAGCGCGGTTTGGATCGAATTCGAAAACAAATCGCGTGCTGTTCCTCAGCGCGACTTCGTACGGCGAAGGGAGTGGATAATCATTCTTGTCCAGCGCATGAATCGAGCCCACGAGATAAACTGGCGCTTCCGCATTGATTACGCGCCAGACGCAACATTTTGGAAATTTTTTGACCGGGGAAACTGCGATTGCAGACAACGGCGTCAAAGCCACCAGTACTAACGCAACCCAAGCGCCACGAACACGTGGAAAAGGCAAAAACATTTCCGGTCTTTAGCAGAATTATATGCCGAGTCAAACTAAGACTGAACGCGCTCGTCAATTCATTGGGCTTTGCGTCGGCACACACGCGCGTCCATGTCCGTTCGATTTGAGATTGAAGCAGTTTTTTGATACGCTAGCGCACAGATGACCGGAACGGCGAGATGTTGGTTCAACATGGCATTGTTCGCCGCCGGCATCGCGCTGGCGCAACGATCAACATTCGCTGCCAGCGATTGGGAGATCATTAAAGTAAGCGGCCACGATTACTTGAGCGTCGATAATATTTCCCGGTTTTATGGATTTCCCGCCGGCGTCGCCGCTGCAGGTGAGAAAAGCCAACTCGATGCCGTCAAGAACCCCCTGGAATTTGTAAGCGGCAGCCGGGAGGCAATGATCAATGGCGCGCGAAGTTGGTTGTGCTTCCCATTGATTGAGCAGGACGGAAAATATCTGGTCTCGCGGACTGATGTGGCAAAAACGATCGAGCCACTGGTGCGCCCGCATCGTGTTCCAAACGTTGGCAAGGTTGAAACGGTAGTTCTCGATCCCGGACATGGTGGCCACGATAAGGGTCAGCTAAGTCGGTACGGACCCGAAAAAGAATTTGCGCTCGATGTCGCGCGAAAGCTACGTCCGCTTTTGCAGGCGAAAGGCCTGCGCGTAATCATGACCCGCGAAGGTGATTATTTTGTGCCGTTGGAAGTGCGCGCAAAGATCGCGAATGCTGCACGCAATTCGATTTTCGTGAGCATTCATTTCAACGCGACGAATGATAATCCGAACGCCACCGGTTTCGAAATTTTTTCATTTACGCCGCGTGGAGCGCCATCGACGTCCGACAGCGCCGTGGCATTGAGCTCATTTAACATGCAACCCGGCAGCGAGGTGGATGCGCAAAGTATCGCGCTATCGGCTTGCATTTATCATTCGCTCCTGGGACACATCACGGAGTACGACCGAGGTATCAAACGCGCCCGATTCGCTGTCCTGCGCCTGACGAAAGTGCCGGCTGTACTGATCGAAGGAGGATTCCTGACAGAGCGCGGCGAAAGCAGATTGATTTCAAACAAAGATTGGCGCGGCAAACTGGCGGCCGCGATCGGAGTCGGCATCGAGAGTTATCGCTCGCTTGAAGTCAAGAAACAACCGCCGATGCTGGTCGCGGATTATCGCAGGCAAACCAAATCGTCGCCGCCTGAACCCGCTATTCAGGAAGGGCAGTTGAAGGAAGCAGATACAAGCTTGATGGACCTCGTTGGCAAATCCGTGTTTCTCGCGCCGCAGCAGACGTCAACTCCTTCACAAAGAATATCCCTCGAATCGGACGTGATTGTTCCCTGATGTCGCAACTTCGATCCGGTTGACCGTGCCCTCACACAATGATCGCGTTGCTTGCGACGATTGCCATTTCCATCGCCGCGCCCACCGACGACGCCTTGATGGAAAAAGAGAAAGCGGCTTGGCAGGCGTTTAAGGACAAAAAGCCAGACGACTTCAAGAAGATCGTCTCTGCAAACGTGGTGGCTGTTTACGCCGAAGGCATGTCCGACATGCAAAAGGAATTGGCGGACATGCAAAAGTGGGACATGAAATCGTTCGCGATCAGCGACTACAAAGTCACTTCCGACGGACCGGGCACAGTTGTCGCGACTTACAAGGTGGCCGTTGAAGGCACATACGACGGGAAAGACCAGTCGGGTACCTACAATGCCGCCTCCGTCTGGAAGAAACAGAAGGGAGAATGGCAGGCCATCTTTCACACGAACGTGAAGCAACAAGCGGCCGCGAAGCCCTCGGGATAGATTCTCGTGAGCGGTTCTCCGCGCTTGTAAGGCGTTTCTGTGAAACGCCAAGCCTGGCGCCTGACACAGGCGCGCTACAAATCCTCACATTATTGACTTCGCTCGGGCGAGTCTTATTCTGACCGAGAAAGAAAATGCGGGGGAGCCGCTTGGCTGAGAGTCCGGTGTGATACTGGAGACCCCTTGAACCTGATGCGGGTAATGCCGCCGAAGGAAGCGAGGTAGCCATGCGTTCTCAACGCATTGCTTTTTCATTTCAGACAGAATTAACAGAATGAACAAAATGAATGCAGAGAGCGAGGCGAGCGACATAGAAGGTAAGGCCACGCCGGGGAACGGCGAGCGAGGAGGCAGCCGACCGAGCTTCAATTCAGAAAATTCGAACGGTAGTAATTCTGTAGGTTCTGTTCATTCTGTCGAAAAATCTCTGCCGAATAGCCGCAAGATTTACGTCTCAGGCACGCTGCACAAAGAGATCGGGGTTCCCTTTCGCGAGATAATGCTCGCGCCGACGAAATCCATGAATGGCGAGATCGAACTGAACGAGCCCGTGCGCGTGTACGATACGAGCGGTCCCTGGGGCGATCCGGATTTTCGCGGCGACGTCACCCAAGGCCTCCCGCCGTTGCGAGCGAGATGGATTGCCGCCCGCGGTGATGTGGAAGAAATCGACGGGCGCAAAGTTCAGCCGATCGATGACGGCTATCTCTCCGTTGCCCATGCCGAACATTCGGCAACGCGCAACGGAAGTAAGAAGGATGAATTAGGAAGTAAGAAACGCTCAACAGACGCCAGTTCGCCTAGGACCAAGTTTCAACCATCGACTGCTGCGCGACGCCCGTTGCGGGCAAAGCCCGGCAAATGTGTCACGCAGCTTTACTACGCGCGACAGGGAATCATCACGCCCGAGATGGAATTTATTGCAATCCGAGAGAATCACGGATTGCAAAGGATGAAGGAGGAAGGAAGAAGGAAGAATGCGAAATCTGATCTTTCCGCAATCCGCAATCCGCAATCCGCAATTGAAAGAAACGATCTGGCACAGCAGCACCGCGGAGAAAGTTTTGGTGCCAACGTCCCGAATGAAATAACGCCTGAATTCGTGCGGTCGGAGGTTGCGCGAGGACGAGCAATAATTCCCGCGAACATTAATCACCCCGAAAGCGAGCCGATGATCATCGGCCGCAATTTCCTGGTAAAGATCAACGCCAATATCGGCAACAGCGCTGTCGCATCGTCAATCGAGGAAGAAGTCGAGAAAATGTGTTGGGCTACGAAATGGGGCGCCGACACGGTGATGGATCTGAGCACCGGTAAGAACATTCACGCCACGCGCGAGTGGATCATCCGGAATTCGCCCGTGCCTATCGGCACGGTGCCAATTTATCAAGCGCTCGAAAAAGTTGGCGGTCGCGCGGAGGAACTCACGTGGGAGATTTATCGCGACACGTTAATTGAACAAGCTGAGCAAGGTGTGGATTACTTTACGGTTCATGCAGGTGTGCTTCTACGCTACATTCCGCTCACCGCGCGGCGCGCCACCGGGATCGTTTCGCGTGGCGGTTCGATCATGGCCAAATGGTGCCTTGCCCATCATCAGGAAAGTTTTCTTTACACACATTGGGACGAAATCTGCGAGATCATTGCTGCGTACGACGTCAGCTTTTCCATTGGCGACGGTCTCCGGCCGGGATCAATCGCCGACGCAAACGATGAGGCGCAGTTCGCCGAACTTTACACGCAAGGCGAGCTGACCCGGCGCGCGTGGGCGCGTCACGTGCAGGTGATGAACGAAGGCCCCGGCCACATCCCGATGCATATGATCAAGGAGAACATGGAAAAGCAACTCGAGTGGTGTGACGAAGCGCCGTTCTACACGCTCGGCCCGCTGACTACCGACATCGCCCCCGGCTACGATCACATCACCAGCGCGATCGGCGCAGCGATGATCGGCTGGTATGGCACGGCGATGCTTTGCTACGTCACGCCGAAAGAACATCTCGGTTTGCCGAACAAGAAAGACGTCAAAGACGGGGTCATCGCCTACAAAATCGCTGCGCACGCCGCCGATTTGGCGAAAGGCCATCCCGGCGCGCAATACCGCGACAACGCCATCAGCAAAGCAAGGTTTGAGTTCCGTTGGGAAGACCAATTCAATCTCTCTCTCGATCCCGAAACCGCCCGCGAGTTCCACGACGAAACGCTTCCCGCCGAAGGCGCAAAGACTGCGCACTTCTGTTCCATGTGCGGTCCACACTTCTGTTCGATGCGCATTACCGAGGACGTGCGCAAGTACGCAGCGGAGCAGGGAATCAGGGAAGAAGCCGCGATCGAAAAGGGATTACGGCAGAAGGCAACGGAATTTCAGGAAGCCGGAGCGGAAATGTACGCCAAGATATAATGGCTGGGCAGCGGCGCCCGTGTTGGGCGTCGGTTTCGGCGGTTCGCCGAAACAAAAAGCATCCGCAAAATCACGGTGCCTGGTGTAATGGTAACGCGCGCTTCGGCGAATATACCGAAGAAATGGAAAACACGAAGGCGGTCGCATGAGCGCTAAAAAGGGTGTAATCGGTATTGTCACCGGCGGCGGCGATGTGCCCGGGCTCAATCCTGCGATCCGTGCGGTCACCATTCGCGCCCTGCGCGAAGGCTATCAAGTTATCGGAATCCGCCGTGGCTGGCTCGGCTCGATCAGCATCGTGCGCGATGAGCAGGCGGACAACAGCGACAACTTTCAAATCCTGACGGAAGAGATCGTCAATCGCGCGGGACGCACCGGCGGCACGTTTCTCCATACCTCACGTACGAACCCGTCGGCCGTGAAAAAAGAAGAAGTGCCTGAGGCCCTGCGCGCGGCGTACACTCAAGACAAGAACGATTTTACTTCCGAAGTCATCAAAAACCTGGATTGGCTAGGCGTTGAGTATCTAATTCCGATGGGCGGCGACGACACGCTTTCTTTTGCCACTCGCCTGCACAAGGAAGGCGTCAAGGTCATCGCAATACCCAAGACGATGGACAATGACGTGCCAGGCACCGATTATTGCATCGGCTTTAGCACCTGTGTCAGCCGCACGATTGAATTGTCGAATCGACTCCGCACATCAGCCGGATCTCACGAACGAGTTCTCGTTATGGAGGTGTTCGGACGGTACGCGGGATTCACCGCCATGCTGCCGACGATGGCGGGCGCTGCGAATCGGTGCGTCATCCCGGAATGCAAATTCGACATCGAACATCTGACCGAATTGTTGTGCTATGATCGCGCGCGCAATCCGAGCAGGTATTCAGTCGTCATTGTTTCAGAAGGGGCAATGTTCGAAGGCGGCGAGATGGTGCTGTCCGATAGGACGACCGACGCGTTCGGGCACATGAAACTGGGGGGCATCGGCGACCTGGTCTCGGCAGAACTCAAAGATCGTGGCGCCAAATATAACAAGGGCAAACCAATCGATGTTATCAACCAGCGTCTCGGCTACATGGTGCGCGGCGGCGATCCCGACGCGATTGATTCGATTGTACCCATGGCCTACGGCAACCTGGCCCTCGATCTCATCCTGCGCGGCAGGCACGGCCGCCTCGTCGTTTTGAAGAATGGGCGCTATGACAACATGCCGATTGAAGTAGTGACCAGCTCCAAGAAAACGGTCAATGTAGAAAAATACTATAACAAGGAACGCTTGCGTCCGCTCTACACCGATTTCGAAATGCAGCCGCTATTCATCATGGCGAGTGATTAGGGGTGAAGCCATGACATGGAAGGGACCATGGTGTTAGTGATCCGCACAATCTCGTCCTGGCTCCGGCCCGGAACGTTCGCCCATATCCGGCCACAGTCTGGCCCAATCAGCATCAAGCAATTTGCCAAGCGAGTCAGGAAATCAGGAACGCAAGAAAAGAGGAACGAAGGCGTGAAGAATGGCGCTGAGATTTTTGCAAGGGCGTAACTGTGAAATAATTTCATCATGAGCACGCGTGAATCGAGCCAAAAAGAAGTCGCCTCGAATGAGTCGGAGGAGAACAGTGGATTTAACGGTGCCGAGCTGAGCGAATCTGTTCTCGCGCGAGATTGGAACTCTCCAGAAGAGGATGCCGCGTGGTCAAACCTGTAGCCGGCGAAGTCGTTGTCATACCGTTTCCGCGGCCCGATCCTGTATTCGTCCGCAACTTGTTA
>WNET01000697.1_pt1 | contig 13125 bp, 5 predicted proteins | sample 5399911 | NCBI WGS metagenome assembly WNET01 (sample SAMN13153333, study PRJNA577476) | soil metagenome | isolation source: 40 cm grassland meadow soil pre-rain plot 2 | place: USA:California | collected 2015-09-08 | reverse complement strand
GCCTGGGGGGGGGGCAGCCAGGCCGCGAGTCGCCGCAACAGGCGGCAGTACAGCCCGGGCGGCGCGGTGTCGGTTGCGAACATGCCAGGCGAGAGGGTCCGCGGGGCGAGCCCCGCGAGCCGCCGCAGGTCGTTCTCGATCACCCGGCGTCCCTCGAGCGCGGCGTTCCCGGCCTCGCGGCGCGCATCCGCGGCGGCCTGCCGCATCTCGCAGATCGTCATCTCGCGGTCGCTCTTGTAGGCGTCGTTCGTGGTGCGCTCGAGCGAGTTGCCCACCCCGGCGACCCGCATCCGGTTCGTGATGAAGAAGGTGCGGTTGAATTGCGTCGGGTCGCTGCGGTTCACTTCGCGGATGTCACCGTCCTGGAGCGTCAGGTACAGGTCGCGCCCGCCGGGCGTGTACGCCATCAACCCCGAGTCCGCGGTGATCACCCGGCGCCGCTCCGGGTCTGCGAGGTTGTAGATCGTGACGTCCTTGAGCTTGTTCGCCGTGGCGTCGATACGCGCCGCGCGCAGGAAGAACTGGCCCGCCACGACTTCGTTGATGACCTGCTCTTTCAGCGTGAAGGACGGCTTCTTGCGCTGGATGTCGACTTGCAGTATGCGGAGCTGGTGATTGGAGCGCGGCAGCACCTGATCGTTCCAGGCGAACGAGAGCAACGCGACGCAGGCCGCGCCGCCCAGCACCGGCGCCACGAGACGCGTCACGCTGACGCCGCTGGCCTGCATCGCCGTGATCTCGTTGTCCGCCGCCAGACGCGTGAACACGTGCAGCACCGCGACCAGGACCGCCATCGGCAGCGTCACGGCGACGATGAACGGGATCGAGAGCACGAACACTTCCACGATCACGCCCGTCGGCAGTCCCTTGCCGAGCAGCGCGGAGAGCTGCTTGGCCATCGTGTTGACGAGCATCAGTGCGGTGAGGGCCGCCAGGGCGAAGCCGAGCGGGGCGACGTGCTGGCGCAGCAGATAGCGACTGAGGGTGCGCACGGCCGGTGCCGCCATTATATTCGGAACTCCAAGTCTCTACAAGGGATGCGACGCCCTACCCTAGTCGGATTCGTCGCCTTCTCGCTGCTCATACCCCAGGCTCACGCGCAGGATGCGGGCGCAGGCCCTCCCCTCCCCCCCCGCTCCGGGACCGCGCAGTGGCCTGAGCATGTCGCGGCGTTCCGCTGGGCGCCGCTCGCGCCGCCGCGCAACCCCGCGCTCGCGCCGGGCGGCCGCCTCGGGCCCGCATCGACGCCCGCCGTCGTCGCTGCGGCGTGGGCGCGCGGCGTGCTCGCGCGCTGGCGGGACGCGCGCCGGCCGCCCGCGCTCCTCGCACCCGGGCTCGCGGCCGAACCGTTCGCCACACCGCCCGGCCTCCCTGGAGCTCAGGCGCCGGAGCAGCCACCGCCTCCGCTGCGCGTGGGCGGGTTACCGCTCGGCGCGGAGATCGGGATGGACTTGCGGCTGCGCTTCGAGCTCCGCGGCGACCAGTTCAAGAACCTCAAGTGCTCGCCGCTCGAGCAGCAGCTGGCGCTGTCGGGTTGCCAGACGGGATTCCCCACGATCAGTCCGGTGCCGCAGTACGCGATCCGCACGGGCGGCGTCGTCGGACGGCGCCTGCACCTGAACGTCGACTTCGACAGCCAGCGCGAGTTCGACGCGAACAACAACCTCCAGGTCTGGTACGAAGGCCTCGAAGACGAGGCGCTGCGGCGGGTCGAGGTCGGCAACGTCACGTTTCAGATGCCGCCGTCGCGCTTCATCAGCGCGGGCGTTCCGGCGAACAACTTCGGCGTGCAGGCGATCGGGCAGTTCGGGCCCCTCGAGCTGCGCGGTATCTTCGCCCAGCAGAAGGGCAACGTGGTCAAAGATCGCGTGTACACCGTGGGCGAGACCACGTCGCAGCCGCTCGACCGCGTGGCGCGGGATCTCGATTACGAAGTGGGGCGGTTCTTCTTCGCGGTAGACCCGGTGCTCATCCCCGGCTCTCCCGCGGTGGACATACTGTCGCTCGACCCCGCGACGCTCCCCGACTCGCTGCGCGTCGCCAGCCTGCACGTGTACCGGGTGCGCTCGCTCTCTCCGCTCTCGGGCGGGAACCAGAACATCGGCGGGGTGCGGGCGGTGGCGTGCGGTCCGGGAGCGACCCGGGCGATGGACTGCGGCGGCGAGCGGGCGGGCCCGTTCCTGTGGGAAATCCTGCAGGAGGGCAAAGACTACTACGTGGATGGGAGCGGCGCGTGGTTCGCCCTCGCGAGCCGCCTCGACCAGAACGACTACCTCGCCGTGTCCTACGTTCCCGCCGGGGCGATCGGGTGCGGTCCCGGACAGCGCTGCGTAGGCACGTTCCCCGTGGGCGCGAGACAGGACACGTCCGTGGTGGACACGCTGCGGCTCGTCTACGACCCGAAGCTCGGCGTCACGGCCGCGTCGCCCTCGTTCCGGTTCGAGATCCGCAGCGCCTACCGCGTGGGCGGGAGCGAGATCGTGCGCGAGACGGTGCAGCTGACGCTCACCGTGAACCAGCGCGAGCGCACCGTGCTGACGGGGGACACCTATCTCGCCCGGCTGGGCCTGGCGCTCGAGTCTGATCCCACGAAGTTCGACCAGTACAACCGCCTGTTCCCCCGCGCCCGCGATCCGCAGCAGGGCGCGCCGCTGCGCGACTACTTCATCGTGCTCCGGCACCTGCAGCCGTTGGCCGACGCCACGCGCCTCGCGGCTACGGAGCGCAATGACTCGCTGTACCGCACGCCGCGCGCGCTGCTCCTCACGCAGGGCCCGCCGTCGGTGTTCGCGCTCCACCTGCACGCCGACGTCTCCGCGTCCGCCGACCGCAGCACCCTGTCTCTCAACAGCTTCCAGATCCGCGACGGCAGCGAGCGGATCTCCGTGGGCGGCCGGCTGCTCACGCGCGATGTGGACTACACCATCGACTATTCCACCGGGCAGGTGCAGTTCAAGAACGCGGACTCGTTGTTCCAGGGCGGCCCGGCGCAGGTGCGGGCGCAGTTCGAGGAGCGCGCCGCGTTCGCGGTGGCGCCCACGTCCATCTACGGGCTCGCGGCGCGCTACGACCTGGGCCCGCGCGGCAACGTGACGTTGACGGGCCTGTTCCAGAAGGAGCAGAGCGCCTTCACCCGCCCCCCGCTCGGCTTCGAGCCGTCGTCGAGCTTCATCGGCGGCGTCTCCACCGAGCTGCACTTCCAGCCGCAGTTCCTGACGCGGGCGGTGAACGCCCTCCCCGGCGTCCACAGCGACGCTCCCTCGTTCCTGAACGTGTCCGCCGAGGTCGCCATGTCGCGGCCGTCCCCGAACCAGCTCGGCCAGGCCTACATCGAGGAGTTCGAGTCCGAGGCCGGCCGCTTCATCGCGCTCGCCGAGAACAGCTGGCACTGGGGCAGCATTCCCACCACGGTGCGCGGCGCGGAGCCGTTCGGCATCTCCCCCGCGACGGGCTTCGATCCCGCGAACGCGGTCGCGCTCACCTGGCAGAACCGGCCTTTGAACCCCGATGGGACTCCGGTCCAGTTCCTGCCGCAGCAGATCGACCCGCAGATCCGGCTGGTGGGCCAGGCGCAATCGGCCGAGCCCATCCTGTGGCTCACCCTCAAGCCCGACACTGTGCTGGGCCTCGCCGACGTGAGGACGGGCAACCCCAACTGGGTGCGGCCGCACCAGGATGGCCCCCGCTGGCGCTCCATCACCCAGGCGCTCTCGTCGACCGGCATCGACCTGTCGCGGGTCGAATACCTCGAGGTCTGGGTGTGGGAGGACAACCACCGCGTGGCGCTGAACAACCACACGGCCGTGCTCCTCGATTTCGGATCCGTGTTCGAGGACGCGCTCGCGTGGGTGCCGCAGTACTTCACGCACGCCCCCCCCTCCGCGGGTGGCGACACGGTGTTCTACGGGCAGCGCTACGTGGGCCTGGGCCGGCTCGACACGGAGCGCGACCCCGTGACCCAGTCGTGGAACGCGGCGATCAACGACGAGGGCATCCTCTCGGACCGCGTGACCGACGGCATCGTCGACTCGACCACCGGGGTGCGGCTCGACACGCTGCCGCTGTGCAGCGCCACGCAGAACGGCACGCTCCAGCCCTTCTTCTTCGGCGACCTCCGGTCCCGCTGCGGCCGCCACAACGGCTTCGTGGACGCCGAGGACCTGGACGGCGACTTCCAGCTCGACTCGGTGGCCGGGGTCCGCATGTCGGAGAGCTTCGTGCGGTTCGTGTTCCCGATCGGCGACGAGCGGTTCTACGTGCGCGACGGGGGCATGATCGCCGTGAAGGACTCGGCCGGCCGGCCCGATGGGGCCGCCGGGTGGCGGCTGTACCGCATTCCGTTTCGCACGGACACGATCCAGCAGGGGTTCGTCAACCTGCGCCAGATCCAGAGCTTGCGGATCACGGTCGTCACGCCGCACACGGCGCCCGCGGGCCGCCCCGACCCGCAGGTGTTCTTCGGGCTCGCCCGCGTGCGCCTCGTGGGCGCCTCGTGGCTCAAGCGCGCGGACACGCCGATCCGCGGCCTCGCCGGCGACCGCGGCGCCGGCACGGGCGAGGTGATCGCCTCCGTGGTGAGCACCGAAAACACCGACCTCGGCTATACGCCGCCGCCCGGCGTGTCCGACCAGGCGGGCCGGCGCGACGCCAACCTGCAGCTCGCGACGGCGCAGATCAACGAGCGCTCGCTGCGACTGCTGGCGCGCGGTCTCCAAGTCGGCCAGCGCGCCGAAGCGTTCACGCGCTTCACGGCCGAGGGCGACAAGAACTTCCTCAAGTACCGCAAGCTGCGCACCTGGGCCCGCGGCCGCGGGCCCGGCTGGGAGGACGGGGACCTGCATTTCTACATCAAGGCGGGGAAGGACGAGAACAACTTCTATCTCTATCAGGTGCCGGCGCGCACGGTCTCATGGGAGCCCGAAGTCGTGGTGGACTTCAGCCGCTGGCTGGCGCTGCGGGCGAAAATCGAACAGGTGTGGCTGCGCGGTGACTCCGCGCGCGTCTATCCCGGCTGTCCCGACACGACCCTGCTCCCGCCGGACTCGGCCTACGTGATGTGCGACGGGCCCTACATCGTCCACGTGCGCGATCCGGCGACCGGCCCGCCCAACCTCGCAGCGGTGCAGGAGGTCGCCGCCGGCATCCTGCGCGTGGACGACAAGGTGTTCATCGACCAGGCGGAGCTGTGGGTGGACGACATCCGGCTGAGCGACGTCGTGCAGGATGTGGGCACCGCGGCGGCGGTGGACGTGACGCTCACCGCGGCCAACGTCGCCGACGTGGCGGTCTCCTGGTCGCGGCGCGACGCGCAGTTCCGTCAGCTCGGCGAGGATCCGAGCTTCACCACGTCCAATGCGGCGAGCGTCGCCGCCACGGTGCGGCTGGACCGTTTGCTGCCAGAAAGCTGGGGTATCACGGTGCCGCTCGCCGTGCGCTACGCGTCCACGTCGAACGACCCGTTCTACCTGTCGGGCACCGACATCCGGGCCGACGCGCTGGACGGCCTCCGCACCCCGCGGTCGAGCGCCACGAGCTACAGCGTGTTGCTGCGCCGCACGGCCCGCTCGCTCGCCCCCCTGCTGCGCTACCTCGTGGATCCTCTGGCGCTGTCGGGCACCTACGCGAGCGGCAGCGACCGCGCGGACCTGTCGCAGGCGACGGCGTCGAGCTATGCCTTCAACCTCGATTACCTCCTCACCCCGCCCGCGGCGCGCTGGGGGCGGTTCCGGCTGACGCCCAGCAGCGTGCGCTTCCGGTCCACGTTGCTCGGAACCGACGGCTCGCGCTTCAGCTACGCGGTGCCGGTGATCCGGCCCGGCGACTCGCTCGTCGCGCCCGCACTCTCCAAGAGCAGGGTGTGGCGCAACGCGGGGGGCTTCGACCTCCAGCCGCTCACCGGAATGCTGCTGCGTGTGGACGCGGTCTCCCAGCGCGACCTGCGGGACTACGGCGACTCGACCACCATCGGGCGGCTGCTCGGTCAGGAGCGGCGCACCTTCCTGGGTATGAACACGGGCGTCGAGACCCAGCGGACCATCACGACGTTTCTGAGCGTCACACCGCAGGTCGTCGCATGGCTCCGGCCACGTGCCACCGTGAGCGGCAACTTCGGCTTCAACCGTGACCCGAACGGCCGGGACCCCGTCCGCGACGTCGGCGACACCGCGGGCGCGTTTCACGTGCCCGCCGCGTTCTCGAACGCGCGCCGCTTCGAGGTCGGCGCGCAGTTCGACGCCCGCCGCTTCGGTCAGGCGCTGTTCGGCGACAGCGCCGCGGTCACCCGGCTGCTGGCGCACCTCGCGAGCGTGGACGTCTCCTACGGTCGCAGCCAGACGTCCACCTACAACCGCACCGGGTTCCTCCCATCGTTCGGGTATCAGCTGGCGCTGGGCGGCTTCGACAGCTTTCGCCGCCAGGACGGCCTGCTCGCCGGCTCGGCGGCGGACAACTGGAACCTGAACGCGGCCGGCAACGTGCTGCTCCTCCTGGGACTGCGCGTGAGCACCAACTACCGCGAGACGAACGGACTCGCCTGGGTGCTGCGCACCGACCAGCAGGTGCCGATCCGCACGGGGACGCGCGAGTGGCCCTCCGCGACCGTGAGCTGGAACGTCACGCCGGCACGGACGCTGCTCGGCCGGATCCTGACGACCCTGTCGGCGCAGCTCGGGTATCGCGAGCAGCGGTCGTCGAGCGAGCAGCTGGGCTTCGGGACGGGTCCGTCGCAGGTCACGCTGATCTCCAGCGCGGAGCGCGTCGTGCGGCCCGCCGTCGCGGTCACCTGGCGCGGGGGCGTGTCCACGTCCTTCGACGCCTCCCGCACGCGCAGCGACCAGTTCAACGCCGGCAGCCTGTTCCACACGCAGCGCAATCAGCAGAGCGCGAATGTCGCGTTCGCGTTCCGACCGCCGGCGCAGCTGATGCGGCTGAAGAACCCGATCCGCGCCGCGGTCCACTACACCGTGAGTGACATCACCACGTGCCTGCGGACGGCGGGCCAGACCACCTGCGTACCCTTCGTGGACAGTCGTCAGACGCAGTCGCAGCTTACGTTGGACACCGACTTCCCTCCCACCCTGAGCGCGGGGTTTCAGATGGCCTATCTGGTGAACGACGAGCGGCAGGCGAACCGCAAGACGTCGCAGCTCGTGATCACGGCGTTTGTGGAGCTCCACACGAGCGTGGGACAGATCCGATGAGCCTGGGAGGGCGCCGGGCCCGCTGGCGCGGGGCTGCGGCCGCTGCGCTGGTGCTGGCCTGCACGGCGCGAGGAGGGGGGGGCGGGGGGGGCGGTGGCGCGAGCCGCGCGCGCGAGTTCGACGGTGCGCGGGCGTTCGGCTACCTCGAGCAGCAGATGCGCTTCGGCCCGCGCATCCCGGGCACCCCGGCCCACGACCGCACCGGCGACTGGATCATCGCTCAGCTGCGCCAGCGCGCCGACACGGTGATCGTGCAGGATATCCGGCACGCCACCAAGGCCGGGCGGGTCTTGCATCTGCGGAACTTCGTCGCCCGCTTCCGGCCCAACGTCGCCGACCGCGTGCTGTTCCTCGCGCACTGGGATACCAGGCCGCACGCCGACCAGGCCCAAAGTCCCGATCAGCGGCGCCTTCCCGTCCCGGGGGCGAACGACGGTGCGTCCGGCGTGGCGGTCCTGCTCGGCGTCGCCGATGCGCTCAAGGCCAAGCCGCCGCAGCTCGGCGTGGACCTGCTGTTCGTGGACGGGGAGGACTACGGCGACTTCGGGACCGACACGAGCGACGTCCTAATCGGATCGCGCTACTTCGCCGCCCACCAGCCGCCCGGGTACCCGCCGCTCTTCGCCGTGCTGTTCGACATGGTCGCCGACAAAGACCAGCAGTTCTACCATGAGGGCAACTCCGAAGCGTTCGCCCCCGAGGTCGTCGATCGCGTGTGGCACACGGCCGCCGACCTGGGCTACGGCCGGACGTTCATCCCCGGCGTGAAGTACACGCTGACCGACGACCACGTGACGTTGCAGAAGGCCGGGATCCACGCGATCGACGTCGTGGACTTCGATTATCCCTACTGGCACACGCCCGACGACACGATCGACAAGGTTAGTGCGGCGTCGCTTCAGGTTGTCGGTGACGTCGCGGTGGCGTTGGTACGTTGAGAACGCGGAACGCGGAAGTCGGAACGCGGAACAGAGCGGCCGGCCTCCGTCGCCATGTGCTCGCCGTTATGTTCCGCGTTCCGCGTTCCGCGTTCCGACTTCCGCACTTTTCTGGCGCACCGCGCGTGGAACGGATCCCGCCCGCCGGCTGGCGAGCCGTTACCGTCCGGGCATGGACGACCGCCGTGCCGCTCTCCTGCTTGCGTTGCTGGCCCTGTCGGGTGCCGGGGTCCGCTATGCGCTGGCGCCGGCCCCCGCCGCCCCGCCGGGCGACGTGCGGCTCGTCGCCGTCGACACACCCCCGCACGGCGACGCCGCGCTGCGCGCCGCCGCCCGCGCCGCTGCCCGGCTGGCGCGCCCGCTCCTCCCCGGTGAACGGGTCGACCTCGACCGCGCCGACGTGACGGAGATCACGCGGCTGCCGCGGATCGGACCGGCGTTCGCGCAGCGCATCGTCGCTTGGCGTGAGCAGCACGGTCTGTTTGGCAGTCTGGCGCGGCTCGACAGCGTGCCCGGGGTCGGTCCGGGCTTGCTCGAGACCCTGCGACCTTACGTGATGTTTTCGGGGGTGATCCCGTCCGCGCCTTGACCACCCCCCCGCCGGCACATATGTTATACTCTTCATTTTCAACGAGTTGCGTACGGCCACCGCGGCGGCGACCAACGAAAAGCTGGGCGAGCTACTCGTCCGTGAAGGGCTGATCACCCAGGATCAGCTCAGAAAGGCACTCCTCGAGCAGAAGAACACGGGGATGCGCCTGGGCTACAACCTGGTCAAACTGGGCTTCGTCGAGGAGACTGAGATCTCCAAGATGCTGGCCCGGCAGTACCGCATGCCCGCCGTCGACCTGTCACGCTTCGAGGTCGATCCCAAGATCCTGAAGCTGCTCCCGCCCGACGTCGCGAACAAGCACACGGTGCTACCGCTCAAGCGCGAGGGCCGGACCCTGACGGTGGCGATCGCCGACCCCAACAACGTCACGGCGATCGAGGACATCAAGTTCATCACGCGCTGCGACGTGTTCCCGGTGATCGCCGGGGAATACACGCTCCGCAACGCGATCGAGCGCTACTACCAGCAGTCCGACGCCCAGCTCCAGACGCTGCTCAAGGACATCGAGGCCGCCGACGACCTCGAGGTCGTCGCAGAGCAGGTGGACGAGGACGTCAAGGCGCAGGATTTGGCGGACGACGCGCCAGTGGTGAAGCTCATCAACGGGCTCTTGACGGACGCGGTGAAGCGCGGCGCGTCGGACGTCCATTTCGAGCCGTTCGAGCACGAGCTGAGGGTGCGCTACCGCGTGGACGGCGTGCTGCAGGACGTGATGAAGCCGCCGGTCAAGATGCGCGCGGCGCTCACCTCGCGCGTCAAGATCATGGCGCAGCTCAACATCGCCGAGCGGCGTGTGCCGCAGGACGGGCGCATCAAGCTCAAGTTCGGCAGCAAGGTGATCGACTTCCGCGTGTCGACCCTGCCGGTGCTGTTCGGCGAGAAGATCGTGCTCCGGATTCTCGACAAGGGAAACCTGGCGCTCGATCTCACGAAGTTCGGCTTCGAGCCCAAGGCCGAGCAGGACCTGATGCGGGCGATCCTGAATCCCTACGGCATGGTGCTGGTGACCGGCCCGACGGGCTCCGGGAAGACGACCACGCTGTACTCGGCACTGTCGCGGATCAACACGGTCGAAGTGAACATCCTGACGGCCGAGGATCCCGTCGAGTACAACCTGCTCGGAATCAACCAGGTGCTGGTCCGCAACGAGGTGGGGATGACGTTCGCCGCGGCGCTGAAGGCGTTCCTGCGGCAGGACCCGAACATCATCATGGTGGGGGAGATCCGCGACCTGGAGACCGGCTCGATCGCTATCAAGGCGTCGCTCACGGGCCACCTCGTGCTGTCCACGCTGCACACCAATGATGCGCCCTCCACGGTGACCCGCATGGTGGACATGGGCATCGAGCCGTTCAACGTCGCGAGCGCCGTGAACCTCATCGTGGCGCAGCGGCTGGTGCGGCGCATCTGCGCGGACTGCAAGCAGGAACATCAGTACACCGCCGAAGAGATCCACGCGTTCGGCCTGGCGCAGGCCGAGGCGCAGAAGCTCACCCTCTTCAAGGGCGCGGGCTGCGACACGTGCGGCGGCACCGGGTACAAGGGTCGCCAGGGGCTGTACGAGGTGATGGCGATGTCGAGCCCGCTGCGGCGCATGGTGCTGAAGGGCGCGTCGACCGAAGAGCTGCGCGAAGAAGCCGTGAAGGAAGGCATGCTCACGCTGCGCATGGACGGCATGGTCAAGGTGAAGCGCGGGATCACCACCCTGGAGGAAGTCGTGAAGGAGACGGCGGCATGACGGCGGGCGCGCAATCCCTGAATCTCCGCTCCCTGCTCGAGGAGATGATCGAGAAGGACGCGTCCGACCTGCACATCGTGGCGGGAGAGCGCCCCAAGCTTCGCGTGGACGGAGACATCGTGAACTCATCCGTGGACGTGGTGCTCACGCCCAAGGACACGCTGTCGATCGCCTACTCCGTGCTCACCGAGACCCAGAAGAAGCGGTTCGAGACGGAGAACGAGCTCGACTTTTCCTTCGGAATCCAGAACCTGGCGCGGTTCCGCGGCAACTGCTTCAAGCAGCGGGGGTGCGTGTCGCTCGTCATCCGGCAGATTCCGTTCAACGTGCGGACCTTCGAGGACCTGGGGTTGCCGGGCGTGGTGGCGAAGCTCGCCGAGAAGCCGCGCGGGCTCGTGCTGGTGACGGGGCCGACGGGGTCGGGCAAGAGCACAACGCTCGCGGCGATGATCGACAAGATCAACAAGGAGCTCAAGGGCCACATCATCACGGTGGAGGACCCGATCGAGTTCATCCATCGGCACCAGAGCTGCATCGTGAACCAGCGGGAGATCGGGACCGACACCAACAGCTTCTCGGCGGCCCTCAAGTACGCGCTGCGGCAGGACCCCGACGTCGTGCTGATCGGCGAAATGCGGGACCTCGAGACCATCGCCGCGGCCTTGACGATCGCCGAGACGGGCCACCTCGCCTTCGCGACGCTCCACACCAACTCGGCGATGGAGAGCATCAACCGCATCATCGACGTGTTCCCGTCCCACCAGCAGTCGCAGATCCGCGCCCAGCTCGCGTTCGTCCTCGAGGGGGTGATCACCCAGACCCTGCTGCAGAAGGCGAAGGGGCGGGGCCGGGTCATGGCGGCGGAGATCATGATCTGCACGCCGGCGATCCGCGCGCTGATCCGCGACAACAAGGTGCACCAGATCGAATCGTCGATGCAGGCCGGCAAGAAGTACGGGATGCAGACGTTGAACGACGCGCTGTACCAGCTCTACGTGGGGCGGGAAGTGATGAAGGAGGAGTGCCTGCGCGTCTCGGCGAATCCGAACGAGTTCCTGCGGATGATTGGCGAGCCGCCGCTCGAGGACAAGGAGTCGATGGCGCCCGGCGTGGCGCCGACGGGTCCGGCCAAGGTGGCGGCGCGCCGCTAGGCGCCCCCCCCGAGGGAGTGAGCTATGCCGCTCTTCACATATACCGCCCGCACGCTCAAAGGCGATCTCGTCAACGACAAGATCGACCTGCCGACCCGCGACGACGTCATCGCCCACCTGCGCAAGAACCGCCTGGTGGTGGTGCAGGTCCGCGCGGCGCCCAAGGAATTCAAGTTCAGCTTCAAGCTCGGCGGCGGCGTCAAGATCCGCGACGTCGTCGTGTTCACCCGCCAGTTCTCCACGATGATCAACGCCGGGCTGCCCCTCGTCCAGGCCCTCGACATCCTGTCCAAGCAGACGGAGAACAAGGTCCTCGCCGACGTCACCCGCCAGGTGGTGTACGACGTGGAGAGCGGCCACACCCTCGCCGATGCGCTGCGCAAGCACCCCAAGGCGTTCGGCGACCTGTACGTGAACATGGTGGCGGCGGGCGAGGCGGGCGGTATCCTCGACACGATTCTCTTGCGGCTCGCGCAGTTCCTCGAGAAGAACGACGCCATCGTGCGCAAGGTGAAAGGCGCGATGATCTACCCGGCCGTGATTATCTCGGTCGCGGTCATCGCGATTTCGGTGCTGCTCATCTTCGTGATCCCGACGTTCCAGAACATGTTCGCGTCCGTGAACCTGGACCTGCCGTTGCCGACGCGGGTCGTGATCGGGATGAGCAACGTCCTCAAGCACTACTGGTGGGCGATCATCGGCGTCATGGTCGGGTCGGTGTTCATGATCAACCGGTACTACAAGACGGCGCCGGGCCGGCTCCAGATCGACGCCCTGCTGCTGCGCCTCCCCGTGCTGGGCGACGTGATCCGCAAGGCGGCGGTGTCGCGCTTCACGCGCACCCTCAGCACCCTGATCTCCTCGGGCGTCTCGATCCTTGACGGGCTCGAGATCACGGCGCGCACGGCGGGGAACATGGTCATCCACAACGCCGTGATGGAGTCGCGCGCCTCGATCGCGGGCGGCGAGACGATCGCCGCGCCGCTGCAGAAGTCCGCCGTGTTCCCGCCCATGGTGATCTCGATGATCGCGGTGGGCGAGCAGACGGGTGGGCTCGACGAGATGCTGTCGAAGATCGCCGACTTCTACGATGACGAGGTGGACGCGGCTGTGAGCGCGCTGCTCTCCCTGATGGAGCCCATCATGATCGTGGTGCTGGGCGTGATCGTCGGCGGCATGGTGGTCGCGATGTACCTGCCGATCTTCGATATGGTGAACGCGGTGCAGTGAGGCGGGATCGCGATTACTGGCGCGCGTCGATCAGTGGAAGGCCGTAGAGCGCGAGCTTCCGTTCGAGCCCCCCTCGAAGCCCGCCAGTAGGTCCGGCGGCAGCGGCTCGTTGAAGTCGCCCACTATCTCCCACTGGCCCGCCCCGCACCCCGGAACACGGGGCTCCTTGGGAGGGGGCTGGGAGTCGGCGCTGTTCCCCGGCTTGCGTAGCAGCATTCTGCGCTCTTGGTCCGAAAACCAACCATAGTCGATACAG
>WNET01002532.1_pt1 | contig 13159 bp, 17 predicted proteins | sample 5399911 | NCBI WGS metagenome assembly WNET01 (sample SAMN13153333, study PRJNA577476) | soil metagenome | isolation source: 40 cm grassland meadow soil pre-rain plot 2 | place: USA:California | collected 2015-09-08 | reverse complement strand
GACCGGTCCTCAGCGGGCGGGACCTCGAGGGGAATCGTGAGAGCTTCGGTAGGTTGATAGAGGCGGGCCAGGGGGATCATTGGAGTGGGCATGGAGATCGACATCGATAAGCTGACCGAAGCAGAACTGACCGACCTGAACAACAGGATTGTTGCGCGGCTTCGGTTCTTGAGTCAGATGCGTGCGCACGCCCAGATGCTTGAGTTCAAGATAGGCGATCGTGTCTCGTTTCAACCAGAGGGACATCGCCGTGTTGTGGGCATGCTGACCCGCTATAACCGGAAGACCGTTACGGTCATCAGCGACGACGGCCAGCGTTGGAATGTCTCGCCCACCCTTTTGCGCCGAGCAGATGACGGTCGCGGTTTCGAGGACACCATTCCAAACGTGGTCCCGTTGCGCAGGAAGTGATCAAGATGCTGCTGCGGCGGATAACCTCGACTCGCGCTCTCCAACGTCCGCTCGCGGGCGCAAGTGCGTCCGGCGTCGAGAACGTACTGGCTCGTGGCGCTACCGTCGCTGACTGAGGACGGTGAGTTACCCCTCGGTGTGTATGCCGCATCGCTGCACGAGGTTCTCAACCAGTTCGGCGTCGGCTCAGCTCAGCGAAAGGCGCTGACCCTCCGCCTCGCGCGCGTCTACCGTGTAGCTCAAGCGACCGGTCACTTGGCGCGGTTCGTGGTATTTGGGTCGTTCGTCACCGACAAGCTGGAACCACAGGACGTGGACGTGTTCCTGGTGATGGCTGACACGTTCGACGCGTCCCATCTGAGGGGCGACGCCCGCCTACTCTTCGACCACGACGCCGCGCAGGCACACTTCGGCGCGAGCGTGTTTTGGGTCCGGCATCTGGCCGCGTGGCAAAACGACCAAGCCGCGGTAGAATTCTGGCAAGTGAAGCGGGGTGGCGGCCGGCGTGGCATCGTCGAAATCATCTCGGAGGCGTCATGATTGCCAACGACCATGAGCTTACTGCGAGCCTTGAGCGGATTCGCCATCTTCAGAACCAGGTGACCTATCTGCGCCAGGTAGAGACGAATCCGGCAAACTACCACCTATCGGCAGCCGGGTTTCTGGCAGAGATCGATCGAATGCAGTTGGAGGTGCGTGAGTACCTCTCGCTTCATCCTGGCGAGTTGAAAACCCGCGCCTGAGATAGCGAGCGGATGGGCTCTGCGTTGATGTGCGCTGAACGACCGCTCGAATCGTTGTGACTTCGGGCCCGCGCCTGTCACGAGAGTGCGCTTGTGCCGCGATCGATCAGGCGACGATTGCGTCGACATATCCGTGCCTCTGAAGGTCGTTGGCCCTTAGAGACGAGAACTCGAGGAAGCTCGGCGGAACAGGAAATAGTGCCAGCGGCGGCTTGTTGAAAGTGGGGACGTATGGGGACGCGAAACCGTTCCAGGGGGCACTCCAGTGCCGTCTGGCGCCGCGAGTTCTCGGCCAAATACGCGGAAAGTCGTGACGGCGAGGGTCTGAATCCCTTACCCTCCACCAATAAATCCTTTTGCTAAATTATTTATGCATTATAGGTTCTTATCGACAACGCACCCTATATTATTATGATGATCTGGAAAAGCGGTCGGGTGCCGCGAGGCTCAGGGACAGGATCAGCGCTGGGCCGAAGCGCCAGGCCAGAGCTACGAGGACCGCCGCGAGGATCAGGCCTGCGATGTTAGGTCAGCCGCCGCTGCATCAAGTCTGGTAGCGTAGCAGCGCGCAGTCATCGGAGCCTCCCCGTGCCCTCAAAGGTCCTACAGGGCTCGACCTCGTTGCCGAACCCCATCCACTGGACTGTTCCGCGAGGACCACCGCGGAGTCTCGCCGAGTTGATCGGGCAGCTCTAATGAAGTCCTGCGCCAGCACTATGGCGACGGGGGAAGAGCGCGAAAGCGACGTGCTTGCGCCGTCAGCGGATGCCGGCGTTCGCCGCATTCATTCCGCCTGAATGCCTCCTCCTTCAGCGCCTACGCCCGTGCCCGGACACTGTAGAGACGAAGCGCCTCGATCTTGCCGCGCAGCTCCTGCTCCCCCATGTCCTCGAGCTCGAGCTCCTCGGGCACCCGGCAGCGGCGCAACAGCGCCTCTGACACGAGCACGCGACGCTCCAGCGGGCGACACTTCGCCTCTACCCGGGCCGCGGTGTTGACCGTGTCGCCGCTGTGGACGATGTCCTTCTTGATGTCGCCGATCTCTGCGGTCACGACGGGTCCGCCGTGGAGGCCGGCCTTGAACTCGGGGACGATTCCATACCGCGTGAGATAGCGCTCCTTCCGCTCGTGGATGCGCTCGGACACGAGAAAGACACAGCGGAGACAGTTGCCCTGACGGAGTCCCCTCTCAGCCGTCCACGTCACTACCGCCTCGTCGCCGACGTACTGGTAGATTTGGCCGCGCGTCGCGAGCACGGGCTCGGCGATGTCGTAGAAGAAGTCGTTCTTGAAATCGTTGAAGCGCAAGGGCCCCAACGCCTCGGCGATCGCGGTGGAGTCGTTCAGATCCAGGAACATGAAAATGCGGTCCTCCGCGACGGGCCGATGATATCGGCCCAATAGGAGGTTCACCAGCGTGCCCGGGCCGAGCATCCGGTTGAGCTGCCGGGCGAAGTTGATCAGGAAGCTCACCAGTGTGAGGGTCGCCAGCGCCACCACGAAGCGCCCGCCCAGCGTGAAGTCCCGATATTGCTCGGACTTGTAATACTCCAACAGGCCCCCATGCTCGAAGAGCCCCAGCAGGCTCATCGTCACGGCGTGGATGACGACAGCGCACAGGGTGACGTAGAAGAAGGTCCGGACGAGGAGGAGACCGCCCACTGTCAGCGAACGCACGTACCGGGGGATCAGGCGCAGCTCGAACCAGGCGCTGCCGGCCCCGATGACAGCTCCGGTCGCCGCTGCAGTGAGCTCCCGGGCGAGGTGCGTGGGCACCCGCCGCACGATCCAGTGCACGAGCAAGGCCGCTCCGATCCAGCCGCACGTGATCCAGAGGGTGGTCCTTGCCGTGTAAAAGGTCCGCCGCGAGAGCACGGCTCATCTTAACGTCTAAGGGTGAAATTCCAAGCGGCGAGGTGTTCGTGGTCGGCATCGGAAACAACGGCGGAGCGAATGTGGCCGAGCGCGTTCAACACCGCGAGCGTTTCTGGGTAGAGTTCGACCTGCGTTGTCACCTGAAAGAAAAGATCCACATACGGGGCCGCATCAGCGCCCACACCAAACCGTCGCAAGACGTGCGGCAGGATCTGTCCCTGAATCTCCCTTAGCGTCCGGAACGGCGGCAGTTGCGTCGCCTCGGAGTAGAGGTCGATCCACACTCGCCAGACGTCGTCAATGGGCACAGACAACCCGTGATCCGCCACGATACGTCGAGGGATCAGCATTAAAGGCCGATCGTCGAGGCCACTCGGGTGCACGGAAGAATCGGGCACCGGCCGCTGTCACTGGTGAGCGCACGGACACGATGCAGCCACGAGAGTGGTTGCGAGAGCGTGGCCCGAGAGTCTAGTTCGTGAGCAGGACTCTGGCGCCGGCGCCAGATCTATGGCGTGAGCGCTCTGGCCGGGGTGCCATAACGACCAGGTAAACTCCCGATCCGCGAGTTCTGCTCTAGAGCCGTATTTATCAGGGCTCACGGGCTCACCGTGCAACGGCAACCCATATGCAGTAGGTAATACCGATCCCGCCTTGACGGGCAGAAGACTTTCTCACTCGGCCCCTAGGCAGCGTCTGCCTCGAGGGGTTGGGCCGTCAGGGAGACAGGCGAGAAAGAAGGGAGGTGACAACCATGAAGAAGCTGCTATTGATCCTGCTCCTGGTCGCATTCGTCACGCCGATGTTCGGGAGCGTCCTGCCTGGGCTCGGACTAGCCACCGCTTACGCGCAGGACGACGACGACCAAGGTGAGGACAACGACGACCAGTAAGGCGTTGGACTGATCACGCATACGAGCGTCGGGGTCACCCTCGGCGCTCGTATTGCTTTGTGAGGCTTCTGTAGGTCAATCACCGCCTTGAAAGCTGGCGGGCGCACGCACAGATTCGAGCCACCGTAGCAAACGTGTTCAGGTCAGACGCCCACTGGCCGTCGTCTTCGGCGGTACGACTCTCTCTCAACTAAGATCGAAAATCTCGAGATCGCCCAAAAAGGTCAGGTCCTGAGTCTGTGGGACAATCCGCGCAACCAAGCGCTCGAGTCGGAGCTCCGGCACTGGCTCGGCTACTTCGAGCGGCACCCCGGCGAGCGGTTCGTGAGCGACGGTGACCCGTCCGTCGTGACGGTGCCGGCCGCGCTGCGGTCCCAGGTGCGGAGCGACCTCCGGAGCCTTCGTGTCGTCGCGCGCTGACCCGGACCCGGGTGGTCGAGAAGAACGCCAGGCACAGGTCGTCCTTCCGCAGGCGCATGGTGTCCCTTCTAAAAACTCGTCCGTCGCGATTCTCTTGCGTTTTGCGGACTGATCAGGCTATTTGGCCAGTCATGGTCAGATGGCTTGGGATCCTCCTTGGGACACTGCGATCCACGGTTCGCACGCACCGGGAGTTGGCGCTGGAGAACCTCGCGCTTCGGCAGCAACTCGCCGTGTGGAAGGCGCGCCAGCCGCGGCCGCAGCTCACGGCGATGGACCGGATGTTCTGGGTCGTGCTGTCGAGGCTCTGGAAGAGCTGGCGGAATTCGCTGCAGATGGTGGGGCCCGAGACCGTGGTCGGCTGGCACCGGCAGGGGTTCAGGCGCTACTGGGCGTGGAAGAGTCAACGCCGACGCGGTCGGCCCGCGATCAGGACGGAGCTCCGAGATCTGATTCGGCGGATCAGCCGCGCCAATCCTCTCTGGGGTGCGCCGAGGATCCACGGCGAGCTGCTGAAGCTGGGCCTGACGGTATCGCAGGCGACGGTCTCGAAGTACATGGTCCGGCCGCGGCGGCCGCCGTCGCAGGCGTGGCGCACGTTTTTGAAGAATCACGCCAAGGATCTGATCGCGTTGGATTTCTTCACGGTGCCCACGGCGACCTTTCGGGTCCTGTTCGTGCTCGTGGTGCTGAGCCACGACCGGCGCCGGCTGGTGCATTTCAATGTCACGGAACATCCGACCGCGGATTGGACTGGACGGCAACTGATCGAGGCGTGCGGGCTGGAGGAGGCCCCACGCCATCTGATCCGTGACCGAGACCAGGTCTATGGAGAACGATTTTCGCGTCAGGCCAAGACGTTGGACATCCGGGAAGCGGTCATTGCGCCACGCTCGCCCTGGCAAAACGCCTATGCCGAGCGCGTGATTGGATCGATTCGACTGGAATGCCTTGACCATGTTGGCGAACGGCATCTGCTGGGGATCCTGTCGAAGTACGTCGACTACTACAACGGGACCCGGACCCACTTAGCGTTGGCCAAGGACGCACCCGAGCCACAGAGTGTGCAGCCGCCGAGCCAGGGCAGGTGGTGGAGGTGCCCCGCGTGGGTGGGCTCCATCACGAATACCTCCGGCGAGCGGCGTGAGCCAATGGGGCGAATAAGTGGAAGGCACAGGTTCGTGGACCTGACTTAACCGGGCAACTGCCTCCGATTCTCTCATCCTGAGTGGAGCAAAGTCGGAGAGCAGGTCGGTGCGCCTCGATTCGTACAACCTGAGAACCCAACTCGCCGAGCCTAGTTGGAATGCTCAGGTTTAGACGGTCACTCCTGGAGACATTCGGTCTGTCAGCTGTTGAGAATTGCGTTTGAAGACCAGGATCAGGCGCTCTGACATCTCCGACATCAAGGTCATAGTCGCCAAAGGTTGCGATGAGTTGGAAGTATGGCACGAAGGCCTCTCTGATTCTGCTTTCTTCGTAGATGCGATTCAGTTCCTGGTCAGTCACCACGATGGATGTGCCATTGAGCTGATTGTGGATGTGATACTTGTAAATACCATTACGTACACCGGCCGATGAAATCTTCCTGGTGACAGTGATGTCGATTTCGTATGGATAGGCATAAGAAATGCGTTCGTATGTCTCGTCTATCACTCTTCGTGGATTCTTCACATCGATCACCAACAAGGAGCCGGGCGATGAATTAGCGGTAGTCGTGTCGACAAATGCCTTGACGTCATTGTCTGTGCTCAAATAATTGAAGGTGGACCACATGCAAATCAGCATTTCAGCATGAGCTCGATCTCCACGGAGGAGATGTCTACACCGTACACGCTATAGTATGAAGCCAGCAGTTTGGCATGCCGACCCACGCCACAGCCCAGATCAAAGACAGTCTGAACAACCTCGCCATACCGCTTCTCAACGACTCGAAGAAACTTGACTTCGCGTTCCGAATCGCGTTCCCCTGCTTTGAGAAACAATGGAGCTAGTTCGTTGTAGAGGCGGGCTCGGCCTCCGGCGCGAGATCCGACTGCTCGACGGCGAGGCCCGCTACTCGGTGCTGAGTGACCGCGCCGTGCTCCCGCCCTTCGGCGTGCGCGGCGGAGGCCCGGCCGCGTCCGTCCGGGTGTCCATCCGCCGGGACGCGGAGGAGACCGAGCTCGCGACCCCGGGCAAGGTGACCGGTCACGCGATCAGCGCCGGCGACACCGTGATCATGGAATCCGCGGGCGGCGGCGGCTATGGGGACCCGCTCACGCGCGAGCCCGAGCGGGTGCGGCAAGACGTGCTGGCGGGCTACGTCTCGACCGCCCGCGCACGCCTCGGGTACGGGGTCGTGCTCGCGCCGGACGGCGAGGTCGACGCCAGGGCCACTCTGGCTGAGCGGGCGCGGCTCGCGGCGGCGCGCCGGCGCTTCCCGGTGGTCCACGACGAGCGCGACCCGTACGAGGGACGGCGCGGCAAGCACCGCGTCCTGCGCCTGGCGCCCAGGCTCGCCCACGCGCTCAGGCTCGAGACCGGTGATCTGGTGGAAATGCTCGGTCGGCACGCCGCGCCGCTCCGCGCGTGGGTGCGCGTCGAGGACGTGGCTCCGGAGGGTCAAGTCGCGCTCGACGCTCTCGGTCGGCGGATCCTCGGCGTCAGCCCCGGGGACGGTGTCGAGATCCGGCGCCTCGAGACCTCGCCGACTCCGGCTGCCAGCGCGCGCAGGCAGTGAGGGCAGAGCCGTTTCCCGGGCTCAAGCCCGGGCTCAAGGGCCAGCGGCGGGCGGTGGTCACGCCCGCGATAGCGACGACTCACGCCGGCGGGCGGGGCTTCCTCAGGGCGGCGGACATGTTCCTAGAGATGGAGCTGGCGGCGCAGGAAGCCACCCAGCCCTTCCTGCCGGATGACCACACGACCGTCGGCTACGAGATCTCGATCCGCCACCGCCGGCCCACGCCTGTCGGCGAGTCCTTTACCGCCACGGCCGAGCTTTTGGAGGTAGACGGCAGGAAACTCCTCTTCCGCGTCGAAGCGCACAACGCCCGTGAGCTGATCGGCGAGGGCACGATCCGCCGGACGATTGTCCGCAAGGGCACGCTCGGCTGACGGCGAACGGGTAAAGCGGCGCTGCGCCCGACGTGGCCGGCGGCTCGACGCTGGTGGCGCGGAATGCGCGGAGGCGGTGACTCGCCCGGTCGCTCAGTAGGGAGTGACGGCGCCGTTCATTTTGTCGACCACGACGGTCGGATGCACGGCGGGCGAGTAGATCTCCAGGATCTCGACGTCGTCCGAGCAGTCGAGCTCATTGTGCACGACCCCGGGTGGCTGCAGGACGCAGTCGCCGGGGCCGAACGTGTGCTCGCCGTGGTCCCGGTAGACGAACCTGATCCAGCCCCGGAGCACGTAGAACATCTGAAAGTCACACTCGTGCTTATGGAGACCGGTCGTGTGCAGCGCGTGGTCGCCGGCCGCGTCCTTCTTGATCCTGATGACGTGGGCGCGGAATTTCCCGTGGGTTGCACGCTCGACGCCGAGGTCGCGATACTCCATGAAGCTTCGCAGGCCGGGCTTCCAGACGGCGTACTGGGCCAGGCTCGCGCTGAAGAGTTGCTGCGGCTCGCTCATCGTCGTTCCTCCTTGCCGGGAGTATACGCCGCGCGGATCTCGCAGAGGCATGTGCCGGGGGGCGGTAGCCGCCGTCGCCGTGGACATGCTCGGTCCTGCCGAAGGTTACACCGACAGGTACCGCCCCTTCAGATCCGCCCCGCGCTCATGGAACTCAGCAGTCGAGCCCGCGAACACAACGGCGCCCTTGCCGAGCACGACCACCTCATCGCTCACCGCAAGCGCCATACGCACGGTCTGCTCGACGAGCAAGATCGTGACCCCCTCGTTTCGGAGACGGAGCAGGATGCCCCCGAGTTCTCGGACGAGCCGCGGCGCGAGCCCCTGCGAGGGCTCGTCGAGCATGAGGAGCTCGGGGTTCCCGGCCAGGGCGCGCGCGATCGCGAGCATCTGCTGCTCGCCCCCCGAAAGACTCCGACCGCGCTGGCGCCAGCGCTCACGAAGGATGGGGAAGTACTCAAAGATCCGCTCGAGCGTCCAGCGCGTGCCTTCCCCGCCGGCGCGCACGGCCAGACGGAGGTTCTCTCCGACATCGAGGTGGGCGAAGATCTGCCGGCCCTCCGGGACATACCCCATGCCCAGCCGGAAGACCTGGTGCGGAGCCTGGCCGGTGACGTCGCGGCCCTTGAAGACGACCCGGCCCGCTCGCGGGGGCGTCAGCCCCATGATGGAGCGCAGCGTCGTGGTCTTGCCCGCGCCGTTCCGCCCGAGCAGGACGCTGATCCCGCCGCGCGGCACGGAGAAGGACACGCCGCGGAGCACGTGACTCTTCCCGTAGAAGGTATCGAGGCCCTCGACGGCGAGGAGGGTGTCGGCCGCCATTAGTCCGCCTCTCCGAGGTACGCCTTCTGGACGTCGGGGTTTGTGCGGATCTCGTTGGGTGCGCCGTCGGCGATGAGTTGGCCGAAGTGGAGCACGCTGATGCGCTCGGCGAGGTCGAAGACCACGTCCATGTCGTGCTCGACGAGCAGGATCGTCAGGCGCCGCTCGCGCGCGAGCCTCCGGATCACCTCCACGGTCGCTCTCGTGTCCTCCGGCGAGAGCCCCTGTGTCGGCTCGTCGAGCAGGAGCAGCTCCGGCTCCTGCGCCACCGCCATGGCGATCTCGAGCAGGCGCTGGTCGCCGTGCGGCAGCGTGGCGGCCGGCACATCGCCCCGGTCGCCGAGGCCGAGCGCGGCGAGGCTCTCCTGCGCCCGTCGCTCGGTCGGCTCGAGCAGTGCGCGCCCGCCGAACAGGCGGAAGTTGCGCCCGGCCTTGAGCTGGACGGCGATCCGCACGTTCTCACGCACGGACAGCTCGGGAAAGATGCTCGTGATCTGGAAGGTGCGCGAGATGCCCCGCCGGCAACGGACGGGGGCGGAGAGCCCGGTGATGTCCTCGCCGTTGAAGACGACGCGGCCCGCCGTCGGGACCAGGAGCCCCGAGATGAGGTTGAACAGCGTCGTTTTGCCCGCGCCGTTCGGGCCGATGACGGCCCGCAGCTCACCCCGCCGCACAGTCATGCTCACGCTCGCGACCGCCTGGAGCGCGCCGAAGGCGCGTCCGAGGCCGTGCGTCTCTAGCATCACGTTCACGCGCGCGCCTCGAACCAGCGCCGCGCCGCGCCCACCACGCCCCCGGGCAGGAAGATCACGATCAGGACGAAGACGGCCCCGGTGAAGATCATCCAGTGTTCGGTGTAGCTGGAGAGGATCTCCTGGACCAGGAGGAAGACCATCGCGCCAATCAGGGGGCCCACGAGCGTGCCGATGCCGCCGGTGATGACCATCATCAACCCTTGCCCCGAGAGTACCCAGAACATGACCTCCGGCGAGGCGAAGCCCCGGAAGGGCGCGAAGAGGGCACCGGCGAGACCGGCGAACGCGGCGGCGATGACGAAGACCACGAGCTTGAACGGCCGTGAGTCGCGTCCGAGACTCACGAAGCGGTGCTCGTTCTCGCGGATCGCCTGCAGCGCCCGCCCGAAAGGCGAGCGCACGAGGGCGTGGCACGCCAGCAGCGAGAGCACCACGATGACTGCCACGAGGTAGTAGAAGGTGCGCCGCTCGGCGAGGCTCGGTCCGCCCCAGAAGAGCGTTGTCTTCGGCACCCCGGCGATCCCGTCCGAGCCGCCGGTGAGGTCGCGCCACTTGTAGGCGACGGTGTAGAGGAGCTGGGCGAACGCGAGCGTTAGCATCGCGAAGTAGATGCCGGTCGCCCGGGTTGAGAACCAGCCGACGGGCGCCGCCACCACACCGGCCAGTAGCGCGCCGGCGAGCAGCGCCACAGGGATGGGCGGCTCGAAGTGGATCAGCACGAGTGCACTGCCGTACGCCCCGAGACCGAAGTACGCAGCGTGCCCGAAGGACACCATCCCCGTGTAGCCCATGATTAGGTCGAGTGACATCGCGAAGAGTCCGAAGATCAGGAGGTCCACGAGGATCGAGAGCTGATGCCGTGCCAGCACCCAGGGGAGGATGGCGAGCGCGGCCAGCGCCGCTGGGGCGAGCGCGCGCGTCCTGGCCAGGGTCACTCTTCCTGGCCGAACAGGCCCCAGGGCCGGAAGATGAGGATTCCTCCCATGACCGCGTACATGATGACCATCGCCGTCTCGGGCAGGTAGAAGGCGCCCCACGTCTGGGCGGCGCCGACGATCAGACTACCCGCCATGGAGCCGCCAAAGCTGCCGAGGCCGCCGATCACGACCACGACGAACGCGTCCACGATGACGCCGACGCCCATGCCCAGGTAGGCGGTGGTCATGGGCGCCGCCGCCGCGCCGCCGAGCCCGGCGAGTGCGCAGGCGGCGCCGAAGACGAGCGTGCGCACGCGCGGGACGTCCGCACCGAGGCAGTCCGCCATCTCGCTGTTCTGCGCAACGGCGCGGACGACGAGCCCGGCGCGGGTCCGCGTGAGGAACAGCCACACCGCGACGCCCACGGCGACGCCCAGCACGACGAGGAAGAGCCGGTAGCGTGGATAGGCGGCGCCGAGGACCTGCACCGACCCCTGCAGGAGCGCGGGGGGATCAACACCCTTTGCCGTGGGGCCGTAGAGCACGTGCACCGACTCCTCGAGGATCAGCGCGAGGCCGAACGTGAGGAGGAGCTGGTAAATCGGCGGCCGGCGGTAGATGAACCGGAGCGTCGAGGCTTCGAGCAGGGCGCCGACGATCCCCACGACGGGTGGCACGAGGAGAAGGGACAGCCAGAACTGGCCGGAGACGGTGACCGCGGTAAACGCGAAATAGGCGCCAAGCATATAAAAGACGCCGTGAGCGAAGTTCACGACGCGCAAGATGCCGAACACGAGTGAGAGCCCGGCGGAGACGAGGAAGAGGAGCGCCGCGAGCGCCAACGCGTTGAGCAGTTGCTCGGCGACAAAGGCCACGGCGCGGGGCTCCACTCGCGACTCGCTACGCGAACTCCTCCGTCCGGCACTTCGGCGTGACTTTGTCGCCGGGGTAGGTGGCGAGGATCTTGGGGACCGGGTGCGGATACTTCGGGTCCTTCACGACCTCGACCACGAAGCCGAGCTGCACCGCTTGGTGGTCGCATTTCCGCATCAGAAACGGGCCCTCCAGCCCCTCGTAGCTCGACCCCTCCCACGCCTCGATCACCTTGTCGACGTCCTCGGCCGTGTCGGCTTTCTGGATTACCTGGGCCAGCCACTCCAGACCCTCATAGGTCTCGCCGTCGAACATGTCAGGGTACGTCCCGTGCATGTCGTGGAAGCGCTTGACGAAGTCCCGATTCTTCGGCGTGTCGACGGTGAAGGGATAGCGACTGGAGCCGATCGTTCCGACCATCGCCTCGCCCACCGTCTTCATGTTCTCGAGCTCCACGATCTCCATGATCGGCTTCACCTCACGCGTGATGCCGAATTGGTGGGCTTGCTTCAGGAAAATCGTGGCGTCCTGTCCAGGCAGCGCCAGATAGCACCCCTGCGCCCGCGATTGCCGGACCTTGGCGATGTAACTTGCGAAGTCCTTGGTGCCGACCGGTGGGAAGTCCTTGCCCACGACCTCCTTCTTGGCCGCGGTGATCTGGCTCTCGAACGACATGACGCTGTCCCGCCCCCACGCGTAGTCGCTGCCAAGGGCGAAGAAGCGCTTCAGCGGCGCCTCGGCGAGGTACAGGCTGATCGCGCGGGCTCCCATGGGTCCGCTCGTGTTGACGCGGAAGAAGTAGCGGTTGAACGACTTCGCAGTGAGCGCCCCGGCCCCGTTGATCGTGGACATGAAGATGACCTTCCACTCCGGGCACTTCGCGCTCACGGCCAGGGCTTCGGAGGACAGCACAACCCCGGTGAGGAACTTCACGCCGTCCTTTTCCACAAGTTTCTGGGCCTTGCGGACGGCCGTGGCGGGGTCGCCGGCGGTATCCTCGTAGATGAACTCGACGGGCCGACCTAGAATGCCTTTCGCCTTGATGTCCTTGGCAAAGAGCTCGGCGGCACGCTTCGCCTGAATCCCGTACTGGGCGTTGCCGCCGGACAGCGCCGCCGGCATCCCGATCTTGATCGGATTCTGCGCCCACGCCTGACGGAGGTACACGGGGACGCCGAGACTCGCCCCTAGACCGCCGGTCGCTGCGACCTTCAAGAACTCCCGTCGCCTCATGATCGCTCCTCCCTTGTCACCGTCGATCGGGGCCGCGCGCCCGCCTTCGTAGCGGCCCGATTATAGTCCTGGATCAACGTGCGGGTTGCCGGCGCGCCGCCCGCCATATTTGCCGGGAGGCCAGCGTGGACCGGGGGCCCGCGGCCCTAGTCTCCTCTCTTCACGCCTGCGCCTGAGGTACTAGAATGAGCTTCTCGTCTGCCGGGTCTCAGCCAACTGGAGGGCTGGAGTAAGGCCCGTCTCCTGACTCCCGGGCCTGCAAGCCGCGAACGAGGAATGGACTCCGGCCCACGCGCCGAGGAGGACAAGTCGATGAGGTTTCAGACACGCCTGACGCCGGAGATGCTCGACCGCTATACGCGGAGCGGATACTGGCGTGGCGAGACCTGTTACGAGATCCTGAGCCGTCGCGCTGCCGCCCATCCCGACCGGGTCGCTATCGTCGACCGCGGCCGACGGATCACGTACCGCGACCTAAAGGCCCGGATGGATCGGGTGGCCGCGCACCTGGGCGCCCTCGGCATCGGCGCCGGAGATGTCATCACCATTCAGCTGCCGAACTGGGCGGAGTTCGCGTTCGTCTTTTTCGCGGCGGAACACCTC
>WNET01000691.1_pt1 | contig 13190 bp, 7 predicted proteins | sample 5399911 | NCBI WGS metagenome assembly WNET01 (sample SAMN13153333, study PRJNA577476) | soil metagenome | isolation source: 40 cm grassland meadow soil pre-rain plot 2 | place: USA:California | collected 2015-09-08 | reverse complement strand
AAGGCATTCCGGTCTACGGTTCGGTGAAGGATGCGAAGAAGGCCACCGGCGCGACGGTCTCCGTGATCTACGTTCCACCGCCGTTCGCCGCCGCGGCGATCGACGAGGCAGTGGACGCGGACCTGGACCTGGTGATCTGCATCACCGAAGGCATCCCGGTGCGCGACATGATCCGCACCAAGGACCGCATGCAGGGCAGGCGGACGCTGCTCGTCGGGCCGAACTGCCCCGGCGTGATCACGCCCGACGAGATCAAGATCGGCATCATGCCCGGCCACATCCACAAGAAGGGGCCGGTGGGGGTCGTGTCGCGCTCCGGGACGCTGACTTATGAAGCGGTCGGGCAGCTGATGGAAGTCGGCCTCGGCCAATCGAGCTGCGTCGGCATCGGCGGCGATCCTGTCAACGGACTGAAGCACGTCGACGTTCTACGCATGTTCAACGACGACCCGCAGACCGAGGCGGTGATCATGGTGGGCGAGATTGGCGGCTCGGACGAGGAGATCGCGGCGCGCTGGGCGAAGGACCACATGAAAAAACCGATCGTCGGCTTCATCGCCGGCATCACCGCGCCGCCTGGGAAACGCATGGGCCACGCCGGCGCCATCATCTCCGGCGGCAAGGGCACCGCGCAGGAAAAGCTCGCCGTCATGGAGGAGTGCGGCATCAAGGTGACGCGCAACCCCGCGGAGATGGGGAGGACCCTAAAATCCATACTCAGGTAATCCGCTTCCCGCTGCTGGCGAGCCTGCCGTACGCGGCGACGATCTTCCTCTCCTCCTTCCTGCTGTTCCTGGTTCAGCCGATCATCGCCAAGCAGATCCTGCCGTGGTTTGGCGGCTCGGCGGCGGTCTGGACGACCTGCCTGGTGTTCTTCCAGAGCGTGCTGCTCGCCGGTTACGCGTACGCCGACCTCACCCATCGCCTCGGCGCGCGGCGCCAGGCACTGCTCCATGTCGGGCTGCTCGCGCTATCGCTCGCCTTCCTGCCGGTCCTCGCCTCGAGCGGCTGGAAGCCGCAGGGCGACGAGCAGCCGATCGCGCGCATCCTGCTGCTTCTGCTGGCCACCATCGGCCTGCCGTACTTCCTGCTGTCGACGACGACGCCGCTCCTGCAGGCGTGGTACTGGCGCCGCTTCCGGAGCCGCGTGCCTTACCGCCTGTTCGCGCTTTCCAACCTGGCTTCGTTGCTCGCGCTGATCGGATTCCCGCTGCTGTTCGAGCCGGCGCTCGACCTGAGACAGCTCGGCTGGATGTGGTCCTTCGTGTTTGCCGGCTTCGTCGTCCTTTGCGCGCTCACCGCGCGGCTGTCGATGAACGGCTTCGGGGCCGACGAGGTCCCTGACGCGGCGCGCGCCGCGCCGCTTTCCATGGCGACGCAGCTGCAATGGCTCGCGCTGGCCGCGATGGGCTCGGTGATGCTGCTGGCGGTCACCAACCACATCACGCAGAACGTTGCGAGCGTACCGTTCCTGTGGGTGCTGCCCCTCGCGCTCTACCTCGGCAGCTTCATCCTCGCGTTCGATCACCCTCGCTGGTACGTGCGGCCGCTGTTCATCGCGGTACTGGTCGCGCTGCTGCCGGCGATGGCGTTCTACGTGCCCTCGCTCAAACTCCACGTCGCGGTGCCGCTGTACCTGGTCGGCCTGTTCGTCTCCTGCATGTTCTGCCATGGCGAGCTGGCGCGGCTCAAGCCCGACCCGCTGCACCTCACGCGCTATTACCTGATGATTTCGCTCGGCGGCGCGCTCGGCGCGGTGCTCGTCGCGGTCCTCGCGCCGCTAACGCTGCCCGGCTATTTCGAGCTCGGGATCGCGCTGGTCCTTCTTGCCCTTCTCCTCGTTTCGAGATTGAGGCGAATTTTCATGTGGGGTGGGTTGGCAGTGAGCGTCGTCACCGCGCTCCTCGTCATGCGCGGCGTTCACGACTACAGCGCAGGCGTGCGGGTCATGGAACGCGACTTTTACGGCGTGGTGCGCACGGCGGACCACGACCGCCCGATCCCGTACCGCTCGATGTACCACGGGCCGATCATGCACGGCGGCCAGCTGCTCGGCGACTCGTTCCGCAATACGCCGGCCGATTATTTCGGCCCGACCTCGGGCTACGGCCGCGTGTTCCAGTCGCTGCGCGAGATGAGGAGAAGGCAGCCGCTTTCGGTCGGTATCATCGGCCTGGGGGCCGGCGTGGTCGCCGCCTGGATGCAGCCCGGCGACGCGCTGGTCTTCTACGAGATCAGCCCGCGGGTCGTCGACATCGCACGGCGCGAGTTCACCTTCCTCGCCGATACGGCGGCGCGCACCGAGCTGGTCATGGGCGACGGGCGCCTTTCGCTCGAGCGCGAGCCGCCGCGCAGCTACGACGTGCTGGGGATCGACGCGTTTTCCGGCGACTCGATCCCGATGCACCTGGTGACGCGCGAGGCGATGGCCGTTTACCTCAAGCACATCAAGCCCGACGGCGTGATCGTGTTCCAGGCGACCAACCGCTTCATCAACCTGCTGCCGGTGGTAAGGCGCCTTGCAGGCGAGTTCGGCCTCGAAGCGCTCAACGTCGCCGATGTGCCCGACGCCGAGGAAGGCCCGGAATACTGGTACTCCTCGACCGACCAGATCATCGTCACGCGCAACAAGGCGCTGCTCGCCTGGCCGCGCATCGCCGAGGCGGCGGAGCCGATCGAGGACCGGCGCGACCTGCCGACCTTCACCGACTCGCATCACAACCTGCTGAGAATCCTGAAGTAGAAAAATCGGGGTCAGAGCCAGACTTTCTCAGCTCAGGTCCGGCTCGCCGCAGTGCCTGAGGATCTGCTTGCGCACCTGGTCGCGCAGGCGCACGGCGGCGTTCCAATCGCTGCCATCCGGCGCCACGGGCGCGCCAACCGTCACGGAAATCGGCGCGCGGCGCGGATACCAGGTGCCGTCGCGCAGCACCGAGCGCACGCCGCGCAGGGCGACCGGCACGACCGGGATTGCGGCCTGCGCGGCGCTGAGGAAGGCGCCGGCGCGGAACGGCATCAGGCCGGTGCGCCTCACCAGGGTGCCCTCCGGGAACACGATCAGCGATACGCCGCGCTTGGCCGCCTGCGCGAGCTCGTCGGCGTGCTCGGCGCTCTTCTGCACGTCGAAGCGCTCGACGAACTGCGCGCCCAGCCCCATGACGAGGGTGCGCGTGATAAAGCCCTCGCGCAGCTCGCGCTTGGCGACGAAGGCGTTGTTGCGCCAGGGCAGGATGGCGAGCAGCACCGCGCCATCGAGGTAGCTGGTGTGGTTCGACGCAATCACCACGGCGCCGGAAGGCGGCAGATTTTCCCGGCCGCGCATCGCCAGCGGGATGCGGCAAAGCCAGAAAAAAAGCCGCGCGCAGCGCTGCGCGATCTGCCAGGTCCGCCTGCCGGGCGAAATCGCGGCCGCGGCCAGGACCACGATGAACAGCGCGCCGAAAAGCAGCCACGCGTAGGCGGCGAACAGCAGCCCGCGCGCGACGCGCCAGCCGCGGCGCAGCTGCGGCAGCACGCCGCCGATCGCGAGGCGCACGAACTGCCACCAGACGGCCTGCGGTTTCACCGCCGAGGGCCCGCGCTCGTAATAGTCGCGCGCGGCGAGGCGGCGGATCTTGCCGCTCGAAGTCTTCGGCACCGTGTGCGGCGGCGCGAGCACGATGTCGTCGACCGGCGCGCCGATCAGGCTGACGGCAAGCTCGTTGATCCTGCGCCTGACCTCGGCGTGGCGCGAAGGGTCGACCTCGCGCGTCTCGGCGAGCACTACGACGCGTTCGGTCCCGCTCGCCGCGTCCATGCTGCCGAACACCGCCACGCAGCCGCGCCGGATGCCGGCGACGCCGCCGACCGCTTCCTCGAGCTCGTAGGGGCTGATGTTGCGTCCGCCGCGGATGATGACGTCCTTTTCACGGCCGGTGATGTAGAGGTTGCCTTCGGACAGGTAGGCGCGATCGCCGGTGTTCACCCATTCGCCGTCGAACAGTCCCTTCGTCGCCTCGGGATTGCGGTAGTAGCCGCTGGTCGCCGACGGGCCGCGGAACTGCAGCTGACCTTCGCCGCGGTCGGGAAGCTCCAGACCGGCGGCGTCGACCACCCGCAGATCGTGGTCGGGAATCGAGGCTCCGCAGCTCACCAGCTTGAGCGGCGAGGGGTCGTTCGGCCGCGCCGGCACCGCTTCCCCGGTGCGCGACAGCCAGTCGCGATCGATCAGGTCGACCTGCCACGGCTCCCCCGGCGGCGTGAAGGCGAGCCCGACCGAGGCTTCTGCAAGGCCGTAGACCGGCGAAATCACGTTTTTTCTGAAGTTCCATCTGGAGAACCTTTCCTCGAACGCGGCGAGCGTATCGGCGCTCACCGGCTCGGCGCCGTTGAACGCGAAGCGCCACGACGCGAGATCGAGCCCCTCCAGCTCCTCGTCCGGAATGCGCCGCAGGCACAGCTCGTAGGAGAAGTTGGGGCCGCCCGAAATGGTGCCGCGGTGGCGATGGATGGCGCGCAGCCATTGGCTCGGCCGCGACAGGAAGGCGAGCGGTGACATCAGCACCACCGGGAAGCCCAGGTACATCGTCGCGAAGCAGCCGCCGATGAGGCCCATGTCGTGGTAAAGCGGCAGCCAGCTCACGAACACGTCTTCGGTGGTGGCGCGCGCCGCTTTTCCCATGGCCTTCACGTTCGCGAGCAGGTTCGCGTGCGTGAGCACCACGCCTTTCGGGTTGCCGGTGCTGCCCGAGGTGTACTGCAGGAAGCCGATTTGACCGCCCGTGCCTCGCACCGGCGTAAACGCTGCTGCGGGGCCCGAAAAGTCGGCGGGCACCAGGACCGCGCGCAGCGATTCGACCTGCGCGCGCAGCAGCCAGGCAAGCGCCTTCGCTTCGGGAATCGTGACCATGATCGAAGTGCCGGCGCTCTTCAGGATGCCGATGTGGCGCGTCATATGGTCCTCGATCGTCGCCAGGCGCGCCGGCGGATAGAGCGGCACCGGGATGCCGCCGGCGAGCAGCACGCCGTAAAAGCAGAACAGGTATTCGCGGCAGGTCGGCAGCATGATCGCGACGCTCTGCCCCGGCGTGACGCCGGCCTCGGCGAGGCGCGCGGCATAAAGCAGGGCGCCGTCCCACAGCGCCCGGTAGGTCAGGCTCTTCTCATCGCCTTCCTCATAGAGATGGACCGTCAGCCGCTCGGGCTGGCGCTGGGCGTGATATTCGAGCGCCTCGGTGAGCGTTCGCGCGGCATCGGGGGGGCGCACGCCTTCGGCCTGCACCAGGCTTGCGAGCGTGCGGTCCGCGGCTTTCGGCGCCTGGCCGGCGCTGGCGAGAAGAAAGCGCAGCAGATCGCGCGGCGTCTCGCTCGAGGCGAGCGCCTGCTCCGGCAGGCTCGCGGCAAACTCGCGCTCGAGGCGCAGCACCAGCTCGACGCGCGCCAGGCTGTCGAGCCCCAGCTCGCGCTCGAGCGAGCTGTCGAGCGCGACGTAGGCCTCGAAGTGCGGACGCGCTTCGCGCGCCACTTCGGCGACGACGGCGAGCAGCCGGTTGGCGTCGATGGGCGGGCTCATGGGTTGCGGGCGAGTGTACACTCGCCCGGCGTGGCTCCATTTCAGGACAGGCTTGTTTCGATCGCCCGCGCCGTGTCGTTTCCCGGGGGCGCCAGGCTGGTGCGCCAGGGCGAGACCTCGCGCGGCGCATTCCTGATCCGCACGGGCGAGGTCGAGGCGCAGGTAGCGCTGCCCGGCGGCGGCATGCTGACGGTCGCCGAGCTGGGCGAGGGCGACATGTTCGGCGAGATGGCGCTGATCGAGCGCGGCGTCTGCTCGGCGTCTGTCATCGCGCGCAGCGCGGTCGAAGGCTGGTTCGTCGCGCGCGACGATTTCCGCGCTTTCGTGGCGAGCCGCGACCCGGCGGCGCTGGAAGTCCAGCGCGAAATCACCCGCGTGCTGGCCGAGAAGCTCAGGGCGTTAAACGACAAGGTGCGCGACCACCCCGCCGAGGAGGACCGCCCGGTGAGAGCTGCGCCCCCCGCCGCAGATCCGCTGGCGGGGATGGCGCGCAACGGCAAGCCGTCTTTCGACTGGCGCAGGTTCCTGCCCCTGCTGCCCGTCTTCGAGCGCTTTGACGCCTACGAAGTGGAACAGCTGCTCTCGATCTCAAACGTACTCGAGTTGCCGCGCGGCAGCTGGCTCTTCGGCACCGGGTCTGCGGCCAATGCCTGCTTTCTCGTCGTGCGCGGGGCCGTCGAAGTGATTTCGAAATTGCAGGATCTGGAAAGGCGCGTGGCGCTGGCCGGGCCCGGCGAGCTGGTCGGCTATCTCGCGGTGCTGGAGGGCGCGCCGCATGGCGCAGCCGCGAGGGTGCGCGAGAACACCTGCCTGCTTGAATTCCCGGCGCGGCTGTTTGTTGCGCAGTACGAGCGTAATTCGAACCTGCAGCACGCGATTCACCAAAGCCTGCTGCGCTCGCTCGCGCGCACCAATACGCAGCTTACTCGGCTCATCAGCCATGCGCGCCTCACTTCCTCGACCCGTGCAGCGCTCGAGCTGGAGAAGGCGCTGCACGCGCAGGTCGTAAATGTGAAGAACCAGTGAAGAATGCGCGCCCGCGGGGCGCGCGAGCTTGATCCGCGGCGCCGCCGCAGGCGACCATGGCCGGCATGAGGCCCGGCATCACTCTCAAGCTGTTTCTGGCCATCCTCGCCGCGAGCGCGGCGGCCGCGGCGGCAATGGCGGTCGCGACGCGCCTGAGCTTTCAATCCGGGTTCTTCGGCTACCTCAACCAGGTCGAGGCGCAGCGCCTCGACGCGCTCACGGCGACCTTGGCCGCTGAATACCGCCGCCACGGCGACTGGGGCTTCGTGCGCGACAACTATGCGCGGCTGCGCGAGCTGGCCGCGCCGGCGCAGCCCATCCAGCGCCTCGCTTTGCTCGATGAGGCGCGCCGCAGGGTGGTCGGCAACCCCGAGCTGCCCGAGGACGCCGCGGTGCGCCCGGTGATCGTCGACGACCGCATCGTCGGCTGGATCGGACAGGCACCGTTCCGCAGGCTCAGCAGCGCGGCCGAGCTCAGCTTCCAGCAGGAGCAGCTGCGGGCCGCCTGGATCATCGCCGGGCTCGCGCTCGCCCTCGCGGCCTGCGTCGCCATCGGGCTCGCGCGCGCCTTCCTGCTGCCGCTCAAGCGCCTCGCCGAGGCGACGCACCGGCTCTCGGCCGGGGCGTATGACACGCGGGTGGAAGTGCGCTCGGGCGACGAGCTCGGACGGCTCGCCGAGGACTTCAACCGCCTGGCGCAGGCGCTCGAGCGCAACGAGCAATTGCGCAGGCGCTTCATGGCCGATGTCTCGCACGAGCTGCGCACGCCGCTGGCAATAGTGAAGGGCGAGCTCGAGGCGATCGAGGACGGCGTGCGCCCGCTGTCGCGCGAGTCGCTCGCCTCCCTCAACCACGAAGTCGCGGCGCTCGGCAAGCTGGTGGATGATCTCTACCAGCTCGCGCTCGCCGACGTCGGCGCGCTTGCCTACCGCAAGGAGCCCGTCGAGATCACGCAGCTCCTGCAGGAGGCGGTGGATTCCCTGGGCGAGCGGTTCAATGAGCGTCGGCTCAGCGTGGAGACGGATCTTGCGCCGGCCAGGGCGTTCGCGGACGGCGACCGGCTGACCCAGGCGTTCCGCAACCTGCTGGAGAACTCGTTGCGCTATACAGATGCCGGGGGTCGCGTCCGGATCGTGGCGCGCCGCCACGCCGGGAAGATACGCATCGTGGTCGAGGATTCGGATCCGGGGGTTCCGGCGCAGGCGATGCCGCATCTGTTCGAGAGGTTTTACCGCGTCGACGGATCGCGCAGCCGCGCCAACGGCGGAGCGGGGCTGGGCCTCGCGATCTGTCGCAGCATCGTCGAGGCGCATGATGGAGAGATCAAGGCGCGCAGCTCGCCGCTCGGCGGCCTGGCCGTGGAGATCGAGCTCCCGGTGACGCAATGAGCACCATCCTGGTCGTCGAGGACGAGCCCAAGCTGGCGGCGCTGATGGCGGATTACCTGAAGGCGTCGGGTTTCGCCGCGCACTGCATCGCCGACGGCCTCGAGGTGGTGCCGTGGGTGCGCGAGCATTCGCCCGACCTCGTGCTGCTCGACCTGATGCTCCCGGGGCGCGACGGCCTGGAGATCTGCCGCGAGCTGCGCGGCTTCAGCGACGTCCCGGTAGTGATGGTGACGGCAAAAGTCGAGGAAATCGATCGCCTCGTCGGCCTCGAGTCCGGCGCGGACGACTATGTGTGCAAGCCGTTCAGCGTGCGCGAGCTCGTCGCGCGCGTCAAAGCGATCCTGCGGCGCGGGCGCGGCGCCGCGGACGCCGCCGTACGCGGCCTGGTCATCGACGAGCCGAGCCACCGTGCTGAGCTGGACGGGCGCTCGCTCGATCTGACGCCGGTGGAATTCCGGCTGCTCGGCACGCTGGCCTCCGCGCCGGGACGCGTGTTCTCGCGCGACAAGCTCCTGCAGCGGCTCTACGAAGACCACCGCGTGGTCACCGACCGCACGGTCGACGCGCACGTCAAGAACCTGCGCCGCAAGCTCGAGGAGGTGCGTCCCGGCCACGACCCGGTGCGCTCGATCTACGGCGTCGGCTACAAGCTGGAGCTGTGATGACGAAGAGAATCATCTTTTTGATTTTCGGCCTGTTGCTGCTAGCTGGCGGCTACTACGCGTACCGGGATTTCTGGCAAGCGGACGCGCAGCCGCGCCAGGGCGCGCCGGGGCGGCCCGGCGGACCGGGCGCCGGGCCTATACCGGTCGTCGCCGCTGCCGCGAGCAAGGGAGAAGTCGCCGTCATCATGAACGGGCTGGGCACGGCGACGCCGCTGCGCACGGTGACCGTGCGCTCCCGCGTCGATGGCGAGCTCATGCGCGTGTTGTTCGGCGAAGGGCAGATCGTCAAGCAAGGTCAGCTTCTCGCCGAGATCGATCCCCGCCCGTTCCATGTTCAGCTTGCGCAGGCCGAAGGCCAGCTGGTGCGCGACCGTGCGCTCCTCGAGAACGCGCACCTCGATCTCGAACGCTACCGCGCGCTCTACGCGCAGGACTCGATTGCGAAGCAGCAGGTCGATACCCAGGCATCGCTCGTGCGGCAGTACGAGGGCGCGGTCCAGGTCGATGGCAGCCAGATCGACAATGCCAGGCTGCAGCTCGCCTACACGCGCATCACCGCCCCGGTGAGCGGCCGCGTGGGATTGCGGCTCGTCGATCCCGGCAACATCGTGCGTGCGGGCGATGCCAACGGCCTGGTTGTCATCACGCAGCTGCAACCGGTAGCCGTGGTCTTCACCGTGCCGCAGGACAGCGTCCCGGCCGTGCTCAAGCGCATGCAGTCGGGCGAGACGATCCCGGTTGAAGCCTGGGACCGCGAGCAGAAGGCGAAGCTCGCCTCGGGAACGCTCGCGTCGGCCGACAACCAGGTCGATCCCGCCACCGGCACGGTGAAGTTGAAAGCGCAGTACGCGAACGACGACGGCGCCCTGTTCCCCAACCAGTTCGTCAACGTTCGCATGAAGCTCGACACCCTGCGCGACGTGATCGTGATCCCGTCGGCCGCGGTGCAGCGCGGCGCGCAGGGCCTGTTCGTGTACCTGGTCAAGGCGGACAAGACCGTGGCGCCGCGGCCGGTGAAGCTCGGACCGACGGAGGGGCAAACCGTGGCCGTCACCGAGGGCCTGGCCGCCGGCGACCTGGTCGTCGTCGACGGCATGGACCGGCTGCGTCCCGGCGCCCCGGTGGAAGTTGCTTCGCAACGACCCGAGATCAAACCGCCTGCGGAGAGCAAGGGGCAACGCCGCAGGCCACCAGGGGGCAAATGAATCCGTCGCGGCTCTTCATCCTGAGGCCGGTTGCGACCACGCTGCTCATGGTCGCGATCCTGCTCGCCGGCGTGTTCGCGTACCGCCTGCTGCCGATCTCGGCGCTGCCGCAGGTCGATTACCCGACCATTCAGACCTTCACCTTCTACCCCGGCGCGAGCCCCGAGGTGATGGCTTCGTCGGTAACCGCGCCCCTAGAGCGGCAATTCGGCCAGATTCCGGGGCTCAAGCAGATGCTGTCCTCGAGCTCCGGCGGCGCCTCGGTGATCACGCTGCAGTTCGACCTGACCATTCCGCTCGACGTGGCCGAGCAGGGCGTGCAGGCGGCCATCAACGCCGGCTCGAACCTGCTGCCGCAGGATCTGCCGGCGCCGCCGGTCTACAGCAAGGTGAATCCGGCGGACGCGCCGATCCTCACGCTGGGGCTTTCTTCGAGCACGCTGACGCTGCCGCAGATCCAGAACCTGGCCGACACGCGGCTTGCGCAGAAGCTCTCGCAGATCGCGGGCGTGGGCCTGGTCACGCTCTCCGGCGGACAGCGCCCCGCGGTGCGGGTGCAGGCCAACCCGAAGGCGCTGGCCGCAAGCGGCCTCGGCCTGGAAGACGTGCGCAGCGCCATCGCCGCCGCCAACGTGAAGAAGGCGAAGGGCAGCCTCGAGGGCCCGAGCCGCGCCTACAACATCGACGCCAACGACCAGCTGCGCTCGGCCGCTGAATACAAGAGTGTGGTGATCGCCTACAGGAACGGCGCCCCGGTGTTTCTGTCCGACGTGGCCGATGTCGCCGACGACGCAGAGAACGCGCGCCTCGCGGCATGGATGAACGAGGTGCCCGCGATCATTCTCAACATCCAGCGCCAGCCGGGCGCCAACGTGATCGAGGTGGTGGACCGCATCAAGCAGCAGCTGCCGCAGCTGCGGGCCGCCCTGCCCGCGGCGGTGGACGTCGCCATGCTCACCGACCGCACCATCACCATCCGGGCCTCGGTGCGCGACGTGCAGATCGAGCTGCTGTTCGCGGTGGCGCTGGTGGTGCTGGTGATCTTTCTGTTTTTGCGCAATCTCCCGGCGACCATCATCCCAAGCGTCGCAGTGCCGGTGTCGCTCATCGGCACGTTCGGCTTCATGTACCTCGCCGGGTTTTCCATCAACAACCTGACCCTGATGGCCCTGGTGGTGGCCGCCGGCTTCGTGGTCGACGACGCCATCGTCGTCATCGAGAACATCGCGCGCCACATCGAGCAGGGCTCGCCGCCGCTCCAGGCGGCGCTGAACGGCTCGCGCGAGATCGGCTTCACCATCATCTCGCTCACGTTCTCGCTGATCGCGGTGCTGATCCCGCTGCTTTTCATGGGCGACGTCGTCGGCAGGCTGTTCCGCGAGTTCGCGGTGACGCTCGCCGTCGCGATCCTGATCTCCGGCGTGGTCTCGCTTACCCTCACGCCGATGATGTGCGCGCGCTTTCTGCACAAAGAAAATGACTCTCAGGAAAACTCGCTTTATCGCATCACCGGTCGCTGGTTCGACGCGGTCATCGCGCGCTACGGCCGCGCGCTCGAGTGGGTGCTGGACCGCCAGGTCGCGACGCTCCTCGTTGCCGCGGCGGCGCTCGGGCTGACGGTCGTTCTTTACCTCGTAGTGCCCAAGGGGTTCTTCCCGGTGCAGGACACCGGTGTCATCCAGGGCATCTCGGAAGCGCAGCAAAGCGTGTCGTTTGCCGCCATGGCAGAGCGCCAGCAGGCGCTCGCCAAGGTCGTGCTACGCGACCCCGCCGTCGAGAGCCTGTCGTCGTTCATCGGCGTCGACGGCAGCAACGTCACCCTGAACAGCGGCCGCATGCTGATCAACCTGAAGCCGCTCTCGGTCCGCAAGATCCACGCCTCCGACATCATCCGGCGCCTGCAGCCGGAGCTGGCGAAGGTCCCCGGCATCACCCTGTATATGCAGCCGGTGCAAGACCTCACCATCGAAGACCGGATCAGCCGCACGCAGTACCAGTACACCCTCGAGGCCGCCGACGGCGCGTTGCTGGACGAATGGGTGCCGAAGCTGATGCAGCGTCTGAACGCGCTACCCGAGCTCACTGATATCGCCTCGGACCTGCAGAACCAGGGGCTGCAGGCCTACGTCGACATCGACCGCGACAGCGCCGGGCGCCTCGGCATCACGCCCGCGGCCATCGACACCGCGCTCTATAACGCTTTCGGGCAGCGCCTCATCTCGACGATCTACACCCAGGCGACGCAGTATCGCGTGGTTCTCGAGGTGAAGCCCGAGTTCCGCGGCGGCCCGGACGCGCTGAAGGACATCTACGTCGCTCCGGCGAGCGGCCCTCAGGTCCCGCTCTCGTCCATCGCGCAGTTCAGCACGGGCACCGCTCCTCTCGCGATCAACCATATCGGCCAGTTTCCCGCGGTCACCATTTCGTTCAATCTCGCGCCGCGCTACTCGCTCGGTCATGCCGTGGACGCGATCCAGGCCGTGGAGCGTGAAATCGGCCTGCCGGCGAGCGTGCAGACCGCCTTCCAGGGCGCCGCGGCGTCGTTCCGCGATTCGCTGAGCAGCACGCTGCTCCTCATCCTTGCCGCGGTGGTGACGATGTACATCGTGCTCGGGGTTCTGTACGAGAGCTACATTCACCCGGTCACGATTCTCTCGACGCTGCCCACCGCGACGGTTGGCGCCCTGGCGGCATTGCTCCTCGCCGGCAGCCAGCTCGGCGTGGTCGCCATCATCGGCGTCATTCTCCTGATCGGCATCGTGAAGAAAAACGCGATCATGATGATCGACTTCGCGCTGGAGGCGGAGCGCCACGAGGGCAAGAGCCCCCGCGAAGCCATCTTCCAGGCCTGCCTGCTGCGCTTCCGGCCGATCCTGATGACGACCTGCGCGTCGCTGTTCGGCGCGCTGCCGCTCATGCTCGGCACCGGGGTCGGCTCCGAGCTGCGGCACCCGCTCGGTTTGACCATGGTCGGCGGGCTGATCGTGAGCCAGGTGCTGACGCTGTTCACGACGCCCGTGATCTATCTAGCTTTCGACCGCCTCGCGCTGCGCTATCGCCGCGGCAGGCAGGCTGAGGCGGGGGCATGAACCCTTCCGCGGCATTCGTCGCGCGCCCGGTCGCGACGACGCTGCTCGCAGCCGGTCTTACGCTCGCCGGCGCGGTCGCCTTCACGCAGCTTCCCGTGTCGCCGCTGCCGCAGGTGGACTACCCGGTGATCTCGGTGAGCGCAAGCCTGCCTGGGGCCGATCCGGAGACGATGGCGGCAACGGTGGCGACGCCGCTCGAGCGTCAGCTTGGCCGCATCGCCGGCGTCAACGAGATCACCTCGTCTTCGTCTCTCGGCTCGACCCGC
>WNET01000686.1_pt1 | contig 13211 bp, 8 predicted proteins | sample 5399911 | NCBI WGS metagenome assembly WNET01 (sample SAMN13153333, study PRJNA577476) | soil metagenome | isolation source: 40 cm grassland meadow soil pre-rain plot 2 | place: USA:California | collected 2015-09-08 | reverse complement strand
CTGCATGCCGCCGGAAAGCTGCTTGGGATAGTGATGCTCGAAGCCGCCGAGGCCGACGCGGGCGCACCAGTCGTGGGCGATGCGCCGGCGCTCGGGCTCGGGGACGCGCCTCTCCCTGAGGCCGAAGGCGATGTTGTCGGCGACCGTGAGCCAGGGAAACAGCGTGTAGGACTGGAACACCATGCCGCGGTCCTTGCCCGGCCTGGTGACCAGCTTGCCGTCCAGATAGATGGCGCCCGCGGTCGGCTGGATCAAGCCGGCGACCAGCCGTAGCAGGCTGGATTTGCCACAGCCCGACGGGCCGACGATGACCGAGAACTCGTTCTCGTCGACCTCGAGGGAGATGCGGTCGAGTGCCGTGACCGGGCGTCCCATCCGCGGCGTGAAGCGCAGGACGACGTTGTCAATGCGCAGCTTGCCCATGGTCGGCGGACCGCGCGCCTCAGGGGTTGCTCGCCCAAGGCAGCAGCCAATCCCGGATCAACTTGAAGAGCTGGTCGGAAATCAGGCCGAGCAGGCCGATCACCATGATGCCCAGGAAGATCTGGTCGGTGAACAGCCCGCGCGAGGCGTTGAGGATGAGATAGCCGAGCCCCTTGTTGCCAGCGACCAGCTCGGCGACCACGAGATAGGTCCAGGCCCAGCCGAGGGTCACCCGGAGCGTGTCCATGACGCCTGGCATGGTGGCAGGGATCAGCACGCGCGTCACCACCGTGCGCCGATCCGCGCCGAGCGTGTAGGAGACGTCGAGCAGATCCTGGGAAACGCCGCGCGACACGTCGGCGATCAGAATGAGCTGTTGGAAGAAGGTGCCGATGAAGATGACGGTGATCTTTTCCTCGATGCCGATGCCGACCCAGAGGATGAGCAATGGGATCAGGGCCGAGACCGGGAGATAGCGAACGAAATTGGTGACCGGCTCGACCGCCGCCTCGACGATCTTGAAGCTGCCCATCAGGATGCCGAGCGGCACCGAGATCAACGAGGCGATGATGAAGCCCGACATGATCTCGGTGACGCTCGCCGTCGTGTTCACCAAGAGGGAGCCGTCCCGGGCCATGTCGATGCCCGCCTGGAGGACGGCGACGGGCGTCGGCAGGAAATCCGAGCGCACCAGCCCGCCATAGCTAAGCGCACACCAGGCGAGCAGCCCGCCGAGTCCCACGAGCGCACTCACCGTGAGGTAGACCCGCCGTGGGATCTCCCTTCTCGGTGCGGTATACGCCTCGAGGAAGGAGGCGATCATTCGTTGACGAATTCGTAGTCGATAAGATCGCTGGGCGTCGTCTTCACCTGGATCTTGCCGTGGCCGGACCACACGTCGATGGCGTCCTTGACGGTCTGGGAGAGCGGGCCCGGGTTGGCTTTGGTGCCGAAGAACTTCTTGTTGTCCTCGGCGCCGTAGAACTTGATGCCGGGCAGCGTCTCGGCGAACACCTTCGGGTCCTTGAGCCAACCGCCCACGCCCTTGGCCATGATCTGATTGGCCTCGTCGGGATGGGCGCGCTGATAGGCCACGGCCTCGTTCCACGCCGCGACGATGCCCTTGAGCCCCTTCTTGTGCTTGGCGACGAACTCCTTCGGAACGATGAACACATCGGTGATCAGGCCGGGCGTCTTCGAGCTGTCGGTCAGGAGATGGCCGTGCTCGCTCGCCTTGCCGCGGCTGAGCCAGGGCTCCCAGGTCACCGCTGCGTCGACCTTCTTGGCCACGAACGCGCTCCCCGCGTCCGCCGCCGTCATGTTGACTGTCTGCAGGTCGGATTCCTTGAGACCGGCCTTGGCCAGCAGCACGTTGAGATAGAACTGCGACACCGAGCCCTCGTTGACGGCGACCTTCTTGCCCTTGAGATCCTTGATCGACTTGATGTCCTTGGTCGCGACGATGCCGTCGCCGCCGTTCGAATCGTCGATCGCCGCCACGTATTTGAAGTCGTCCGCCTTCTTGAGGTAGAGCAGCGCCGTGTCGACCGTGCTCGCGATGACGTCGATCTGCCCGGCGCGCAGCGCCGTGAAGCGCAGCTTCGGATCCTCCATCACCGTAAGGTCCACATCGACGCCGTGGTTCTTGAAGAACCCCTTGTCGCGCGCGATGTAGAGCGGCCCATAGCCCACCCAGGTGGAATGGGCGATCTTGATCGTCTCGGCCGCCGCGGGGCTGGAGCCGATCGAGCCGCCGACCAGGGCCCATGCCGCCACTGCCAGGGCAGCACTGAGAAGTTTTCGCATGCGTGACCCTCCCTGAGTTCGAGTGGCCGTGACCGTGCGATGCAGTCTAGTGTTCGGGGATACTAATGTAGCTCTCGCACCTGCACAAGCAGGGCCGCCGCAGGGTGAGGAGGAGGAGCGAGACCGCCGGCGAGGAGCCGGGTTGCTAAGGGATCGTCGTCTGGACCGTGGCCACCGAGCCGTCGGCGAGAGTCACCGTCAATGAGAAGCCTGAGCCCGTCGTAAAGGCCGCCGGGCCGAAGTCGGACGCGAACACGAAGAATTCCGCGCCGTCGACGACGCCGAAGCTCACCGTCCCGGTCCCCGAGTTGAGCAGCGCCCCGTCGAGACCCGCTGAAGCCCCGAGCGCCCAGTTCGCCGTCGCGGGGTCGGTGTCCCAGGCACCACCGCTTGCCCGGCGCAGCTCGAGCCGCGTCACGGTCCGGGCGCCACTCCCCGCCTGGACGGTCACCCGGAAGCTGCCGTCGAACGCGCCGTCCGCGCTGAAGGCCGTATTGCCCTGCCCCACCTTGTCCCGCAGCTTGCCCAGAAATGCCAGGCCGAGCGTCGGCGGCGGCGGGGCCACCGCGAAGCCGCCTGTGAGAACGACCGACTGCCCGTCGGGATTCGCCACCGTCACGTCCCGCGCGCCCATCGCCGCCGTGGCCCCGATCACGAGGGCCACCGAGAGCTGGGTGGACGAGACCACCGTCGTCGAGCTGACCGTGATGCCGGCCCCGAACGCGGCGCTCGCCCCCGCCTGGAAGTTCGTGCCCGTCACCGTCACGGTGAGGTTCGCTCCCTGCAGCCCGGTGCTCGGCGACACACTCGAGATCGTGGGGACGTTCGGCAGGATCGAGGTCGCGGTGGCCGAGGTGCCGTCGGCGAAGTTGGCGGTCAGCGTGAAGCTGGCCCCGCTAGTGAACACCGAGGTCGGATCGGCGGCGAATACGAAGAACGTTCCGCCGTCGGCGACGCCGAAGCTCACCGTCCCGGTCCCGGCGTTGAGCAGCCCGCCGTCGAGACTCCCCGCGGCCCCGAGGGCCCAGTGCGCTGTCGCGGGATCGGTATCCCAGACCCCGCCGCTGGTCCGCAGCTCGAGCCGCGTCACGGTCCGGGCGCCGCTCCCCGCCTGGACGGTCACCCGGAAGCTCCCGTCGAGCGCGCCGTCCACGCTGAAGGCCGTATTGCCGCGCCCCACCTTGTCCCGCAGCTTGCCCAGAAACGCCAGGCCGAGCGTCGGCGGGAGCGGCAGGACCGTGAAGCCGCCCACACGGGTCGCGGTCTGCCCGCCGGGGTTCGTCACCGTGACGTCGCGCGGACCGGGATTCGCCGTGGCGGCGATGGCGAGGGCGACCGAGAGCTGGGTGGACGAGACCACCGTCATCGACGTCACCGTGATGTCGGCGCCGAACGAGGCGGTCGCCCCGGGTTGGAAGTTGATCCCGTTGACCGTCACGGTGAGGCTTGTGCCCAGCGTCCCTCGCTTGGGAGAGACGCCGGCGATGATCGGCACGCCCGGGTTGAGGAGGGCGCTCAGCGCGAGGTCGACTTGAATCCGCGGCCGCGTGGTGCCCGTCTCGGCCAGGGTGTCCTCGATCATGACCCCGGTACCGCTGAGGGCCTGGAGGATCTCGTCGACGCTCGCGGTCGGCTTGGCCTGCTTGAGCACCGCCCAGGTGCCGGCGACGTGCGGGGCCGCCATCGACGTCCCGCTCGCGATCGCGAACCCGCCGCCGGCGAACGACGAGGTGATGCTGACGCCGGGGGCGAACAGGGACAGGAACGGGGCCACGTTCGAGAAGTATGCGACCTGATCGTCCTTGGTCGTGGCGCCGACGCTCACGGCAGTGGAGACGCACGCGGGGGCGCTGAGCTGGTCGATGGCCCCGTTGTTTCCGGAGGCCACGACGGTCGCGATGCCGGCTGCGCGCAGGTTGTCGATGAACGGCTTGTAGGGTTGGTCATCACAGGTCGAGTCGAAGAGCCCGCCGCCGAGGCTCATGTTGACCGCGGCAAAGGGGTGAGTGGTACGCAGGGCGTAGACGCGCTCGAGGGCGGCGAGGATATCGGACGTATACGCCCCGATGCAGGGCGGCGCGCCGCCGCAATCGAAGAACCCGTCGAACCGTGAGAAGACCTGGACCGACATGATGCTGGCGCCCCGCCCGACACCCCAGATCGGCAGGCCGGACGGCGTCCCGTTCCCGGTAGCGATGCCCGCGACGTGGGTGCCGTGCCAGCAGCCTTCGAGCTCGAGCGGACAGTACACCCCGGCGCCGGGACCGATCTGCTCGTCAGTGCCGTTCGGGCAGAGCGTTGAGCTCCGCTGCGCGGACGTGGTCGAGTAGCACGCCTCCTCCACGACCTTGCCGGCGAGGAACTGATGAGCCGAGTCGACGCCGGTGTCGATCAACGCCACCACGCGGCCGGTGCCGTCGAAGCCTTGAGCCCAGGCCTTGTCGGCGCCGATGAGGGGGACACTGTCCAGCAGGACCGGCTTGTGAATCCTGTCTTCCGTCACCCGCTTCACCAGCGAGCTCGACGCATCCAGCTCTTGCAACGTCGTCGGGCCAGCCTCGAGCGCGATCAGTGGCGCCGTCACGTATCGGCGCAGGACACGGTGCTGGTGCTGTGCGAGCCGGCTCAGCAAACGCGAGGCGGCGTCTGTGATCTCTTGGCGGTAGAGGGCCCTCGCTTGACTCGGCACGGCACCCTCGGCAACGCGGCCGGAGGGAAGCAAGAGCTCGACGAGGACGCGCACCTCGCCTTCGGCCCGCGCGCGGTCGTGGATCGCCGTCGGCACCACATGACCGTCTTTGTCGGGAGGTGCCGCGACCACATTCGTGGGTAAGAGGACCCCGAGCAGCAACAGACTGGAGGCGAGGAACGAAAGTACCCGGCAGGTCATGGGTCGTCATAGTGGGCAACGAACATGCCATACGCAGGCCCCTTGAAGTGAAGGGCTTTCGGCAACGCCGAGTGACGGCTTGGCAGTCCTGGTGACCCGGAGCGTCACTCGGAGAGAAACGTCACCCCCAAAGGTGGTCAGCGAGGAGGCGCGAGACCCTCGTACGGAGGGGAGATATCGTCCGCTCGTACGCGGATCACGAGGGCGGTCATCTCCTCGAGCCGAGCAAGCGCGGCGGCGTCGATCTCGAGCGCGAGAAGGGGTACCGTCGCATACCGGCGCGCGAGGCGGCCGCCGGTGCCGGCCAGGAGGTGCAAGACCTCATCCTGGACGTTCCCGAGGGCAACGGGATCGCCACGAGGAACGCGAAGCTCCACGAGGACGCGCAGCGTGCCTCCGCTGACCACGGCACGGACGCCGGGGTCGATCACCGGCCGGTCATCCATACCGCTCGCCGCGCTCCACCCGCCAGCCAGGGCGACCATGGTGACCATCGTCCATGTGCACCTCACCGTTCGCCACCCCTATCCGTTCCTGCGCGCGGCGCCAGCCATCCTTCCACCAGGCTCAGGAACTGAGCAGGTCCTCTAAAAGTGGCGGAGGGCGAGGGATTCGAACCCCCAAGGGCCGTGAGGCCCGGTGGATTTCAAGTCCACTGCCTTACCAGTTGAGGCTAGCCCTCCGTGCCCAGCACAACAGCCACTTACGATACATCATCCAGCTGTCGGATCGATGAGTCCTCAGTTCGAGCTAGTTACGAGGTAGTTCTATAGCGTTCGGCGGCAGGCGCCAGAAGCGGTGCAATCTAATGGTCTAAACCCGCACTCAGGGTCACACGGTGTGCAAATCCTTTCACAACCACGCTACCGACGAAGGCAACCCGTGAGGGAGCCGGGCCTCGCCGCCGAGATACATCCGCCTGACCTCGGAGTTGTCGCCACGCGGAGCTCAGCCGACTCATCGGCCACGCGCGTCAGACGCTGGCGTGCCTGCTCGAGGGCGACAGCGAGAAACAAGAGCTCGTCGGGATCGTTGGGGCGCGCCCGCTGCGCACCAAGGTCGTGGAAGTGGGAACGGTTCGCCGCCGGCGACAACCGATGCATGCTCCGTCGTCGTACTGTAGTCGCCGCCCGTCGCGATCTGGGCGTCAGTGACGCACGACAGTGCGAGCTGGAGCGGCTTGAGGAAGGTCTGGACTGCCTTCCGGGGTGTGGAGCCAGCCACCCGAAAGGGCGGCAGGCCGCAGCCTCCCCACACCCAGCGTAGCGTTGCTCAGTCAGCCATTACCCATCCCGGTGATCAACGTCGCGCGCTTCTCCCCGCCGGCTGGCTCGACTTGCTGAGGTCGAGCATCTGCGGCACATAGGGGCCCGCGTCGATCAGGTCGAGTTCGGTGACACGGGTCATGCGGAAGACGATATTCGCGATTCGGGCAGCAGCTTCGAGGATCTCCTCGACCCGCCGGCGCTCCTCCAGGTCCAGCGTCCTCTCGAGCAGCTGTGCCTGGCCCACGAGCGCTGTCAGCGGATTGTTGATCTCGTGCGCGGCCGCCGCGGCGAGGCCCGCCACGTGCCGGAGAGCGTCCCGCTCCCGCGTGGCGGCCTCGGCCCGCTTGTGATCGGTGATGTCCCGGGCGATCGCCGACGCGCCGACGATCCGCCCCGCCGCGTTTCGGATCGGCGACACCGTGACGGACACAGCGATCCGCCGCCCGTCCTTCGCCACCCGGACCGTTTCGTAGTGGTCGACTTTTTCGCCCCGAGCGAGCCGTTCGAGGATCATCGACATCTCGTCCCGGTGCTCGGGCGGGATGAGGATTGAGATTGGCCGCCCCATCACTTCGTAGGCCGCGTACCCGTAGAGGCGTTCGGCGCCGGCGTTCCAGGTCGTGATGATCCCGTCCGGCGTCTTGCCAATGGTCGCGACGATCCCGTCCTCCGAGGTCTTCACGATCTCGGCGAGGCGGGCCAGTTCCTTGACGAGCGCCGCCAGGAGCAGCGTCGCCACGGCCATCGTCCCGATGAACGCTCCGAGCAGCAGCAGCGACTCGTTCTGGGCGTACCTGCCAAAGGGTCCGGCGCCCTGGAGCGTTGCCCAGACGGCGACCCCCGCGAGCAGGGCGACGCACGTCGCCGCCTCGCGCTGTCCGAACCGGAACGCGGCCACGGCGAGCGGCAGGGTGCACAGGAACGTGAGGGGATAGCCGCTCGTCCTCGATGACGGTCCGCCGAACACGACCCAGCCGACCAGGAAAACGGAGCCGAGCAGCAGCACGAGCTCCAGAGCCCGCGCCCGCGTCAGATGCACCGTGCGGTCCGTTCCCCAGAGGATCAGCACCGGGGCTACCACCAGCGCCCCCACCACGTCCCCGCGCCACCATGTGAGCCAGATGGCCCCAACCTGCTCCCAGCTCACGTAGCCCCCCAGCGAGAGACTCGCCACCCCGACGGTCGCGCTCACGACCGGACTCAGCAGCCCGGCGAGGGCGACGAACGTGAGGATATTCCGCGTCCGATCGAACGCCTGGCAGCCGTTCGCGAACCGCGTCACGAGCCAGCCGCCGAGGAGCGCTTCGAGCGTATTGCCGCTCGCGATTCCGAGCGACGTCCAGGCCGATCCCGCCGTCGTGACGTTGACGAGGAACGCGCCCGCGAAGAGCGCGGGCCAGACGCGGTACCCGAGCAGCAGCGTCGCCGCCAGCGCGATGCCGGTGGGTGGCCACACCGTCGTCGCGCTCGGGTGCACCGAGGCCAGGGTGAGGCCCACCTTTCCGGCGACGAAGTAGACGCCGGCGATCACGAGGGACCCCCAGGGCACCAGAGGAATCCAAGGGCGAGCCACCACCTCGCGCCTCACCAGACGCCTTGTGCGCGAGACGATAGGGAGCAGACACGCCACCAGCTGCCGCCTCGGGAGTGATGGGCCTCCATCCGTAGCTGCGCGCCTCGCAATGGAAGACCCGACGACGCCGGCGCGTGATTGCGCCGAATATCCGAACTGCCCCTATGCTACCCCTCTCAAATGGGTCGGGACATTGAGGAGTATCACTGAGAGAGGGGGCGGGAAAAACCCGATGCCCGGTGGTGGGATCTTGGGGCGCGGGAGCCGAGCTAGCAGCTCGAACGCCGTGGGCTGCTCCTCAGGGGGCGCATGGGAGATCCGTAAAGCCGTGACCGTGGAACCAGGCGCACGCCTGACGACGGTTCTCCAGGTCCTCCCGGACCAGGAGCCGCGCGGCCTCATAGAGGTAGTCCTGCAGCTGCTGCGGAGTGTGGCCGGGGGCCTGGAGGCGATACTGGGTAGAAATCTCGTTGACCACCTTTCCCACCTCCTCGCCCCGCGCCGAGAGGGAGGGCCAGAACCGTTTCACAAGTCTTTGGAAGGTGAGGTGCCAGACCGAGCAGCGGGGCCCGTCCGGACGGTCCGGAAAGATCACGAATTCTTGATACGGCTTCGATCCGATGTCGCCGACCCGAAAGCCGACCTCATGCAGAACGTCCTCTCGGCGGAGCGTGAGGAGGACATCGGAAGAATCTAGAACGTTATCGTCCAGGATGAAGTCCAGCGTCCTCCGGGTGTCGCGCTCGAGGACTCCTTTCCCCCGCTCGAAGGGATAGGCGTCCACGACGAAGAGAAAGCACCCACGCGCCGGTTCGTTCGAGGCGTAGATTTGCTCGCGGAGGAGTCGGAGCAGTGTCTTGATCCCCAGATTGTCGGCGGGGCCACCGTCGAAGAGATGGACATAGTGGGGCCGGCGCGACTGGGTCGCATAGTTCTGGAGCGTCACGTTGTTGAACGCCCCCGGGAAGGCACCCGAGGCCATCACCGCATGGGAGACGGGATAGGTGTCCAGCCGGGATCGCAGCGTTCTGAAGTCCTGATCGGTGAACCGGAATTGACGCCCGGTCGTGAGGCTGGTGGCGTTGATGAGGATCTTGGGGCCGGCGGGTGGCATGTCTCCGAACGTCTTCTTCTCAAAGAGGAGGTCGTCGAAGACCCCCTTCATGATGTCGCTCCGATCGAAGTCGGTGAGCCAGTAGCGGACCATGTTGTGTGGGAGGAACCATCGCGAGATCCACCGAGTCTGAAAATCCTTTCCCAGCAGGGTCCTCACCCGCTCTCGGTTCCATCGTTCGGCGTCGTGGCTGAACAACCCGTAGTAGGCGGCCGTGAGGGACCCGCCCGAGATCGACGAGATCGCAGAGACGTTTTGAAGAAGCCCCAGCTCTTCCAGCTCAAAGAGCACCGCCGCGGAGAAGTTGGCGGCTCGACTTCCCCCGCCCGAGATCGCGATCCCCACGAAGACCCCCTTGGGGAGGTCCTTGACGGCGATCTCCCGCGTCGCCCGGGTAGGTCTTGCGTCCTCCACGAGCCTTTCGTTGGCCCGGGTATAGAGCGGGAGGATCGAGCACCCCGCTAGCGCGAGGGAGACGACGAGGAGGGCCACTCGCTTCATGCCGGGCCTCTGATCAGCCGGGCCGGTTCACTGCGCGGCGAAGAGCGCCCAACGTTAGCCCGTGGGGGCTGCGCGGTCAACCGATGCGGATTCCGCCGGGGGTCCGGCACGTGCTTGGAGTTTTCACATCTGTGGTAAGAGCTTTCGGCGTTTCCCCACGGCGCCGCCAGGTTCTGACCGTTCACTGTCCCAGAAGCCGCCCGCGGGGCCCGCTCGCATCGTCGCCAACTTCTCATCATCGCTGAACACCCGTGGTAAGCGTTCCCCCGGCCGCTGTCCCCAGCATCCGTGGCACAGGTCTTGCCCTGAGAACACGGCTCAGTGGGAACTGTCCTGCGAACGCCCCTCGACGCGACGACTCCTCCAGTCTACGGCGGATGGTGGCGAACGATCGGAGCTCTCGGCGTGAGCCTCGTGCTGCCGGGCGGCCTGCTGTTCCTCCTGTACTGGGTGGTGCGGTCCCAGAGGCGCGCGGCGGCGACGCTGAACGATCCCTACATCGAGTGGTTGCGGGCGCGCGACCGGTGGCGGCAGGGGCAGAACGGCGCGCCGAAGCCTTCACGACCGACCCCAGCCGCAGCCATTCCGGAAGACAGCCGCCTCAGGGTCCGCTGAGCGCCGGTCCGTCTACCGGGGGCTCGATCCGCCGGTGAGCCGGACGAGGCCGTCCATGTAGGGTCGGAGCGCGGGCGGGATCGTCACGCTCCCGTCGGCTTCCTGTCCGTTCTCGAGCACCGCGATCAACGTGCGGCCGACGGCGAGGCCGGAGCCGTTGAGGGTGTGGCAGTAGTCGGCCCTGCCGCCGCCCACGGGGCGGTAGCGGATCTCGGCCCGGCGCGCCTGGAACGCCCCGCAGTTCGAGCACGAGGAGATCTCGCGGTACTTCCCCTGCCCCGGGAGCCAGACCTCCACGTCGTAGCTCTTCGCCGCCTGGAACCCCATGTCCCCGGCGCAGTGGAGGACGACCCGGTACGGGATCTCCAGGCGCCTCAGCACCTCCTCGGCGTTCCGAACCATGGATTCGAGTTCGTCGTTTGACTGGGCCGGCGTCGTGATCTTCACGAGCTCGACCTTGTCGAACTGGTGCTGCCGGATCATCCCCTTCATGTCCTTGCCGTACGTCCCCGCCTCGCGGCGATAGCACGGCGTGAAGGCCACGTAGCGGCGTGGCAGCGTCGGCTCGGGGAGGATCTCGTCCGTGTGGAGCGCCGTCACGGGCACCTCGGCCGTGGGAATCATGTAGAGCGCGCGGCCCTCGTCGGCTTCGAGCGTCTTGAAGATCTGCTCCTCGAACTTGGGCAGGAGCCCGTTGTTCTGCATCGTCGCCGCGTTCACGAGGTGGGGCACCCAGACCTCCGTGTAGCCGTGCTCGCGCGTGTGGAGGTCGAGCATGAACTGGGTCAGCGCGCGCTCGAGGCGCGCCGCGGCGCCCCACAGGATCGTGAACCGTGCCTTCGCCAGCTTCGACGCGCGCGCGAAGTCGAGGAGGCCCAGCGCCTCGCCGAGCTCCTCGTGGGGCTTGGGGGTGAACGCGAACGCGCGCGGCATGCCCCAGCGACGTACCTCGACGTTCTGCTGCTCGGTCGTCCCGGGAGGCACCGACGGGTCGGGGAGGTTCGGAATCTGGAGGAGCACGCGCTCGAGCTCGGCGTCCACCCGCTGGAGCTCGGTGTCGAGCGCCTTGATACGCTCGCCGACCTCGCGCATCCGTGCCATCTCCTCGGCCGGGGCCTCGCCGCGCCGCTTCGCCTGGCCGATCGCCTCGGAGGCGCGGTTCTTGAGGGCCTTGAGCTCCTCGCTCTCCTTGACGAGACGGCGGCGGGACGCGTCGAGATCGAGCACGCTCTTCACCAGCTCCGCGCCACCCCGGTCGGCGAGTCCGCGCGCGACCGCCTCGGGGTCCTCGCGGATCAGCCGGAGGTCCAGCACCGGCGGCTACTGCGCGTCGACGGGCGCGGCGCTTTCGGCCTCGACGCGGGCGACGGAGCCGACGTGGTCGTCCGCATCGAGCTCGATGATGCGAACGCCCCAGGTGTTGCGGCCCTGGGAGGAGACGTCGGCGGCGTGGAAGCGGATCAGCTTGCCCTTGGTCGTCACGACGAGGATGTCGTCCCCGTCGCGCACCTGGAGCATGGTGACGACGTTGCCGTTGCGACCGCCGGTCTTGATGTCGATGATCCCCTTGCCCGCCCGGCCCTGGAGCCGGTACTCCTCGAGCGGCGTCCGCTTGCCGAACCCCCGGTCGGTGACCGTGAGGATCGTGACGCCCTCCTGCACGACATCGGCGCTGATGACCTCGTCGCCCTCCTCCAGCTCGATGCCCCGCACGCCGCCGGCCCCGCGCCCCATCGGGCGCACCTCCTCCTCGGGGAAGCGGATGATCATGCCGAGCTTCGTCGCGATCATCACCTCGCGCTGGCCGTCGGTGCGGCGCGCCGTGATGACCGCGTCGCCGTCGTCGAGACCGATCGCCTGGATGCCGCCGGCGCGCGGGTGCGAGAACGCTTCCAGCTCGGTCTTCTTCACCTTGCCCTGCTTGGTCGCGAAGAGGACGTAGCCGCCGGCGCCGAAGTCGCGCACGGGCACGCAGGTGGCGACCGCCTCGCCCTCGCCGAGCGAGAGGAGGTTCACCATCGCTTTGCCCTTCGCCTGGCGTCCGCCCTCCGGGATCTCGTGGACCTTGAGCCAGTGGACCTTGCCGAGCGTGGTGAAGAAGAGGAGATACGAGTGGGTCGAAGCCACGAAGAGGTCCTCGACGATGTCCTCCTCCTTGGTCTCCATGCCCGTCACGCCCTTGCCGCCGCGCCGCTGGCTCCGGTACGACTCGACGTGCGTCCGCTTGATGTACCCGGAGCGCGTGATCGTGACGACCATCTCCTGGTCGGCCAGGAGGTCCTCGATCGTCAGCTCGGCCGTCTCGGTGAGGATCTCGGTGCGCCGGGCGTCGCCGAACTCCTCCTTGAGCTCGAGGAGCTCCTTCCTGATGATGGACATGAGCTTCGTGTCGGAGGCCAGGATGCCCTTGAGCTCCTCGATGAGCGCCAGCGTCTGCTCGTGCTCCTCGACGACCTTGTGGCGCTCGAGCTGCGTGAGGCGCTGGAGCCGCATGTCCAAGATCGCCTTCGCCTGGATCTCCGAGAGGTCGAGGCGCGCCATCAGGGCGTCCTTCGCGGCATCCGGGCTCTCCGCCTGGCGGATCAGGCGGATGACCTGGTCGAGGTGCTCCACCGCCTTGCGCAGGCCGGCGAGGACGTGCGCCCGCTCCTCCGCGCGCGCCAGGTCGAAGCGCGTCCGTCGCGTCACGATCTCGCGGCGGAAGCGGATGAACGCGTCGAGCATCTCTTTCAGGTTCACGACCTGGGGTCGACGGTCGACGAGTGCCAGCATGATGATCCCGAAGGTCGTCTGCATCTGGGTGTGCTTGTAGAGCTGGTTCATGACGATCTGCGGGATCTCCCCGCGCCCCAGCTCGAGCACGACCCGGATCCCCTCGCGATTGGACTCGTCGCGGATCTCCGAGATGCCCTCGATCCTCTTGTCCCGCGAGAGCTCCGCGATCTTCTCGATGAGGCTCGCCTTGTTCACCTGGTACGGGAGCTCGGTGATGATGATCGCCTCGCGTCCGCCCCGCATCTT
>WNET01000685.1_pt1 | contig 13216 bp, 9 predicted proteins | sample 5399911 | NCBI WGS metagenome assembly WNET01 (sample SAMN13153333, study PRJNA577476) | soil metagenome | isolation source: 40 cm grassland meadow soil pre-rain plot 2 | place: USA:California | collected 2015-09-08 | reverse complement strand
CGGTAAAGCGGCGGGCAATTCCACTAACAATGATTCGGTATACGTCCAGTTTTCGGACAGTGTAACCAGCGCTGGTTCAGCGATCCATCGCATTGGCACAACTTCCGGAGTCGTGGTGGTGCTGCAGGCCTGCAGCGCAGCGACAGATCACGGATGGGGCTGGACCGACAACGGATGGTGTGGGCTGGGAGCGAATGTTTTTTTTAAGGCAACCGGCACCCATACTATTCGCGTGCAAGTACGGGAAGATGGTCTCTCTATCGATCAGATTGTGCTGTCGCCCATAACCTACCTGGCTACGGCGCCCGGCAAGGCGATCGACGATACGACTATCCTCCCTGCGAATCTACCGGTGTTGACTTCGAACATCAAGGTGAGCGTCAGCGCAAATCCATCCTCCGGGGTTGCGCCTTTGAATGTGAACTTCACTGCGACCGTCAAGCTCGCGAGTGGATACGTCACCGCATACAACTGGAACTTCGGAGATGGCCAGACATCCACGCAGATACTGCCTTCGCACCTATATCAAAGCCAGGGCAATTACACTGCAAAGGTGACAATCACCGACAACAGCGGAAATAAGGCCAGTGCTTCAACTCTGGTGAACGTAAGCGGAATCGGGTCTCTCAGTGACACTTTCAACAGCGGAAGCTTGGACACCAGCAAATGGTTGGCCTCCAATGAACCCGCACCCGGGAACATCTCGGGGGTTAACTACGGCTCCTTCGTGCCCAGCAATGTGGATCTTTCGAAAGGCATGCTTTGTCTGAAGCTGCAGCAGCAGCAAGGCAATTCAGGTGTAATGTCTGTTGGCGGACAGCTTCAGTCGCTCACCACGTATGGCTACGGCACTTACGAGTGGGTAATGCGGGCGAGCTCGACTTCGTCGACGCCGGCTGGTGCGGGCGCTGTCGTTTCCGGTCAAATCTCAGCGGGTTTCAACTTCGTGAACAATTCGCAGACCGAGATCGACTTTGAAATCGAGGGCCAGCACCCAGACACGGTATGGATGACGAATTGGATCAGCACGAGCAAGAAGCAGTACAGCAGCGTGTTTCTGGCGTCTCCGGAAGCTGGCTTTCACCATTACAAGTTTGTGTGGGTGCCCGGCAAAATCGATTACTACATTGACGGCGTGCTGGTTTCCACACACACTTCAAACTTACCCAGCGCTCCGGCATACATCATGATGAACCATTGGGGCACGAACAGTACGGGTTGGGGCGGATTGGCAACCGTGGGTGTGGAGCGTTATTTGTACGTTTCTAGTTTTAACTACACGCCGATGTAATCCGTCGTCCGCGTCAGCCAACAGCGTTGAAGTCGACAGGTATCGAGAAATCGCCTTCACACAAGCAACCGGGTCGTGAGCGAAATTGATTCCATGACAATGTCGGCTCCCACGCCCGGGTAAAGTTGGTGGTGCTAAAGCCAACCATCAGGCTCGGGAGAAAGGAGCCGAACGATGATCATTATAGGAGTAGATTTCCACCCCGAGTTTCAGCAAATTGCTTCGGTGGATACCGAGACCGGAGAGTTCCAAGAGAAGCGACTAGCACATCGTGAGGACGCGGAAACGTTCTACCGGGCACTGGCGGGCCAGAAGGTGCGAGTTGGAATGGAAGCCAGTGGGCATGCACGCTGGTTCGAACGACTGCTGGCCGAGTTGCAGTTCGAGTTGTGGATTGGCGACGCGGCCGAGATCCAGAGCAAACGAGTGCGCAAACAGAAGACCGATCGACAAGATGCACAGCTGATTCTGAGACTCATGTTGAAGGATGACTTTCCGCAGATTTGGGTACCAAGCTGGGAGAACCGGGATCTGCGGCAGCTGTTGTGGCACCGGCACCGCATGGTGCAGGTACGCACCCGCATCATGAATCAACTGCAAGCCCTGGCACTGAACGAAGGACTGCGCTGTAAGAAGAGGCTGTGGCGGGAACACGGACGGCGGCAACTGGAGTCGTTTCGGCTGGCTCCATGGGCCAGCCGGCGACGCCGCGATCTGCTGGAGTTGTTGGATCGACTGAACCCGACTATCGCGGAACTGAGTCAGGCCATCGAGCAGGAAGCAGAAAAGTGCCCCGAAGCGCAGCGACTGATGACTCATCCCGGTGTCGGCCCACTCACCGCGCTGGCCTTTGTGCTGATCATTGGGAAAGCAGAGCGATTTCAGTGTGGGAAGCAGATTGCGAGCTATCTCGGACTGGTGCCGCTGGAAAAGTCCAGCGGAAATCGGAGACGGCTGGGTCACATCACCAAACAAGGGAGTTCGATGGTGCGCTTTTTGCTGGTGGAGGCGGCACAGGTCACAGTGCGCAGTCTTCCAGAGTGGCGCAGGAAGTACGTCCAGCTCATGATGCGGCGAGGGCGCAAGATCGCCAAGGTAGCGATGGCGCGGAGACTGGCCGTTGCTCTCTACTGGATGTGGCGCAAGGGATGGAATTACGAGCAGTCAAAAAGTTCGGTTCGCACGCGGGCCAGCTCGGAACAGGCGATGGTGTGCAGTCGAACACCGAGTAATTGAGTGGGCAGCCCGCTCCTCTTCACGGAGGAGTTCGAAGTAGTAATCATGATCGAGCCTGTGACCGAAGAGATGCATGGGTCGAACTGAGTTTTCCGACCTGAATACTGATTAGGAAGCGAGCCTTGGTTGGATTTAGCACTTCTCCAATTAGAGCGAAATGGCGCTCTTGTTCGAGTGCATGGGGAAGTGTTGTCGCAACATGCTTGACACCGCCGACATTGTCAGAGACGCCTGTTAACAACGGTAATCTCTGGCATACTCCAAAAATGCTGACCGCAAGCGAAGTTTCGTCGCTCCTAAGTGAAGAACTCACGCGTATCAGGGGGTAGTACTCTTCGGGAAAAATTGTCGACCCTTCCCTGCCGGGTTGGGCGGTCCCAGGGCCCGCGCGCGCGACCAATCTCGTACTTCCTTTGCCATTGTTTATTTGTCGATCGCGCCGAACGGCTTGGTGACGTGGAGAACCGTGCGAAGCCCGTTGAAGTAGCGCACGGACCACCAACGCGCAGGCGGCGACGCACTCCTACTTCCGTCGAGTAGGCATCGGGCAGTCGTGCTCGCCATCGGCCAAGTGATGCAAGCCGCTCTGTGTCAGGGCAGACGCAACGCGATAAGTTCCGCAGGTAGATTGGAGCCCCCGGTCGGGACGACGATGAATTGCACGCCGTTCAGCATGTAGGTCATCGGCGCTCCCGTCGCGTTGCGTGGCAGCGCCACCTCGCCAACAACCTTTCCGGTCTCTTTGTCATAGGCGCTTAGTTTGGGGTCTCTAATCTCGAAATCCGGCACCTCCTCGGGACTGCCTCCCTCGCGATGCGTGCCGCCCTCTTGCCCAACGATGAGCAGCGTCTTCGTCAGGAGCAAATGACCGCGTGCGGCTCTTCCAAGGCCTCGGAGACCGAGCTGTCGCAACACAGGATTGCTCTGGGCCAGGTCGCCTGCCGGTGTCATCCAGCGATGATCGCCGGTGTTCAGATCGATGGCGGTGATACGCCCGTATGGTGGTTTCCAGAGGGGCACGCCCTGCATCGTCTCAACCGGAGTCATCTTCCCGTAGTAGTCGGTATTGGGTACTGAAATCTTTGTGAGCGTGGCCACGTAGGGAAGCGTGACCGAGGAGACGTAGCAGATTCCCGTCTCTGGATCACACGCCGCGCCCGACCAACTTGCGCCTCCGGCGATGCCGGGCAACTCGATCGTCGGTTTCTGAAAAGAAGGCGGCGTGAACAGAGGACCGTAGTTGTACTTTTCCAGAACGGCCAACGCCTGCTTGCGCAGCTCCGGCGTGAAGTCGATGACGTCATTCTCTGTGACTCCCTGCCGATCAAATGGAGCGGGCTTGGTCGGGAAGGGCTGCGTTGGGGAGGTTTTCTCTCCGGGCACCGTGGACTGGGGAACGGGTTTCTCTTCAATGGGCCAGATCGGCTTGCCCGTCAGCCGGTCGAAGACATAGCAGAAGCCCTGCTTGCTCATCTGAGCGACGGCCTTCACAGGCTTTCCGTCAACTCGGATGTCAATCAGGTTGGGTGCACAAGGGAGGTCGTAGTCCCACAGCCCGTGGTGGACCATTTGAAAATGCCAGACGCGCTTGCCGGTTCGCGCATCCAGGCAGACCAGACTCTCTCCAAAGAGGCCGTCGCCGGGACGATGAACACCGTAGTGATCGTCCGACGGCGTGCTGAACGGCAGGTAGACGTAGCCCAATGCGTCATCCGCGCTCATCATCGTCCAGACGTTCGCTGCCCCCGTCGTCTTCCACGAACCGTCCTTCCAAGTCTCGTTACCAAACTCTCCCTGTCTGGGAATGACATGGAATATCCACTGCTGCTTGCCGGTGCGAACATCGAAGCCTCGCACGTCACCGGGTGGCATCTCTGCAGCCAAGGGAACATCGTTGACCTTCGAACCCATAACCACAACGTCGCGACAAATGATCGGTGGGGAGGAGACTCCGTACAGATGGCGATCGACAGTACGGCCCAACTCTTGCGTCAGGTCAATGCGCCCCTCGCGACCGAAGGTGCGAATAGGCTTGCCCGTCTGCGCGTTCAGGCAGATCAGATAGCCGTCACCGGTGCCAAAAAGGATGCGTTGATCGTCACCATCTGCCCAGTAGGCGACGCCGCGATGCACGAAGCCATTGTTGGATGGCGTTCCGTTCTTCCATGTCTCGGGGTCATAGATCCACCGGGTCTTGCCTGTCGCGGCGTCGATGGCCGCGACTTGGGAGAGCGAGGTACTGATGTAGAGAACACCGCCGACCATCAGCGGAGTAGCTTCCCAAACCCAAGTTTTCAGATGATTCGCTTTCGCGACCTCCTCTTCGGCGGAGCGCCATGTCCACGCGGTTCTCAGGCGATTGAAATTGCCCCCGCTTATCTGCGTGAGAAGTGAATATTTCGAACTGGCCTTGTCGCCGGCATAGTTCAACCATTCTGTCGCCGCGCCCCGGACCTTCCCCGCCCGAGCATGCGCGGGACGGCCGACAGGCACCCCCGTGCCCGCGGCCTGAGCAGCCTGCACGATGGAGGTCACTCCCCCCAAGAAAGGCGCTGCGACCAGGGCCGCCCCGGCTTTCAGAACTTCACGCCGGGTCCGCAAAGCATGGACATGCTCTTGATTGGAATCGTTACATTGATTGCACATGGAAGGTTTCCTTTATAGCTAGGAATTGTGCAGGCTGACTGGACACCGGTACGGTGCCACAAACCCGCCATCAACCGCCAGCGCGTGTCCGGTGACGAAGGAAGCCGCATCCTAACACAGCATTTATGAGATAGCTTCTAGTGAATATGCATCTGTTTCCGCAGCGGCAGCGGCGACTCTGTCACGTGTCGTGGCCTGTGAATAACATATGATGGCAGCGCAGTGAGCGGTTTGAATTCGATTGCTGCAACTGGAGCCGGCGCCCCAGTTACCTGCACGAACTTCGCAATGGAAGGTACTCCAGCCTTGTTCACGAGAAATAGCATGTAATAACCTGGCGGCGTAAGGTTCGAACTCTGGGGCAAAGTCGCGGTGAGTCCGCCGTTCTGCACGGTGAAGGACAGTCCGACGAAGCGTTGATCCATATCGAAGGAATGAGTGACTGAGCCGGGTTTGATCAAGACAACAGACCCGATGTCTGTATTCGGTGTCTGCACCGCGAATGTGCTCCCATACGTGATTGAGGCGGGAGCGCTGCTGATCGTCGGCCGCATCGCCGCACTGCCATCCGAGTTAAACAGGTACGCTGGCTGGTAAATCTCGATATGTTTCTCGTAGACGCCCTGCTGTGGGTTCCCGCCGGCCAGAAACACCGTACCGTCTGGCAAGAGCAACTGGACGTTGTGGTAGAGCCTGGGAAAACTGTTGGCGCCGGCTGAAGAAAAACTATTGGTCGCGGGATCGTAAAGCTCCGCTTGCAGGCTTGCTGTGGTCGCATCTTCATCTTTCGCAGAGCCGCCGGCGACCAGCACTTTACCACTGGGCAGCAGCGTGGCTTCCATTTCCACGCGAGCTTGCGCCATCGCCGGGCCTTGCTGCCACTTCGGGGAGATCTGTCCAAGATCGATGATCTCTGTGGTGTTCGTTGCGGGATTATCTCCGCCCATGATGATGACCTTTGGGTCGTAATTATTTGCCGACGTAAGAGGAAGCAGCACGGAGGAACCGTAGGTCCGCTCTTCTACCGCACCCCCATAGATGGTCCAGGCGAGAAAGGACCATGCCTGATGACTGGGGTCGAACACCAACGTTGCGGATGACGGAGCGGAATAGAACACCTGACCGCTCGGCAGCAGATGCATGCGAGGGTACAAGGGAAATGCAAAAGTAAAGCTGGGGTCGTTTAAACCGCTTGGATTGCCCGGAATCTCGGCTCCCCAGCCTTGTCCTGTTGTGTAAATTTCGCTGGTGTTGTTCGTGTTTCCGTTTTCGTCGAGGCCGGACGTACTCATCATGCGTCCATCGCCGAGTTCGGTCAGAGTTGGATACCAGCGTCCGTGTGTTGTGTTTCCCTGATTTGGTCCCTCTGCAACAGAAAAACTCCCAGTCGCAGGATCAAAAATTGAAGAGTTCCCAAGTCCCGTGAAGGGTATATCGGAGGCGCCGCCCACCGGGGCCAGGGCTCCATAAGTAGCCGTACCACCATTAATCAGAACGCGTCCGTCAGCCATCACTGACATACCATTGCAGAACATGTCCCACGCGACACGCTGAGTCGTGATCTTCCCGGCTTGGGGATCCCATATCGCCGACTCGTAATCTGGATTCGTGTTGCTGGGGAACGCATTGCTCGGGTCATTCCCCGAACCAGAAACGATTAGCACCTTTCCGGTATGCAGTAGAGCGGCGTGGATAGGGTTGATGGGCATGGTGTAGGGGAGCGTGGACCATTTCCCATAGGGCGGTGCGGTCCCCGAAGAGCTTGGCGCTTGCGCCGGAGCGGCGCCGCCAGAGTTTGGAGAAGAAATTCCGCCGCCGCAGCCGATTAGAGCGAAGAGCATCAGGAGCGCAGCGAGGAGCGCATGGGTTCTCGCCGAAGATATCATTGTCATGGCTGGTCTTTTTGTGCCGCTCTGTGTCGTCTCGAAACGCTTACTTCAATGCAACAGTCTCGGTCGAGGGAGGGGAGAGTCGCGTCATGTTGGGGAAGAATGGCGTGACCTCGAAAGGCATCTTCTCTTGGGGAGAGAGGAGAGCGACCGGTCTAACTTGCATCATCTCCAGATGATTGCTCCACGAATTGAGCTTGATCCTGCCACCAAGCGGCAGAGCCGCGATCTGCTCAATGCGCTGCATTTCCAATGGAGGCGCAGAACTGGCGAGCGTCGACAAGCGAGTAGTCTTAGCATTCCCGAGGGTGTTGCCCAGGTGCGGCTTGATGAGGCTGGTAAGCTCCGGCGCGCGATTTTGCAGTGCTTTCAAGAACAGACCGGCGTTACTGAGTTTGTCCTTATATGGGGAGTTGGTCAGCAAATCCACCGCTTTTTGATCCGCAGCTTGTTCATCTGCGGGGCTGCGTCCGAAGTCCAGGCGTTGGAACGTATCTATATCGGGGAAAAAGAAACGGTCGGTGAATGCCAGCTTGGTGTTGATGCGATGACCAAGCGCGATATGCCCAAGCTCATGGGCCAGCATCATAGCCAGTGAAGCCTCATCCGGCAGAACATCGAGCAAGCCACGGCTGACCACAATGGTGTGTCCAATGGTGAACGACTCCAGCGGCGTGGTCAGCAGCACGCGACAGCGCACATCGGGAACGATCTCCAGCTTGTTCGTAATGATCAGGTTGTTGACCACGGTCTGTAAGATTCTGTCGACCTCGCCTTGAGGCGCAAGCAGACCGACCTTTTGTAAATGGTCTAAAGCGTTGTCTTCTGCCACCCGTTCCCACATGCGTTGCGCTTCTACTGGGCCAGTATCTCTGGCGGACTCACTCCGGTCCTGGGCGGTTTCTACTTGGATCTGCGTGAACTCCTGGTCGTGTTTCAACCGTTCCACGTCGTAGCCCCAAAGCCGCGTCTGAGCTTTGAAGTACAAATTGTGAAATGGCGGAGAGCTTCGTTGGGTACCTGACTCTTCGATGTAGATGTAGGTTGGCAGCCAGACACCGGGCTGGAGGTTCAAGCGCCAACTGTCGAAGTGCAGATAATAGCTGTAGCGGGAATGAGGAGTATAAGTACCATTGAACCGGACGATGTTGAAGTCGCGGTCTTCCACCCAGATTCTTCCCGTGAAAAGCCCCTTGGGCGCTGATTCTTTCGGTTGAACATCAACCACAACGCAGCGTACTTCGCCGAGAAATTCCTGGCGCACGAAGTTGAAGTAATAACTGCTTTTCTGGAAATCCGCATCCAGCATGACCATTTGCGCGAAGCCGCGCGGCATGAACCTGCGGGAGAAGATGCCCGAAAATGGGTTCATGAAGTGGCGGCCGAAGCCGGGGCGCTGTTTCTCGAACAACACATCCTCAGGACCTGCGCTGATATCGAGTCGTCCGATAAAATACTGATCGCTGGTCGGCTCGACGTTGTGGTCTTTATCTTCACGCAGATTCTGGATGTAAGTCTCGGCCAACGGATGCATGGTTTTCATTGTCGCTACGAATGCGCGTTCGCTCTGCACCACGCGGTCGACCATACGGTCGAAAGAAACCGGCGCCAATGCTGTAAAAGAGGCGTGTTTCGTGACACCGTAGTTGCCGTAGATAGTGACAGTTGCGTCATTGCCGACTACCGCAGTCTTGTTCAAGAGTGTGGTTATTTGGAATGTTGCGCTCGTAGACCCCGCTGGCACGGTCACGCTGGGCGGCACTTTGGCTGCGTTCGACGGATCAGCAGCCAAGGAAACCTCGACGTCGGAGGGAGCCGGCATGTTCAGGGTCACGGCTCCCAGCACGGAGTTGCCTCCCACCACACTAGCCGAATTCAAGCTGACCGAGGAAAGTGCGGGATTCTCGGCCGCGCTGATTCCGGCAACCACTAGCAATAAGAACAAACACGAGACGACTGTTCTGAAATTACGCATAAGGCTCCTTTACGAAGCGAGTTGGAAAACAATGTGCACGACCGCCGTCGAATCCACGGGGCGACCTTCATGTAATGCTGGTTTGAACTTGATTTGCTCGGCAGCTTTGACTGCCTGTTCATCCAATCCATAGCCGAGCCCTTGTAATACTTTGATTACGTGTATCTGGCCATTACTGGTGAACAACACCTCGAGCCGAACCTCGCCATCGATTTTCAGCTTGCGCCCTTCGTCGGTGTAATCGGGCTTTGGCTTCGACAATATTTCCAGCGGGACCGTCGGTGGACCGCTCACGACAGATATCTTCTGCAACTCAGGTGCGGAATGATGGGCGTCGAAGCCCGATTGCTGTAGTACACCGCTGCTCCTGGGACCGCCGATAGCCACCCCATTCCCGAATCCCGCGCTGGCTACCACGCCCGGAGTTGCTCCTCCCAATCCGTTGCCGTGTCCGGATCCAGCGGGCAAGTCGAATGAACCTGCCTGGCCGATGTTGACGGCCCCGCCGCGATTTTCTTTGGCGGGAACACCGTTAGGATCGCCAAATCCACCGGTCTGGATTGCGGCTGCCGGCTTGGTAGTGGTCGGCATGACAGAGCTGCCGGTTGAGAAGGTGTTCGTGGCTACAACTTTGGGTGCTGGCGCACTAGGAAGCATTGGTAGCTTGCTCTCAATCTTCATCTCAGGAGCCTTCACCTCGAGTTCCGGCTGCTTGTGCTCAGGCGCCGGCACGATCAGCTTGGCCACCGCAGGTGCTTCGACTACCGGCTGTGGTTTCGCTACCAGGCGCGGATTCACCGGCTGGGGCTCCTGCAGCACGGGCGGCGCGTAAGGTACAAGGTTCGTGACCACGTAATGCCGCGCTTGCGGGATTACCTGCGGGAATAGGGCATTCACGGCTAGGAGAGACACCACTACGAATGCCTGCACGCCCCAGCCGGTCACGAACGATTTCCAGCGTGACTGTGGCGACGGAAGTGGCGTAAACAATAACTGCCGCATTAGATCTCCTCCACCGGTTTGCCTACCTGCGATTTCCAAAACCGCCCTTCGTGAGAACGCCGATCACAATTTCAACGACAGACGGCGATTAGCGCCGCCACGACAAAGACAGCTTTCGCAACGTTAGGAAGTCTGGCTATCAAATGGATCATGCCCGAGATGCTTCCAAAACCCAGGTACGTCACCTTATCTACCTACCTTTCGATCTAAAAGGTTCCAGCCAAATGAAAAATTCATGAACACGGTTAGCGCTCCCCCTGAGCGCCCGGAATGAAAACGGTTCTCGTGAAGGTAGCCTGCGCCGAGTTCCGTAAACACGTCGCCATGCGGGATGATTGCTTTGACCCCGCTACCGTAGACAGCTTTGTTGTCCCAATCGAAGCCTTTGCTATCACGGGAGAAGGTGGTCTCAGCGTAGGGTACAAGTGTGGCCCTGGAGAATCTCTTTGCGATGACTCCTTGCGAGAAATAGCCCTGGCCAATGATGTCGCCGCGCTCGACCGGCGAGATGTTGCCTACGGCAGCCCACGAAGATCCAGGGAAACGGCTTGCTTTGTCGGACACCGGCTGCCAGCCAACCCAATCTTGCGCGTACAGGATAAGTCCGCTGCTCTTGAGACTCTTGAAGCGATCCTCATAGGCATAGGCCGAACCAATACTCACAACCCCGGTGCGGAAGAACTTATTCAGCTTCACTCCGATCCGAGGCTCAATCTTGTTATTCCAGTCATAACCTTTGGTGTCGAAAACCAGCCCCAATGACACATACGGTGTCAAGGTTAGGGAACCGGAATCGCTTGCGAATATCGCTGCACTCTGTTCGACATAGGATTGAACGTAACTGTTGTTGCGTTCAATTGGACTCAGATTGCCAATGCTGGTCCAAGCCTGTCCGGGTAATCCCACTGCATCAGTAATGTTCCCCTGCAACGCCGGCGCAGCACTTTGCTGAGCAGCTGAGAAGGCTGTCAAGATTGCGACCGCGACACACGTGAACAATGACTTAACTTTCACAATGTCCCTTCTTTTCCGCAGTGGTTCCGTAAGCATTCGCTCAGTTGGCTGAGGCCCGCATCCGTAGTTGGCTCTTGCACAATCATCAATGTGACCACTTCTAATACCGTTGGACTGCAAACCATCCTCTAACCTGCTTCCTTTGAATTACGATTTTCCAAAAGCTGTATAGGAAGACCGAACAATCGATGAAACGTAACAATTCGTAGCCCGGCAAGGAGAGCAGAACATCGCCGCGGCGCTCGCATGCGGCACAAACTACAGACAGCAAAGTCAGGACAGCGAAATCCATCCCAATCGCGAAGGAGGCAATTTTGGGATAGAACAACAACCAGACAGGCAGGAGAAGAAACACGGCTGCGAAGATTAGACCTTCGCCCATCAGCAGCTTGTATTCCCAATCGATCTTGCCCAGTCCAGTCGCCATTCCATACTTCAGCCCAACCTGCCAGGTTCCCGTGTCCCAGCGATAGATCTGTTTCACATAATCGCGAAGAGTTCTTGGGTCTTGAGTGGAAACCATCGCCTCGCACTGAAACACGATCTTTCCCAGCTTCTTGCGATGGATTTGAATGGTGCAATCCATATCTTCGACGATAGTGTCAGTGTTCCAGTCAAGTTGGCTAAATGCGTCTGACCGAAAACTGGAGGCGCAACCAGGTGTGACCGTGATCACTCCCATGTTGTTTTGGCCGCTCTTGTAGATCGCGTGCGACATCCAGTACGCCAGGCAGCGATATGCGGTAAGCCAATTATGTGGAGCGCTCTTCGGGCGGCCGCAGACAGCCGCTACTTTTGGGTCTTCAAAAGCCTGTTTCACCGTTTGGAAATAACGCTCGCAGACCTCGGTGTCGGCATCCATCAGGCAGATGCAGTCATAACGTCTAACTAAGTCGAACGCCAACGCGCCTCGCTTCAGAGCAAGAGCTTTGCCTGTGTTCTTCGGGTTTCTCAGAACATTGACCCCGATAGATTGGGCAATTTCTCCTGTGCCATCAGTGGAGCCGTCATCAATGACGTAAATATCGGGAGGCAGGACACCGGCTTTAAGAATGCTCTTCAATGTCTTACTAATCCCTAATCGTTCATCTTTCGCTGGTAGCAATACGCAGAGTCTCTTCACGACTTACCTCGCACGACCAATTCACGTGAATCGAAAGAGACTGCGTAAACTCCATGCTTGCTGGGGTGGAGTTCGTGTCCACTCTGGTAGAGCCGTGACCGACTCGAACCATCTAACCTAACTTTAAGCACCACACCATGCGGGAAAGGAGCAGGCATCTCCCAGATAAACCTTGTCTCGCCGTTCGTAGTTTCAGGCTGTGCTTTTTCAAGAATCTTCTGTGCTCGCAGGTAGGCAGCAACCTCTCCGAATGGCGCAACCCACAGTCCTTGCGCTTCCTCTTGTTTCAAATAATCCAAAACGTAAAGAAAGGTATTAGTCGGGATGGGCTCCCATCCTGTTGAGGAATCCCCGATGCCGTGCAGTTGAAAAGTAGTCCAGGCATGCAGGGAGATGGCTTTGTCGATCCAGCCCCGGTAGGTGCCAACGTCGTATTTGGTGAAAATCGGCTGCCCAGGAAGGTTGTACCAATCCGGCTCAACGTCGGGCCTGACGTAGAGCAGCTTGGGATCTATAGGCCAACCGCGTGCCGCGAAGTCATACTTCCTAACCCAGAAAAGCAGGCCCGGCGAAATCTCCATGTAAGGATAGGCAAAGGTGATGACGTCTGAATGGAAGTTGCTGTCAAGAAATTGTTTGGCGTCTTCTACCTGTATTTCCTCGCCTTCATTGCTCAATCTGGCGGGGTGCTCATGGCTCACCGAGTGATTACCAATCTCGTGTCCTTGTGCCTGCGCATTTCTCCAATCATCCAGTCGCGTGAGTTTCGAGACTGTGACAAAGAATGTCGCCCGCAGATTGCGCTTGTTCAGTTCCGGGACCGCTACATCCAAATGCACTGGCCTGGCGTCGTCAAAGGTGAGCGACACCGCGGCGGGGTGACCATTCCAGGGCAACACCTGGAGAGTCTCTGTTTGCGCGAAGGAGTGGCTAAAGAACAATCCGCACACTAAACTTGCATGGATCAACTTTGGCATCTTTCCTTGGGGGGAGCTTCGTGTGTCTTAGTTATTGCAAGGGGCGTGCCAGCGCAGCTTTGC
>WNET01001749.1_pt1 | contig 13398 bp, 15 predicted proteins | sample 5399911 | NCBI WGS metagenome assembly WNET01 (sample SAMN13153333, study PRJNA577476) | soil metagenome | isolation source: 40 cm grassland meadow soil pre-rain plot 2 | place: USA:California | collected 2015-09-08 | reverse complement strand
GATTCCGGCCGGTCGCCATGGCATTGGGTGTCTGGGTGGGGATGATGGCCACCTTGGGCATCGGGAGGTTCGCCTGCTGCGTGACCTCCCGGATGATCCAGTACAGCTTCGGGGCTTCTGCTTCCGTCACGAGCTTCGCCCGGTATGACCACAGGACGATGCGAGCCGAAGCGAAGTACGCGATTGCGTTCATCGCGCCGGCGAGGAGGAGGAACGTTACGATTCCGCCGAGTGCGTTACCGAGCCACACCGTCCCGATTGCCCAGCCGAAGACGACGAAGATGCCTGTGAGCAACACGAAGAGGGCGAAGGTACGCAGATACGCTCCCATAGACTCCCCACCCCACTGAGTGGCATCTCCTGAGCACTCGGACGTCCTTAATCAACTTGATGCGGGAAGACCGCCAAGCTCATAGGCCTAGGACGTCCGCGTATCCTTCCATGTCCATGAATCCGTGGCCGCTCACGTTGAAGGCGATGACCGTCCGCTCGCCGGTCTCTTTCGCCTTCAGGGCTTCGTCGATCGCGCACGCGATGCTGTACGCGCTCTCCGGGGCGGGGAGGAAGCCTTCCGCCTGGACGAACATGCGGGCCCGTTCGAAGACGTGCCGTTCGTCGGTCGGGTAGGCGATCGTGTCGATCAATCCGCGGTGGCGCAAGAGCGAGAGGATCGGGGAGCACCCGTGGTACCGCAGGCCGTCGCCGCGGACCGGCTTCATCTCCGCGCGGTGGCCGAGGGTGTACATCTTGAGCATCGGCGTGAGTTCCGCGTGGTCGGCGAAGTCGTACCGGTATTCGCCTTGGAGGTTCGGGGCCGCCGCACTCTGGGCCGCGATGAAGCGGATCTCTTTCCCATGGAATACGTCCGCGAAGAACGGGAGGGTGAAACCTCCGAAGTTCGATCCCCCGCCGAGGCTGGAGACCATCAGGTCCGGATACTGGCCGATCTGCTCGAACTGCCGCTGGGTTTCGAGTCCGATGACCGTCTGATGCAGGAGGACATGGTTCAGGACGGAGCCGAGGCAATAGATCGCCTTGTCATCGCCGCCGGCGTCCTCGAGTCCCTCTGACACCGCGATACCCAGGGATCCGGGATGGTGCGGGTCTTTCTCGAGGAGGGCGCGTCCCGTCGCCGTCACCGGACTCGGGGAAGCGTGGACCGTCGCTCCGTACATCCGCATGAACTGCCGGCGCTGCGTCTTCCAATCGTGGACCGCGCGGACCCAGAAGATCGTCGTCGGGAGGCCGGCGAGGCTCGCCGCGTACGCCAGCGCGGTGCCCCATTGGCCCGCACCCGTCTCCGTCGTGAGGCGTTCGTACCCTTCCTGTTTCGCGTACCATGCTTGCGCGAGGGCCGTGTTCACTTTGTGGCTGCCCGTCGGGCTGTAGAATTCCGTCTTGTAGTACAGGCGTGCGGGAGTGCCGAGTCGTTCCTCGAGGCGGCGGGCGCGGATCAAGGGCCTCGGTCGGCCCGCCTGTCGATATAGGTCCTGGATCTCCGGGGGGATCTCGATCCACCGCTGCGTCGAGTTCTCCTGCCGCAGGCATTCGCCGATGAGCAAGTCCGGGAGAGCCTTGATGCGCGACGGACCGGTCGCCGGATCCTTCGGCGGGGGTAGGGGCTCCGGGAGGTCCGCCTGGATGTTGTACCACTTCGTCGGTCGCTCATCGTCCGGGAGTTGGACGACGACCGCGTCGGCCTGAGACATCCGTCCTCCGAAAACCCGCCCAGACCGTAATGGCGCTCGGATGTATAGGGCTTATCGCCCCGAACGCGGCGCCCTAGGCCTCGATGCCGTGTTGTTCGATGATTTCGACGCTTCCCGGAGGCATCGCGCGAGCGATTTCCTCGATCGGGACTCCGAAGGTCGATGCGAGTTTCTTGGCGATGGCCTCGCGGTCCCCCTTGCCTGGAGCGAGGACGATATACCGAACGGATCGGGCCGCGACGGCGGTGACGGGCCCGCCCATGATCTTGCGGTGCCCTTCGACCTCCACCTCGCCAATCGCAATCCGGACGGGCAGGTCGGGGAAGTAGTTCCGCTTCCCGCGGATGACGAACGCCCCACGCGGGAGGAACTCGCCGGACTCCGCTTGCTTCGACACTTGCTCCGACAGGACCCAGTACGCGCTCCCGCTCGCGAGTCCCGCGGACCACGCCTTGCTGTACGAGAGGGCGAACTCGCACGCCTCCCTCAACGTGGCTTCTGTAGCCCGCGCGCCATCCTTGATCACCGTCGACGGCGCGCCGTGGACGTCGGCGTGGGCGTACCGGTCGCCCTCTTTCAGATGCTTTTTCACGAGTTGGTCGTTCGTCCGCGCGTCTCGACCGCCTAGGATCAGGAACCCCTCCGAGGAAATTGTCCATCGGTAGGCCTCGAACCACATCGACTTCGTCGACTTGATTCGTGGCCGTTTTGCGACCTTGACCGCCTTCGCCTGTGCGGCTTCCATCTCTGCCCTAGTGGCGCCGGTCGCTTCGTCGACCCGTTGCGCCTTGGCCAGTGCGCCTTTGCGGCGGTCGTAGAGCGCCTGGGCGTTCGCGGTCACGTCCTTCTCGTAGTCCAGCGTAATCGCATCGAAGTCGCCGATCGCGAGCGTGACTGTGTGATCCTTCCGGTCGATCGCTTTGATCTGTGCGTGCTCCGGCGGGGGACGGCCCTCGCGGATCGCCTTCAGGAGCTCGTCGAAGACGGCGTAGTGCCCATAGAGAAAGACCGCCTGAGCTTCGAGCCGCATCGCCTCCTCCCGCAAGGCCTCCATCGACTTCCGCTGCTGCGCGATACGCCGTTCGAATTTCGCCGCGACATTTTCCGCCATCGCTGCTTGCGGCTCGGCGACGGTCAGGTAGTGGGAAAGGGCCTCGTTGAAGGTAGGAAACTCTCGATGTTCGAAGTCGCGGTATTGAGCGAGCTCGATGGGCGTCGCGTCGATTGCGCGGCCGGGTTGGAAGACCACCCGGGGGTGTCGCTCTTGGTCGACGGCCACCGCGAGGTTGTTGATAGCGGTGAAGAGTCCGTCCACTTGCACCTCGGTGAGCTCCTTCACTTTCGTCTGTTTCTCGACGTCAGCCCGCAGGCAGATTTCCTCGGCGTATGTGCCGCCCAGGTTCAGGACGCTCGCGAGGACCCGGACCACCTGACCCTTGGCTGTGCGGAGTGCGCTGGTGAAAGCGCTTCGGTCAAGCTCGAGCGGGTCCAGCCCCGCTTCCGGGAACCGATACTGCTCGCCGAGTTGGACCGCTCGGTCTTTGAACGTCTGCGGAAAGAGGACCGCGGCGATCGTGTCCTTCTTCGCGACGACGATGTTCCCTTTGCCGAATACCTCGAAGACGAGGTTGATTGGTTCGCCTCCGCGCTCGAGATGGAAGACCGCAATCCGGTCGAACCCGCGTTGCTCGATTCCCTGGATGCGGGCGTTGTCGAGGAGCCGCCGCAAACTCTGCGCGAACGGGGGCGGGGATTCCGGCTTGTTCTCGACTTCGTGGAGGCAGAGCCAGCGCCCCGCCTCGTAGAACAACTCGACCTTGCCGCGCGCAGGTGCGTTGATTCGGAGGATGACTTCGTCTCCCCTTTGATATGCTTTGTCGACATGACCGCCTACGAGCTCTTGCCACTCTGCGACGAGGGCCCGCAGATCGAAGGAGGAAAGGGCTGTCTTCATTTTCGTCGAAGCGAAGACCCGTGCTTTACTTAATGATTGGTCCGCGGCCCGATAATCCTAAGTAAGTTCCATCCTTTGGTCCGCGTCGCTGCCGCAGTGGCTTAGGGGTAGAGCGGCGCCTTGGTAAGGCGCAGGTCGGGGGTTCAATTCCCCCCTGCGGCTCTCCGATCTGGCCGTCTCAGGCGTCAAGCCTTCACTTTGCTCTGTACGGACATTTCCAACTTAGAGCTGATATCTTGACGAAATGCTTCGTAAGTGCCGCCGCCTCGTGAGTATTTCTCGATCTCCGTTTGTGGCAGGGCCTCTGCGAACTTGGAAAATTCGCTGTTGAAGAAAGCACCAATTGGAATGTGGTAGTGAGGACCTGATCCGAGTAACACGAGCCTCTTAGTCGTCGGAAGGTCGAAGGACCTGAGTATTCTCTCGACCTCAGCCAGGGAGTTGCAGTAGATTCGTAGGTCCTTGTGGTCAGTTACGAAAACCTCGAAATTAGGGCTGGCGATTCCGAAACCCGTGTATCCATCATGAACAAGCTGGAATGCAGAGGGGGCGAAAGCGTCCAGTACCTTCTGCTTGATGAACGAGGTCGATTCGTAGGTAGTAATGTTTTCGCCATCATGAACCTCGAGGAGGCTCATGCATTCCGCTCCGCAAAGGCCGCTCAGGGATCCAAACAGAGGATAGACTTTTTCCGAGCTTGCTACAACTTCCAATTTGTAACGATAAGGTGATTTTTCGAGTGGGTATGTCCTGAATCCTTGCTCTAGATTCTTCGTCACTCCTCCGCTCCGATGATCTGGAATAGGGACCCCGTATGTAAGCCTGAATTCCGATTTCGGCTTCTTCCACAATGGGGCCAAAGAGTATCGCCTTCGAGCTAAGACTGATTTGTTCACCAGTTTCATAACGATATCTGTGTGGTCGCAGTTCGAGGAGATTTCATATCGACCGAAAATCGTGGAAGTCTTCGACTCTTGCCCATCGTGTCGTCCTAATACTTCACCGACCAACCGCCCTGCGAGAAGCCGCCATCGCGGTCTTCATCCGGGCCGCCCGGCCACTGCATGACTCCGTCGAGCGTCAGGAAGGTGCCGACCACAAGCTTCCTCATGCGTTTCTCCTCCCTCACTTGGCCTTCTGGTAGGCTTGTTGCAGCGCCATGATATCCAGCTTCTTCATCTTGAGCATGACGTCCATCACGCGCCCGGCCTTCGTGCGATCCGGGTCGGAGAGGAGGCCGTACAGCATCGTCGGCACGATCTGCCACGAGAGACCGTAGCGGTCCTTCACCCAGCCGCACTGTTCGGCCTCGGGGACCGCCGAGAGGGCGTTCCAGTATCGGTCCACCTCGACCTGGCTCTCGCACGGAACTGTGAGGGAGATGGCTTCGTTGAACTTGAAGTACGGTCCGCCATTCAGGCCGCTGAACTTCCGACCCATCAGGGTGAAGTCGACGGACAGGACATCTCCCTTCTTCCCGCTCGGGAAGTCCGCGGGCGCTTCGACGACTTTGTCGACATGGGAGTCCGGGAACAGGGACACGTAGAACCTCGCGGCCTCCTCCGCATTGTCGTCGAACCATAGGCACGGGACGATGCTCTTGACGTCGGTCTCGGTCTGGCGTGGCGATCTCTTCGTCTTCTGCGGCATGTTGGTGCTCCTTGTGCGTTAACGGGCCGCCAAACACTGGTCGCCTATTGAGGTTGTCTTCGGGTCAATCCGAAGGACTCGGCATCGAGCCAGACCATCTCGCGACACTTGTGGGGTCGAAAGGCCTTGCCCGTCAACGTTCGAGATCGCCGGGCGTTGCCACTCGTGCTGGGGTCGCCAGGTGCCGACGACATCGGCGTTCGCCGATTCAAAGTAGAATTTTGTGCCCTGTCGTCCGCGCGCCTTAATACCAGGTCGGGCGTCGCCCGCAGGGATGCGGTCGGTAGCAATCGTCGGCTGCGCGGTGACGAAATTCGGCAGGAGCGACAAGGACGTCGTGGGCCTGCTCGCCGAGGCTTCCCTCGCGGCGATGGACGATGCGAGCCTGGACGGAGTTCGGGTCGACGACGTGTTCGTGGGGAACATGGCCAGTGGGGAGTTCGAGGGCATCTCAGGCCTTGCGAACCTCCTGGTGAGTGAGCTTGGGTTGGAGCCGGCGTCGGCGATGAAGGTGGAGTATACGAGCGGAAGCGGAGGAGCGGCCTTCCGCGCGGGTTGGATGGCGGTGGCCAGCGGCCAGTCCGAGCTCGCTCTTGTGGCCGGGGGGGAAAAGATGACGTCGGCCTCGACGAAGGAGGCGACGGAGATCATCGCAAGCCTCGCGCATCCATGGGAGAAGGCGCAGGGCGTCACCGTGCCCTCCCTCGCGGGATTGCTCGCACGGGCCTACATTGCGAGGTTCGGCGCTACGCGGGAGGCCCTCGCCGCGATTGCGGTAAAGAACCATTCCAACGGCGCCCTCAATCCGAACGCGCAGTTCCAAAGGAGGATCACGATTGAGGACGTCCTGAATTCTCCCGTCATCAGCGATCCCCTCCGGGTCTACGACTTTTGCCCGATTACCGACGGTGCGGCCGCCCTTGTCCTAGCGCCGGTGGAGGCGCAACCTCCCGCCGAAAAGTCGGTCGTTGTCAGTGGCATCGGCGCCGCAACGGATACGCAAACCCTGCAGGAACGCGCGGACGTCCTCCGCATGGCATCCGTTCGGGTTGCGGGCGAGAGGGCCTATCGCATGGCCGGCATCGGTCCCGAGGACATCGACGTCGCCGAACTCCACGACATGGCGACGATCTTGGAGGTGGTCGAGTCGGAGGAGTTGGGGTTCTTTCCGCCGGGGAAAGGCTGGGACGCGGCGGAACGCGGAATCACGAAGCTCGACGGCCCGTTGCCGATCAACACGAGCGGCGGACTCAAGGCGAAAGGTCACCCGGTGGGAGCGACGGGCGTGGCGCAGATTGCCGAGATTGCGCAGCAACTCCAGGGGCGGTGTGGCCCGAGGCAGGTCGAGGCCGGGATCGGACTTGCGTGCAACGTCGCCGGTTTCGGCAACGGCTCGATAGTCACGGTCCTTAGGAGGTCGGATCATGATTAGCCTACCCGCGTACCGTTGCACGGGCTGCGGAACCGTCTCGCAGCCGCGTCGAGCTCGGTGCAGGCAATGTGGGAGAAGCGACGTTGAACAGGTCGAGCTTCGGCGCGGGAAACTGCTTACCTTCACCCGAATCACCGCGACAAGGCCGGGCTATCCGACACCGATGATCCTAGGCCTCGCGGAGTTCGAATACGGAGTCAAGCTTGTGGCCCAAGTCGACGATCCGTCCCCCGAACTCGAGATGGAGGTCCGGCCGAAAGTGCTCGGGGCGCGTGCGGAAAGGACCGACCAGCCTGCGAGCGTCGTCCTTGTCCGGTCGCGGCCAGCGGGCGATCTCTAACATAAGCGGATGACGGCGCTTCGTAAGGCGCAGATCGGGGGTTCAATTCCCCCTGCGGCTCTCTCCGCCCGATCCTCCTTCTCGAACGCTCTCGCTACACCGAGTCCTTGCAGCCACGCGGCGATGCCTCCGCGGCGATTCAGATTCGGCCGCCTCGGTTCCGCGGCCGTTCGGCTCGTCGACTGCTTCCGTCCCCTTCTACTGCTCCACGAGCCTCGCCAGGTTCTCGAGCGATTGAGTCCAGCCCAACACGGCTCCCTCGAGGGGGATCTTCTTCGGTACTCCTTCCTGCACGATCCGGACTTCCGTGCCGCCGGGGACGTCCTTGAACGTGACCGTGACCTTGATCTCGCCCTTCATGGCCGGGTCCTCACTTTCGAATTTGTCTGTGTAATGCAAACGTTCGTAGGGCTTGATCTCGAGGAATTTGCCGCCGAAGAAGTGGGTGTCCCTCTTGTCGAGGGACGAGAAACTCATCCGGTATGCGCCCCCGACTTTGGGCTCGAACTTGTACACGTGTGCCGTGTACCCGTTCGGTGGCATCCACTTGGCTAACGCGTCGGGGTCGAGGAACGCATTGAAGACGCGTTCGCGCGGCGCCTTGAAGACGCGGGTCAGTCGCACGGTTCCTGTCGCCGTCTCGGTTGTTGCTTTGGTTTCGGTCATGATTGTTCCTCTTCGTTCCACCTTTTCGCCGATTTCGTCCAGCATGTCCTCCCAGAAGATTCGATACTGTACGATCCACGAGAACGCCGCGGAGAGCGGCGCGGCCTTGAGTGCACATCGGCGCACCCGCCCCGTGTGGGTTTGCTCCAGGAGACCGACCTCTTCCAGCGCGCGAAGGTGCTGGGAAATGGCCGGAAGGCTCACGTCGTGAGGTTCCGCCAACTCGCCCACCGTGCATTCGCCTTCGGCGAGACGCTCGATGATCGCGCGGCGAATCGGGTGGGCGAGGGCGGCAAACACGTCGTCGAGCCGGACCTTCTGATCCTTAAGCATCTGCTTAACCGTCATGCCTTGCCGATACTTAAGGATTCACTTAATAATACGCGGAGATCGGATCCGGATCGGGTACGTTATCTTGCCGTTGACGAAGTGTCAAAGCGCGAGAGGGAGGATAACGTATCTTTACCGTATTTGGATCGTCAGTCGAGGAGGGGTACTGGAGTGAAAGCAGCCGTATACAAAAAGTACGGACCACCGGAAGTGCTTCAGGTCAAGGAGATCGAGAAACCGATTCCCAAGGACAATCAAATCCTGGTTCGCGTCTTCGCGACCACCGTTACCTCCGGGGACGTGCGTTTGAGAAAGGCCGACCCATTCATCGTTCGGTTATTCTTCGGTCTGCTACGGCCCAGGAAAGCTGTCCTCGGGTCGGACCTCGCAGGAGAGGTCGAAGCGGTCGGAAAGGAGGTGCGACGATTCAAGACGGGGGACCAGATCTTCGGACTCGGCGTGAAAACGTATGCCGAGTACACCTGTCTGAAAGAAGACGGTCCACGAACGGTCAAGCCCCTCAACGTATCCTTTGAGGAAGCGGCCGCGATCCCGTGGGGAGCGGGATGCTCGTTGTACTTCCTTCGACGAGGAGGCATCCGGGCGGGACAAAGGGTCCTCATCTATGGAGCCTCCGGATCGTTGGGTACCGCGGCGGTCCAGCTTGCCAAGTACTTCGGGGCCGAAGTCACCGGCGTGTGCAGCACCGCGAATCTGGATTTAGTGAAATCCCTGGGAGCCGACAAGGTCATCGACTACACGAAGGAGGACTTCACCAGCTCAGGCCCATACGATCTGATCTACCACACGGTGGGCAAGCTTCCGTTTTCGCGGGGCGTGAAGTCGCTGAAGAAAGGAGGAGTCTATGTCAGCGCTCTCCTACTGGCGCCGAGTCTTCGACGGTTGCGAGCCGGAGGCAGGAAGGTCATCGGCGGAATCGCGAAAGTGAAGGTCGAGGACATGGTTTTTCTCAAGGAGCTCGTGGAGGCGGGAAAACTTCGACCTGTCATCGATAAGCGCTATCCCCTCGAGCAAATCGCCGAGGCTCATCGCTACGTCGAACGAGGACACAAAAAAGGGAATGTCGTCATAACTGTGTGAGACGAATCACGTCCATCATGATCGGTCCGCCAACGACATTCGAGAATCCTGCACGCTCATCGAACGGAGCCTTGAGGCCTGTCAGAGACTTGGCCCAACCCGGTCTAAATATGAGTGAATGGTTAAATAATCGAGTCGTCATATACTCTCCGGAGCAACACCATGATCGAAAAAGTGACGCACGTGCCCATCGTCGTGAGCGACCAAGAGAAAGCCCTTCACTTCTACACGGAGGTGCTCGGGTTGGAGAAGCGCGCGGACTACCAGCTTCCCGGCAATCCCCGCTGGGTCACCGTCGGACCCAAGGGGCAGGACCTGGAACTCATCCTCTTCCAGGGCAGGTACCAGCTGGATCCGCGCGCGCCCCCGGAGGCGGGTAGCGGTGGCAACCACTGGGTTTTCAAGACGGACGATTGCCGCAAGGATTTCGAGATCCTCAAGGCGCGCGGCGTGAAGTTCAAGGACCCCGCGCCCGTCGAGGCGAACTACGGCATCGCCGCGTACTTCACGGATCCGGACGGCAACCATCTCACGCTGCTGCAGCCGGCACAGAACCAATGGAAGAGATGATCCCCTGCTCGGGATGAAGAAATACCCGAAAGATTACATCGCGGCGTGTCGCGCGAGAGTCGATGCCGACCTGCGCGCGTACCGAGACGGGGTCGGCAAGGCCGCAACCAAGGATTTCGAGGCTCGTTTCTTCAACGACCAAGTCCTCCTCCTGGACTACATGTTCGTGCATCGGCTCACGGGAATCGAGGGGAAGGATGGCAATCCTCTGAACGAGGTACGCGTCCTTTGCAACTCAATCCTGCTCAACCGAGGCAGGCTGCAAGTCGACAAGCTACCCGGTTGGCCGAACTCGGCCGGTTCTGGGATCAAGCTCCCACCGGAGAAGTCCGTTCTGAAGCTCGAGGTGGGCGACGAAGTCCGGCTGACCGAAGCCGACTTCGCGCAGCTGTCGACAGCCTTCTTCGCCGAGCTTGAGAAGAGGTTCGGGGAGGGACCAGCGTGACGAATGACGTTTTCTTCGCGATCTCCGACCCGACGCGCCGGGCCGTCCTCGATCTCCTCACGGGCGGGAGCCGGAACGCGGGTGAAATCGCCTCGAGATTCCCGCGCCTCACGCAGCCCGGCGTCTCGCGGCACCTGAAAGTCCTGCGGCAGGCGAAGCTCGTCGAGGTCGCAGTCCGCGCACAGCAACGCATCTACAAACTCAACCCCGTGGGCCTCGCCGACCTCTACGAATGGGTCGCGAAATACCAGGCGATGTGGCCTGACACCCTCAACGCCCTGGAACGCTATCTCGACGCCAAGGCGGGCGGGAGTGAGAAGGCGAAGGGGAAGAAGCGATGACCCGCAACGATCCCCGAAGCGTTCTGCCGCGAGACTCCATCGGTGCCTTGAATATGCCACGACGAGAATCACCCCAAGAACCGCACGGAGAAAGGATCGGAGTGACACCGTCCCAACCCTCGCGGTCGGGCACCCTCACATTCGAGGGTGACTACGCGACCCTCACGTTCGAACGACGCATACGGCATCCGGTAGAGCGCGTGTGGGAAGCGATCACGGAACCGGAGCACCTCGCGCGATGGTATCTGACAAAGGCCCGTATTGAAGCGCGCGAAGGAGGAAGCATCGAGTACCTAACGGGACCGGCTCAGGTCCACGCGACGGGGAAGATCCTCGTCTGGGAGCCGCCGCGCGTGTTCAAGCATGAGTGGAACGTCGAGCCGCGGAAGGACCTCCCGACGGGCGAGAAAACGATCGTTCGCTGGGAGCTCACCCCCGAAGGCGACGGCACGCTCCTCCGTTTCACCCATCGGCGACTCACGCGCCAGGCCGCGGTTGTCTTTGCAGGCGGCATGCACGGTTTCCTCGACCGCCTCGAGAACCAACTCGACGGTGTGCCGCTCGTGGACTGGGGCACTCGGATCAGCGAAGTTCGCACGAACTATCCGCAGTGGGGGACGTGAAGGCGACCGCGTTTCGGCCCTACGAAGTCGTTTCAGATTCCTCCGGTCGCGCCCCTCCGCGGTCGCGAGACCGCCCAGCTGGCGAGTAGTCCGGCGCCGGCGATCACGACGCTCGCCACGAGGAGCGTTCCGATGAACGGCAGCAGGGCCACCGACACCGCGAGGGAAATCCAGGGGAGCGCCCGACGCCACCCTCGTTCCTTGAGAAGCCGGATTCCCGCGGCGGAGCCGATGACGTACGTGAAGACGGCTGCTCCGCTCGCCATGAGGAACGCGGACACAAAGTCCACGTTGAGGACGTAGAACGCGGAGAGACTAAACAGGACCAGGATGATCAGGAAAACGAGAGAATGATGGGGAACACCGGTCCGGCGATCGACCACCGCGAGCGTCTTCGGGAACACGCCGTCCCGCGCGGCGGCGTAGTAGACCCGCGCCATCCCCGCCACGTACGCGTTCACGGTCCCGAAGGTGACGAAGACCGCTAGGAGCGCGACGATCATCCCGCCGGATGCACCGAAGGCGTCCGACATCATCGCGGCGAAGGGAGTCACCCCTCCCCCTACCGTGTACGCCCCGGTGCCCACCGTGACGACGGCCACAGCGAGATAGAGGCCGCTGATCAGGAGGACGCTGATGACTACGCTGCGATGGAAATCCCGCTCCGGATCCCTGAATTCCTCCGCTACGTTCGAGGTGTTCTCGTACCCTAGGTAGGACCACACGATCAGGGCGGCCGCCGTCCCGATCGACACGGCGCCGTTTGGGAGGAAGGGCGTGTAGTTCGCCGGCGCGATCCTCGGCGCCGAGGCCACGACGGCAATCGCGAGCGCAACGAGAATCGCGATCACGGTCGCGACCTGCACCCGCCCGGTGAAGCGGATGCCGATGTAATTGACGACGAACGCCGCGAGGAGGATGCCCGCGGCGACCAAGTAGATGTCCAACCGATCCAAGGGGAAGACGAAGGCGAGGTACGAGGCCGCCGCAACGGTCGCTGCCGGGGCACCCAGGACCGCCCACGCCAGAAAGAGCCAGGCGGTCGCCGCGCCGGCGCCGAGGCCGATGCCATCGCGCGCGAAGGCGTAGATTCCTCCTGACTCCGGCCTCCTCGCAGAGAGCTTCGCGAAGGTGTAGGCGAACGGGTAGCTCGCGAGGGACAGCAGGAGCCACGAGACGATCGAGGCAGGGCCTGCGATGCGAGCGGCGAGCCCCGGGATGACGAAGATCCCGGATCCCAGCAGCGAGCTGACGTAGATGGCGACGGCGTGGCGGAGGGTGATCACACGGCGCAGGGCCGGGGGAGCCCCATCGCGCCCATCCGGGATCGGCTCCATCCGGTCCTCCTCAGTCCCCAGCCTTGCCCGTCGGAGGCTACGGCGTCGTGCCCTTCTCGCGCTGGTAGTAGAGGATGACGCCGCCCGATTTCAACGGCTTCGTTTCGGCCAGCTTGAGTTTCAGCCGCTCCGGGCTTTCCTTGAACAGGGGATTTCCGCCGCCGAGGACGAGTGGGGCCATGCAAAGGCGGTATTCGTCGATCAGGCCTCTCCGTGTCAGCGATGCGGAGAGATTGGCGCTGCCGAAGATGAACAGGTCCTTGCCGGGTTGCCCTTTCAGTTTGGCGACCTCCTCCTCTGCGTTACCTTTCACGAGCCTCGAATTGTTCCACTCGGCCTTTTCCATCGTTCTCGAGAAGACGACCTTGGGGACGCGGTTCATGAAATCGGCGATTTCGCCTTTCTCCTTCGGCCAAAACGACGCCATGCCTTGGTAGGTCACACGACCGAAGAGCAGCATGCCGATCGACTTCGCCTGTTCGGCGGAGAACCGCTCCAGCTCCTCGCCCCAACCGAGTCATGCCAATCGATGTCCCAGCTCTTCCGACCCTCGAAGAAGCCGTCGAGGGTGACGAGATTCCACATGATGAGTTTTCTCAAGCGAGTCACGCGTCCTTCGTCGGCCAACGCGTTTCCATTCTTGACGTTGATGCTCGGCCGCGTCCGTCGCCGATCGGGCGTGTGCTGTCGTCTCTCACGGCTTGCGCTTCGGGGACGCGAGACTGTTGAGCTCATCGTACGAGATGGCTCCGTCGAGCCAGCCGTCATAGGTACCGCGCTGGAGCAACTCGATCGAAGCGCGCTTCAGCAGCCCCATCGCCGCGTACGAGGCACTCGGACCGAGGCTGACTCTTGCGACGCCCAGTTTCTCGAGGTCCGCGATGGGGGGAAGGCCCTTCC
>WNET01002412.1_pt1 | contig 13507 bp, 14 predicted proteins | sample 5399911 | NCBI WGS metagenome assembly WNET01 (sample SAMN13153333, study PRJNA577476) | soil metagenome | isolation source: 40 cm grassland meadow soil pre-rain plot 2 | place: USA:California | collected 2015-09-08 | reverse complement strand
GATTTGTGGCGGCGTCCAGGGCGACGACCCCACCCCCCCAGCACATGGTCCTCATATGGAAGCAGGTACCTCGCCCGCACACCGGCCGTGGACCGGCTCTGAATCGACAGCAGCGCGGGGCGCGGGGAGAGCAGGATGATTTGACGGGCCCACGGCAGCAGCGCATCGGCTACCTCGAATCCCGAGTTGCGCTTACCCAAGATTACCACGCGCTGATCCGCGTACGTACGCGGCGCCCGCGTCCGGACGTAGTGCGGGACCAGCTCGAGACCCGGCACGTCCGGCTTCCACGGCTCCGCCATACCAACAGCGACGACGAGAGCTCGGCAGGTGTAGTCCCCGTTGCTGGTAACCAGTGTGAATCCATCGCTGGTCTTTCGCGTCGCCTCCCACCGGCAGCCGTACCGGGCCGCCAGTCGCGCGCGGCGTACAAAGGCGGCGAGCCCGCGTGCCATTTCCACACGTGACGGGTAATAGGAAGAACCATCCATGAATTCCGCGACCAGGGCCTGGTGTGTCCGGTCGTCCGCGAGGAGGCTGTTCCAGTCGTACCAGGCGTACGGCCGTGTGCCCCGCGCCGCCGGCGCGTAGGGCTTGGACCAGCTGATCAGCCGCTGGAAGAGCGGAAAGCGAAGGAACATACCGCCGGGACCGGCATCCGCGGAGAGGACCGCATGTTCCACGCGCAGCCGCCGGAGAGCGTAACTCGTCTGCAACCCCCCCGGCCCGCTGCCGATGATGACGACCGGATAGCGACCAGGGGGAAACGGCTTCCGTCCCCTCGTAGCTTTCTTCATCGGCGTGGAATCTTGCTTCGCACCAACCTACACAATCTACACAACCTACACAATTACCTGCCTCTGCAACCCTCGATCGGTGTTGTCTTATCAGGTGATTGTGTAGATTGTGTGGGTTGTGTAGGTTGTGTTAGCGCCACAGGTTCGCGGTCCGCACGCGCCGGGCTTCCGCCTGCAGCATGCGGTAGGACACGCGGGGATAGGTCAGCAGAAACCCCTCCACCTCAGGTCCCGGCAAGGCCAGGCACCGCAGTGGCCCCATCGCCACAACGTCCGCGGCCGGAGGCTCGCCGAGCAGGACGGAAATCTCACCGAACACGTCCCCCCGTGCCAGCGTGGCACGTTGCGTTCCGTCCACATGGACCGCGGCCTGGCCGCTGACGATGACATAGAGGTTGCTTCCAGAGAACCCCTGCCGCAGGATGCGCTGGCCATCGGCAAAATACTCCTCTTCGAACGTATGGGCTACGGCCTCAAGCTGAGGCCGGGACAGGTCGGCGAAGAGCGCCAGTCCGGCGAGGGTGTCGATCAGCTCTACTTGACTCACCATAGCGTCCCCCAACTCTTCAACTCTTTTCCAGGGGCTCCCACTGCTCTACTTCGCGGGCGAACCGATCCGTCGCAGTAGAAAGGAGCCTCTCACCGATCTCGGGCGATCCCTTCTTCGGATCGACACCGACCGCGCCGTGGGGGAACAGCACCTTCCAGTGCCGGGGGCCTTTGAACTCCATCCCGTCGCGCCAGGCTGAGTGCGCGGCGCGCTCGAGCTTCGGGATCGCGGGGCGGACGGCGAGGATGGCGGACGTCTCACCGGCCGCCGCGTGGTACTCGACATCGCCCCACGCCTCGCGCATCACCGCCTGCACCGCGGGATCCTGCCACCAGTGACCCACCTTGACGCGGAGATCCCGGTGGCGGTCCGCCAGCGTGGACAGCGCGGTGGTCAGGGGTGCGATGTTGCCCCCGTGACCGTTGAGGATGAGCACCCGCCGGAATCCATGGCGATACAGGCTCTCCACGAGATCGCGGATCACGGCCATGAATGTATCGGGAGAGAGGCTCAGGGTCCCGGGGAACTCCATGTGGTGCACGGACATCCCAAAACACAGGGTCGGCGTGACCGGTACACCGGTCCGCGCGCTGACGCGCATCGCAATTTCAGTAGGGATCAGGTAGTCCGTGGCAAAGGAGAGGTGCCGCCCGTGCTGTTCGCACGATCCGACAGGCAGGATGGCCCGGTCGTCACGGCGGAGGTAGGTCTCCAGATCGACCCAGCCGATCTCTTCCCATAACACGGCCATACTAATCCACACAACCTACACAACCTACACGAGCTACACAATCACCTACCTGGGAATGTGCCTTCAGTTGATTGTGTAGGTTGTGTCGATTGTGTAGTTTGTGTAGGTTCATCTGGCTCGTTGGGCTGCGGCCAGGACGGCCCGCTTGGTGAAGACCCGGGCCAGATGCGCGCGGTACTCGGCAGATGCGAACAGGTCCTCGTTGACATTGACACCCTCGGCGGCGTGTTCTGCCGCCGCCCCGACGGTCTTATCATCCAGGGCTGCGCCTTTCAACTGCGCTTCCACGCGCGCGGGCCGGTAGGCGGCAGGCCCCACTCCGGTCACCCCCACCCTGGCGCTCGCACACCGTCCCTGCGCATCCACCGTGATCACCGCCGCCACTCCGACGACCGCAAACCCGGATGCGGGATGGGCAAACTTCAGATACGCGCTCCCGGTCGCCCCAGAGGGTACGGGGATCCTCACCTCCACGAGAATCTCGTCGGAGGCGAGCGCGGTGGAGAATAGCCCCGTGAAGAACTCTCCCGCGGGGATCGTGCGCCGGCCCCGGGGGCTCTGGGCTACCATTTGCGCATCGAGCGCCAGGATCGCTGCGGGGTAGTCGGCCGCCGGGTCGGCATGCGCCAGGCTGCCGCCGATCGTCCCCGCATTGCGCACCTGTACGTCCCCGATCTTGGCGGCGGTCTCCGCCAGCAGCGGGACGGCGCCGCGAACAACATCGGACGATTCCACCATCCAGTGCGTGGCCAGCGCGCCGGCCACCACCACCTGCCCGTCCCGCCGGATGAATCGCAGGGCCTCGATGCGCCCCAGATCCACCACATGCGTGGGGGACACCAATCGCAGTTTCATCATCGGCAGCAGGCTGTGGCCGCCGGCCAGCAGTTTCGCCTCCGGCAACGTGGTCAGCAGCTGCAGCGCCTCTGTCACAGAGGAGGCGCGATGATACTCAAACGGTGCCGGAATCATCGTGTCTTGGCCCCAGCCGCCCGCGGCGTGGGGATCGCGGGCATCCGCTGGTCGGCCAGCGTGCGGGCTGCATGCTTCACGGAGTTGACAATATGCTGGTAACCGGTGCACCGGCACAGGTTGCCGTCCAGGCCGTGCCGGATCTCGTCGTCTGTGGGGTTGGGGTTGCGGGCCAGCAACTGCACCGCGGCCAGCATCATCCCCGGCGTGCAGAAGCCGCACTGCAGCCCGTGCTCTTCCCAAAATCCCTCCTGGATGGGGTGCAGGGCTCCATTCTGGGCCAGTCCTTCCACGGTCAGCATCTGGGTACCGTCGGCCTGCACCGCCAGCAATGTACACGACTTCACCGCCTGCCCATTCATGATGATGGTGCAGGCCCCACAGCTGGTCGTGTCGCAGCCGATGTGAGTCCCGGTGAGCCCGAGCACTTCCCGGAGATAATAGACCAGCAGCAACCGGGGCTCGACCTCATGCCGGTGGGTCGAGCCGTTGACCGTCACCGTGATCGCATGTGCCACCCTGTCACCTCGCCATGCCTGGGATCATTGCAGGCTTCACGCCGGCCTAGCCGGCTTCCTCCTCATAGCGTTGCTTGAGCGCCTGCACGACTGTTTGATCGGCCAGCGTCGTGGTATCACCCAGCACCCGGCCCTCGGCGATGTCGCGCAGCAGCCGCCGCATGATCTTGCCGCTGCGGGTCTTCGGCAGCTCACCGGTAAACAGGATCTGCTCCGGCCTCGCCAGGGCCCCGATCTTTTTCACCACGTGCTGCTTTAGTGTCTCGACCATCTCCGATCCGGCCGCAAAGCCTTCCTTTAAGGTGACGAAGGCGGCGATGGCTTGGCCCTTGATCTCGTGCGTCACCCCGATCACCGCCGCCTCAGCGACGGCGGGGTTATCTACCAGCGCGGATTCCACCTCGTACGTCCCGATGCGGTGTCCCGCGACGTTGATGACATCGTCGACGCGCCCCAGCAGCCAGAAGTAGCCGTCTTTATCCTGTTTCGCGCCGTCACCGGTGAAGTACACTCCCGGGAAACGGCTCCAGTATTGTTTGACGTACCGGTCGGGATCGCGATAAATACCGCGCAGCATCGCCGGCCAGGGTTTAGTGAGCACCAGGTACCCGCCCTCGCTGGGACCGACGGGTTTCCCCTGCTCATTCAGAATCTCTGCGGCGACGCCCGGGAACGGTCGCGTCGCCGACCCGGGTTTCAGGGTCGTGATCCCCGGCAGCGGCGTGATGAGGATCATGCCGGTCTCGGTCTGCCACCAGGTGTCCACGACAGGACACCGCCCGCCCCCGATGTGCTTGTGGTACCAGATCCAGGCTTCGGGATTGATCGGTTCCCCCACGGTCCCCAACAGCCGCAGCGACGACAGGTCTCGCCGGGCCGGATAGTCCGGACCCCACTTCATGAATGTCCGGATGGCGGTTGGTGCCGTGTAGATGATGTTGACGCGGTATTTTTCCACGATCGCCCAGAACCGGTCCTTATCGGGATAATCGGGGGTCCCTTCATACATGACCGTGGTCGTCCCGTTGGCCAGGGGGCCGTAGACGATATACGAATGACCGGTGACCCATCCGATGTCCGCCGTGCACCAGAACACGTCGTCGTCTTTCAGGTCGAAGATCCATTTGGTGGTCAGGTAGGTCCCCACCATGTAGCCGCCCGTGGTGTGCACGATCCCCTTGGGCTTGCCGGTGGTCCCGCTCGTATACAAGATGTAGAGCAAGTCCTCACTGTCCAGTTGTTCCGCCTCGCACACCGCAGAGGCATCGGCCATCAGGCGGTGCCACCAGTGGTCGCGACCCTCCTGAATGTGGATGGGTGCGGCGTCGCCCACGCGGCGGACCACCACGACATGTTCGATCGTCGGCGTGCCGGCCACCGCATCGTCGGCGTTTCGCTTCAGCGGGACGATGTTACCCCGCCGCCATCCACCGTCCGCGGTGATGAGGACTTTCGCCTGCGCGTCGTTGATGCGGTCGCGCAGCGCCTCGGCGGAGAACCCGCCGAAGACCACGGTGTGGGGAGCCCCAATGCGGGCACAGGCCAGCATGGCGATCGGCAGTTCGGGGATCATCGGCAGGTAGATCGTGACGCGATCGCCCCGCTTGACCCCCAGGCGTTTCAGGACGTTGGCGAACTTGCTGACCTCCCGCAGCAGATCGCCGTAGGTCAGTACACGTTCGTCGCCGGGCTCACCCTCCCAGATGATAGCTGCCTTGGTCCGCCGGCCGGCCTTGACGTGGCGATCCACGCAGTTGTACGTGATGTTCGTTTTCCCACCGACAAACCACTTGGCGTTTGGAGGCGTCCACTCCAGCACGGTACGCCACTTCGCAAACCAGTGCAGGTCCTCGGCCGCACGCGCCCAGAACCCCTGCAAGTCCTTCGTGGCCTGGTCGTACACGCGTTCATCGCGCGCAATCGCGGACTGACGAAATGCCGGCGGCGGGGCAAATGCCCGCTCCTCCAGCAGGAGGGCCTCAATGGTCCTGTCCGGCATGCAGCTCCACCTCCCCAGTGACGATTTCCGGCGCTCCTTGCTATCTGTTAAGGTATATTTTCCGCACATCCTCCTGGATCATCCCGTCCTTACACCGCGCCGGTGACCAGGCCCCGCACCATGTACCGCCAGATCGGCCAGACCAGCAGCAACGCCGGCAGCACCGCCAGCGTGGTCCCCGCGCTGAGCAGCGTCCACGTCACGTCAGGATTCGTGGACACCGACGCCAGCGTCACCGGCAGGGTGCGGGTCTGCGGCGAGCCGAGCACCAGCATCGAGAACAGGAACTCGCCGTACGAGAGCATGAATGCGAACAGTCCGGTGCCGACCAGGCTCGGCAGCGCCAGCGGCAGGACGATCCGCCGCAGGATCTTCGGCCGCGTGGCCCCATCGAGCTGCGCTGACTCCTCTATCTCGGCGGGAATGGTGCGGAAGTACAGCACCAGGATCAGCACCGTGAAGGGCAGCGTCAGCGCGGTGTGGATCAGGATCAGGGCCAGGTGATGGTCCAGCAGGCCCAGCCCTTTGATGATGAGGTAGTAGGGAATGGCCAGCGCGGCCGCCGGGATGAGGCGGCTGGCGGTGATGAAGTAGAATGTGGCCACCCTGCCCGTGAAGCTCATCCGCGCGTACGCGTATGCGGCCGGGGCGCCCAGCACCCAGTTGAGCACCAGCGTGCCCAGCGCTACCACGGTGCTGTTGAACGCCGCCCTGGGAACGGCGCGGACCTCCTCGGAGATCATCCGCCGCAGCACGCCGCCAACCTGGTAGGCGCGGGGTACCTCCCCCGTGACGATGTACCGGTAGTTATCGAGAATCATGCCGAATTTGAACCAGTCCGGCGGCACGGTCAAGATGGCCACCTCCGGCAGGAATCCGGAGATCACCACCCACGCGAACGGAGCCAGCGCGAAGACCACAACCGCCGCCACCACTGCGCCGGAACCGGCGCGCTCCCAGGCCCGACGTCTCATCGCCCCTCTCCGACCAGTGCCTCACGGGGCATCAGCCTCATCAACGCCGCGATCAACACGACGGACAGGCCCGCGATGATCGTGGCCAGGGCCAGACCCTTGCCAAAGCTCAACATCTTGAACGACTCTGCCCAGATGAAGTAGCTCAGCACGGTCGTCGCCGTCCCGGGGCCCCCACCGGTCAGAGCAAAGATCATGTCGAACGCCGTCAGCGCCACCAGGATCTCAAACAGCGTCACCACCACCAGCATCGGTTGGAGATGGGGCAGCGTGATGGCCGCAAAGGAGCGCAGCCCACCTGCCCCATCCAGCGCCGCGGCCTCGTACAGCTCACCGGGGATCGCCTGCATCGCGGCCAGCAGCAGCACGGCCGCCAGCGGGAACTGCGCCCAGATCTGGGCGGTCGTGGTCGCCAGGAACGCCAGGCGGGGCGTGGTCAGCCGTTCAGCGCGCCCCAGGAGTCGGCAAAGACGCCCTTCCACATCACGCCGCCGGTGGCCGCCGGAATGGTCCACGGTAGCAGGATCACCACCTTCACCAGCGTCGCGCCACGGAACGGACGGTTCAGCATCACCGCGACCAGCAGTCCCAGGAGCAATACCGCCGGCACGGTGGCCAGCGCCAGCACCGAAGTGGTGCGGAGCGCAAACCCAAAGTAGGGGCTGTCAAAGATGAGGGCGTAGTTAGCGAGTCCGGCGAACGATGTCGGGAGAATCGGCGACAACGTGTACAGGCTGCCCACCAGCGCATAGCCGGCCGGATAGAGGGTGAAGAGCGCCACGACGGCGAGCGCCCCGCCGGCCAGCGCGTAGGCCATCGCAGTGTCCGTCCTGCGTCGCCTCACCGCATTCTGAAGGAGCCGGGGAGCGTCGGGGTGACGCCCCCCGGGCACACCCACCGCAGGCAAGGCTACTTGAACTGCGCGCGCAGTTCCTTCACCTTCTGGGCCATGGCACCGATCGTCTCGTCAACCGGGGCCTCCCCAGAGATCGCCCGGACGAGCTGCACCCGGGCAAACTCACCAAAGATCCCCTCCCAGACGGCGTGCCGGCGCGCCCTGGCCTTGCTGGCCTGGAGCTTGAACATGTCAAAGTCGATCCACTGACCAAAGGACTTCTTGACGTCGGCGTCCTCAAACAAGGGCAGCTGCCCAAACCCCAGGCCCTTCTCCACCGCCCAGCGCTTGGCAATCGCGTACTGCCCCTTGTATTCTCCGCCGAAGTACTCAATAAATTTCAGCGCCCCGTCGACGGTCTCTTGCCCCTGGTCCACGGCGTAGCGAGTCAGGTTGTAGAACTTGCACTGCCCCTGAGTCTCGTGGGTGGATCCGGGCATCAAGGCCGCTTTGAACTGGCCGGCCAGCGGGTGCACCGCCGCGTTGTTGGCATCCGCCAGATTGTAGTTCCACAGCACCGTATACACGTGCTTGCCGGTGTTCATCGCCTTGACCACATCGGTCTCGTGCGGGAGCACTGTGGCCAGCTTCTGCTTCACCATGTCCGCCAGCCAGGTCAGCTGCTGGCGCGCCGCACTATTGGGTTGATCAAAGATGGGATTGAGATCCTTGTCGAACCACTCGCCGCCGCGGCCAAACATCATCGCGGTGAAGTTATCGTAGGTGGTCGGCAGGCCGACGGCAAACTCGAACGCCATCGGCGACTCGATGCCCTTGCCGCGCAGGAACTTTGCCTGATCGGTCAGTTCCTCCCACGTGGTGGGGGGGTGGGCGACGCCTTTGTCCTTGAGGAGCTTGGCGTTGTACTGGAACGTGGTGATGTCGGCGTAGTACGGGAGGCCGTACATCTTCCCGTTATAGGTCATGTCCTGCAGCGCATAGCCGACGACCTTGGGCGCATAGTATGTGCGCGCCCGGGGCAAGTAGTCCTCCAGCGGCACCACCCACCCGGCCCGCGCGAATTCGGGAAGCCAGTCGCCGCCGTTGTACAAGACATGCAGCGCGGTCTTGCTGCTGAGCCGGTTCACCATCGTCTCGTGGTACTGTGGCCACGGGACGTCGTTCAACTTGACGGTGATCGCGTTGTTATAGGCGGTCTGGAACTTGTTGATGTTGTCCTGAATCGTGTCGATACTATAACTCCACACGGTGAAGTTCAGGTTGATCACTTTGGGCCCGGCCAGCACGGCACGCGGCAGGGACACTACCCCCGCCCCGCCGAGCGCGGCAAAGGCAGCCCCAGCACCGGCCAGCTTGAGAAACTCCCGCCGGGTCCATTCCGCCTCGGACCGGCGGTTGTCCGCCTTGTCACCCATCGCTCTCCCTCCTTGTTGAGTCTATAGAGTCCATTGCGTCTATTGCGTCTGCGTACGCCTCACATCGAGACAGATGGTGCGCAGATCCGTCATCTCATAGAGCGTATGTTTGCCGCCCAGCCGGCCGATCCCGCTGCGCTTCCCGGCGACGCCGCCAAACGGAATGTGCAACTCCCAATCTGACACCAGCCCCAGCGTGTTGTCGTTGGCCCACGCCAGCGCCTCCTCATCGGATTGAAACGGGATGAGGGGGGCCACCGGCCCGAACGTCTCCTCCCGGTTGATCAGGGCGTCCCGCGCCACCCCGGTCAGCACCGTGGGCTCATAGTACAGATCCGTGGGCCGGCCTGGTGCCCGACCTCCGCCGACCAGCACCTTTGCGCCGCGGGCCACGGCATCCGCCAGGTGCCGGTCGGTCTTCTCGGCCACCGGTTGATTGTTCAGCGGTCCCATCTGCGTGCGCTCATCAAACGGGTCGCCCAGCCGGATCTGGCTGGCGCGGTCCACCAGCCGGCTCGTGACCTCATCGTACACCTTCTTGTGCACGAGAATACGCTCGGCTGCCGAGCATACCTGTCCGGCGTTAAAGAACGCGCCGAACGCGGTCGCGCCGGAGGCCAGTTCCAGGTCGGCGTCATCGAGGATCACGGTCGGACCGTTACCGCCGAGTTCCAGCAGGAGCGGCTTGCCCGCGGCACGCCGGGCGATGTGTTCGCCCGTCGCACTGCTGCCGGTAAATGCCACGGCGTCGGTGCCGGCATGCGCCACGATCTCGTCACCAACGACCGGCCCGGGACCGGTCACCAGATTGATAGCCCCCGCCGGCACTTCGGCCTCCTCCAGGCACTCCATGAGTTTCACCGCGACCACGGAGGTCGTTGGGGCCGGCACCCAGACCATCGCATTGCCGCTGGCCAGGCCCGGGGCCAGGTACTCAGTCGGAATGTTCAGGGGGAAATTCCACGGCGTGATGACCGCGTACACGCCGCGAGGTTGCCGGATCGTGAGGACCCGCTTGTGTGGATCCTCCACGGGAATCACCGACGTCTCCAGCCACTTGATGTGATCGGCCGCGTTGCGCCACCCCGTGATCGTCGCGCTGACTTCCGCCTTCGCCTCGGTGTGCAGGGGTTTTCCCTGATCGAGCGTGAGGGTTCGGGCCAGTTCGTCCCGGCGGCGCTCCAGCACGTCGGCGACGCGGGCACACACCCGCGCCCGGTCCCAGACCGACATCCGCGCCAGCCGGGCTTTCCCCTCGTCTGCGGCCGCAATGGCGCGCTGGGCATCCTCCCTCGTTCCCTCGGGGAGAGTCGCGATGGCCTCCCCGGTGGCGGGGCTCCGCGCCTGGTAGGTCGCCCCAGACACGCTGGCGACCCAGCGCCCGCCAATGTACATCTGCAGCGCGTTCATCTCTCGCTCCAAGCCTACGTTGCCAGCAAGAACGAGGGTTCACCACGCAGGACGAAGATTTCGGACTCAGTAGTCTTGGGCGGCCGGAAACCCGACCCCTCCCGGGAATGTCCCACAGCGTGGAACGGGCATCATAGGAATTGAAACGCGACGGCCGAAGATAAAATCCTAGCCTATGCGCGTGCGACAGGCCGCCAAAGCATCGGGGATCCGCGCCGTGGAACGGGCGGTCGCGATCCTGCGCACCTTCTCCTCCGGGGCGCCTGAGTTGAGCGTCTCCGAACTGGGGCGGGCCGTGGGCCTGCACAAGAGCACCGTGCACCGGCTGTTGGGGACCCTGGAGCGCACGGGCTTCGTCGTGCAGGACCCCGGCACCAAGCGGTACCGGCTGGGCCTGCCGCTGTTCGAGCTGGGCAGCATGGTCGTGAATACGCTGGAGGTGCGCCGCGTGGCGCGACCGCACCTCGAGGAGATCCACCGCGCCTGCGGTGAGACGGTTCACCTGGGGATTCTGGACGAGGGTGAGGTCGTCTACATCGACAAAATCGAGAGTACGCGGCGGGTGCGGATGTACTCGCAGGTGGGCAGGCGTGCACCGGCCCACTGTACGGGGCTCGGCAAGGTGCTCCTGGCGCACCTGCCGGATGCATCGCTGGCGGACGTCATCGAACGGCGCGGGCTGCGCCGGTTCACCTCCAAGACCATCACCTCACCCAAGGAGTTGCGAGACCACTGTGCGTTGATCCGCCAGCAGGGCTATGCGCTGGATACCGGCGAGCATGAAGAGCTCATCCAGTGCGCCGCGGCGGCGATCTATGACCACACCGGAAAAGCAGTGGCCGCCGTGAGCATCACCTCAGTGGCCGCCGCGATGGATCAGCACCGCGTGGCCGAGCACGCGAGCCTTGTCCAGCAGGCCGCCCGGAAGATTTCGGAAGGATTGGGCGCGTCCCTGAGCATCCGGCACAAAGAAGGTCCGGCCCCCACCCGCCCGGTGGTGGCCCGGCCGTCGACCCCTGGGCGTTGAGCGCAGACCTCCGCGATGCTGACGGCGAGCGTCATTGAAGTGATTCGCGGATGCGGCATCCTGCCGATCTCGCGGGGAGTGGAGCCGGCCATGGTCCTGCGCAGCGCGGCGGTCCTGGCTGCCGAGGGGATCTCCGTCATCGAGGTCACGCTCGATTCACCCGATCCCTATGACACCATTACGGCGTTGCGCCGGCAGGACGGACGGTTGGCCGTGGGCGCGGGCACCGTCCGGAGCGGTGCGATGGCCGGGCGTGCCGCAGACGCGGGGGCGCAGTTTCTTGTCAGCCCTGGCTTTCAGCGGGAGGTGCTCGAGGCCGCCGCGGAGCGCGGCCTACCGATGATTGCCGGCGCGATGACGCCCACCGAAATCGTCCAGGCGCACGCGCAGGGATCGGCGATGGTGAAAGTCTTCCCCGCCGGTCCACTCGGACCGGACTACATCCGGCTCATCCTCAGTCCCCTGAAAGACATCCCGCTCGTCCCCACCGGCGGGATCACCGATGCCAATGCGGCTGGGTTCATCGCGGCCGGGGCCGCTGCGGTCGGGATTGGGAGCAACCTGCTCGGCGCGCGGGCCAGAGATCGCGCCTGGCTGCAGACACAGGCCCGGGTATTCGTGCGGGCGGTCGCGGAAGGGCGGAGCCGGCATGCCTGACGTCGTGACCATCGGAGAGACGATGCTGCGGCTCTCCGCTCTCCCCGGAGTTCCACTGGAGCAGGCCCCGCAGCTGGACGTGCACGTGGCCGGCGCGGAATCCAATGTCGCGATTGCGTTGTGCCGGTTGGGAACAACGGCGGGCTGGATTTCCCGGCTGGTTGACACGCCGCTGGGACGCCGGATTGTCAACGAGCTACGCGGGCACGGCGTGGACGTCTCGCGCGTGCTCTGGGCGCCCGATGGCCGTATCGGCATTTACTTTCTGGAACAAGGGATTCCGCCCCGCCAGCACCGCATCATCTATGATCGCGCCCAGTCGGCCATGGCGCTGCTTGACCCCAAGGAGGTCGACTGGGGGTTCGTGCGATCCGCTCGGCTCGTGCACCTCACCGGGATCACTCCGGCCCTGAGCGCGGGCTGCCGGGCGGCGACGGTCCAAGCGATCGCCGAGGCCAGAGGCGCCAGGGCGCTGGTGTGTTTCGACGTAAACTACCGCGCGAAGTTGTGGAGTGCGGATGAGGCAAAAACCGCGCTGGGGTCGCTGCTGGCGGGCGTGGATATTCTGATCTCCACCGCGGACGATGCCCGGCTGTTGCTCTCCCACGGGGAGAGCGCTGAGCAGCTGGCAGAGCAGCTGGCGCTGCGGTTCAGCGCTGGGACCGTCGTGGTGACCGACGCCGGTCGCTGCGCAGCGGCGCAGAATGGTCAGGTGGTCTCAAAAGAAGGCTATGAGGTGGAATCGGTGGATCGGGTCGGGGCCGGCGATGCGTTTGCCGCCGGGTTCATTCATGGGTATCTGACCGGCGGTCTGGACCGCGCGCTTGAGTATGCTGTGGCGGTCGGCGCGCTCAAACACACCTACCGCGGCGACGTCGCCTGGGTCTCAAAAGAGGATCTCAAGGAATTCCTCTCAGGCTCGCCGCGCTGGCGCTGAGATGCCCGCTGCCTCGCCAGAAGCCAGGCTCGCCGAATTGGGGTTGACGCTGCCGCGCCTATCCCCGCCGGTGGGAACGTACGTGGACGCGGTGCGGACGGGGAACCTGCTCTTTCTTGCCGGGAAGGGCCCGCAAAACCCAGACGGCTCGAAGCCCACGGGCAAGGTCGGCCGCGATGTCTCGACCGAGGTGGCGTATCAGCACGCGCGCTCCGTCGGGCTGATGCTGCTGGCGGCGATGAAAAATGCGGTCGGCTCGCTTGACCGCGTCCGGCGTGTGGTGAAGGTCTTCGGCATGGTGAACGCCATCCCGGAGTTCACTGACCAACCAAAAGTGATCAACGGTTGCTCCGACCTGTTCGTGCAAGTTTTCGGAGAGCGCGGGCAACATGCCCGCTCGGCAGTGGGGATGGGCTCCCTGCCGGGCGGGATCACCGTGGAGATCGAGGCAATCGTCGAGGTTGAGTAAACCCCGACGGAGGCCAGCTAGTTGAACGGTGAATTGGACGAAGGACCCACTCCTGCCGTGCACGTGTCCTGCTCATTCGCCAGGTAATTGTTGCTCTTGGTCCGGCCGAGACCGCCGCCTGCTTCGAAGAAGAGTAAGCCGCACGCGACGTAGTCGGGAGGCGTGTAGTAGTTCG
>WNET01002240.1_pt1 | contig 13704 bp, 12 predicted proteins | sample 5399911 | NCBI WGS metagenome assembly WNET01 (sample SAMN13153333, study PRJNA577476) | soil metagenome | isolation source: 40 cm grassland meadow soil pre-rain plot 2 | place: USA:California | collected 2015-09-08 | reverse complement strand
TCCTGCGGCGTCCGATATCCCAAACTACTGTGCGGGCGTTCTTCGTTGTATTCGCGTTTCCGTGCGGAGCTTGTACACCAAATTGCCGAGGATGTCGGTAGCAACAACACGCAAGTAAAAAGAACCTAGATCTACCCCAACCACATATGCTGCCTCGTGGGAGGTGTTGATCTTGGCGCGAATGTGCTGGAAGTTGGGCCAGGCCCGGGTTTGGCAACCGATATTCTGCGGCGCCGCTTCGCAAACCTCACCTGCATCGAAATCGATCCGCTGCTTGCTGGGTCTTTGAGTGAGCGGATGGAAGGAACTAAGTACCCCAAGATCACCGCCAGCATCACGGCATATTCCGCGATGTCCTGACCGGTATCATCTTTCCATAGTTGTAGGGATTTCGAAATCATCTCAAAACCTCGCAGCGAGGGAGCCATGCTGGGGGAGGAGGCATGGCCGTGACCACCCGACCAACTGCCAATCACGACGTCACCTCCCCCAAGGTCGTCATGACAGCAAATCCAATCGAGGGTGAGCTAGGCTATAACGCAGCTGTTCCGATTGCCTGTTCGCTGTCGAACTTTGGCATAGAAAATTCCGGTGTTGCTCAACAGCTTACGATTTACTTTCGCACCTGGCTGCTGCAAAACGTTGTCCAAGCATCGAAGCGTTCTACAACAGGAGATGTCTAAAATGGAAACCAGAGTGGAACGTGGGCAAAGCAGCGAGGATCGGTTTACAGGCGCAATTGAACGGCAGACTTCCCAAGCTCCTTCGAGTTTGTTCTTGGGCCTGGCTCTCGGCTCAATGGCCGCGTCAGCAATTTTGAAGCTCAGCGGTAAAGACGATTGGGCACTGTTCGTGGGTCAATGGGCCGCGCCGTTTCTCATCATGGGAAACTACAACAAAATGGTGAAGCAACATGGTTCCGACGCCTTGAATCGTTCTGCTGCGTAGGGATCAAGCTCTTTTCAGTCCGTAAGATCCCGTATATTCACTATGCGCTTTTCGGAGCTCCGGCTAGGTCTTTACTGCGACGATGATAATCACCACAGCGACCGCAACCGCGATTATTAACAGCGCCTCTTTGCCGAGTGCACCTCGGGCACCGTGGTCCCGCCATAATGTTGTGCGGTTCGACCAGTCTGATAATTGAGGATTACTCCCGAGTAACGCTAGTGCTTTATCGGAGGCGCGCCTTCGCCAAAGAGAGAAGAGGAACACAGCGGTGCGGCGCGCGTTCGATAAAGCCGTTAGAAGGAAGCCGCTGGCGCGGCGGACGCGCGGGCCCATGGAAATTGAATGGAGTGAGAGTGAGGTATCCAAGTAGGTCGGAGTTGTGCGCTAGAGGGGAAAAGAGAGAAGTGTGGCGCCGGAAGCTGGCCGAGGCCGAAGATTGTTGCTGGCTCGTATGTTGCACATAGGCGAAGAAGAGATTGGTTCGGCGATAGGGCGCAGCAAGGCTTGGCGTGCGGAAACACGCAAAGTTTTCGGGATGTATACAGTTCCGCGACAGGAACCGAATTACTTCTCGCGTAGCTCCTATATCGAACCCCGGCCTCTCTTGCGCGATTGCGAGGATGGAGGCGCTAGCGTAAGATGTCCAGCCAGTGCCCGATACAGCCTCCATCGTCGGTCGCACGTTGTCCCACTACGACCTCCTGGAAAAGCTGGGCGGCGGCGGGATGGGCGTGGTCTACAAAGCCAAGGACACACGTCTCGGCCGGAGCGTTGCGCTGAAATTCCTCCCCGACGACATTTCCCGGGTCCCTCAGGCAGTCGAGCGATTCCGCCGCGAAGCGCGCGCCGCATCCGCGCTCAATCATCCCAACATCTGCACGATTCACGACATTGGAGAATTCGAAGGCCGGCCCTTCATCGCCATGGAGCTGCTCGAGGGACAGACTCTCAAGCACCGTATCGCCGGGAAGCCCATCGAAATATCGGAACTCCTGGAGATCGGTATTCAGATCGCTAACGGGCTCGATGCGGCGCACTCGAAGGGAATCGTACACCGCGACATCAAGCCCGCGAATATCTTTCTCGTGGAACGTGGGCAGGCAAAAATTCTGGATTTTGGTTTGGCGAAGCTAACGCCCGCGGTTCAACTTGCTGCCGAATCGGGGGGCGCCACATTCATGCGCACGCAGACGCATGTGCTCGATGAAGATCAACTGACAAGCCCGGGCAGCTCCATCGGCACGGTCGCGTACATGTCGCCGGAACAGGCGCGGGGCGAAGAGCTGGACGCACGATCGGATTTGTTTTCGCTCGGTGTCGTGCTCTACGAGATGGCTACTGGGTCGGTGCCGTTCTCGGGCGCAACCTCGGCGGTCATTTTCGACGGAATTCTCCGTTCCGCGCCCACGCCTGCGCAGCAACTAAACCCGCGCCTGCCCATAGCGATGGAAAACATTCTCGGCAAGGCGCTCGAGAAGGACCCCGACCTGCGGTGCCAGACGGCTGCTGAACTCCGCGCCGACTTGAAGCGACTCAAGCGAGACACCGAATCCGGCCGCCGTCCCGCCGCTGATAAGAGCGGTTCGGGTTCCGGCACTAACCTGGCTGCAGACAAGCAAAAATCAGTCGCGGTGCTCTACTTTGAGAACCTGAGTGGCGCCAGGGAAGACGAATACTTCCGCGACGGCATGACGGAAGACATCATCACCGAGCTTTCTAAGATTGCAAGCCTGCGCTTATTCCCCCGCGCGGAAATGCTCCCGTACCGCGATAAGCCTGTTACCGCCCCGCAGGTCGGCCAGGAATTAAAAGCGGCCTGTGTGCTCGGAGGCAGCATTCGACGCTCGGGCAACCGCTTGCGGATTACCGCCCAACTGGTGGAGACTTCCACCCGCCAGTCGCTCTGGGCTGAGCGCTATGATCGCGAACTCAAAGACGTTTTCGAAGTGCAGGATGAAATCGCCCGCAGCATCGCGCAGGCGTTGCGCATCACGCTTTCGCCGAAAGAAGAGAAGATCATCGCCAGCAAGCCCACCGAAAATCTGCAGGCTTATGATTTCTACCTTCGCGGGCGCAGCTATGCCCGCCAGCTCAGCCTGGAGTTCGCAATACAGATGTTCGAGCAGTCCATCGCGCTCGACCCGGATTTCGCACTCGCGTATGCCGGTCTGGCCAACGTCTGTGGCCAGTACCACGAATGGCGCGAGCAACATCCGCGCTGGATTGAGAAAGGCCTGGCAGCCTGCGAGCGCGGTTTGGCCTTGCAGCCGAACCTGCCGGAATTGCTCGTAGCTTGCGCTCGCCTTGCCTACACGGAAAAGAAGTATGAGGAAGCCTGCCGCTACGCAGAGGAAGCCATTAAGCTCAAGCCAGATTGCGAAGGCGTCTACGACGTGCTTGGCCGGGCGCTGTTCGCTTCTGGGCAGAGCCGTAAGGCAGCTGATCTGGCCGACCGTGCTGTGGCCGTTAACGGAGACGATTACAACATCTTCCCGCCCTATCTCAACTCATTGCGTACCATGGGACGAACGGCAGAGGCCAGCGTTCACGAGGATCGGTGGGTTCATGTGCTCCAACGACAGCTGGAACTGGTCCCGGAAGACGTCCGTGCGCGCATCTTCCTCGCCAACCTCTATGCCGGCCGTAAGGCCATTGAGCCAGCCGTGCGCGAGTTGGAGTTGGCTGTGACGATGCGGCCCAAAGACTCCAACATTCTCTACAATGCCGCCTGTACGTATGGCATCCTGGGACAAAAATTGGAAGCATTAGCGCTACTCAGACGGGCTCGAGAGGCTGGGTACAGTAATCTCGAGTGGGCATTACGCGATCCTGACCTCGCCTGCTTGCGCGATGATCCCGAATTCCAGCTCCTAGTTGGTAAGGTCGCCTCGAACTAGCCGCGGATTGTCTTTTCTGTGCGCAGAAAAAACACGAAAAAATTCTTTGATGACAAGTCGCCAAACCCAGATGTGGACATCCCTGGCACCTGGGTAATTGTTCCCAAGTAACGGGCAAACCTGAAGTTGTCGGAGCGGAGTCCAACTTCCTGCTGGCCGACCACTTGCCAGAATGCAGTGAAAGGCGGGTTGGCACCGCGAGAAGTGCGCTTCTGCGGCCCGGACTTGTTTCGCTGTGCTTCTTGAGCGTCACTGCAGCAGGTTAGTGAGTAGGACCACGTCGGCGTCCCTACGGCTGACAGCGGCGTAGACGTACAGAGAGTCTGAAGACCAGGAAACGCGGCGAGCGATCACGGTAGGGGAACCGAAGTTGGTGATTTGGCGGAGTGGTCCACCTTTGGTGGGCAGCAGATAAAGGTTAGTTGTGGATCCGTCCACAAGCGTTAGCACTAGCCACTTTCCGTCGGGAGAGACCACTGGCTGAAAGAGAATGGATATGGGCGTGCGCCACGCGGGAAAGCGGGCTAATAGCTGTGATGGCCCGTTCTCCGGTGTGGCAGCGTGGATCTCCAACCCCCATCCCCTGCCGACCCGGCTGATCTGGCGCACGAAGTACAAGGTGCGGCCGTCCGGGGCAGGTGCGGAGCCAAGCGCGTCATCGGTGCGCACGACGACGGCATCGCCGCCGTCCACCGGTAGCTTGATGATCTTAGAAGCTTGCCCTTCACTCGCCAGGGGCGAAATATAGAGCCACTTCCCGTCCGGCGACCACGCCGCCCAGCCACCATCGTTGGTCAGGCGACGGCGGTTGCTGCCATCAGGACTGACCAGCCACTGGTCGCCATTCAGAGTATCAGGGCGACGGGTGAAGAAGGTGATATTGCGGCCGTCGGGTGACCATACGGGCACGCCGACGGCAACATCGGAATCCTGCTCAAAGGTGATCTGCCGCATTTCGTCCGCTCCACCCAGTTTCATTACCCAGAGATTTCCATGGCCGCCGCTGTCAGAGAGGTAGGCAAGTTCGCGGTCCCCGGGACTAAGAGACGGCGTCTGCACATGCGCAGTTTGGTGTGTCACCGGGACGGCACGTCGAACGTTTTCGATAGCTGAGCCGGCCACGGGGAACTTCCAGATGTTGAATTCGGTGCGGACGCGGCTGGCAAAAAGACGCCCCTTGCTGTCAACGTCGGGATCGATGTAGCTGGCCTCGCCGAAGGTGAGTTGGCGCACCCCGCTGCCGTCCAGCTTCACCGACCACAGGTTCATTGTCGGCAGGTAGAGAACGGTAGTACCGCGCGAAGAGCTATACACGATCCCGGAACCATCCGAGAGCCAAGAATAGCCGCGTAGGATCTTATAGTCGCGCGTAATGCGCTGTGGATCCCCTCCCGAGGCGGATACCGCGAATACATCGTAGTCAAAGATGCGGCCTCGTTGATAGGCGACTAGCCGGTCATCGGGCGACCAGCGAGTGCAGCAATACCCGTAGTCCGGGGGAAGGCGGGCGAGCCGGCGCAGGTTGCTGCTGTCGCGGTCCGTAACTACTAATTCCACTTGGCCCTCGCTCAAGCGGAAGTACGCTAGGCGCTTACCATCATGACTGAAGTCGCCACCTGAGATGCTGGGAGCTAGGCGGCGGGGTGTGCCGCCGAGGGCGGGGATCTCGAAAATCGTCCCCTGTTCGTCGGGATTCGGCGACGGCGAAAAGTAGATCAGCGATGCCGAGTCTGGTGCCCAGCGTGGGAAAAAGTGGGGGGAGTCATCCCGCGTGATCTGCAGCGGCGGCCCACCGGCCAACAGTCGCACCCAGACCTGCGGCGTGCCATCACCAGAGGAAAACGCCACTGCCTTGCCGTCTGGTGATATGGCGGGAGATTCTTCCATGCCCACGAAATCGGTTAACTGCTGAAAGACGACGGGCGCACGTGCAGCCGGTGCCACACGCCTCGTGGCGAAGTAACCCGCAAGTACGCCGGCAATTATCGTCGCGGCAATCACAGGTACGCGCTTATGCCACCGCCCGACACCTACTGCCGGGAGTGCCGCGGTAATCCCGGATGCAGTCGTCGCCCCCTCAAGGTCAAAAATTACGTCACGCATCGATTGGAAGCGTTCTTCGGGGCTCTTTTCCAGACAGTGAGCGACAATGCGCTGGAGCGCGGGGGCCACGTTGCGGTTGGTTTCGGCCAGCTCGGGCGGCTCGCCGTGCAGGATGGCACTCATTGTATCGGCTGCGGTTTCGCCGTGGAACGCACGCTTGCCCGAGATCATCTCGTACAGCACGACTCCGAATGCGAACAGATCGCTGCGCGCATCTGCCGGGTTGCCGCGCACCTGCTCGGGCGACATGTAACCCACGGTGCCTACGACTGTGCCTGCATCGCTCTGGATGGTGCGTGTTTCGGAGTCACCAAAAGTGGGCGCGGCTTGCGTGAGCTTTGCCAGACCGAAATCGAGCAGCTTTACTCGGCCATCGCGGGTGATGAAGATGTTCTCCGGTTTCAGGTCGCGATGCACGATACCTTTGTCGTGCGCGGCGGCGAGCCCACGGGCGATCTGGAGCGCATAATCAATAGCTTTGCGGAGAGACAACGGGCCCGAGCGCAACCGTTCGCGCAGCGATTCGCCTTCCAGCAGTTCGCTGACGATGTAAGGCGAGCCGTCTTGCGTGCCGATGTCGTACACGGCGAGGATGTTGGGATGGTTGAGGGCGGCGGCGGCACGCGCTTCCTGCTCAAAGCGATGTAGCCGTTCCCGGTCGCTCGATAACGACGCGGGCAAAATTTTTACGGCAACTTCGCGATGGAGACGGGGATCGCGGGCGCGATAGACCTCCCCCATGCCACCGGCGCCAATGGCGCCTGACACTTCGTACGGGCCCAGTTTCGTTCCGCTAGTGAGGACCATCCTTGAATGGCTCATTCTAATCGCACATCGAGAGCAGTGGTTAGCGATGTTCGGATCATGCGTATCGCCAATGGATGTGGTCCGCCTGGTCACTTTGGCGATTGTGCCCGATTAACGGGCTACTCGGAAGAAATCTTGCTACTTTCCGAAGAGGATGTCCTTGGTCTTGGCCTTAGCTGAAGACACGTTGTCTCAAAACTGATGACCGGGTATGGGGGAGCGGTTCGCCGTCAGAGTTCACGCAGACGATTGCAGGTTGGTGGAACAATACTGACTGTTGACTTAGAATCCGGCCCTAATCCCAATTTCATCGAGGTGGGCGTTCAGATCAGCGGGGTCGCGGTAAACGCGATAGGCGCCCGCATTCATCAACTCATCCTGGCCGAATCCTCCGGAAAGCAAGCCCACCCCCAATGCGCGAGCGCGCTGAGCTGCAAGCAGGGCTTGGCGCGCTGCACGTCATCTCTCGTGATCACCGGAATGTCTTTGCCGAGCCCCAATAATTTCAACGGCTGTTCCGCTCCCTCGCGGCTGCCACTGGTGGCGATTGCCCAGGGCACGCCCAATCTCGAAAGCGTTTGCAGCAAATCCTTGGCTCCAGGAAGGACGTGGACTGTATCAACCCGCTTCTTGAACGCTTCGCTATGAAGTTTTTGCAAGCGAGCGATTTCTTTTGAGTCTAGTTGCCGTCCCGCTTCGCGAAAAAATGCATGCACGATCAGGCCGCCGCTCATGCCAATGCGGCGATGAATGTACCAATTCGGAAGATGAATATCCTCTGCTTCGAGCGCCTCCCGCCAGGCCAGCACGTGCTGGTAGACGCTGTCAATCAGCGTGCCATCCAGATCAAACAGAAACGCGGGCTGCGGGCGAGCTTTCGAATTGTGTTCTGCCATTCGGCCCCTCTTAACTCAGCGATGCGAATCCGTGTGCTAGTATCTACTGTTTTCATGCGCGCCGCAGGCGTGGTAGAGATGCGTTTATCCGCTGGCGGCGTTTTCCCAGGGGCGGCAATCAGCATCGAAGCGGGAGCGCCATGAAAGATACTCTGGGAGTTCTGTTGGCTGGAGGAGCCGGCGAGCGGCTCTATCCTCTCACGCGCGACCGCGCGAAACCTGCCGTTACCTTCGGCGGGATCTATCGCATTATTGACATCACACTTTCCAACTGCGTCAACTCTGACCTGCGCCGCGTCTACATTCTCACGCAGTACAAAGCTCTCTCACTGAATCGTCATATCCGTGAAGGCTGGAATATCATGGGCCGCGAGATGGACGAGTTCATCGAAGTATTGCCTCCTATGAAGCGGGTGAGTGAACAGTGGTACCAGGGCACTGCCGATGCGGTTTATCAAAATATCTACTCGATCGGCTCCGAACAGCCCAAACATGTGCTGATCCTCTCCGGCGATCATATCTACAAAATGAATTACGGACTCATGCTCAAGCAGCATGAGGACTCGGGCGCCGACGTGACCTTGGCCACAATTCAGATCGATCCAAACGAAGTCTACCGCTTCGGCGTCGTCGGGGTTGACCGCGATCATCGCGTCACTGGATTTCAAGAGAAGCCTAAGCAGACGGAATTGCGTTCACCATTCAATCCGGACAAAGTGTCGGCGTCGATGGGCATTTATCTGTTCAACACTGACGTGCTGATACCTGTGCTGCTCAAGGACGCCGAAGAGAACGCATCAAGCCACGATTTCGGCAAAGATATCCTGCCGCGAATGGCCGCCGACTACCGCGTCTACGCTTACGACTTCGTTGATGAGAACAAGAAAGAAGCGCTGTACTGGCGCGATGTGGGAACTCTCGAGGCGTACTACGAAGCGAACATGGACATCGTCGCGGTGTCCCCGGTGTTCAATCTGTATGACGAACACTGGCCGATTCGTACCCATCAGCGCCAGTATCCGCCGGCCAAATTCGTTTTCGCTGAAGCGGGGCGGACGGGGACGGCGCTCGATTCCATTGTTTCTTCCGGCTGCATTGTTTCCGGCAGCACAGTTCGAAACAGTGTCCTCTCGCCGGATGTGCGCGTAAATTCCTACAGCGAAGTGGATGCTAGCATTTTGTTCTCTCACGTCAATATTGGCCGCCATTGCCACGTTCGTAAGGCAATTATTGATCGCGATGTGCATATTCCCGAGGGCACAACCATCGGCTTTGATCCCGAGGCCGATCGCCAGCGCTATTTTGTAACCGAAAGCGGAATCACCGTCGTTACGCGCGACTATTCGTTATTCGAGAACCCTGTAACCGTCGATTACTTTACCAGTGAGTAGGCGAGAAGCTTTCTTGCCGATTTCCACTCATAGGTAAAGTTCTGATGATAGCTACGGACGACGCGCATCATTTACTCCTGAATCGCTGCCCTTCACGGTGTTTCCACTTTCTGTGATACAAACGCCCGATGCCCGAATCCTGCGCGGTAACTCTCGTGCGCGCCATTGGCCGCTGGAGCATGGCCGCGCTGGTGATCAATTCTATTATCGGCAGCGGCATCTTCGGTTTGCCATCGGATCTAGCCAAACTGCTTGGTAATGCAAGCCCGTACGCCGTTCTGATCGCGGGCGGGGCGATGGGCGTGATTATGGCCTGCTTCGCCGAGGTGGCCTCGCGCTTCACGCAAACTGGCGGCCCTTATCTGTATTCTCGGGTGGCGTTCGGCCGCTTAGTGGGAATCGAAATGGGGTGGATGCTCTGGCTGGTGCGGCTGACGGCGCCGGCAGCCAACGCGAGCTTATTCGTCATTTACCTTCGCGAGTTTTGGCCGCGCGCCATGGATCCATTCCCACGCCTCTGCGTTTTGACTCTCCTCATCGGAATCCTCGCCGTTACAAATCTGCGCGGCGTCCGTGCGGGAGCGGAGATGAGCAACATCTTCACCGTGGCAAAGCTTGTCCCCCTGTTTCTCGTGGCCATTGCGGGCGCGGTCTACGTCTTGAACCATCAGCAAATGTCAAACGCAACCGCCACTTCCGCCGGAGCACATTCCTGGCTGAAGGCAATCCTGATTCTCGGATTTGCCTACGGCGGTTTTGAAGGGGCACTTACCCCGATGAGTGAAGCGACAAATCCACGACGCGATACAACCTTCGGGCTGTTCGCTGCGCTGATTACTTGCACCGCGCTCTACACCGTAATTCAATGGGTTGTGGTCAAGGTCCTGGCGGATCCGGCGCACAGCGAACGTCCGTTGGCGGAGGTCGCGAGGCTGGCTATGGGAAATTCTGGCGCAGCTCTAATTGCAGTGGGTGCGCTGGTCTCGATTTACGGCTACCTCAGCGCCAACATGCTGGCCGTGCCTCGGCTCACTTTTGCTCTGGCCGAACAGCAGGACTTCCCAGCGATTTTTGCGGCAGTACATCCTCGTTTCCGCACTCCTTATTTTTCTATCATTGTATTTGCCGCGCTGGTGTGGTTATTCGCGCTACTTGGGAACTTCACTTGGAACGTAACCCTCTCAGCCGCTGCCAGGTTGTTTTGCTACGGGGCGGGATGCGCCGCTTTGCCGGTTCTAAGAAGAAAACAACCAGGCGGAGCGCGCTTTCAATTGCCCGCCGGATCGCTGTTGGCTCTTATCGGTGTCGCAGTGTGCGTGGTCCTGATCACACAAATCGATTTACGAAAGTCACTCATTCTTGTCGCAGTGATTATTACAGCATTCTTGAATTGGATGGCCGTGCGCAACCGCGAATCACAACAAACGGTGAGCCAGATTTCGCTGGAATAATCAGGGTAGGTAAACGAGTGAACGGCGTTTCAGGCGGGAACTGCCGGCGTGCTGCGGGTTAGCTCTTAACTTCCTTAGTTGAGTCCTTCGCCTGGTCGGCAGGAGTTTCCTTCATGCCATTCTTAAGCGCCCGAAGGCCCTCGCCAATACCCTTGCCGAGTTCAGGCAACTTCTTTGGACCGAACACCAGCAGGGCAATAAAGAAGATCACCAGCAGGTGCATCGGCTGAAACAGCCCTTCGAACATACGCGTCCTCCTAATCCTTAAGAACCTATTTTAACACTGTCGGTACCCGTGGCCAGGCTATCAATAGGCGGTTTATTTGTGTCACACCACATTAGAAATGTCCCCCGCCCGAGGAATGTCCCCCGCCCGCCGCGCCAAACGGTGATTCCCAAACGGTTAGCACCTAAAAGGTCCATTACCTCCGTGACCTACTAGATATTACTGTCCCGGTCTATGTTGCAAACCAGGGGCCGGCCAGGTTTATTCCCTCCGGCCAAGGAGCGACGTGCGCCGGAACCTTCTGGTTTTTCTGCTACTTACCTTGCTCCCTCTGCTCGCGTCGGCGGAGCAGAATGACCTCAAACCGATAGATTGCACGCAGCTCATGGCCTGGATTGCCGGCGGAGTCTCTACCCCGCGACTGCAACATCTCTTGCGCGAGCGAACGATCGGATTCTTTCCCAATGAAGCCACGATCAAACTGCTGATCCGCGCCGGCGCCGAGCCAGTATTCATTCGTAGCTTGCGTGTGACAAGAGCAACACCGAAAGCATCAGCAAGCGCATGTCCAGCAAAGCTCGCCCAGGCTGGCGAACTGGTTCGCGAAAAGCATTATGACGACGCCGCAACCACCCTCGATCCGCTGATCGCGTCCGATCCTCACAATCCTGCACTGCACTTTCTGATGGGCTACATCCGCCAGCAGCAGGAAAACTGGGACCGGGCCTTCGATGAATACTCCACTTCGCGCGATGAGTTGCCCGGCTCTTCGGACACGCACAGCCGTCTAGCCTACGTCTTCTATCGTTACGACGATGCCGACAAAGCAGTCGCGGAAGCGCGAACTGCGCTCAGCATCGATCCCACGAATGCTGAGGCCTATCGCTATCTCGGATTGGGTCTTTATGCCAGTCATAAGGATGCCGGAGCCCTGCACGCTTTCGAGGAATCGTTGGCCCGTGAGCCTAAGCGCGCTGAGGTTTATTACGATATAGCTATCACCTTGCGCGATAAAGGCGATGCCACTGCTGCCAGTGCCGCTTATCGCAAAGCTGTCGCGCTGAATCCGCAGTTCTGGGAAGCCTACAACAATCTCGGATTGCTCTTACACGATTCGGGAAAACTCGATGATGCGATCTCTGCGTATCGCGAAGCTAAGCGGCTCGCGCCCGGCGAAGCCTCTGTCCGCAATAATCTCGGCAATGCATTTTGTGACAAGGGCGACTATGACTCGGCTATCGCCGAGCTTCGCGAACTTTATCGCATGATCCCCGGTTGGGAACGTGGCCATAGCTGCCTGGCCAAGGCGCTGCTGGCAAAAGGGGAGATTCAGCCGGCGATCGGTGAACTCCGGCTTGCCATCCAGCAGAATCCAGCCGGCGCGGCTGAACATCGGGTACTCGGCCAGACTCTGCTAATCCTTCATCAGGAGGAAGAGGCAGTGCGCGAGTTGCGCACCGCAGTTGAATTGGATCCGGATTCCCCCCTGGCCCACCACTTTCTCGGCACAGCCCTTTTTGAAGCTCAAAATTTCCCGGCTGCGGAAACCGAATTCCGCCAAGCCGTGCGGCTTCAGCCCAGCGCCAGCAATCACTACTATCTTGCCGCTTGCCTCATGAATCTCGGCCGTTACGACGAAGCCCTGGCGGAACTGGACACCGCTGCGCGGATGGAGCCAAGCCAGAGCCTCTACCGTGCTCGCAAAGAGGAGTTGGAGAAGCTAATCAAGGCGGGCAATCGCTAGCGTCTCCTCTTGAGTGGCTGTATCACTCTGACGTGCCAAGTGCCGACCGTGCGACATCAAACCCGCGTAAGTCTCTGATTCCATGCACGCGGAACTTGGCTGCTCAACTGCTATGTCCTATCGGTCAGTAGCCAGCATGTACTGCCGTACCATCGGCAACCAGAACCTTGAGACCTAGAATGGCTTTTGGTTTACAAGCTTTGCAGTTTATCCGGGAGTAGGATCCATGAACACGACCCAGGCCGCAACCGCCACTGCCAGGATGTCCCAGGCTGTTCTTCCGCGCGCGAGCGAAATCAACGCCGCAAACTTTGCCACGCCGCGGCGCGGCGGCTATGGCATGCCCTGCGCGAAGTGCAAGACCTATTATTCGGCTGATCTTGATTCATGCCCAGTGTGCAAGACGACTGAGCGCGTTTCGCCGATCCCGGCTGGAGCGGCTGCGGTTGAGGCCACTGAGCCAGAGTTAACCCCCGATGAGGCCGCACTGGAAGCCGAACGCGAGCGCTTTCTGCGCGAGTTCAAGTCGCAAGTGTATGCCTCGCATATGCAGATTAATACCGCTGCCAGCTTCCGCTGCAGCAAAGAGGAAAATCATCAGGGGGCATTCGAACCGGCCGCGGTATGTCAAGACTGCTACGACCAGGCGCGCGGCCAGATGGACCTGATGGAAGCCGCCCTGCACATGGATTTAAAAGAAGCGACGCAGATCGTATACGATGCCGTGTGGTCAGATCCTTCCGACCCGGGCAAGACCTACCAGAACGCCGCTCAGGCACTGCTCACCGAGTTACGGAACCGGGCTGGAATTTCCGCGGTTCTGGGCCCGCTGCAAACGCTACCTCACTAAAAATGGGGATCACTGTGCTTTGAGTGTGACCCATTTCTTCCCGGCATATAGCCGATATCCGCCGCCGTCTTCGACAATCTTCAGGGGCACAGGATGAACCAACTTGTCCTCAAGCTTTGCGCTCACGCTGAGCACATCATTGGCGCCAACGTCCATCACAATGAATTTATTGTCTTTTGAGAAGCCGAAACCATATTGTCCCGGTGCAAGATCTGTTCCCTCGATGCTCAATTTCACCTCAGTAATCAGGAATCCCTGATATTTGGCCTGCAGATCAGCGGCATAGCCGGATGTATCCACCAGCCCCGCTAACACCAGCTTGCCACTAGAATCGCTGAATCCTGCCGAATTGCGGAGCTGAACCGAGGCTGATTGCCCTCGAAAGAAG
>WNET01000837.1_pt1 | contig 13739 bp, 8 predicted proteins | sample 5399911 | NCBI WGS metagenome assembly WNET01 (sample SAMN13153333, study PRJNA577476) | soil metagenome | isolation source: 40 cm grassland meadow soil pre-rain plot 2 | place: USA:California | collected 2015-09-08 | reverse complement strand
CCGCGGGCACTCGCGTCCGCGTCACCGCGCCCGACGGGTGGCGCGACGTGGGGCCCGGGAGTCTCGAAGCGATCGACAGCGCCACCATCGTCGTGCGGCGTGCGAACGGCACGACGGTGGCTTTCCCGCGCGAGCGCGGCACGCAGCTCGAGGTCAGCTGGGGCCCTGGCGCATGCAGCGGGGGAGCTCGGCGGGGTGGCTGCATCGCCCTTGGCTTCCTCGGCGGGGCGGCGCTCGGCATACCCGCCGGTTTCGTCTGGGTGCGCAGCAGCAACTGCCGCGAATTGTGCGGGTTGGCCTTTGTTGTCACCGTGCCCGCCGGGGCGGTCCTGGGCACGATCGTCGGTGCGGTTGTCGGGCCGCGGGCACTCGCGTCCGCGTCACCGCGCCCGACGGGTGGCGCGACGTGGGGCCCGGGAGTCTCGAAGCGATCGACAGCGCCACCATCGTCGTGCGGCGTGCGAACGGCACGACGGTGGCTTTCCCGCGCGAGCGCGGGACGCGGCTCGAGGTCAGCGGGGGCCCTGGCGCATGCAGCGGCGGACATCGGGGTGGCTGCGTCGCCCTTGGCTTCCTCGGCGGGGCGGCGCTCGGCGTACTCGCCCCTGTCGTCTCCAGCGGGACTTGTCGCCGCCTGGTATGCGGGTTGTTTGTCGTCACGGTGCCCGCCGGGGTGGTCCTGGGCACGATCGTCGGTGCGGTTGTCGGGGGCGAGCATTGGAGGACAGTCGAGCCCCCAGCGTGGATTAGCGTCGGGCCGGTCGGCCCCGGCCGGTTCGCGGTCGGGCTGTCGGTGCAGTTCTGAGCGGCCGTCCGGCCTACTGGACCCCGGCGGAGGGCGCCACTCGCCGTGCGCGACCTCGCGGGGAGGGATCACGAACGCACGGCCGACAAACACCCGTGGCTGTCGCATAACCCTGGTCCGAAGAACGGGGCACCACAGCGCGCCCCGTAAGGACCGCGCGGCGGCGCGTCCCTATTTCGCGCGGATGGTGATGGGGACGATCGTGGTGCCCCAGTGCAGGCGCAGCACGGTCGAGTCGGAGGTGACGATCGGGAAGTAGAACGCCAGCACTTCCATGTGGTCGCCCTGCTCTGGCACGACGCTGATGCGCAGCGCGTCGAGCGATTCTCCGGGATACTGCGTGTGCCACACGTCCACGCCGCGGCTCAGGATCACGGTCCAGGGCTGCGGCGGCTCCTCGGGGATGGTCCACAGGGTGTAGCGGCCCGCGGGGATGTCGCGGCCGGCGATCGTGACGTCGCGACTGAAGCTTATCGTAGTGGCCGAGTCCGCGCCCGGGTGCCAGATGCGTCCCCACTGGACCAGGTCGCCGAACAGCGTCCGCCCGCGCGCCACGGGGCGGTTGTAGGAGACCGCAATGTCGGTACGGCCGACGCGTTGCGTCACCGAGCCGTGCTGGCTCGCAGGAATCCGTTGAGCCGGAGCCGCCCGCGCCACGAGCACGACGAGCAGCGTGGCGAGGAGCGGCCGGGCGCGATGCGTTGCGCGCGGGAGCGCATTCACCCGCGGGTTCACCCGAACCGCGTCGCGCGCCACAGCGCCAGACCGCCCGCGGTGAGGAACGCCACTAGAGCGAGGGTGAGCGCCGCCGCCCAACGCCAGTCCACCAGGAGCGCAGGCACCCGGGCGACCGCAGCGAATCCCACGAACACCGCCGTCGCGCCCGCGACGAGCAGCCAGTCGAGCGGGCCCCGCCGGTTGGCCGCGCGCGGACCGCGCGCGTCCTCGCCCGCCATCCCCGCCGCTACGTACGCCGGATCCACGCCGTAGCGGTTGCTTTCCCGGGCCCCCGCCTCCTGCCAACGCCGGTGCTCCCGACTGGGCGCGGAGGCGAGCGCGATCGCGCCCGCACCCGCGGCCATCAGGAGCGACCCGCCAATCACTCGCCAGTAGAGCGCTGGGCTGCCGCCTCCCAGCTCGCCGAACACCGCGATCCCCCAGACGAGCCCCCACAGCTGGTTGGTGTTCGAGAGCGGGATGCCACGGCTGATGCCCACATACTTGGCCGCGTACTGTTGAAACAGGTCGCCCACCACCCACACGAACCCGGCGAGGAGCAGCCAGAACAGCACCTCGCGGCTCTTGGCGAGCTCACCCCACAGCGGGCCCGGCCCGCCCGAAACGCTCAGGGCAAGTGCCGTCATCATGCCGAACTCGCCGATGGTGAAGAACGCGACGAACGAGAGCGGATGCATGCCGGTGAGGTACGCCTTGCGGTAGGGGATATACATGGTGCCCCACAGAGCGCCGGCGGTGAGCGCGGCCGCGATGCCCCGGAGGGCGTCGCCCCCGGGCGCGCGGGTCGATGACGCGACCGCGAGGAGCGTCGCGCCGGCGAACATCGCCGCAGCACCGCCCAGGACGCCGAGCCAGCGCGCCCGCCCCGCGTCGCGCAGCTCGTTGAAGAGCAGCGTGCCCCAGAGGATGCCGAGCAGGCTGTTGGCGTTCCAGAGCGGGAACGCGATGGAGAGCCCGATCTGCTTGATCGCGAAGATCGTGAGCGTGTTGGCGACGGCCCAGAGGCAGCCCGCGAGCGCGGCCCAGATCACGAGGTGCGGCGCTTGACGCACGTCGTCCCGCACGGCTGCGGTGCCGCGTACCAGAGCGGGGAGGCTCCAGCGCGCCAGGAACACGCCGAGCACCATAATGAAGGAAATGACCACCGGGGGGATGCCGAGCGTCACGAGCTTAGTGGGCGCCTCCGCTGCGCCGAGCCAAGCGCCGGCGGCGAACCCGGAGAGGGTCCCGACGCCCTGGAGGCGACGGAGTCGTGCCGGATCGAGCTCGGCTATGCGATCCACCGCAGAACGAGGAGTCCGGCCAGGAGCACGACGACCGGGATCCAGAAGTGAAGGTCGCCGAGCAGCGCGCGCCAGCGGGAAGGATGCGTGGGTTGCACGGGGAGGTAGCAATATGCCGGGCGTGGTGGGCGGTGCAAGGCTGGCGGGACGGCAATTCGGCGCCATAATGTTCGCCTCATGCTCGCGTCGCTTCCCTACGCAGATCTCGTGGGTGCGCAGGATCCGCTGTCGCTCTTGGCATCGACTCCCACCCGAATCGCTGCGCTCGTGCGGGGTTGGGACGCGCGTCGCTGGGCCGGAACCTACGCCCCGGGGAAATGGACGGCGGCTCAACTCATCCTCCACTTGGCACACGACGAGATCGGCTGGTGCAATCGCGTCCGTCTCGCACTCACGGTCGAGGGCTATGTCGTCCAGCCGTATGACGGCGCACGATGGGTAGCTCAGGAGACTCCCACCGATCCGGAGACGGCGCTGGCTGCATATCTGGCGCTGCGTCGGCTCAACCTGACGCTGTACCGACGGATCCCATCGGACCAGCGCGCGCGGCCATTGCCCCACCCCGAATTGGGGCAGATTTCGATCGATTGGATCTTGCAGACCCTCGCCGGCCACGATCTCCATCATCTCCGGCAGCTGCAGGCGATCGCCGCGCTATGACCAGCGGTGCGGTCAGCCGAGTCCAGCCGGTCTGAGGTGCGAGACCCGGTGATCGAGCGCTTGCGTGCGCATAACGAGTGGAAGTTCGCGGGCGTGCTGCCCCAAGCCGACCGCGCGCTGGCCGTCACCTGGTGGACGCTCCTCGTGCTGCGCGGGCTGTTGCCCGCGCTGTTCGCCATCGCCATGGGCGGCCTGGTGGGCGCGGTGCAACGAGGGGGCGAGCTGGCGGCGCCGCTGGGGCTGGTCGGCATCGTGTTCGTGCTGCTGCAGGTGCTCTCACCGATTCACCATGCCGTGGGCGCCAATCTCGGCAGCCGCACCGCGGCGTGGCTGTACGACCGGCTCACGACCGCCTGCGTCCGCCCGGCGGGCATGGGCCACCTCGAGAACCCCAAGCTCACCAACGACCTCACGATGGCCCGGGATTTCGATCTCGGCATCACCGGCCCGCCGATATTCGTCTCGATGGACTTCATCGCCGGAGGGCTGGTGGAGCTGGTGGGCGGTCTCGCCGCGGCGGTCGTGCTCGCCGCGTACACGTGGTGGGCGCCGCTCTTGCTCGCGGGTGCCTGGCTCGCCACACACTGGCTGCTGCGCGAGAGCGCGGTCTGGCGCGACCGAGAGACGGCGGAGGTGCGCGAGGCGCAGCGCCACGCCGACTACGCGTACCGGCTCGCGGTGGAACCCGCCCCCGCCAAGGAGGTGCGGCTGTTCGGGCTGGCCGACTGGGTCATCGAGCGGTTTCGGTCGCGCCGCCGCCGCCTGTTCGAGCTGCGCTGGCAGGCGACGCGGCTGCGCGAGCGACCGGTGATCTGGAGCCTGCTGCTCGTGCTCGCCGCGAACGTCGTGGTGTTCTGGTCGCTCGCTGGCGGCGCGACGAGCGGCCAGCTCGCCCTCGACAAGCTCGTGACGTTCGCGAGCGCTGCGGTGAGCACGAGCATGATCGCTTTCGGCGGAATGTCGTGGGCGCTCGACAGTGCCGCAGCGCCCGCCGCCGCGGTGCTGCGCCTCCAGGAAGCCATGGACCCCGCGGGCGCGCTGGTCCAGGGCGACCGACCGGCCGCGGAGATGCCGGCGCGCGAGATCCGGTTTCGCAACGTCACGTTCGCCTACCCGACCTCAGGCGAGCCGGTGCTGGCGGGCTTCGACCTCACGATTCCCGCCGGCTCGTCGCTCGCCATCGTCGGCCAGAATGGCGCCGGAAAGACTACCATCGCGAAGCTCTTGTGCCGCCTGTACGACCCCCAAGCGGGCGTCATCGAGGTGGACGGCGTCGATCTCCGCACCCTGGAGCTGGACGCGTGGCGCTCGCGCCTGACCGCCGTGTTTCAGGACTTCACCCGCTTCGAGCTGCCGCTGCGCGACAACGTGGCTCCGGCCGGCGCCCCGGACGACGCGATCGAGCGGGCCCTTGCGGAGGCCGGCGCCGCGAGCCTCGCCGCTCTCGATACGGTGCTGGCGCGCGGCTATCCCGGTGGTACGGACCTGTCCGGCGGCCAGTGGCAGCGCGTCGCCCTGGCGCGAGCGCTGTGCGCCGTGCGGCTCGGCGCCGGGTTGGTGCTGCTCGACGAGCCCACGGCCCAGCTCGACGTCCGCGGTGAGGCGGAGATCTTCGACCGTATCCTCGCCGCTACGCGCCACACCACGACGATCCTGATCTCGCACCGCTTCTCGACGGTGCGCCACGCCGATCGCATCTGCGTGCTGGAGCACGGCAAGGTGGTCGAGCTCGGCACGCACGACCGGCTGATGGCGGCGGGCGGTCGCTACCGGACGATGTTCGAGCTGCAGGCGTCGCGCTTTGGCGACGAGAGCGAGGCAGGAGCGGCCCTCGATGTCCTCGACTGACGACCTGCCGCCGGCGTTGCCCGCCATGTGGCGCGCGCTCAAGCGCGGCTACGAGGCCGCGCCGTTGCTGTTGAGCGTGGCGTTCGGCTTGTCACTCCTCGCCGCGCTGCCGGACGCGCTGCTGGCGCTGTGGTTCAAGCTGTTGGCCGACGGCGTGCTCGGCGCCCGGCGCGGGCTGGTGGTGACCGCCGCCGTGGGGCTGGGGGTGTCGGCGGCCGCCACGTGGTTCCTGCGGGTGATCAGCGACCGCACCCAGCGGCGGTTCCGCGACCAGGTGACCATCGCCCTCGAGTCGCACGTGGCGTGGCTGCAGGCGTCGGTGGCGACGATCGAGCACCACGAGCGCCCGGTGTACCTCGATCGCCTCGCGATGCTGCGCACCCAGGTCTTCGTGCTCGACCACATGTACATGTCGCTGTTCACGACCTGCGGCTGGATCCTGCGACTCGCCGTAGCGGTCGCGCTACTCGTGTCGATCCACCCGGCGCTGGCCCTGCTCGCGGCGTCTGCGTTGCCGACGGTGCTCACGTCGACCTGGCGGCCCGGCGTCGAGCGGGCCGCGGAGGAGCGGGGCGCGTCGGCCAATCGCCTGGCGCGGCACCTGTTCGATGTCGCCACCACCGCGCCGCCCGGCAAGGAGGTGCGGGTGACTCGCATCGGCGCTCGGCTCGTGGCGCAGCGGCGCGCCGCGTGGGAGCGCTGGTACGGACCCGTCGCCCGGGCCCGCTGGCGCAGCGCCGCGTGGCACGCCGTGGCGTGGGCGATGTTCAGCGTCGCATACGTGGGCGCCGTGGTGTTCGTCGCGTCGGGGCTCGCGGCAACGCCTGGCGACGTGCTGCTGGTGCTCGCGGCAGGCTCGCGCCTCTCGGCTTACATCGGCGGCACCGTGGGCGAGATCGGGTTCCTGCGCGGCATCTGGCTGGAGGGTTCGCGACGCCTCGCCTGGCTGGAGGACTACGCCGCCTCGCAGTCGCACGGCGCCGACCTCCCGGTGCCCGCGCAACTGGGAGAAGGTATCCGCTTCGAGCACGTGTCCTTCGCCTATCCGGGCACGGACCGGCTGGTGCTCGACGACGTGACCCTCCGACTCGCACCGGGGTCCGTGGTGGCCATCGTGGGAGAAAACGGTGCGGGCAAGACGACACTGGTGAAGCTGTTGTGCCGGCTGTATCAGCCGACGCAGGGGCGCATCCTCGTCGACGGTGGGGAGCTCGCGCGCATGCCACCCGACGCGTGGCGGTCGCGCCTCTCGGGTGCGTTTCAGGACTTCTGCCGGTTCGAGTTCCGGGTACGCCAGACCGTGGGGGTGGGTGACCTGCCGCGCCTCGACGACCGGCCGGCGGTGGCCGCGGCGGTCGATCGGGCCGGCGCCGCCGACGTCGTGCAGCAGCTCGTGGCCGGGCTCGAGACGCAGCTCGGCGCCACCTGGCCCGAGGGCGTGGAGCTCAGCTTCGGGCAGTGGCAGAAGCTCGCGCTCGCCCGGGGATTCATGCGCGAGCGCCCACTCGTGCTCGTGCTGGACGAGCCCACCGCGGCGCTCGACGCTGAAACCGAGCACGCCCTGTTCGAGCGCTACGCAGCAGCGGCGCGCAGGAGCCGCCCGGACGCCGCGCGCAAGCCCGCACCCGACGGCGGCATCACCATCCTCGTCTCCCACCGGTTCAGCACCGTGCGCATGGCCGACTTCATCGTGGTGCTGCGCGGCTCACGGGTGGTCGAGGCGGGCACGCACGAGGCACTCATGGCGCAGGGCGGGCACTACGCGGAGCTGTACCGCATCCAAGCCGCGGCGTATCGCTGAGGCGGCATTGGCCTCGGGCACCCCGTAATCAGTGGCTGCAGGCTTCAGGGAATCTCGATCGCCTGAGGCCGGGTCACCGCGGCGGTCACCGGCGGCACGCGCTGCCGTGTGAGCCGTCCGTTGAGCGCGGGGAGATCGTTCGCCTGGAGCTCCTGCCAGCGTCGCGTAGCGGCGGCGAGCCGGCCCCGCGCCTCCGCGAAGACATCGCGTGCCTGCTGCGGGGGCTCCCGGTCCGCGCTTTGGACCACCGTCGCGAGGTTCGCCAGCTCCCCGCTCCCCGTCGCCTGCATCAGGCTGTCGGCTGCGCGCTGGACCGCCCCGAGCGCCGCCTTGGCCGGCGCATCCAGGGTGCTCGCGAGCGCGCGCAGCTGCTCGCGCACGCCGCGCACCGCGTTCCGGAGGGCCTGTTGCTCCGCCATCGCGTTCCAGATCTCGAGCGCCAGCCGGAGTTGCCCGGCGAGGGCCGCATCGGTGACGCGCACTCGCGGATCCATCCCCACGCGTAGCGTCTGCGTGAGCGTGCGGCCCGCGACGCTGAGCTGCAGCCGGTACTCGCCCGGCAGGACGAGCGGCCCCTCCGGCTCTTCCACCGTCCCGTGGCCCGCGATCGCGGCGATGCTGTAGCTGTAGCGGTCGGCGGGCGGCGGCGGGTAGCGCAGGTCCCACACGAAGCGGTTGAGCCCCGCACGGCGGGACAGGGGCTCGGGGCGCGGTAGCCACGCCGCCGCGATTTGGGGCGGCTCCGCGGGCGCGTGCAGGTGGTCCTCACTCGAGAAACGGCGCACCAGGCGGCCCGCGGCGTCCCGGATCTCGAGCGTGACCGGGCCCGGTGGCGTGGTCTGGAAGACGTAGTCGATCACGGCGCCTGCGGGCGGGTTCTCACCGTGCGGCTCCTCGGGGGGCAGCGGCGTGTCGTTGCTGACGCTGCGCCGTACCCGGATAGCCCGCTCGGGCGCGAACAGGTGCGCACTCGCGTGCAGGACGGAGTCGCGCAGCTGCCGGAGGGGCGTCAGGTCGTCGAGGATCCAGAACGCTCGGCCGTGTGTAGCCGCGACGAGGTCGTTGTCGTGGACCGCAAGGTCGCGCACCGAGGCGACCGGCAGGTTGAGCTGCAGCGACTGCCAGTGATCGCCGTCGTCGAAGGAGATGGAGACGCCCAGCTCGGTCCCGCCGTACAGCAGTCCCGGCCGGGCCGGATCGGCGCGGACCACCTGGGCGTAGGAGTGCGCCGCGATCCCCTGATCGATGCGCGTCCAGTGGCGGCCGCCGTCGCGGGTGCGGTAGAGGTAGGGGGCGAAGTCGTCCAGGCGATGCCGGTCCACGGCGACGTAGGCAGCGGCCGTGTCGAACGGCGACGCCTCGATCAGGCTGATCATGCTCCAGGGCGGCAGCCCGTCCGGCGTGACGTTCTGCCAGCTGTTGCCGCCATCCGTAGTGCGGTGGATGAGCCCGTCGTCGCTGCCGACCCAGATCATGCCGGCCGCGAGGGGCGAGGGTGCGATCGTATAGATCACGCCGTAGCCGCGCGCCGCGGCGTTCGCGACCGTGGCGGGTCCGCTGTCCCGAGCGGCTGCGCTGGGACGGCGGGAGACACCCGTCAGATCGGGGCTGATGGCCTGCCAGTGCAGCCCGCCGTCCCGCGTGGAGAGCACGCTCTGCGCGCCGATGTACAAGATGTGCGGGTCCTTGCGATCGAATACGATGGGCGAGGTCCAGGTGAAGCGGTAGCGTCGCTGTGGCATCGGTTGGCCGAAGCTCGGCGCCGGCCACGGCGTGATATCCTGGGACTGCCCGGTGACGCGGTCGAACCGGTGGACGCCACCGTAGGTGTCGCCGCCGTAGACGATGTCGGGGTTCAACGGGTCGGGCGCGATGTAGCCGCTCTCGCCTGCGCCGACCGGCGCCCAGTCACGGAAGGTGAGCTCGCCGAAATCGCTGCGGCTCGCGACCGCGGCGGTGCCCGCATCCTGCTGCGCGCCGTACACCCGGTAAGGGAAGGCGTCATCCACGGCCACGTGGTAGAACTGCGCGGTCGGCTGGTTGTACCAGCTGCTCCAGGTTTGGCCGCCGTCCAGCGAGATGACCGCTCCCTGGTCGCTGCCCACGATCATGTGCGCGGGGTTCTTGGGGTCGATCCACAGCTCGTGATAGTCGTCGCCGCCCGGCTGCCCCTTCAGGGCCGTGAAGGTCTTGCCGCCATCCGCGGACTTGAGCAGCGCCACATTGGGCACGTACACCACGTCGGGGTTCTGCGGGTTCACGGTGACACGGCAGAAGTACCAGTTGCGACTCGTCAGCCGGGGGTCGGCGCCGGCCAAGAGCCACGTGGTCCCGCCGTCGTCGGAGCGGTACAGGCCGGCCCCTTGCGCCGCTCCGATCAGCGCGTACACCCGGCCTCCGCGCGCGACCGCCAGCCCGATCCGGCCCAGCGGCCCCGCCGGTAGGCCGTGGCCGGCGAGGGGCGCCCAGGTCAACCCCCCGTCGCTGGACTTGTACAGCCCGCTCCCGGGCCCTTCGTCGGGCTGGTATTGCTCCCACGGCGTGCGCCGCGCCTGCCACAGCGCCGCATAGACGACCTGCGGGTCGCCGGGATCAGCCGCCAGGTCGATCGCCCCGGTGTCGGGGTTCTTGTAGAGAACCTTGGTCCAGGTGCGGCCGCCGTCGGTTGAGCGAAACACGCCGCGCTCGGGGTTCGGCCCGTACGCATGGCCCAGCGCCGCGATCAGGACGACGTCCGGGTTCCTGGGATCCACGAGTACCTTGCCGATGTGGCGCGTGTCCTCGAGGCCGAGTCCCTGCCACGTCGCGCCGTCATCGCTGGACTTGTAGACGCCCGCGCCGAAGGTGATGTCCGAGCGGATAGAGGCCTCGCCGGTGCCGGCGTAGATGATCCGCGGATCGGAGGGGGCAACGGCCAGCGCCCCGATGGAGGCGATCGGCTGGCCGTCGAACAGCGGGTCCCAGGTGACTCCAGCGTTGGTGGTGCGCCACACGCCGCCGTCCACGGCCCCGAAGTAGAAGGTCGCGGGGTCGCCCGGGACGCCCGCGACGGCGAGGACGCGACCGCCGCGGTGCGGCCCGATGAGGCGCCAGCGGAGCGCGGCATACGCGCTTTCGGGGATGGGGCCGGCTGTCTGAGCCGCGCCGGTCGACGGCAGACAGGCGAGCAGCGTGCCGGCGGCTGCGACAAGACGGTGAAGCAGGGTTGTCACCGTCGCTGCGCCGCGCGGAGTCCCAGTGCGCCGTTCAGCCACCGTACCAGCGGCAGCAGCTGCGCGAAATCCGACTCGAGCAGAGTGGGCAACCGAGCACTGGTTGCCTGGGTGTCGCTGAGCCGCCGGCCCGCGGTGTAAGACTGGTACTTGAGCCAGTGCGCCGCCGGGTGGGTCTCCGGAAATCCCCGAGGCATGCGCTTCAGCGTTGCGTCTTCATCCAGGCTGCCGTACCGCCGTCTGAAGCTCGAGCCCCGGACGATGCGCTCGAACCCTTTGGAGTCCTGCGCGATCGCGTCGCGCAGGCGGTTCAGGATCGGGCGCGGAGGCATCCAGATGCCGGCACCGACGAACGAACTGCCGGGCGCAATGTGCACGTAAAACCCCGCGCCGCCCCCTTCCGCGTCGCCCCCGACTCGGGCGTCCGCATCCCGGTGACGAAACCAGCACGCAGCGTGCGTCTTGTAGGGTGATTTGTCCTTGGAGAACCGGATATCCCGGTAGATGCGAAACATCGAGCGTTTGGAGTCGCCCGTGATCTCCGGCGCGAGCCGGGCCAGGCGCACGTCCATCTCTTCGATCAGCGCCTGCATCGGCGCGCGGACGTCGCGCTCGTAATCGGCGCGATGGGCCTCGAACCAGGGCTTTGCATTGTGGCGCGCCAACCCGCGGAAAAAGCGGAACGTGGCGGCCGTGAAGGACGTGGGTGCGTCTGCCGACGGTTTCATGGGCCCCCTCACGGCTGGACCTTGTCCGAGCAGCTGCACCGATAGTCCGTGACCGTCGCGGTCGAGTGGATGGGCATCTTGGCTTCGACCCACTCCGCCCAGCCAGCATTCATCTCTCGCGCGAACAATCCGTGCTCTACCAACTGTAGAGCCAGCCGGGCCGAGAGGTGTCAGGTATGGCTCCAGCAGTAGGTCACGTACTGCCGATCGGCGGCGAGGCGCTTCACCGCCTCGGCAGTCTGATCGACCGGGACGCTCAGGGCGCCGGGGATGTGGCCGGCGAGAAAGGCCTCGCGGGGCCGGGCGTCGAGCAGCACGAACACCCCTCGTCCGTCCTGCACCTTGTGCTTGACTGCGTTGATTTCGACTTCGCCGAAGAGCTTGGCTTCGTAGTAGGTCTTGAGACGCGTCAACTGTTCGGGCGACGGTTTCATGCGTGCACCTCCTTGCTCTGAATGTTACTTCCGCCGCTTCGATCCGAGCAGCGAATGTTTCACGACGCTGTCCGGCACGGTGGTTCCGTGCCGCACGGTAAAGACCGCTTTCCGCCGCAAGCCGAGATCGACCTCCACCACCAGGTGACTGCGGTCGCGGGCCATCCGCCACCCGCGGGACGGCTTCGTCTCACCACCCGTCGCTGCGAGCGCGGCGGTGACGACCGCGTCCGGGGGATCGCTGACGGCGGCCAGCTGCGCGCAGGTGGCGCAGCGCCGCGTCGCTGGACTGAGATCCGTGATGCACACGCGCCGGCCGCAGTACGCGCACGCCGCCCGATGCCCTGCGCACGCGTCCTCACCGCAGATGGGACATTCGCTCACACCCTTGCGCGAGAACGCCCGGCCATCCACGTAACAGTGCTTGCGGTGCTCCGCGCAGCCGTACGAGCCGTTCGCGTCGACCAGTGGCTCGAGGTGAGCGACACAGTGGCGCAACTTGTCCGCTACGCACTCGGCCGAGTGGCCGGCACAGACGAGCTTCCCGCAGGAAGCGCACGCCCCGACCTCGTCGGACGCGAAGATCGCCGCCGGCTCGTGCGCGCACGCGGTCCGGTGCTGCCCGCAGACCAGGCGCCGCGATCGGTCAGTGCGGCGCAGGTGTTGCGAGCAGTGCACCTGTCCGTAGCGCGCCACTTCGTCCACGCCCACCGCCTCGTGAGTCCCGCCCTCACAGTGCTTGAGGCACGCCGCGCATAGACGGCGGCTTCCCTTCGGCGCCGCTGCGTCGCTCTGCTCCGCATGCCGGTTGCAGACGAGCCGGCCACAGCTGCCGCACGGCGCGAGGCACGTCGAGCAAGCGGTGTGTCCGTCCCCCCCGTCCCCCCCCTCGGTGCAGATGCCCTCGTGTGCCGTGCAGTGCTGCAGTCGGCACGAAGGGCACACATGCACGTGCTCCGCACACGCCGGCTGGCTGTCGACGCGACACTCGGCGATGCCGTGGTCCGCGCAGAAGTCTTCGGCGCAAACCGAGCAGCGATACGAGCAGGCCTCACAGCTGCAGTGATCGTGCCTGCAGATGACGAGGGCCGCCGGCGGGCGGCCGCAATGCGGACACGCCATGATCCAGGCGGCCGCGCCGCTCAACGGCCGCTGCGCGGCGAATGTCGCGTGCCGCCGCCTGGGGGGGGCCGACTCGAGCTGCCACTCGGCGCGCTGCACCAGGAGCGCGGCTTCGAGGAGCTGGAGGGGATGCACGACAGCCTTGACCTGGCTGCGCCGGACCTCTTCGGTGCGGCGACGCTGGGCGAGCGCCGTGACGGTTTCGATCGACTCCGGGTCGGACTGCTCCTGCAAGATCGATTCGAAGTACCGGTCCACCCTGGCGAGCTCGACGGCAAGCTCCTGCTCCGCCGCGGCGCGGCGTGCCGCGACCCGCTCCGCCGATTTGTCCCGGAGGTGGGCGAGCAGGAGCTTAAGCAGCTCCGCCGGCTCGCGCGCGGGGACTGGCTGCGCCGCGGCCGCTAATGATGGATCGGCGGGCTCGGCCCGGCCCGCCTCGAGGTCCAGGAACAGGCCTGCGAGGTCGTCATCCAGCCGGGCGCCGGCCGACAGGTCGTACACGTCGCTTTCCACCACCGCTTCCTCGACCCCGGCCCCGGCACGCAACACCACGCGCGCCACGAGTCGTCCCACCGGATGCACGGCCACGTGCGTTTTCTGCGCTTTCGCCACGCCGTCCCGTACTGGAATCGTCAGGTCGACCCCACGGTGGTCCCCGCTCTCCCGAAGGGAGAGGGGGACAGGGGGTGAGGACGGATCGCTCGCGGCGGCCGGCGCGATCAGACCCAGGGAGAGGCGCGCCGCCCGCGCGCGGATCGCCTCGAGCAGCTGGGCGAGGAAAGGGCTGCCGAGCACGGCGATCTCGGCATCCGGGTCACGCTCGAGCGCGTCGAGCGAGAACGCCACCCGCAGCGAAGCGCGGTCCCGGAAAAACGGGCGCTCGGCCTGCGGGAAGCTCAGCTCAGAATGATCGGGGCCGAGCGCGGCCTGTTTCACGCCGGCGAGCCTGCAGTAGCGCTCGAGCAGCGGCCGGATGCGCGCGTCGGCGAGCGGATCGGTGTCGCCGCCGGGCGCGGCCGCCGGCTGAGGAGGTTGGGGCCGGGGGGCGGGGGCGCGGCGAGGGCGGAGCGGCCGCGCTTTGGGCCGGGGTGTGCGGCGGTGTTTCACG
>WNET01000625.1_pt1 | contig 13782 bp, 11 predicted proteins | sample 5399911 | NCBI WGS metagenome assembly WNET01 (sample SAMN13153333, study PRJNA577476) | soil metagenome | isolation source: 40 cm grassland meadow soil pre-rain plot 2 | place: USA:California | collected 2015-09-08 | reverse complement strand
CGAACCGTCACCGCCTACGATGATCAATGCTTTTACCTGAAGCTCGCCCAGAATTTTTTTCGCGTCTGCGATTACTTGTGCGGGCACAACAGTGCGATCGCCAGCGCCGGTCTTCGCCACGAAATGACCGCGGTTCGTTGTACCGATGATCGTGCCACCCAGTGCCATGATTCCCTCAATACTTTCGCGATCGAGGACAACGTGATTGCCGGGCGGAAGAAGCCCTTCAAATCCGTCGCGAAAACCAACGACATCCCAGCCGAGTTTTTCAGCGGCCAGTACAACTCCGCGCAGCACTGCGTTGAGCCCTGGACAATCGCCACCGCTGGTCAGAACACCAATCCGTGGCTTCATGTTCGCAGTTGCAGAATCAGAGCAGTTTTTTGGGATCGGCAAGCCGACCCGCAGCCGCCCATTGGTCGTACAGTTGCCAGCCGCGCTGTAACAAGGCTGCGCCTTCACCGAATCGATTCGAGCTGCCCAGGAGCACGACCATTAAGTGACGTGGATACACAGTTTCCGTCTGTCCCTTACGAACAACTTCGGACTCGCGATTTGCATATAGTATCAAACACTGGCCTGATCGCGCCGAAGTGCCGGTTTTGACTCCGTCGATACCCATCTTGCCAAGAAGTTCGTTTGTGTTTCGAAGCATGTAGTTCAACTGATGACCTGCTCGGTTGAACGAAATCTGGCGTTCCTTTTGAGACACGTAAAAACGGAAACTTGCCTTGCTCATCGCGTACCGGGTCAGGCGCGCCATGTCTTCCGCTGTGGAGTACGGCACCGGCTTGACCTTGTAATCGATACCGTGCGGATTAACAAAACGCGTGCGCTCCATTTTCAATTGGTTACCCAGGGCGTTCATCTGAGCGACGAACGCATCTACCGACGTGAATTTGGAGGAAACCTCGCTCGGCAGGAGCGATCCCAACTGCGAACCTACGTGGTGCGCCAGCGTGTAGGCAGCAATATTGTCGGATTGCACAAGCGCGGCGTAGAGAAGATCACGCAACGTGATGTTGTCGCCCGGTTGAAAACCGATGTGATTTTCTGTAACCCCAACAAACGCCTCCTGCGGAATGGTAACGACTCGATTCAGGTCACCTGATTTTCGCTCCGCCCAATCGAGTACAACGCTCGCGGTCGCGATCTTCGTCAGGCTACCAACTTGCAGTTTTTTCCTGGGCTCTTGTTCTTCCAAAATGTACCCCGTCTGCGCATCAGCAATAACGTACGCTTGCGCCGCGGCCGCCGAGCGAACAACCGACGCGCTCCCGAAAAATGCTAAGGAAACGATGAGAAATCGACGTGACAAATGCATAAACGCCTTCGAATCGCAGCACCTTAATCGGCGTATTCTGATTGGCAAACGCTGAACCGCCTTCTCTGACCACGTCAATGTCATTCTGAGCGAAGCGAAGAATCTCTGGAGATTTCTGAAGGACACGTCCAAGCAAAACAGTCAGAGATGTTTCGCTCCGCTCAACATGACAGAATCCTAGTCGATTTTCTGCGGTCTTCGGGCACGGCTAATCAGCAAACGCATAACAAAATACACCAATATTGCTGAAGGAATCGCGAGGAACAGAGACCCAACAAACGCGGGCCAGAAGGTGGGCCAGACGACCCGTGAAAATACATGCCAGTGCACGTAATCGCGCAGTCCAAATTGGCGAAAGTGCACGCGCTGGGCTGCGGGACGACCGATGCTCCAGCACCCCAAATGATATTCGGCAACATAGATCGCGGGCATTGCCCAAATCACGACATCGTGCAGTGTCACGGCAATCGCAGCTGCGATCTTGTTGCAACGAAAAATCCATGCCACAGCGATCGACAACAATGTCTTCAACGGATACAGCGGTGTGAAGCCAAAGAAAATTCCGATGGCCGACCCGAGAGCGATGGAATGCGGCGTGTCGGCAATCGCCATCAAGGTCATGTGATGCGCAGCAAGCCATTGTTTGAACTGCCACAACGACCTCGGCAGGCGTGGACCGGATTTTTGACCAACAGATGGATGTAGATCCTGCACGAACGCCAATCTTAACTAAAACAACTCCGGTGTCTGTGCCGGCGGCCTGACGATTTGGTCCAGCGCCTTGCGCAAGCGAAGCGCCGCGCGCGGCGCGTAGTCGAGATTGTTGTTGTTGAAAATCACATGCGTCTCGCGCGCTTCCTGCGCCAGCTTCCTGCTGCGCTCCGCAACCTCCGCGATTTCGTTCTCGTCATAATCGTAGTTGAAACGCGCCGCCACCGTCTTCCCGGTTGTGTAAGCTTTTGCGTTGCGCCCATGCAACCGCAGGTACGCGATCTTCGTGTTCGTCACCTCATCCACGTCTGATGGCATCACGGTAAAATGATCCGACGCGGGCGCGTCTACGTTCACAAAAATTGCGCGATGTTCTCGTACAAAATCAATTGTCGATTGTAATTGATCGTCGACCGCCCAGTTGCGGTTCCGAAACTCAATCGCGAGGTCGTAGTCGCTCAAAATTTCGATCAACGGCTCGAGTTCGCTTAATTGATGTTTCCGCGGAGAAAACGCAGGGGAAAGTTGCAGAAGCAAAACGCCCAGCTTTCCAGCATCACGAATAATCGACATCGGGCGGAGAAAGAATTTGATCAATGCTTCCTGCAAATCCGCTGTCGATTTCACTTTGCCCTTCGCGTCCGTCTCTGCGCGTTTTTGCAGATCCGGCGGCAACAGCTTCGCCGGTGTCGAGTGAAACGAAAACAATTGATGCAACTTTACATCGAACGTGAAATGATCCGGCGTCGTTGCACACCAGCGCTCCACCAGTCGCGGTTCCGGCACGGAATAAAACGTCGAGTTTACCTCCACCAAGTCGAAATGCTGTGCGTACCAAGCGAGCCGCTCGCCTGCCGGCATCTTCTTAGGATACCAGCGCTCAACAAAACCCGGGTCCGACCAGCTTGCTGTGCCGACAAGAATTTTCCTGTTCACACATCAACCAAGTCGCCGCGTCGGCGAAAGCAAACGTGATTCATCCGTCTCGTTCGATTTTTCGATTTGCACGGCATTGGTGACGAAAGTATTCTAAGCGCGCGGGGTGGAGCAGCCTGGTAGCTCGTCAGGCTCATAACCTGAAGGTCGCTGGTTCAAATCCAGCCCCCGCAACCAATCTTTTTCAAACCGCGGTGGCTTATCGCGTTTACGTCATTCAGAACCGCGATGGAAAATTCTACATCCGATTATCTGATGATGTCGGACGCAGGATCAATCAGCACAGCGCCGGCGATTCCAGATGGACTCGCGCGAAAGGACCTTGGACATTGGTATGGCAAAGCGGCGAGTTATCGCTTTCGGAAGCGCGAAAATTGGAAAACCGTTTGAAGCGACAAAAAGGCGGCCTCGGATTATTTCATCTTGTAGGAGTCCGCCCCTCTTCAGGCTCATAATCCCGCCTCAGAGGCGGGATCGCTGGTTCAAATCCAGCCCCGCAACCAACTTTTCGGCCGCGGGGGCTTATCGCGTTTACGTCATTCAGAACCGCGAGGGAAAATTCTACATCGGATTATCCGATGATGTGGACCGCAGACGGCTACGCGGTTGGCGAGTTCGGGTGATTAGGTTTTCGCTGATCAGACAAAGAATTCAAGTTACCGAATCGGAATCGATCGACGCGGGAAACGCGCCCGCACTGCATTTATGCAGGTGTCGCGAGAAATTGGCCCGCGAAATCGCAGTCTATCGTATGCAGTAAAGGGAGGTTCTAATTCATCGAGTTCGTCTACCAACCGGTGAAGCGATTCCAACCAATCGTCATTCTTCGGCTCGGGTTTAGCGAGCGCTGCCGTAATTGCTTTCACGAGCTTGTCTTTGCGTTGAATCGTCTCAGGGAGGACATCACGCAGACATACGTATTGTCCTCTCAAGTAACCGTCCCATTCTCTGATTGCATCGCGGCCCGATCGGAACTGCTGGCCAAACCACTCGGGCAGCTGCTCATAACCTCCTGCCCGACGCGGTAGCTCAAGAAGATCACGGGCGACCATCTGCGCGCCGTCGCTTCGTATGTAGCTTGGGAGCGGGAGTCGGTTAGCGAGCATCAACCGGCGCAGCTCGGACGCAGGAATGCCGGCCATTTCGGCTAGAGCTTCCAACTCCACGTACCACTCAGACGCATAAGCGTCGTCTTCAGCCGTCATCAGATGAAAGCCGTTAACAGCATAGAACCGACTTGCTACTGCGCTGCTTAGTTGAGAGCCATCCATGGGTATCAGTTATAAGATTAAGCGGACCCGGGACCGTCGTCGACGCTCAATCGCATCCGAGGACTGCGTTCATCGCAGCTGCTAAAAGATGGCAGCGACCTGCTGGATTTTCGAGGATGTATACCCACAACATAAGGATTGGCTCCAGCGGTAGGATTCGAACCTACGACCAATCGGTTAACAGCCGACCGCTCTACCACTGAGCTACGCTGGATCAGCCACTGAAAAACCGCGAGTGCATATTTTCGCGCACGATTGGCTCGAGGCAACTGCCAATCGGTTAATTGTGCCTCCAAATGGGCGCACGCGAGGCGTCAGCAACGATTCTTTAAGTACTATGAAAGCGTTCTTTTCAATCATGCTCGGCTTCGCGGTTGCTGTTAGCAGCGTTGAGGCGGGACCTGTCCGCACGGCCAGGAATGTGGCGAAGAGCACGGCGATTACAGCGAAGAATGTCGCGCACAGCGTTGTGAAGGGCACCAGAAGAGCCGTCCACACTGTGGTCTATACGGTTACCCCATAAGTCGGTGACAATCTGACGGCTTATTGAGTTAGTACAACGGCGCCATTCGAAAGGAATCGGCGATTTTTCAAGACGCCGATTTCTACAGATCAATTGCGGCTTTCATACGGCTATTGCTGAACCAGCAGGCGAATAGAGAGAAACACAGTTCGAACACAAACTGCTTTTAAGCTGTCGAATCGAACTTCTGGGGTTCTCTCGCGAAATGGCCATTCGATCTTTCTTTCGGGTCCAAGTACTGTCGACGCCCGTTAGCGATCTTATTCGGCGGCTCACCGTTGCGCTTCTAATTGCAACTATTTTTCTTGCAGGGATTCAGCTACGCCGCTGGATCGGTGACACGACGCGGCACGTCCGCTATCAGCACGACATCGTAAACGGTTTTTACTGGGGCAGCGAGGTCCTGAAGGAGGCGCACCGATTATCGCCTGACGAAGCTTCTGCGAATTCGTGGCAAGGATTCTACCGCGGCTATCTCGCACTGTACGATCGGGTAAAGCACAAGGCATACGAGAAAGATTACCACCTCGATTATCCGCCACTGCGACTTCTAGTCATGGCAATCTGGGCAAAGCAGGTGCGCGATGGGTTCCCGGGAGTCGATGACGGTCATCCAAAACTCGTCAACCCGCTGTTAAAGATCAATTTTGTATGCGAATTGCTTTCCGCGGTAGCGATCTTTCTGCTGGTTCGATTGTGCGTACGACGGTCGTCACTCGGAGCGCGCTCATCGCTGCTGCATCGTTTCTCGCAAGAACAGCGCGCTTCGATTTTCGGACTGGCAGCGGCGAGCGTGGCATGGCTTGAGCCGTCAATGATCCTCGACGCGCATGGCTGGCCGCAGTGGGACGTGTGGATCCTGCCGTTCTACCTGTTCGCCGCGCTCGCAGCCTTGAAAAATCGATGGTTCTGGTGCGGCTGCTTGGTGGCCGCAGGCGCAATGCTCAAAGGGCAACTCTTATTCGTAGCGCCTTTTTTTGTTTTCTGGCCCTTATGGCAAAAAAGATGGACCTCGACGTTGCGCGTGCTCGCCGGATTCGCGGCGACTTCGGCGTTAATTGCTTCGCCGTGGCTTTTGCGCACTCCGGCATCGTGGATCGCGATCGCTGCTGTAGCTGGTATAAGCTTGCCAGTTTTCCTAAAATATAAAGTGCCGCATGGAAGCGCGTGGCTCGCCGGAATTATCGGTTGCGCCGTATTCGTGATTGGCGTCTTCACGAGAGGCAGCTTCGCCTGGTTGCAAGTCGGTTTTATCTACGGCACCGAACATTATCCTTATCTGTTTATCAGCTCGTGCTACAACCTTCCATCACTGCTCTCGAAGGTCGGCTGGTCATTGAAGGAGTCTTTCTTGTCGGCGGATCTCGGATTTGTGCATTTGCATCTCACGCTGCAATGGGCGCTCCGCCTGCTTTACCTTGCGTCACTGGCGCTGTGCGCTCACGGATTGGCGCGACACTTGCGCGATCGCGATCCACGTGTGCTAATCGCAATTGCCGCGCCATGGCTGCTGATGTTCGCACTGCTCGGTCAGATGCATGAGCGTTACCTGATGTGGGGTGCGGTCGTAAGTGCCGTGGCGCTCGGAGTCAGCATCAGATTGACTGTAGTTCATTTCGTCATATCCCTCGCCAGCACGGCTATGATCGTGCACGTGATGCTCATCGATAAGAAACTCGATGCGACGCTTCCAGCCATTGACGCGCTTAAGCATATTCGACCGTATGGGTCGGTCGTCGTCCTGGCCTGCGTGGCTGTTTACCTGTGGAACACATTTTCCACACGTCTTCCGGTTTTCCAACATCGAGAGGTCAGACCAGGCGCGACTCCTTCCGTCTCGCTCGGACCGGAGCCGGAGGAGGCCTGAGCTTACCTGCCGGCGATTGCGAGTAACGTCCTTCGCCAGCTACCCCATTCGGCTTCGCACAAAAACGAAATACAACACCAGTACAATCGCCAGAACGTAAGTCAGCCAACTAATTTCGCGGCCTCGCCCGCTGAAGGCTTTGATGATGGCATAGCTGATGAATCCAAGCGCAAGCCCGTCTGCAATTGAATACGACAGCGGAATGCCAATGCTGATCAGGAACGCTGGGATTGATTCGGTGTAATCCTTCCATTCAATCTTCGCCACGTTTTGCATCATCATTGCTCCGACAATCGTCAGCGCCGGCGCAGTGATCGGCGGATATCCGCCGATCATTGCAATCACCGGGCTGAAAAACAGCGCCAGCAAAAAGAGAGCAGCGACCACCAGTCCAGTCAGCCCCGTTCGACCGCCTGCTTCCACCCCAGCAGCGCTCTCGACAAAACTGGTGACGGTGCTGGTGCCAAGCGCTGCGCCTGCCACTGTCCCGATCGCATCCGAGATCATGGCCTGCTTCGCGCGAGGCAATTTATTATCGCGCATGAAACCGGCTTGCTCGCATACGCCGATTAACGTGCCAATCGCGTCGAATGTGAACATGAAAAGAAAAACAAAAACGAACGGGAGCATCTTCGGCGTAAGCGCATGTGCGACATCCATTTTCAGAAATGTCGGCGTAAGCGATGGCGGTAGAGCAATCAACGCGTTTGCGAATTCGAAGCGCTTGTTGAGCATCGACTCGCTCACGTCATGGGCCGCCGAGATTGCAGCGTGCATCTGTGGCAATGCAATTTTGAGCAGACACGCCAACGCTGTGGAGACGATTATGCCCCAGAGAATCGATCCCCGCACACGGCGCGCGTGCAGGATGGCCGTCGTTAGCATCCCAACGCAGAACACGATCGAATCAGGCGATGCGAAATGAGGATTCAGTTTTACGGCAGTGCCCGGATCTTTGACGATTACACCTGCCTGCTGCAATCCAATGAATGCAATGAACAGCCCGATCCCTGCCGCAATGCCATTCTTCAAGCTGGGGCTAACGGCATTGAAAATCAGCTCGCGCAACCCGATCAGCGACAAGATCAAAAAGAGCACACCGGAAACGAAGACCACGCCCAGTGCCACTTGCCATCCGTTCGTGAACCCCGCCGCAGTTGCCGCTGGAAGCGCGGAAAAGACAAAGAAGAAATTTTCACCCATTCCCGGCGCTTGAGCGATCGGATAGCGCGCGTAGAGCGCCATGACCGTTGTTGCGAGCGTGGCTGAAAGACACGTTGCCGTTGTGACTGCGCCGAAGTCCACACCCGTATCCGTGCCAAACATTTTCCCGGAAAGCACCGCCGGCTGGACGAAGATGATGTAAGCCATCGTGAGAAACGTTGTTAGACCAGCGAGCGCTTCTGTGCGCGCATTGGTTTTGCTCTCAGACAACCTGAACAGGCGCTCGATCATTAGCTTCGGTACACCGCCGCCATCTTAACCGGACCAGCTATTCAGCGTCCACCCGCCACAGAATGAATTGTGCTAGAGTGAATTGCGTCTGGACATTGCGATAGACTTCTTGGACGAGAGGAAAATCGCGCGAAAGACAGACACCGAGGCCTGGAGGCAGTGGCGGTGCGCCCCGAAGTTCATCGGCGTTTAGTCTCGTTACCGGGAACCACAGGTTGCCGCGAAAGAGATAAAAAGAATCCCGGCCCCAGCCCAGGCATGTGCACGGCTGTTTCTGCGGGAGTTCTGCGCCAGATTGTCAACTGGCAAAGGATCACGAGTGCTGATTCCAGTCATGTTTTGAAAGCGCGTTTCGAACAGATTTTGCGGCTCGTACTCGAGCATCGCAATTAGAGTAAGTCCCGAATCTGATCCAGTTGAATGAATTAAGGGCCACCTTTTGCGCTGCGTTTCACACAATGGCGAGGGCCCACAGGGCCTTGGCTACAGCCGCGGTTTCGTCAGGGCTATTGCCGGGCCAGTCGGCGGAATAAGAATGCACCCAGCACGATAAAAAGAACATTGGGAAACCACACGAGCAGCTCGGGATGGGCCTGCGGATTTCCGCGCAACGTATCGCCGATGATGACGAACAAAAAATAGCTCGTGGCAACAATCAAACCCATGGCGAAACCGATCGAAGTCTCGCGACGATGCGCCGTGACCCCCAGCGGCACTCCGATGATTGCGAACGCCACACACGCAAAAGGGAATGAAAAGCGTTTATTGATTTCCGTGCGGCTGGCGCTGCGTTCCCGCTTGTTCTCACTTTTCAATTGCTCAAGCAATTGCTCGATCGACAACGCGGAACGGCTTGGCCGTTTTTTCTCTTTCTGGTAAAGCTCTTCCAGACTGATAGGTAACGTGCCTTCGACCATATTAATCCCGTCCCGAATCTTTCGAAGATCGAGCGGGTTCTTTTGATCGCGCTCCTGGTAACGCGCCTGATACAGATGCATGAGAATCTGTTTGTTCGCCAAATCGGCTTCGAGCATGCCCGTGCGCGCGTAAGTCACTTTTACCGGCAACGAATTCTGGTTCAGCTCGAACACAGTAATGTTTTCGAGCTTGTTGCCATCTTTCCTGCCTACGTAAATTTTGCGTCCCGGAAATTGGTCAATCACCTGGTCGCTTCCGAAAAGCGCCATCGGATTCCGCGTGGCGAGATCAAAAATCGTGCTGCGTAATTTTTCCTGCGCAGCCGGTGCAGCCTGCACATTCAACCACCCACAGATGGCCGTGCAGACGATCGCGACGGCGGCCAGCGGAATGCAGATGCGCGAAATGCTCACGCCGTTGGAACGCAACGCGATCAATTCGTTGTCCGCCGATAGTCGCCCGAACACAAGCAGGATCGCCGTCAACAATCCCCATGGGATCGTGAAAATGAGTGAGAACGGCAATACATAAGCAATAAACGTGATCAGGTACTCCATCGGCACATCGTGATTCACCAGCAACGGAAGAAGTTTCCGAAAAATGTTTCCGACGACGAGCACCAGGCTGAGCACCGCGATAGCAAACAAAACGTTCACAATCAGCTCGCGGCTAATAAATCGATCGATCAGCTTCATTTTCCCCGTCCCGATGTTAGCACAAAATTGCTGGAGACGCCCCGCTGCCCTATCAAAATCTGGACAATTTGCTAACGTTCCGCACAGATGAGCACCGCCATGTACGATGTCGCAATCATTGGGGGAGGACCGGCAGGCAGCACGGCCGCGGCACTTCTCGCGCGCGCCGGACGGCGCGTGGTCGTCTTCGAACGTGAGAAGTTTCCGCGCTTTCACATTGGCGAATCGCTGCTGCCGTTCAGCATGAAGGCGTTTACCCGGCTGGGGCTGCACGAGAAGTTCTTGCGCGCAGGGTTCTTGAAAAAGTTCGGCGGCGAAATCTTTGGAGCGTGTTCCGATCAGGGCACAAAATTTTACTTCAAGGACGGCTATCGTTCGAAAACCGATCACGCTTATCAGGTCACTCGAGGTGATTTCGACAAGGTACTATTGGATCATGCCGCCGAATGCGGCGCGGAAGTTTGCGAACAGATTTCAGTTGATCGTGTTCAGTTCTCACAGGATAACGTCGAACTGGCGGTCAAAAGCAACGGTTCATCTCAGTCCATTCGGGCGCGTTACCTCATCGACGCCAGCGGGCGCGCGTCGGTTCTCGGCAGACACTTCAAAATCAAAAAGACTTATGATCATCTTCAGAAGCTATCCATCTTCGCGCACTACGACGGTGTCTGGCGCGCCGAGGGAATCGACGGAACCCTGACAGTTTTGATCCGTGCCATCGATCGCTGGTTCTGGTTAATTCCACTCAGCGCCGAGCGCACCAGCATCGGAGTGGTTCTCGACAGCGAAACTTTTCGCAGGTCAAAGCTGAGCGCCGAAGATTTTCTTGAGCAGGCGCTGGCAGAACAGCCAATCATCGCCAAGCGGACAACAAACGCCCGCCGCGTCTCGCAGGTTTATGTGGAAGCGGATTTCTCCTATCGCAGCGCTAGATTATACGGCGACCGCTGGTTGCTTACAGGCGATGCCGCAGGCTTTATCGATCCAATTTTTAGCAGCGGCGTTTTCCTCGCCGTGTTCAGCGGTGAACAATGCGCCGACGCTCTCAACGAAGTTCTCGATCGGCCCCGGGCCGCGAAGCGATTGTTCGCGCGCTACGAGCGGTCGGTGAACCGCGCGATGGATGTTTATCTTCGTTTCGTGGACGCCTGGTACACGAAGGAATTCATCGAAGTTTTCCTCGCGCCGCGCAATGTGCTCGGCCTTGCGCCAGCCGTGAACGCAGTGCTTGGCGGAAATGTCGGTAACAGTTTTCCAATCCGCTGGCGGATGTGGGTCTTTTATTTTCTGGTTTGGCTGCAACGCCATCATCCGATTGCGCCGAAGCGCACGCTCGTGCCAAAGAAAGAAGGAGCATCTGCCTCGAAAGCCGAAATCAGTGTGACGGCATGAAAGCGATGCGGAAACGCATCGCACTCCAAAAGCGCTGCGCGCGAAATATATGTAGCCCGCTACGGTGTTTTGTCCGGCAGGTGCCTGACCTTCGGAGTGCGCACACGTCCTCGCGTCGCTTTGGTTTCGAACAGAGTGGCCAACTGAATTGCCCATCATTAATTTTCGCTCTCGCGATTACTTTGTTTTGCGTAATAAGTTGCGCAACTATTTCACCCCATGAGTTTTCAGAACCAACAGCTGGATGGCAAACCAAAAGTGGCCAGCTCATGTACCGAAGCCCAAAGACGACGCTGATGGGCGATGCGCTGGTCCGCTTTTCCAGAACTGGCGACTTCCAATTGACCGTTTCGAAAGGACCCGGAATAACGTTGTTGTCTTTGCGACAGGACGCGACGTTTGCAGAAGTCAAAGGAGCCTTCGCTCGCCAGGGTTGGTCTGGTCCTGTAGAAAAAGCCCCGCCACAGCTGCGCGGCTGGTTCGGATTGCGCGATCAATTTGTTCGCGCGCCGGATCAGAAAACGCTGCGGTACATGAGCGGCGACGAGACATTCTTATTCCGCTTTTGAGTCTCTGATTCTTCGCTGAGGACAGCGGACGCTACGTCGACGGCTGTAGTCTGCGCTGTCTTCAGCGCATCGTCATGCGTAATAATGGCGCGAAGCATCGAGCGCGGCTACAACATTGGCATCTTCGCGCCGATTCGTGTTGAATGGTGGCTTGCTCATGCGCATCAGCGATTTCATCGCACAAACCATTACTCAGCGCCGGGCGCTGGTTTGGTCCGGCGTGGCGCTGCTCACGATCGGCTGCATTGCGATTCTCGTCACATCGTTGCGCCTTGATTCTGAGGTCTTCAACGTTTTGCCCGGCAGGTTTTCATCGGTGCAAGGTCTCAAAATCTACGATCGCGACTTTGAGCAAACCCGGGAGTTGACGTTCGCGCTTCTGTGCGACCCAAACGACGTCGATAAACTGGAGGAGTTCGCGCCGGTGTTTGCGGAACGCTTGCGGCAGCAGCCTTGGTGTGCGCGCGTGCTCGCGGGTTCGCCCATGGGCACGCCCGAAGGAATTCGCGATCTTCAATCAATCGCCGTGCCGCTCCTTCTCAACCTGGAAGCCCGCATGTTCGACGAGACGATGTTGTTTCTGCAACCGGAGAAAATTCGCGATCGTCTTCACCGATTGCGCCAACAGATCGAGGCAGGCTCGCCGCGTCCGCAGTTCGAGCTTTCATTCGATCCGCTCGGTCTGATTGCGCCGGCGCTCAAGCCTTTTGCGGAAAACACGATAATTGAACAGGAACAGCCGCTCTCATCGCCAGATCGCACCATGCGAATTTTTCTGGTGGTGACGAACCAAACTTCGGTCAGCGCGTTTGAATGCCAGCGCTTGATGCGCCGCGTGAACGAGTTTCGTGTGACCGCAGGCGAAGGGTGGAGCGGCGTTCCATTGCAAATTTTCATCACTGGGCGGCCGGCTTTCGTGTCAGAGATTTCCTTGAGCATGCGCTACGACGTCGTCGCGACGCTGCTTGGCTCAATCCTGCTGGTAGGCGCAATCTTCTATGCAGGGTTTCCCCGAATGCTTTCGGCGTTGGTGGGCGTGGCGTTTTGCCTTCTCCTCTCCTGTTTGATTGCACTCACACTTGGGCAGCTCTTGTTTGGACGACTCAGCATGGTCAGCGTCGGCTTCTGCGCCATTCTCGTCGGGCTGGGTGTCGATTTCGCAATTCTCACGCTCGGGCGGTACCACCAGGCGCGCGCCGACGGAGAACCACATCAGAAAGCCATTGCCATTTCCGTCGCAAGACTTGGTCGAGCGGTGTTCTTCGGCGCGCTCACGACTGCAGTTGGATTCCTCGCGCTGGTGCTGAGTGGCGCCATGAGTTTTTCGCAACTTGGTGTGCTCATTGCGATTGGCATTTTCGTCGCCGGTTTGTTCATGTGCTCGATTTTGTTCCTGTTTGTTCGCGACCGACAGTCGGCAATTCGTTATGACTGGCTCTTCGACATCGTAAGGAAATATGTGCGCTGGACCGTGCGCAAACCCGCGCCAATGCTGATTTTTTCGGGTGCGGTTTTGTTGCTGCTGACTGTGATTGGCTTTTCGCCGATTCCCCCGCTCCATTTCCAAGCGAGCACACGTTCCTTGCAGCCAAAGAACATCCGCGCGAATCGCGCTCTTGAGGAAATCATGCATAAGATGCCCGTGCGTTGGGAACCAGTCCTGGCGATTGTTCGCGCGACTAATCCGCAGGAACTGCACGATTACTGGCAAAAAATTTCAACGCATTGGCGAGAGCTCCAAGCTGCAGGGAAAATCAAAGGCTTCTCCACGCCGGCAGCGCTTTGTATTTCACCAAATTGGATGCAGGCAAATCGGCGAAAGTTGATTGCGATTAATTTTCAAGCGGCGCGCGAAACACTGGAGCAAACACTGGATACCGAAGGATTCAGCCGCGATTCGTTCGCGCCGGCATTCGCGTTGCTTGATGATTTACAGCATTTTACCGATCTAAATGTGCCCCTGCCAGACTGGCGAACGCAATTGCCGCAATCATCCAGCTGGTGGTTTTTGGTGGACCGCTACTTCGGTCGGGACCCATTGCTGACAACGGGATTTGTCATGACAAATCAGCCGGTGGCGACTCACGCGCAAAGCAGAGAGCTGGGTCGCGATGTATCGGT
>WNET01000624.1_pt1 | contig 13789 bp, 10 predicted proteins | sample 5399911 | NCBI WGS metagenome assembly WNET01 (sample SAMN13153333, study PRJNA577476) | soil metagenome | isolation source: 40 cm grassland meadow soil pre-rain plot 2 | place: USA:California | collected 2015-09-08 | reverse complement strand
TTGGTGGAACAAGATTGCCGGAGCGGACATCGCCATTCGCCGGATGGAAGCGACCGAGGAACGCCAGGAAGCGCAATTTCATGATCAAACCCAGCGCGCATTGGCCAATGAACAGGATGTGCATGAATTCTTGCGACAAAGCGCGCTCGAGGAAAAAGCGCACGCGCGGGCGCTGAGTGCGATGGCGCCCCCGGCCGGTCCTCGTACTGCGCTGGACAAGATCCTCAAGCGCGAACGCTGGCATGGGCGAGGGGGGAGTTGGGTAGCCGATGCGAGCTACGGCGCAAATGATGGGCTTGGCGCGGTGTTTGGGATTGTTTCAGGCGTGGCCGGCGCAACCAATAACCAGCAACATTACATTTTGATTTCCGGTCTTGCGGGAATGCTCGCTTCCACGCTGTCGATGGGCGCTGGCGCGTACCTTGCCGCAAAGAGCGAAGCTGAAGTTTATGAAGCGGAGATTTCGCGAGAACGCGCAGAAGTGGAAGAAAATCCCGAGGAAGAGATCGAAGAGATGTCGCTCTTTTATCAGTTGCAGGGATTCACTCCTGAAGAGTCGCAGAAAATGGCCGAGCGTCTCGCTCAACAACCTGAACAATTCGTGCAGGCGATGGCGCAAAGCGAACTGGGCCTGTCCGAGCATCGGTTTCCAAATCAATGGACTGCTGCCACGTCGTCTGCGATCTCCACTGCGATCGGCGCTTTTGTTCCAATCATTCCATTCTTTTTCTCCGGTGGCATGACTGCGGTAGCCATTTCTTTCGCCATCAGTTTGGCAGCGCACTTTGCTGTCGGCGCGTTAAAGTCGCTGATCACCATCCGCTCCTGGTGGGCGTCCGGTTTGGAGATGACCTGGATTGGCATCATCGTCGCAGTTGTGACTTATGGGCTGGGACTTGCGTTTGGTTCGCTGGGTTAGGCGTTAAACAACGCAAGCGCTGTGCGGCCTGGTGCGCTCGCTCGCACGATTTGTCTAAATGGATTCAGTCTCGCAATGACGCGCGAGTTTTCTCACTGCGCTGATTGCTGTGTATATCGTCCTCGGCATGCTTTACGAAAGTCTCATTCATCCGCTGACGATTCTTTCAACGCTGCCATCGGCCGGCCTCGGGGCGCTGCTGGCCATGCTTATCACCGGTAATGAGCTTTCCATAGTTTCCATCATCGGCATCATTCTGCTCATTGGCATCGTAAAGAAAAACGCGATCATGATGGTGGATTTCGCGCTCGGTGCCGAGCGACACGAAGGGCTTACACCTGAAGAATCGATTTACCAGGCGTGCCTCGTTCGATTCCGACCCATCATGATGACCACGCTCGCAGCGATGTTCGGCGCGTTACCGCTTGCCATCGGAATGGGTATCGGGAGCGAACTGCGCAAACCGCTCGGCGTTGCTATCGTGGGAGGTCTCATCGTTTCACAGATCCTCACGCTTTATACGACTCCCGTGATCTATCTGGCGCTCGATCAACTGCGGCAACGGAAAAAGAGGAAGCCTTCGGATGTTTTAGACCTTAGGCAAATCGGCTGGCCGCAAATTTCCGGGTCTTCCGCCTGCTGAGTTGATCCGCTTTCTCAATCTACAACAGCGCGTCGGGCGGAGCGTAGAGCCGTCCCGAAAATGGAACGACTGGTTCCCAATCGTGGAACATCGACATCGAATGTTTGGATACTTCAGAGTCGCATTATAATCGCGATGAGTAGATTACGTGACGGCGTGCTTTGTGGCACGCCGTTTGCATAACGAATTGCATGAACCATCAAACTCTCATGAACAATCAATTCGAATCTAATTATGCTCTTTTGGTACGCTCGGAAGAGAAAGGTCGTGGAGTTCTTGAAGCCGTGCTGTATGTCGCTTTCATCGTGAGCGCCATCCTGGTGATCTGGGAATTTGCACAGAGTCCGGTCAACCTACCGGCGGCCGGCTTCGAGCATTGGGCTGTTGGAGAAGCGGCAAGGAGTCAGGTGATCTCACACAGTTAATGGCGAGAAAGATTTTGGCTCTGCGTTAACGAACAACTCTCACGATGTGAAGCAAGATATTCAATACGCTTTCCGTATGTTGCGAAAGCAGCCGTGTTTCAGTGTGATCGCGATCTTGACGCTGACGCTCGGTATTGGGGCGAACACCGCGATTTTCAGCATCGTTAACGCGGTTTTGCTGCGGCCGCTGCCGTATCCGGACGCCGAGCGGATCATGGTATTGAATGAATCGTCGGGACCGGGTCAGGATTACTCGGTTGCGTTGCCCGACTATTTCGATTGGCGAAACGACAACACGGTTTTTGAACATCTCGCCGCTACGCACAAGGAATCACGCAATCTTAGCGGCATCCCGGGCCGTGACCCGGAACGCGTTTCGTGCGCTTCGGTGACGCGAAATTTTTTCAGCGTGGTTGGAATTTCGCCGGAAATAGGCCGCATTTTCAGTGAAGACGAGGACAAGGTGGGCGCTCCGCCCGTCGTTGTGATCAGCGACCGGTTGTGGCGACGCGTGTTCAATGCCGATCCCAGTGTGCTCGGGCGGTCCATCACTTTGCACGATCAGAATTTCACCGTCATCGGCGTGATGCCGCCGCAAGTTACCTCACCCCAGGACAGCGATGTCTGGTTGTCGATGATGCGAAGGAGCAATAACCCGGTATGGATGCAGCGGTTCATACACCCGATGATCTACGTCTGGGGAAAGCTCAAACCCGGCGTGACGCTTGAGCAAGCGCGCTCCGAAATGAAGACCATTGCGGCGCGATTAGAAAAAACTTATCCGGAAACAAATGGGAAAGAGACCGCTATCGTCACGCCGCTGCTCGAGAATCTCGTCGGCAAGTATCGGATTAATCTCACGCTTCTCCTGGGCGCAGTCAGTCTGGTTCTGCTCATAGCTTGCGCGAACCTGGCCAACTTGTTTGCCGCCCGCGGCGCGGCCCGTGCGCGTGAGTTTGCCATTCACGCTGCTGTCGGCGCGACTCGCGGCCAGGTCGTAAAAAAGCTGTTAATTGAAAGTTTCGTTATTGCGCTCATCGGCGGCGCGCTCGGTTTCTTCATGGCGGTTTGGGTCCGGGACGGTTTGATCGCGCTGAGTCCGGGAGAAGTGTCTCGATTCCAACAAATTTCCTTCGATCTGCCGGTTCTGGGTTTCACATTTTTGATTGCGTCCCTGACGACAGTGCTTTTCGGCTTATGGCCGGCATGGCAGGCCTCGCACGCAAACGTGCAGCTAGCATTGAAAGCCGGCTCTGCTGGAAGCGGCGATCCGCCATCGGCCAAACGCGCGCGGGATTGGCTGGTGATCAGCGAAATTGCGCTCACATTGACTTTATTGGTCGCGGCCGGATTGGTTCTGAAAAGTTTTTCGCGCCTGCAATCGCTCTCACTAGGCTACGAACCGCGTGCGCTTTTCACTGCGCGCTTCGAATTGCCGTGGCAAAAGTACAACGACCGCGACAAGATCAACACTTTTGCTAAGGCGTTGCTCGACAAGGTGCGTGGTCTGCCCGGCGTGCAAAACGCGGCCGTGAGCTCGAACGGTCCGCTGATGGGTGGATGGCAAACGGGTTTCTGGCGTGAAGAAAACCCGCGTCCGCAGCCTTCCGATATGTTAAACAGCGATCTCGAAGTCGTCGTCGGCGATTATTTTTCAACGCTGAAAGTGCCGCTTTTGCGGGGTCGCGCGTTTAATGAGCGCGACACCAAAGATTCGCCGCGTGTGATCATCATCGATCAGGCGATGGCCGAACAATATTTTCCCGGCGAAAATCCAATCGGCAAACGTCTCGGCGTTGATCCCGGCAATGACAACGAAAGCTACGTAATGTCAGAAATTGTCGGTGTCGTCGCGCGCCTGCGATTTCATGCAGTCGATGAAATGGCGCCGTTGCCGGTGATTTACTGTTCGTTAGGCCAGACCCAACGAACCAGTCTCACGCTCTTCGTAAGATCGGCGATAGCGTCTGCGCCGCTCGAGCGTGCGGTTCGTGATGCTGTCACTTCGATTGATTCCTCGATGCCGGTTTTCGATGCCCGGCCGATGAGCGATCGCGTCCGGGAGACCTGGGGTGCGCAACGTCTGTTAAGTTTTCTGTTTTCTGTTTTTGCCGGGCTCGCGCTGGTGCTGGCGACCATCGGTCTTTATGGACTGCTCGCCTATACCACGCTCAAACGCGTCCCTGAAATCGGTATTCGACTGGCGCTTGGCGCGCGCCCGGCCCAAATCCGCGCGCTTATTTTTTCGCACGGGATGCAATTGCTATTGATTGGTTCGGTAATCGGTCTGTTTACGGCGTTCGCGCTTTCACGCGCTCTGCAAAGCATGCTTTTCGAAGTCAGAGGGACCGATCCAAAAATTTACTTCGGAGTTGGGCTGATCCTTTTCGCCGCCACTCTTTTTGCTTCATGGATCCCGGCCCGCCGCGCCTCACGCGTCGATCCGATTGTGGCGCTCCACACCGAATAGTAGTCGCTTTACGTCGATGCGATTGACATACCGCCGGAAACGCGGTTGAGAGTTAGCTAGTGACAAGCAATCTCAATTGCGGCTGGAATGGCCGCTGCGCCATGAGGAAATGAGCCGGATCCTCATTGCGGACGATCAGCGGGATGTGCTCGAGGCACTGCGCATCTTGCTCAAGGGCGAAGGTTATCAGACCGAAGCCGTCATATCGCTTGCTGGAATCTTTAGCGCGCTGGAAAAAAAGGATTACGCGCTCTTAATAATGGACCTCAATTACGCGCGCGATACGACTTCGGGACAGGAAGGGTTAACGGCCATTGCCAAGATTCAGGAGATCGACAATACCCTGCCGATCGTTGTGATGACCGCGTGGGCAACGATCGAGTTGGCGGTAGAAGCGATGAAACGTGGCGCACGGGATTTTGTGCCAAAGCCATGGGACAACGAGCGCCTGCTTACGATCGTGCGCACACAAATCGAGCTGGCGACGGCTCTGCGTCGTGGTCGCAAGCTCGAAGCCGAAAACCAGATGCTCCGTGGCAGCATGCCAAATGTGATTGCGGAATCGCCCGCCATGCGAGCAGTGATTGAAATGATTTCACGCGTGGCGCCGTCTGACGCGAACGTGCTAATCACAGGCGAAAACGGGACCGGCAAAGGTCTGGTCGCGCAAGCGCTTCACGCGCTATCTCCGCGGGCATCGCGAACGATGATCACCGTGAACATGGGTGGCTTGTCGGAAACACTCTTTGAAAGTGAATTGTTCGGACACGTAAAAGGTGCGTTTACTGATGCGAAGACCGATCGCGCTGGGCGATTCGAACTCGCGGATGAAAGCACGCTCTTCATGGACGAGATCGCAAACATCCCGCTCACCCAACAGGCAAAGCTGTTGCGCGTGATCGAGACAGGAGATTTCGAACGGGTTGGCTCATCAAAGACTCTCCATGCAAACGTGCGCATCATTTCCGCGACGAACGCAGATGTTGAGAATGAAGTTGTAGCCGGTCGTTTTCGGCAGGATCTCCTCTTTCGTCTAAATACGATCCAGATTGCATTGCCTCCGCTGCGGGACCGACGAGAAGACATCATGCTGCTGGCAAACATGTTCCTTCAGCAACACTCCCAACGGTATCGAAAACAGATCACCAGTTTCGATGAAATGGCGAGCGATCGTTTGCTACAGCATCGCTTCCCCGGAAACGTTCGTGAACTCGATCATGTAATCGAACGGGCCGTTCTCATGACACAAGATCGACAAATAGGGCCAGGCGATCTCGGGTTTACAACAGCCGGAGGTGAATCGCGCAATCTTGAAGAAATGAGTCTTGAAGAAGTGGAGGCATTTCTAATTAAGAAGGCCCTAGCGCGGAACGATGGCAACGCGCGTAAGGCAGCGGAAGCTCTCGGCTTAAGCAGGAGCGCCTTTTACCGGCGCTTGCAGCAATATGGATTGTGATTGGGTAGCGGATGCGCTCCTCGGTCGCGAACGGCGTCAATGAATCGGGCGCCAAAAAGTCGATACCGCCTTTCGCATGAAGGCAAACTGACCTGGCTCACCTTTGGTGCGGCTGTTCCGGCCGTGGTTGTTGCCCTCGCGCTTCTTTGGTCCGGCAATTACAGCGCGAAGCTCCAGTGGACGCTGACGATCCTGATTATTGCCAGTTTCCTCGGTTTCATCTCCAGCGTGCGCGAACACATTGTTCACCCTTTACGAACCATGTCCAATCTGCTCGCCGCATTACGTGAAGGGGATTACTCAATCCGCGCGCGCGGCGCTCGCGCAGGCAACGCATTGGGAGAAGCCCTTCTGGAAATTAACTCACTCGGCGAAACATTGCGTCTTCAGCGTCTTGGCGCCTTTGAAGCAACGGCCCTTCTGCGCACCATCATGGGTGAAATCGACGTCGCGATTTTCACTTTTGATCCCGAACGGCGCCTGCGCCTCGTGAATCGCGCGGGCGAAACTTTGCTTGGCCAACCTATGGACAAATTGCTGGGCAGAAATGCAAACGAGCTTGGACTTGACCCTTGTTTTAATGCCGATCAGGACGAACCCCTCACGCTCACCTTCCCCGGAGGCTACGGTCGATGGGGCGTTAGACGCAGTACTTTTCGCGAACACGGTTTGCCGCACGATTTACTCGTGCTGACGGATCTTAGTCGCACGCTGCGCGAAGAAGAGCGACGGGCATGGCAACGATTGGTCCGCGTGCTCGGTCACGAAATGAATAACTCCCTTGCGCCGATCAAGTCGCTTGCCGCGAGTTTGGAATCGTTACTGCGCCGCGATCCGCCTCCGCCGGATTGGCAGGACGATGCGCGCAGTGGGCTAAATTCCATTGTGTCGCGCGCCGATTCCCTTAGCCGTTTTTTGCAAGCGTATACTCGTCTGACGAAACTTCCGCCGCCACAAAAAGAAGATTTAGAGATCGGAGAGCTTGTGCAGCGCGTAACCGATTTGGAACCCAGATTGAAAATGAAAATCCTGCCGGGGCCAAAGACAAAAATCCGGGCGGACGCAGCGCAGATCGAGCAATTATTAATCAATTTGGTGCACAATGCAGTTGATGCCGCGCTCGAGACGCATGGAAATGTCGCGATCGGCTGGCGCGAGACGGGCGATTCCGTCGAAATTTTTATTGAAGACGAAGGCCCAGGCATCATGAACACGGCGAATCTTTTCGTGCCTTTTTTTACGACGAAACCCGACGGATCTGGAATTGGGCTCGCTCTCAGCCGCCAAATTGCGGAAGCCCATGGCGGCTCGCTCAGCCTGACAAATCGGCAAAATCACAGCGGGGCGGTCGCGCTGCTCTGTTTGCCGCGCTAGCCGAGCAGCCATGCTGAGCGAACTGAAGGACCTCTCCATCGTGCTCTGGATCACGCCTCGCATGATTGCGTGATACGAAATGCGAATGTGAGGTAGCTGGTCGCCTCTGGGAACTCGTGAGGACCAAACTTTTGCGTCCCGAAATCGGGACGGTGCTGTCCCAAAATCGGATCACTTAGGCAGTTCGTGGAAAAGGTCGAGGAGTGCTACTCGGAGCATCCGAGTAACTTGTGAGTTTGTCTTCTTGAATGGCATGGCCATTGCAATAGAGCCAGGTACATCACCGTTATGAGAAGCATTGGTAGATCTCCACTGCTCGTCTTGGTAATGCTTGTTACGATGGCAATCACATCGTCTGCGCAAGTGAGCCCACAGCAAGGCACGCGCGAACAAACTGAAGAACGACTCGCAAAATCTACGCGAGAGGCAATGATCAAGCTGCTGGGATCGCCGAATGCGAATCCGTCCATTGGCGAGGAAGCCAAAACTTTTGACCGTCTCGTCGGCACTTGGGATGCCGACTTTGCGTTCCGTCGCGCCGACGGCTCCGTTTTCCATAAAAAGGGAGAGCTGTTGTTCGGCTGGGTCATGGATGGTCACGCAATACAGGACCTTTGGATCGGCTATCCGACCGAGGGTCAGAAGGAACGCACGATCGGAACGACGATTCGGTTCTTCGATACGGCACTTAAGCAATGGCGCGTCATTTTTGTAAATCCGCAATTCAACTACGTCGTCACTGCGCAAGGGGGGCGTGAAGGCGATCGTATCGTCCTGCACGGTCGAGACACCGACGGGCTACCGATTCGTTGGACGTTTAGTGAAATGAAACCGGACTCCTTTCACTGGCAGGGGGAGAAGTCTCACGACGGCGGAAAGACTTGGAAACTCGAAGAAGACCACCACATGAAACGGCGGTCTGCATAATACGGGGAGATGCCTTATGACGAAACTAACGACTAAGTCTCTGGTGTTGGCTTGGGTTCTCGTGACGGCAGTTGCCGTATCGGGTCAAAACCAGCCACATGACAGCAGCAAAAGCGCAGCGGTATTTAAACAACTGACGTCGCTTGTCGGCGAATGGGAAGCAGTCCAGGAGGGCGTGCCGGTGAAAGAGACTTACACGCTCACTGCGAACGGCTCGGTGCTCATGTCCGAAACGAAGCCGGCTGATTCACAACCAATGATTACGATGTTCACCGTCGACGGCGATCGCCTGATGGCGACTCACTACTGCGTTGCCGGAAACCAGCCCCAAATGGTCACGGGCGTCCCTGGCGATTTGGAGAAGGGTCTGACGTTTTCGCTAGAACGAGTAACGGGAATGAAGACACCAGACGACTGGCACAACACTGGGATAACGTTGACGCTGGATGACAAAGATCACATGACGCAACGGTGGACCTATCTCTACAAGGGCAAAACGGGAACGACTGTCTTTCACTACACACGCAAGAAATAGTCGTCCCCTTGTCGTGACATCGTTTTACATCGGCTCTTCACCGCGAAAGCAATTAGGCGCGCCGAGACCAAACTCGTTAATCTAACGAGTCAGCCGATTGCTTCTTACTAGAGGAGAAAATGAAACCATCGCCGTTGATACAGGCAGACGCGCGGAAGCTTTGCAGCGCCTGCCAGTCTAAACATGTCACCACAGCATGTGAATGGTAACACTGCGCGCCGCTCTTCGAACAGCGAAGCTGCTACAGAAGCATGCGTCCCAAGGTCGGGACGATGCAGTCCCACAAACGAAGCGAATCGCGAGATACGTTTTGAAGATTGGCAACAGCTAGTGGTTTATCACCAGTTACTTATCACTTTGTTCGCGATGTTGGCACGGTCATTGCATTACAACAGAGCAACTTTTTAAAATCCAGCAAACGTCCATACGTCATCTAAAAGAATATGAAACCAACGTCATTAACAGCTCTCGAGCGCTTCCCGTTCACTGACTACAATTACCATTCTGTCACGATCAGCGGCTATCGCGGCCGTTGTGCGAAATCGGCGCCGCCATCTTTTCGCAACATCAGCCGTCAATACTTTCAGAACGAAGCCCGACGCGATTTTGTCGGCGAAGCGGTTGTATTCGCAATGCTGACAATAACCGCGACTGTGGCAGTCGCGAGCGGCGCGCAGGCTGCCGTCCAACTCTGTCGCGCATTCGGAGCGCTTTGATTGGAACCGTGACTCCGCAGCGAAAACCAGACGAAGAAAGAATCGTGCGACCGGCTGGATTCACGCCGAATCTTGCCTCGATGGACGTGCCGCGCGTAGGCGTTGCCGCGAAAAAGCGCAAGCGTCGGATCGTTATCATCGCCGCCTCGGCGCTCGGACTGATTCTGGCGACAATTGCAATCTCGCGCTTGAAACCGGCGGTACCAAGCGTCGATCGCTCAAGCGTCTGGATCGACACAGTTAAACGCGGGCCAATGGTGCGGCAGGTGCGGGGTCTTGGCACACTTGTCCCCGAGGATATTCGCTGGATTCCAGCAAACACGGAGGGCCGCGTCGAAAAAATAATGATCTGGCCCGGCACGCATGTCGAACCTGACTCGGTGATTTTGGAATTAACCAGTCCTGAGCTGGAGCAAGCCGCTCATGACGCCGAGCTGCAAGCGACCGCCGCAGAAGCGGAGTTGACTACTTTGCGAGCGACTCTGCAGCGTTCGTTGCTCGACCAGGAAGCAACCACAGCGAAGGCAAAATCAGATTACGAACAGGCCAGGATGGAGCGCGAAACTAACGATCAGTTGGCGAAGAACGGTTTGATCGCCGAGCTGCAGTACAAAACGTCAAAGGTGAAAGAGGCGGAGCTGGCGAATCGAAATGAGATCGAACAAAAGCGGCTGAAGTTCGCGCACGACTCCATTGATCCGCAATTAGCCTCCCGGCAGGCAGCGGTCGATCAAGCCAAACAGCTTGCCAAGTTAAGGGCGGACCAGGTGGAAGCGCTGCACGTGCGTGCTGGGATGTCGGGTGTCCTGCAACAACTCCCAGTTCAAATCGGACAGCGAGTGAAAGTCGGCGATAATCTGGCGCGCGTCGCCGACCCGACCAAACTGAAAGCCCAGGTTAAAATTGCTGAAACTCAGGCAAAGGACATTCAGGTTGACCAGAAAGCGGTGATCGACACTCGGAACGGCACAGCGAACGGTCACGTCACGCGGGTCGATCCCGCAGTGGAGCAGGGGACGGTAAATGTCGAAGTTGCCTTTGATGAGCCGTTGCCGAAAGGCGCGCGACCCGATCTTAGCGTCGATGGAACGATCCAGCTCGAACGTCTCGACAATGTGGTTTATGTCGGCCGTCCGGCGTTTGGCCAGGAAAACAACACCGTAGGAATGTTCAAACTCATCAACGGCACTTCGGAGGCTCTCCGGACGCCGGTGAAACTGGGCAAGAGCTCAGTCAACACGATCGAAATCGTAAGCGGTCTTCAGCCCGGGGATCAGGTGATTCTCTCTGATACCAGCGCGTGGGATGCGCACGAACGCATTCGCCTTAACTAGAGAAACTGAAACTATGAGTTCAACACTAACTGCCACCGAATCGATTCAAACTCCTGCGCCAAATGGCTCGACTCCGCTGATAAGACTGAATGGTGTAAAAAAAGTTTTCCTCACCGATGAGGTAGAAACCCATGCCCTTTCCGGGATCCACCTCGATATTCGCACTGGCGAGTATGTTTCAATCGCCGGGCCATCGGGTTGCGGCAAGACAACTTTGCTCTCGATCCTTGGGCTCCTCGATACTCCATCCGAAGGCAGCTATTCGTTAAAAGGCCACGAGGTCGCTAATCTCTCCTTCGCAGATCGTGCGCGCATTCGCAATCGCGAGATCGGCTTCATTTTTCAAAGTTTCAATTTAATCGGCGATCTAACCGTGTTTGAAAACGTGGAGCTGCCGCTCACTTACCGCGGGATGGGCGCAGGCGAGCGCAAACAGTTTGTGACCGGAGCACTGGAACGCGTCGGCATGGCTCATCGTGCAAAACACTTGCCGAGCCAGCTCTCAGGCGGGCAACAACAGCGTGTTGCAGTCGCGCGCGCTCTCGCTGGCAGACCGGCCATTCTGTTGGCAGACGAGCCCACCGGCAATCTCGATTCGCGTAATGGCGAAGCGGTCATGAATTTGCTTGGAGAATTGCACAAGGGCGGCGCCACAATTTGCATGGTCACGCATGACGAGCGCTTCGCGCAGCACGCAGACCGCACCGTGCATCTATTCGATGGCCGAGTTGTGGAGGACAGAATTGCTGCCTGAGGAATTGAAATGCAAACGCTTTGGCAAGACGTCCGCTACGGCGTGCGCATGCTGCTTAAACAGCCGGGCTTCACCCTGATTTGCATCGCAGCGTTGGCCCTCAGCATTGGTGCAAACACTGCGATCTTCAGCGCCGCCAACGCACTTCTGCTTCGGCCCTTGCCAGTTGAGGATATCGACCGTCTCGTTGTTCCAGTCACGTTGCGGGAAGGGTTTGACCCTTTTGGATCCCCGTTTCTAGAGTACGCCGCATATCGGGATCGGGCTCATTGTTTTGCCAGCAGCGGTGTGGCGACGGCACGTTCCTTCAATTTAACCGGCCGAGGCGAGCCAGAACGTGTCCGCGGCGCCACCGTGATGGCCAATTACCTGTCGACGTTAGGCACAAAACCGGTGCTCGGTCGCACATTTTCAGCTGACGACGATCGACTAGGTGGACCGCCAGTAGCGTTGATAAGCTACGGACTTTGGCAAAAACATTTTGGGAGCAACGCCGACGTTATCCGTCAATCACTCAACCTCGACGGACGAAGTTACAACGTCATAGGGGTAATGCCTCCGGGGTTCGATGTCCCTGGCATCGCCGATGTCTGGGTCCCGCTGCAAGTGAACATCGACACTTTGCCTTTGATCGAGCGCGCGGCGACGAACAATACAATTGTTGCACGGCTACGGCCTGGCGTCAGTTTGGGACAGGCCGATGCAGAACTAAAGGCGATCACACGCCAGCTCGAACAAGAGTATCCCGATTTTCGCCGCGGGTGGACTGTGAAAGTAGTCTCGCTCCGTCAGGATTTGCTCGGCGACCTGGAAGGTCGGGTGCACAAGGCGTTATTCGCGCTCATGGCCGGGGTCGCATTTCTTTTGCTGATTTGTTGCGCGAACGTGGCGAATCTGCAATTGGCTCGCGGAGTCGCGCGCGAACGCGAACTCGTGCTGCGACGAGCGCTCGGCGCGGGGCGTTGGCGCATCGTCAGGCAACTTCTCACCGAGAATATACTATTGGCGGTGATCGGCGGGATGGCCGGTCTGCTTCTCGCGTACTGGCTGCTTCCGATTCTCGCTTGGCTGAATCCCATTCAAGGAATTTCGCTGGCCGCCTTTTTCCACAATTTCTCAATTGACCAGCGGGTTTTGGTCTTTGCTTTGTGTGTCAGCGTTCTCACCGGCGTCGCCTTTGGATTGCTGCCTGCCCTTAAAGGCGCCGGTGCGCATGAGCTGATGCCGCGGATCAAGCAGGGCGATCAACGCAGTGGCGGCGACGTTGCCGGTCGCCGGTGGTTAAACGGATTGATCGTGGCTGAGATCGCGATCGCGTTGACGCTTTTGATTTGCGGTGGGTTGATGGTGCAAAGCTTTCAACGACTGCAACACGTTGCTCTCGGCTTTAGTCCCGACAACCTCCTGACCATGAAGATGGTGTTGCCAGCCTCGAAGTATTCGGAATATCGTAAACGTATTGCGTTTGCCGATGAGGTGGTTGAACGCACTCGAAATCTAGCCGGCGTGGTATCTGCCGGAACGACGACAAACATTCCGCTCGAGCGCGAGACGGCTTACGACGCAATCTTCGATGTTGAAGGACGGCCATCTGCAAACCCGAACGACGTGCCAATCACAGCGCACCGCATCGTTAGTCCGGGGTATTTGGAAACGATGGGCGTTACATTGATCAGGGGCCGATTAATCAACAAAAGCGATCGTGCCGACAGTTTGCCTGTTGTCGTTGTTAGCGAAGAGTTCGCGCGCAAGGCTTGGCCGGGAGAAGACGCAATCGGCAAACGGGTTCGTCGCATTCGCGCCGGACAGATCTTTCCATGGATGACGGTCGTCGGTGTGGTCAAAGACGTGAAAGAGGATCTCTTCAATTACCGGATCAAGCGCCCGGTCTGGTATGTCCCTTACGCGCAAGTGGAAAACAATTTCCCGCTCAACCTGGTGGTGCGGACACGTATCGATCCAAAGTCGCTCACCGCCGCCCTGCGTGACGTCGTCCGTACGGCCGATCCGGATCAACCCATCTCAAACATCATGACGATGAACACCATTCTGAGCAACGTCCTCGTGACCGAGCGTTTCGGTGCGGTTTTGATGGGAACACTGGCGATTTCGGGCCTGATGCTCGCATCTATTGGTCTCTACGGCGTGATGGCATACGCCGTGAAACAGCGAACAGGAGAAATTGGCCTGCGTATTGCGCTGGGCGCCCAACGCAAGCATGTCCTCGCCCTCTTCA
>WNET01001126.1_pt1 | contig 13812 bp, 7 predicted proteins | sample 5399911 | NCBI WGS metagenome assembly WNET01 (sample SAMN13153333, study PRJNA577476) | soil metagenome | isolation source: 40 cm grassland meadow soil pre-rain plot 2 | place: USA:California | collected 2015-09-08 | reverse complement strand
AAGCGAAGCCAGGCAAACGCGTGGCGAATTTCGGGCAGTCCTGCAAGCCGGGCGATCTCCTGCTGCAATGCGGGTAGCACCTCCGACACTTCCGCACGCGGAACGGGGCTCATGGACTCTCGCCATATTACAACGTGACACAAATCGAATAGTCGTGTCGGAAGGATCGCAGCCCTACGGTTTACTCCTTTAATAACAACATTTTCTGCCGTATTGGACAGCTCGAACCTGCTACCCCGCGCTACCCCGCCATCCTAGCGTCGTGTAGAATGGCCCCAGTAAAATCACAGCAGCATTCCTCAAAGCGAGCTGATTATGACGACCAGTCTACGTGCCGTTATAAGTGCTGAGATCTGTGCCAAGCTGAAGGCGCTTGGCTATGCTCGATCCAATCGCATTCGGTTATACGGAGAGGAATATGAAGTAGTATCTGATCCCTTTGGTAAAGACGACGGAGTGGCCGTTGAAGTGACCACGGCGAAAGAGCGGACTCCGCGGACACTGAAGCTGCCCAAGATGATCTTGCGGATGGTCTCTCAGAGCCGTAAAGCAGCGTAATTGATTCGAGTGTCCCTGAAGTCGTCCCGAGCACAGCAGTTTTTCAGACGGAGCGAGAGCCCGCCCTGAACGTATTCGACGGGGATTTTGCGTGTATCGCGCGGGAATAAAAGAGCAGGTTGCATCAGTAGCATTTTTTCCGCTCACCTTCCCAAGAATTCCCCCCATCTAATCACCTCGGGACATGCGCTACGCCGTTCTTGCCACCGACTACGACGGAACACTTGCCACGCAAGGCCATGTTGATGCCCCCACGCTCGCGGCCTTAGAAAAAGTACGCCAATCAGGAAGAAAGTTGATCTTGGTCAGCGGCCGCCATTTGCCTGATCTGCAATGTGTCTTTTCCAGGCTGGACCTGTTCGATCGCGCTGTTCTCGAGAATGGCGCCTTGCTCTACACTCCCGAAACAAAGCAGGAGCGACTGCTTTGCGAGCCTCCGCCGCGTAACTTGCAAGAGGCCCTTCGCAAACGCAGCGTGCCATTCTCAGCGGGGCGTGGAATTCTCGCCACTTGGGAACCGAATCAGACAGCAGTATTGGAGGCGATTCACGATCTTGGCCTCGATCTCCAGGTCATCTTCAATAAGGGCGCGGTCATGGTGTTGCCATCCGGCATCAACAAGGCCAGCGGGCTTAAAGCCGCGCTGAATGAGCTTTCTTTGTCATTCCATAATGTGGTCGGAATCGGCGACGCCGAAAATGACCACGCATTTTTAGCTGTTTGCGAATGCGGTGTCGCGGTTGCCAATGCGCTGCCATCGTTGAAAGATCGCGCTGATATCGTAACCGCTGGCGACCACGGCGCGGGCGTGGTCGAGATTGCAAACCAACTCCTTGACGACGATCTGGCTCGCTACGATGCGCGCCTCTCCAGACATTCGATTTCCCTGGGCACGCGAGCTGACAAGTCCGGAGAAGAGGTGCGCATCAGTCCGTCCCGAAACAGCATTCTGGTGGCCGGTCCCTCCGCCAGCGGCAAGTCAACGGCTGTGTCCGGCATTGTGGAGCAGCTAGCCAAACAGGGATACCAGTTCTGCCTCATCGATCCCGAAGGAGATTACGAGGGCTTTGCCGGAGCGCTCAGCTTCGGCACCGCGAAAGAGAAGCCGGATATCAAAGCGATCTCTCAGGCGCTGGCCGATCCCGATGAGAACTTGATCATCAACTTACTGGCTGTCCCGGTGGGCGAGCGGCCAAACATATTCGCGGGAATGTTGCCGGTCATCATGGATCAGCGGTTCCGGACCGCGCGGCCGCATTGGCTCATCATCGATGAAGCACATCATCTGCTGCCCAGATCGTGGTCTTCGGTGGACGGTACTCTCCCACGATCGCTAGGTGGGACGATTCTGATCACTGTGCATCCGGATCGCATTTCTGAAGCCGCCTTGGCCCGCGTAGATGTCGTGATCGCAACCGGCGAGTCGGCGATAGAGAGCCTGCGCGTTTTCGCCCGCATGCGGCAGATGAATGAACCCCCGCAGCCCTCGCCAGGCGCGCCTCAATCTGGGCAAGCATTGATCTGGTTCGCCGGACAATCTCCGCCGCTCTTGGTAGTCACGCCCAAAGCTGACCAGGAACGCCGCCGCCATTTGCGGCAATATGCGCAAGGCGAATTGTCGCCCAATCAGAGCTTCTATTTTCGCGGTCCCGAATCGAAGCTCAACCTGCGAGCGCAAAATCTCGAAACGTTTTTGCAAATGGCAGACGGCGTCGATGACGACACCTGCCTGATTAAAGATCCCGACCTCGCCCAGGAAGCCGCCGCCGTAGAACAGAATCGTGAACTGAGCGCCGCCGACAGCCGTGTACTGATTCGCAAAGCCATTGAAGCGCGTTACACAGCGGCATCGTAAGCGAGCGGAATCCTTTGCGTAGCGACGCGGTTGGCGTGGCACACCGGGCCACTGGCTGACACTGATCTTAGAAGCGATCCCCCGCCGCTATCGCAGCTGGGAATCTATTCCATGGCTCTATATTTCCTTTGTCTTCTGGCGGCAAGTTGGGTGGACAGTAATCGGGAACGGAGTTCATCCGATCGATCACACTTTGGTAGGCCGGCGAATTGTCCTGCTTCGTTTCCAGCCCTGGAGCTGCCGCCCCACAGGCACGGAAGGTAGTTGACAGTCTGCTACAATCGCCCGGCCCGGAGGAATGCTGAATGGCTAAGCCAATAAGCGGATTGCAGTCTGTAGTCTCGCAGTTAAGGAAAGAGAGAACGAATTTGGTAAACCAGCTCAGGCACGTGGACGCGGCACTATCTGTGCTTGGTAAATTGAACGGCGGACGCTTTTACACCCAACCACGCCACAGGAAAATGAGCGTCGCGGCGCGAGCGAGAATAGCAGCCGCCCAGAGAGCACGTTGGGCCAAGGTGAAAGGGCAGCGGAAGGTTGTCTCAATCGCTCCCAAGCGCCGCCGCATTTCACCAGCAGGTTTAGCGCGGATCAGAGCAGCAACTAAGGCGAGATGGGCGAAGTGGAGAGCCGCACAGAAATAGCAGCGTCGCCCGAATGAGCTGCCTGGGAACGCGGCCTGGTCGCAAGCCTCACTTGATGTCGTGATGCTCGCGTGCCCACCGTTCCGCCTCCTCCAATTCGTGGAGAGCGGCGTCGATGTGTTTGATTGCCTGTACTCTGTGGCCGCCCCACTCCGTTCCGGCGCGCTCAAGCTCGTTTTTCGCTGTTTGTAATGACCGCTCCGCACGATCCACTTCACCGGGCTTATCCCTTTGCGGGCTTGAGAACAGAGTAGCTGAGGGAGCCATCATCATCACGGAAAGCAATACCAAGGTAGCAATCTTCATAGTCTCTCTCCTTTGTTCCGCACTTGGAAATGCTTAGATGGCAATATGCTGCTGCGCGCTGCGTATGAGGCTCACCCGGCGCACTCTTATTCTGCCCGCAGCAACCTGAGCGCAAGCCAGCCTAGATAAAGGAAGTCGAAAACCACTCCTGCGAAAACGACGCGCCAAAACCATTCCTCGGCCCGACGTGTTTTCGCGGTGGCTCTAATGGAGGAAAATCTCATTATGATGCGGGGGGAGGGTGGGGAAGGTGTCATAACATAGCTCAGGAATCGCCGCTTCGCAAGTACGAATGTTCCCTCACTTCTGCGGTACTGGCTCGGGCGGCTGAAACGGCAAGGGGGGCACGCTAACCTGCTAGAAAATTGGCGGAAGCGAGTGGGAGTCGAACCCACCATCGCCATCAAAGATAACGATCGGCGGTTTTGAAGACCGCGAGAGTCACCGGACCCCTTGCGCTTCCTGGTTGAGCTATGAGGTTGATTCTACTTTAGCTTCAGGGATCCGATGAACATTGATGAACATTAGAGAGGCCCCGCGTCTCCCGTTCTTTCACGCAGGGCCTCGCGACTGGCCCAGCACAGCCGACCTTTTCGGGTACGGCAGCGTAGTTGCTGAACCGGGATCATTCTGCATGGTTCTCCCTGGCCCCGCACATAAATCTGAACGCTGTCCGGTTTTTGGAACACGGCTCTACGCCCAAAAACCTCGGCTCGCGAAAGCCACCCGCTGGCTTTGATTGGAGCTTCGCGTACTCCGTTTCGGCGTCCTTTGTGTTGCCTTGAAGGTTTGTTAGTCCTAAGAGCCAGTTGTGCGGCTTCAACGCCAGTATCTTATTTCATGCGAAAAAGAACCCCGCCAGTCCTGGTTTGTGGAGGGCTTCGACGGGGTGGAGACAATCTCTTTGAAATGTGCAGCACAAGACTAAAGTCGTAGCAAGGAGCGCCGCAATCGGGTAAATCATGTATGCCGATTGACGGGTCGCATCCCATCACGACCCATGCCAGTCGTCTCCAAATTACGGGATCCTTTCGCGCGTAGCGCCGCCCTGTGCGCTCTGTAGCCCTCTGTGGTCAATCTCGCCGTCATGGCTTGAAGTCGAACGGCGCTGTAGCGTCGATTTGGTTGAATATGGTGTCACCGGTCGACGATGCAGTCGCTTGCGTCACAGTCAGGCCCGTGATCGAAAACAATGTGGCTTTGGAGTTGCCGCCCACATCCGCGACTGGGACGTTAAGCGTGATAACTCCCGGGCCGCCCATCGTGAAACTCCCCTGGATACTGTGCGCGCCTGGATACGTCAGAAATTTGCCATGGGTTGTGTTGATGGACGAGGTTTCACCATCAAAGAAGCTGGGCGCCTGACCTGCGTCTGACTCCATCGCGGCAAAATAAGTATGGCCTGCGCCGTTCGGGTCAGGGACTTCCCAGCGCACCAGCCATACGGCATCGGTTCCACCGAGAGTGGGCAAAACTGCAAGAGTGCTGAGGTTCTGCACATTAATCTTGAAGCGATAGTGTTGCGCGTCGGGCATGGTGACCGAAGCGGAGCTGATCACCAGGTTCGAGCTAGCTGGCGTGATTGTTCCATTGGCGGAGTAAAAGGCATCCGGCGAGCCTGACGCGCCGCCAATGGCGGGCGCTGGACCCGTCACCTGCCCCACACTCGCGTACAAACTGGGTCCGGCAATCTGGCGATTGAAGGCAATAAGAGCGGAGGAGGTGCCGCCGCTAAAATTGCTGTTCACCGCATCGGCCCACACCACGTTGGCCTCACCCTTAAGGCCCACCGTCACGCTCAAGAAATCGAGCAAGCCGCGGTCTCCACCGGTTGTGCATCCCAGTCCCATAGTGCAGATTGCGCCAAAGTGGTTCGAAACCTCGGACACCTGGCTGGTGGTGAAACTCGGCCTGGCATTCGGCGCTCCGTTCACGACCGTGTTCAAGCTTTGTGCCATCATCACCGACCAGTGAGCCTGAATGCCGCTTGATCCGCAGGGCTGGCTCGGACACGAGCCGAGCGTTGGCGTCCCGTACCAAACGATATCAACGCGGCCGGGATCGCCAGCGGCGATCCACGGGAAGAGATTCGTCTGCAACGTCGGAGTGGCAGCCGTGACCCTCACCGGAGCTCCCCAATGCGCGCCGTGGTCCGTGGAAACTGCCATGTAAATCTGGCTGGAGCTGCTCACGTTGCCGGTTGAATCGACCGAAGCCTGCGACCAGGTCAGGTAAAGATTGCCGCTGCGATCGATAGCGATCGGGCTGAAATCCTGACCCACGGTAACGGTGCTGTTTCCATTTGCATCGAGAGTAGCGCGGAATGCAACCGACGTAGTACACGTGGACGGCGACATTTGGCAGAGGGTTTGGCCGGTTGCAAGCGGCGTGGAGACAGCGCTCGAATATCCATTGGGAAAGCGCACAACCACGACGGCATTATCATTGCCGTTCGCGTCCGCCCCACCGGCAATATTCCCGGATGAGTCCACGAGCCCGGTGTGCGCAATATAAACGCCACCATTGGAATCGGTCACGATGCCTGAGACGATTCCGTCCGGCTCGATCTGCTGGGCGGGTAGGGGCGTGAAGGTCACGCCGTCCTGGGACCGCGTGATCTCGACAACATTGGCGCCAACCTGTCCCAGGTTCTGCTCGCATGCACCCACACATTGACCAATCTGATCGACGGTCTGATAAAGCGCGCCGCCATTTTGCGGATCCTTGAAAGTGGCAATCCAGGGCCGGTCAACGCCAACGTCGTTTGTTGCGTTGCAGGTCGTAAGCCAGGTCGCACCCTGATCGGAACTGACGCTGTTGCTGACATTCGTGAGGCCCTGGAGATCGGCGAAGTAGAGCCGATTGGCAGTATCGACGGCGAGCGCGGAATCGCCGCCCCCAATGCAGGTCGTGGGCTTGCCGAAAGTGGCAAGATCACCGGGCACAAGATGGAAGCTCTGGCCGTGATCGGTCGAGCGCCATACGAAGCTGGCGGTGGTCGAAAATCCGAACGGCGCGGCCACATAAATTCGATCTTGCGAATCAATCGAGATGCTGGGTTCGCCGGCAACCCGTTGATGATCGACGATGACTTCTCGTCCGAAAACAAGTCCCTTGGATGCAGCGCTTACGCCTGGGGCGAAGCGAAGAAGTGAGATTGACGCGACAAGCAGAGCCAGGATGGTAAGGGCGCAACGCCCGCCGACAGTTCCGAAGCAAGACATCACCTTTCGCATTGCTTTTCTCCTTGATGAGGCCCCAAAGCGAGCGAGGTGAAGAACTCCTGACACAATGACGAAGTGGCGCTTTGTTTCCGATAATGCGAGTTGCGGCAGGTCTCTCGATGCGAGAAGAAGGTTTGCGGGTTGTCTATGGTCTGTGGGTATTGCCGTTCTCGCCAGCTTAGACATGACCCTGGACAAAACGCGTCCCGAAGATTTCGATACCGTCCTGATCCCGGAGGCGCGCTCAATGCCGATCAGCTGCGGGTGGAGAAACAGGCCCAGGAATTTGTGGGCCGCATTGACCAGACCGGGAAACCATTAGCGGTAATTTGTCACGGTCCATGGCTCCTAATTGCGTCAAGGGCCGCACGTTGACCGGCTTTCACACCATCCAGGATGACATTCGGCGGAAACTGGGTGGATAAGGAAGTTGTGCGCGACCGGAATTGGGTCAGTAGCCGACAGCCCCGCGATATCCCGGCATTCAATCGAGAGATGCTTAAGCTTTTCAGTGAATACGCAAGCAAAGGCCGAAGGGCCGCATAGCTCACGCATTTACAAGAACCGGCGGTTTCAACTTGGAACAGATATACCCTGGTAAGCAAAAACTATTACCGGAGTTACTTTACGGTTGGCCAACAGGGTCGTAAGCTCGGCGGTATGGGATTGAACGCCCTGCTCATGTGCCGCGATCAGCAGTCACTGCGTGTCCTCGGCGGCGCTCTGAACACCCTCGGTATCGAGCCGGAGGTTTGCCTGTCGCCTTCGGAAGGCATGGAACTCATGACGAGGGGTTATTACTCTGCGCTGGTACTGGATTTCGATCTGCCCAATGCCACGCTAATGGTGAAAATTGCCCGGCTGGCCCCCACGCAACGCAGGCCCGTTGTCTTTGCCATGATTGGCGCTCTGACGGAAATTGCTGCGACCTTTCAGGCCGGTGCAAACTTTGTCATCTATAAACCGCTAACATCCGAGCAAGTTGAGCGCTCGCTGCGCGCGGGCAAAGCTTTTATGCGAGCGGACCGGCGGCGTTCCCCGCGTCAAAAGTTGGAAACGCTGGTGTATCTCCAGTTCGGAATTGCAGCCATGCCGGCGATGGTGCTCGACCTGAATGAGCAGGGGATCTCGTTGCAATCGCCGGAGCCGCTGCCGCCGGTGCAGGAGGTTCCACTGCGTTTTGTCCTGCCCGGAACGAGTTACATGGTAGAGGGAACCGGCGAGGTGATCTGGACCGATGAGCACGGCCGAGCCGGTGTTTTATTCTCCCGCCTGACCGCCGCCTCAAGAAAGCACCTGAAACAGTGGCTCGTGAAGGGTGGCGCGAAGACGGGAATCTTCTCGCGCGTAACTCGCCCCGCAAAGTCCCGCCGCCTACAATTCGCCTCCCAGTAATCGCCTGGTGCTCAACTCAGTAGCGTCCGCACATGCTAGACTCGCCATTTCTCCCGGGTAAGCGAGCGCATGAACGATCTCACTTTTTTGCCAGCCGTTCAGATGGCTGAGCAGATTCGCCACAGAAAAATTTCTCCTGTTGAACTGGTTGAAGCGCACCTGAGAAAAATCAAGAAACTAAATCCCGTACTGAATGCCTTTGTGCAGGTGGACGCCGAAGGAGCGTTTCGTCAAGCTCGCGAGGCTGAAGTTGCCGTTAGGCGGGGGGCGAAGTTGGGAGCGCTGCATGGAGTCCCGGTTAGTATCAAGAGCTCGATTGAAGTCGCGGGATTCCGCTGTGAAGCGGGAACCAAACTGCGGCAGGGAACAGTTGCATCTCAAGACGCGCCGCTGGTGTCACGCTTGCGTGATGCCGGAGCAATCATTCTGGGAACGACAAACACGCCTGAGCTGTTGATGGCGTGGGAGACTGACAATCTTCTCTATGGCCGCACCAATAATCCTTGGGACTTGACGCGAACGCCGGGAGGATCGAGCGGCGGCGAGGCAGCGGCAATCGCCTCGGGAATGTCGGCGGCCGGAGTGGGAAGCGACGGCGGCGGATCGATTCGAGTGCCGGCGCACTTCAGCGGAATCTGCGGTCTGAAGCCGACGCCCGGGCGCATTCCGGCAACTGGGCATTTTCCGAATTCGGTCGGGCCGTTTGCTCTGATCGGGGTCGTGGGACCGATGGCACGCAAGGTGCAAGATTTGAAGTTGTTGTTTGAGGTAATGCAAGGGCCAGACATCGGCGATCCATCGGCTGTGTCGGTTCCGGTGCGCTGGCCGGACCGCGATGAGTTGAAGAAAGTTCCGATTGGATATTTCGAGGATGACGGCCGCACGCCGGTGACGGCGGATACACGTGCGGCGGTGCGAACGGCCGCGGAGGCTTTGACGCGTGCAGGTTTTCAGGTCGAGCCATTTCGTCCCGATGGGCTCGAGTTGGCCAGGCAACTCTGGTGGAAATTCTTCGGAATTGCTGGAGGAATGTTGCTCGGCCCGATGACACGCGGACATGAAGCAGAGCTAAGCCCGATTCTGAAGGAGTTTTCGAGTTGGGTTGAGGCTGAGCCGAGTCACACAGGAGAGTCGCTGCTCGATGCCTGGATTCAGCGCGATGCGATTCGCATGCAAGTCTTCGCGCAAATGCGTGATTATCCCGTGCTGCTTTGCCCTGTAGCGGCAATTCCTGCGTTTAAGCATGGCGAGCGTAGGTGGCAAATTGATGGCAAGACAGTCGAATACCTCGATGCCTGGAGCTACACCGAATGGTTCAATCTGCTCGGAACTCCGGCGGCTGTCGTTCCCGTGGGCCAATCGCCGGAAGGTTTGCCGATTGGGGTCCAGATTTCGGCACGGCCATGGGGAGAAGAGTTGGTATTGTCAGTCGCGGCAGAATTAGAAACACAGTGCGGTGTCTGGCGGGCGCCGGTCCTTGAGCAAAGATTTTCGACGTTGTAGGGTTCGTCACGCCCTGTGGAATTACCAAGCCGCTAAAGATTTGAACCGCGAAGAACGCAAAGAAAACGCCAAGCCCGCAAAGAGACCCCATTCTCTGACGCGATATCCGAATAGTATTTTTATACTATTCAGCGCAGTCCTTCAGTTGACTACGCTGTTGCGATAATCTTCCTGAGCCGGGGATGCCCTGGCTGACCTTGCGTTCTCATGCCTGAAATTTCATCGTCCGGAGTTTCCGCCAGTTCGCGCGCGTTTTCGGCGCTGCTGGTATTTCTGGTCGTTTCGGCAACCTATCTTTACACCTTCCCTCAACCCAACATCTTTTATGCGGTGATCGTGCTGCTGCATGCGACGACAGGCGTAGTAGCAGCAGTCATGCTGGCGATCTTTTTTTTTCGCTTGCTGCGAAATGGAAGCTTTGCCGCGCGTGCCGGATGGGTGCTGCTGGCGGCTGGAGCGGTAATCGGAATTGTTCTGATCAAGACCGGCACGCCGCGCGTGGAATGGAATTGGCTGTACGTCCACATTCTGCTATCGCTCGCGGGTGTTGGGATATTGTTTGCGGATTGGGCCGGGAATCGTGGCTGGCTGGGCATCGGCGCGGCTCGGGCTGTGCTTCGCTTAGCAATCTGTTTGCTGGCGCTTGCCGGACTAGGTTACGGGGCGCGCTACGTGCGCGAGTCGCGCTGGCAGAAGCATGCGCGGATTGAGAATCCCGCGATGCCGCCCGCTAACATGAGCGGCGAAGGTGATGGCCCGGAGGGTGCGTTCTTCCCTAGCTCTGCCCAGGTCTACGGTAAACGAAAAATTCCCAGCAAATTCTTCATGGAGTCCGACTCCTGCAAGCGCTGTCACCAAGACATATACAACCAATGGTTCAGTTCGGCGCACCATTTTTCTTCGTTCAACAATCAGTGGTATCGCAAAAGCGTTGAGTACATGCAGGACACCATCGGCCCCAAGCCTTCCAAATGGTGCGGCGGCTGCCACGATCCTGCAGTGCTCTACAGCGGATTGATGGACACACCGATCAAGCAGATCGTGCATCGCCCGGAGTCGCAGGCGGGACTCGGCTGCATGATGTGCCACTCGATTGCCAAGGTGAAGAGCACGATGGGCCAAGGTGATTTTTACCTCGAATATCCAAAATTGCACGAACTGGCAGCAACGAAAAATCCAGTCGCGCGAGCGCTGCACGATTTTCTCATCAAGCTGAATCCGGAGCCGCACCGCCGAGTTTTCCTGAAGCCATTCATGCGTGATCAGACGGCGGAGTTCTGTTCGAGTTGCCACAAGGTGCATCTGGATGTGCCGGTGAATCATTACCGCTGGATTCGCGGCTTCAACGAGTACGACAATTGGCAGGCCAGCGGCGTTTCGGGACAAGGTGCGCGGTCGTTCTATTATCCGGCGAAACCGGCGCAGTGCGCGGATTGCCACATGCCGCTGATGCAATCGAAAGATATGGGGAATATTGCCGGATTCGTGCACTCGCATCGCTTTCCCGGCGCGAATACGGCCCTGCCGACGGCGAATGAAGACTCCGAGCAGCTCAAAATCACGGAAGATTTCCTGAAAGACAAACTTCTAAGTGTGGATATCTTTGCGCTGTCGCCGGAGCGCGGCGAGTTGAAAGCTGCCGTGGCTGGACAATCTGAACTAGCGACGACTTTTGCGGTCGGCGAAGAAGCAGAAACGAAAATAAGCGCCGAAGGACAGGGCGAGGTGTCTCCCGTGACCGCGCCCTTGAACCGCGTGCAGCCGGTGGTTCGGCGTGGCGACACAGTGCGCGTGGATGTCGTGGTTCGCACGAAGAAGATCGGGCACTTCTTTCCCGGCGGGACTGTCGATGCTTACGACACCTGGCTCGAACTGAAGGGCACTGATGATAAAGGCCAGACCATTTTCTGGAGTGGTATGGTCGAGGATGATGGGAAAGGTCCAGTAGAGAAGGGAGCGCATTTTTATCGCTCGCTGCAAGTGGATGCGCATGGCAATCGCATTAACAAACGCAACGCGTGGGCCACGCGCGCAGTAGTTTACGTTCACCTAATTCCGCCGGGCGCAGCAGATACTGTTCACTATCGAGTACACATTCCCGAGAACGCAGGAAGCAAGATCACACTGCACGCGAGACTTTGCTATCGCAAATTTGCCTGGTGGAACACGCAGTTTTCGTTTGCCGGCATTCCGGATCCCGTTAAGCAAGCGGAAGTCACACCGGATTATGACGACCGGCAATTCACGTTTACGGCGCCTCTGACCGGAGTCTCAGCGAGGCGCGAGCAGATCCCGAATCTTCCCGTGGAGGCGCTGGCTGAAACCGAAGTCACTCTGAACGTGGCGCCACACGGTGCGCGAATGCCTGGAACAGAAATTGATCTGAAAGCCGAAGACTGGCAGCGCTGGAATGATTACGGCATCGGCCTTTTTCTGCAAGGAGACTTAAAGGGCGCAGCGGCAGCTTTCGAGAAGGTCACCGAAGTTGATCCCAAAAATCCGGATGGTTGGGTAAACATCGGCCGTGCGGCAGTGCAAGAAGGCGACATGGACCGGGCGCGTACCGTGCTAGAGAAAGCGCTGTCGCTTAGTCCTAATTTGGCGCGCGCGCATTTTTTCTATGCCAAAGTCTTGCGCAGTGACGGTCGTTACGACGAGGCTGCGGATCATCTGCGCAAGGTAGTCGCACAATATCCGCGAGATCGCGTGGCGCTGAACGATCTCGGACGCATTCTGTTTTTGCAGCGGAAATATGCAGAGGCCGTGAATATGCTGAAATCCGTGCTGGCGGTCGATCCAGAAGATTTGCAGGCGCATTACAACCTGATGCTTTGCTACAACGGCCTGGGTGACGAGAAGCAGGCGCATGAGCATCAAGTTCGCTATTTACGTTTCAAGGCGGATGAAGCGTCGCAGGCGATCACGGGGCCGTACCGGCAGTTGAATCCAGAAGACAATAACGAGCGTCAGGCAATTCACGAGCATGTGTCGGTGCCGTTGGATCGTGTGGGGACGGGTCTCCGACCCGTCCAGGCCGAGCGACGCTGGCTCCATAGCTCACCCACGGCTCGCGCCGTGGGCTGCATTCTTTTGCCGCTACGCGGCTTTGGCGGTTCACTTCTGCTAATGGCGCTCCTTTGGAGTGTTGCCGCGTCAGCCCAGCAAATCCGCTTCCGCGACATCACTTCGCAGGCTGGCATCCATTTCACGCACAACAACGGCGCGTTCGGGAAGAAATATCTACCGGAAACCATGGGGCCGGGCTGTGCGTTCATAGATTATGACAACGACGGTTGGCCCGATATCGTTCTGGTCAACGGCGAAAATTGGCCGGGGCATCCCGGCCCGGCGAGCACTCTGAAGCTTTATCACAACAACCACGACGGTACCTTCACGGATGTAACCCGCAAAGCAGGCCTGGCAATTCCTATGTTCGGACTGGGAGTTGCATGTTCGGACTGGGAGTTGCGGTCGGAGATTACGACAACGATGGCTTCGACGACCTCTTCATCAGTGGGCTGGGCCAGAGTCATTTGTTTCATAACAACAGGAACGGTACATTCACCGATGTCACGAAAGCGGCGGGTCTCTGGGGACCGAACGAATTTTCCACCGGCGCAGCCTGGGTTGATTACGATCGCGACGGCAAGCTCGATCTGGTGGTTGCGAATTACGTGCAGTGGTCGATCCAGGGCGATCTTTTCTGCACGCTCGACGGGACAAGAAAATCCTACTGCACTCCGGAATCGTACAAAGGTTCGTCGGCGCGGCTCTGGCACAATCTCGGGAATGGGAAATTCGAGGATGCCACTCAGAAAGCGGATTTCTACGATCCGACTTCCAAGAGCCTCGGAGTAGCTATTCTCGATTACAACAACGACGGCTGGCCTGACATCCTGCTGGCGAACGACACGCAGCCGAACAAGCTCTATCTGAATAAACACGATGGAACGTTTGAAGAGCGTGGCGTCTCGGCGGGAATCGCCTTCAGCGAAGACGGTGTGGCACGCGCGGGTATGGGCGTCGATGCTGGAGATTATGATCGCTCGGGCCACGCGAGCATCATTATCACGAATTTTGCAAATCAGATGCTCTCGCTCTATCACAACGAGGGGAATGGCTTGTTTGTGGACGAAGCCCCGCGTTCCGAGGTCGGACGCGCCACACTGGTCACTTTAGGTTTCGGCTGCTTTTTCTTCGATTACGACAACGATGGCTGGCCTGACATTCTGATTGCCGACGGCCACATCGAAAATGAAATCGAAAAGGTCCAAAAGCGCGTGAGTTACGCGGAACCGCCGCACTTGTTTCGCAATCTTGGAGGCGG
>WNET01000617.1_pt1 | contig 13888 bp, 12 predicted proteins | sample 5399911 | NCBI WGS metagenome assembly WNET01 (sample SAMN13153333, study PRJNA577476) | soil metagenome | isolation source: 40 cm grassland meadow soil pre-rain plot 2 | place: USA:California | collected 2015-09-08 | reverse complement strand
TCATCTGCGCCCACCTAAGAGGTTGTCAAGGTCGTTGACCTGTCTCCTCGGGCGGGCTAACGTTGGCCCACTCTTCGGCTGACGATCGGTAGGAAGGGCATCCCGATTGTTGCGACGTTCAGCTATGTTGTGGAGGGCCCGTGAGAGAGTAGCCCATGTCCTGGGCAACGCGCTAAACTCGAAGCCAAGTCATGACGTGCTCACAATGTGGCGCTCAGCTTCCCCAAGGCACGGATCGATGCCCGAGTTGTTACTATCCGGTGCCTCGCGCGAGCTTCGTGCAACGAGTCTTGGGTTTCGGGTCCCGGCTCCGCGCACCGTGGTGAAAACACGCACGACGGAGATCCGGACCGAGCGCGTTGAAGTCCAGGACCCACAGACCGGACAGGTCCGGGTTATGGGTCGCTCGATGAGGTTCCGGCGGACATTCGGGCGAAGATCGAGCAGGCGCGGAGCACCGCCCAGCAGAGCGCCCACACGAAGATCACGGTCAAGGACGCCTCTGTCAGAACGCGGACCTATGACTACGTGGTGGCCGTCGCTACCGTCTTCTATAGTAGCGGGCGCTCGGGAGGGCTCAGATGACGGATCTTGATCGGCTCGGCCTGGCCCTGGTCGGCTTCATGGTCGCGGTCATAATCGCGGGAGTGCTTCTCGGACTCATTGGCCGATTCATCAAGGGCGGGAAAAGCTAGCGCGCCGGCGTGATGACAGTCTTGACGCCCTTGCCGGCTGCGGCATGGGCGAAGGCCTCGCCGATCTGTTCGAGGGGGAAGCGCGCCGTGACGAGCCGCTTGACGCCAAGCCTCGGCATGAGGGCGAGCGCGCGGCGGAAGGCGGTGCCGCGGCCGAAGGCGCCGAGGATCCTGATCTCACGGAAGTGGGTGTCCCAGAGGTCCAGGGGAACGTGGCTTCCCTTCGGGCTCACGCCGACGAGTTGGACGATGCCCGTGGGCTTGACGAGCGCCAGGGCTTCGGCCACGAGCTCCGGTTTCCCCACGGCTTCGCAGACGACGTCCGCCCCGCGGCCGCGCGTGAGCGCGAGCACCCGATCGCGGAGGCTCTCCTGGATCGGATCGACGACGGCGTAGGCCCCGAGCCGCCGGGCGATCAGCCGTCGCTCCTCGACGGGGTCCGAGAGGATGAGGCGTCGGGCGCCGCGCTTGCGGGCGAGCACCATGGTAAGGAGCCCCATCGGGCCCCCGCCGATGATCAGCACCGTTGCTCCACGCGGCATGGGAAACAGCTCGAGGCCCGCGAGACAGCAGGCGGCAGGCTCCGTCATCGCCGCGGTGACGGGATCGAGAGCCCGGGGCAAAGGATGGACGCAGCTCGCCGGGAGGAGAACGCGCTCGGCAAAGCCACCGACACGGGCGCACCGTGGGCACTGGCTCACGCGCCCGGCGTGGCACTCGGCGCATTCGCCGCAGCCGTACGACGGCTCGCACGCCACCACGCGCCCGATGAGGCGACGGCTCGCGCCGCGGCCGGCGCCCCGCACGATCCCGGTGTACTCGTGACCGAGGACCAGGGGCGGCTTCCACGGAAAGAGCCCCTGGGTGGCGTGGATGTCGGTGCCGCAAATGCCAGCGGCGTGGACGTCGACCACGACCTGCCCGGCCCCGGGGACGGGGTCGGGGGCCTCGTCGATCGTGAACCGCGCTTCGCCTCTCCAGGTCGCGACCTTCATGCGAGCCGCTATGTCGTGCCGGCCAGATTTCCCTTGGTGTCGAGCTCCCGCCCGTGCTGCCGGGCCGTCTCGAGGACCTTCGGCGACCAGGTGACGTGACCGGAATTAGAGCCCCCGAGGATGGCGAGGAGGAAACCGTCCTCCGCCCCGGCGTTGCGGAAGCCACGCATGACACCAGGCGGCACCGAGATGACGTCCCACTGCTCCAGGATCACTTCGCTCTCGCCCTCGTCGCCCCAGTACACGCCCCAGCGCCCGGTCAGTGGCATGAAGACCTCGACCGTCGGATGATCGTGGAGGCCGACCTGATTGCCGGGGACCTGCTTGACCAGCGTCAGGTTGAAGTCTCGAGCATCGGTGATCGCCGGCCTCAGCGTCGAGTCCTCGGTCACCCCTCGGCCGATCACGTTGTAGATCAGGCGCTCGTACCCGGGAATGGCGGTATCGACGAAGCCACGACTGGTCGGGGTGAGACGGTTGAAACGCGCCACCCGCGTCCGTTCCATCTCTTCGACCGAGATCTTCATCCCCATCACGTCCTCCATTCGAGTGTGCACCATCACCGAGTGTCGCCGCACGGTCACCTGCGTGCCTCGGGACGATGAATGCCAGGCACTGTAAGACGCCCATCCGGAGCAGTCAAGGCCGCGGCACGGCGGGCGCCGTGACGATTTCCCGGTTGCGTTTTCCCCGCGTTTCCACTATAGGCTTCGACCACCAGGAGGAGACCGATGAAACCGCAGAGGATCCGGCGTTGGGCCCTGACCGGGGGCGTCATCGGAGCGTTCGTGCTCGCGGGTCTGGGCGCCCCCACCGCCCGGGCGGCCGAGCCGATCAGGATCGGCTTCGGCATGGCGCTGACCGGCGGACTCTCCGCCAACGGCAAGCCGGCGCTGCTGGCAGTCCAGATCTGGAAGGACGACGTGAACAAGCGGGGCGGCTTGCTCGGCCGACCGGTGGAGCTCGTCTACTACGACGACCAGACCAACCCGGCCACCGTGCCCGGCATCTACACGAAGCTCCTCGACGTGGACAAGGTCGACCTCGTCATCTCCGGCTACGGCACCAACCTCATCGCTCCGCTCATGCCCATCGCGATGGAGCGCAAGCTGACCATCATGGGGATGTTCGGGCTCGCCAACAACGAGAAGTACCAGTATCCGAACTACTTCCAGATCCAGCCGGCGGGGCCCGATCCACAGACCAGCACGGCCATCGGCTTCTTCGAGCTGGCGGCGAAGCAGACTCCGCGGCCGCAGACCGTCGCGATCGTCGGCGCCGACGCCGAGTACCCGCAGAACGCGCTCGTCGGCGCGCGTGAGCTGATCAAGAAGTTCGGGTTCAAGACCGTCTACGACAGGACCTACCCGCCCAGCACCGTCGATTACACGCCGATCGTCAGGGCCATCAAGGCCACCAACGCGGACATCGTGTTCGTGGCGTCGTACCCGCCGGACTCGGTCGGCATGCTGCGCGCGGCGCACGAGGTCGGCCTGCAGCCCAAGATCTTCGGCGGCGGCATGGTCGGCCTGCAGTTCACCAGCGTCATGACGAGCATGGGCCCGATGCTGAACGGCGTCGTGAACTACGACTTCTGGGCGCCGGAGCCGACGATGCTGGCGTTCCCGGGCATCAAGGAGTTCTTGAAGGAGTACCAGGCGCGGGCGGCGAAGGCGGGCGTCGATCCGCTCGGGTATTACCTCCCGCCCTACTCGTACACCCTGGTCCAGGTGCTCGGCCGGGCGGTCGAGGCCACGAAGAGCCTCGACCAGCAGAAGCTGGCCGACTACATCCGCGCCACGGAGTTCAACACGATCGTCGGCCGGGTGAAGTTCGGGAAGAACGGCGAGTGGGCCAAGGGGCGCACCCTCATGGTCCAGTACCAGAAGGTCCACGGCACGGGCATCGAGCAGTTCCGCGGGCCGGGCAAGAAGGTGGTGCTCTACCCCGAGGAGCTCAAATCCGGCGCCATCATCTACCCGTACTCCGCGGCGAAGAACTAGCGGGCGCTCCCTGTTCTCCTGGGATCTGCTCGCCAACGCGGTGGTCGCCGGACTGCTGCTCGGCGGCTTCTACGCCGCCGTCAGCCTGGGCGTCTCGCTCATCTTCGGCCTGCTCGACATCGCCAACATCGCCCAGCCCGCCTTCGTCATCCTCGGCTCGTACGCGGCCTACGTGATGAACAGCTCCTTCGGTCTCGATCCGATCCTCACCGGGCTCCTCTTCACGCCGGTGTTCTACTTCCTCGGCGCCGTCGTCTATCGCCTCTACTATGGGAGCTTCGAGCGCCGAGGCGATGAGTCGCTCCGGGGGCTCGTCTTCTTCTTCGGCGTCCTCTTCATCATCGAAGTGAGTCTGAGCCTCAAGTACGGCGTCGACTATCGCCTCGTGGACGCGGCCTACATCGGCAAGTCGATCGACCTCGGCGGCGTCGGGATCGCGTTCCGCCTGCTGGTGCCGTGCCTCGTGGGGCTCGCCATGACGCTGGCATTGCACCTCTTCCTGTCGAGAACGTTCTACGGGCGCGCTGTCATGGCGGTGTCCCAGGATCGCCTGGCGCTGCGGTTGATGGGCGCCGATCCCGTCCAGATCAAGACCATCGCCTTCGGCGTAGGCATCGCGGCCGCGAGCCTCGCCGGCGCGCTCCTCATCACGATCGCGCCGGTGGTGCCGTCAACCGACCGCGACTACATCGGCCGCATGTTCGCGATCACGGTCCTGGGCGGCATGGGCAGCGTCGCGGGGACGCTCGTGGCCGCCGTCATCCTCGGCGTGGCCGAGAGCCTGATGGCGACGTTCTTCGGCCCCTCCTGGTCGCTCGCCGTGTCGTTCGGCATTCTCCTGGTCGTGCTCGCGGTGCGGCCGGCCGGGCTCTTCGGCAGATGATGGCGCGGCCCGCCCGCGCGCTCCTCGTCGGCCTGGCCGTCGTCGGGGCCGGGATCGTCGTCGCCGCGCTCCGCGTGAACCAGTACGTCTACTTCGCGGGGTACGTTGTGCTCCAGTATGTCGTCATCGCCACCGCGTGGAACATCCTCGGCGGCTACGCCGGCTACGTCAACTTCGGCACGCCGGCCTTCTTCGCGCTCGGGGCCTACACCGCCGTCTTCCTCATCCAGTCGACGCGAGCGCCGCTCCCGGTGCTGATCCTCGCGGGCGGGCTCGTCTCCGCCCTGCTCGGGCTCGGCATCGGCTACCTCACGCTGCGCCTCCGAGGCGTCTTCTTCTCCATCGCGACGCTGGCACTGTCCATCGTGCTGCAGACGATGATAATCAACTGGGAGTACGTCGGCGGATCCCGGGGCCTGAGCGTCATCCGCCCGAGCGGTCCTCCGTTCGGCAGCTACGTCACGTTCCTCTTCACGGTGATGGTCCTGCTCTCCGTCGTTGCGGTGACGGTGGCGCGGTTCATCGAGCGGTCCTGGATCGGTCGCGGGCTCGCCGCGCTGCGGGACAACGAGGAGGCGGCCGAGTGCATGGGCGTGCCCACCCTGCGCCTCAAGCTCTTCGCGACCACCGTGAGCGGGTTCTTGCTCGGCGTCGCCGGCGCGCCGTTTCCCTACTACGTGACCTTCGTCGAGCCGAACTCGGCATTCAATCTCGACTACGCCGTGAACGCGCTCGCGATGCCGATGATCGGCGGGACGACGAGCTGGGTCGGGCCGGTGATCGGGGCCGTACTGCTAGGGACGGCGCAGCAGCTGGCAACGGTGACGATCTCTTCTGAGATGAATCTGTTCATCGTCGGCGTGGTGCTCGTCGCCTTCGTCGTGCTGGCACCCGAGGGCATCCTCGGGCTGGTGCGGCGCCTGCGAGGCCGCTGAGGCGGGCCATGGCGGGGACCCTGCTCGAGGTGGACGGGCTCACCAAGCGCTTCGGCGGCTTCACCGCGCTCCATCGGGTGAGCCTGTCCGTGAGGGCAGGCGAGCGGTTCGGCCTCATCGGACCGAACGGATCCGGCAAGACGACGCTCATCAATTGCGTGTCCGGCGCGCTCGCCGCGGACGGCGGCCGGATCCTCTTCGAGGGTCGTGACATCACCACGCTGGCGGCCCACCGGAGGACCCGGCTCGGCATCGTGCGAAGCTTCCAGATCCCGAAGCCGTTCACCAGCATGACGGTCCGCGAAAATCTGGGCATCCCGCTGGAGTACGCGGCGCACGCGCGATCCCAGGCCGGCGACGCCGACGCCGAGGCCGCGGAGATCCTCCGGACCATCGGCCTCGAGGCGAAGGCGCATCTGCGGCCGGCCGAGCTCACACAGATCGAGATGCGGAAGCTCGAGCTAGCGCGCGCGATGGCGGCCCGGCCGACGCTGCTCATCTCCGACGAGGCGATGGCCGGGCTCTCGAGCGTCGAGGTGGACGATATCCTGGCACTGCTCTTCCGCCTGAACGAACAGGGCATCACGATCGTCATGATCGAGCACATCATGCGGGCCGTGATGCGCTTCTCCGAGCGCGTCGTCGTGCTCGACGCCGGCGAGCGCATCGCCGAGGGGACGCCGGCCGAGATCGTGAGGAACCCGGCCGTCGAGAAGGCCTACCTTGGTGAGTAGAATCGTGGTCCGTGACGTGGACGCCGGCTACGGGGCCGTCCGTGTGCTGCACGGCGTGTCCATCGAAATCCGCCAGGGCGAGACCGTCGCCCTGCTGGGCACGAACGGCAACGGCAAGAGCACGCTGATCAAGTGCATCATGGGCATCGTGCGACCGGCGGCCGGCGAGATCTTCCTCGACTCCGACGGCACGCGGATCGACCTCACGACGAAATCCACGGAAGAGATCGTGGGCCTCGGCATCGCCCTGGTGCCGGAGGGGCGCCGGCTCTTTCCCAAGCTGACCGTCGAGGAGAACCTGCTCCTCGGCGCCTACCGAACGGCCGCGCGCGGCGACATCGAGCGCAACCTCGCCTTCGGCTTCGAGGCCTTCCCGGTGCTCCGTGAGCGCCGACGGCAGCTCGCGGGCAACATGAGCGGGGGCGAGCAGCAGATGCTGGCCGTGGCCCGCGCGCTGATGTCCTCGCCCCGCATCCTCCTCGTCGACGAGCCCTCGGTAGGGCTGGCGCCCATCCTCGTGAGCCGGGTGATCGCGAAGATCAAGGAATTGAAGGACCGCCACGACCTGACGGTGCTGATGGCCGAGCAGAACTTCAATCAGGCAACCAAGATCGCCGACCGGGGCTACATCATCGTCCACGGCAGGATCGAGTTCGAAGGCCAGAGCACGCAGCAGCTGCGGGACCACGAGCTGGTGAAGAAGTACTACCTGGGCGTCTAGCGGCGACGCCCGGCCGTCCTCAGGCCATCGCCGTCGCCTCGATCCCGATGCGCGCTCCCCCGAAGAGCCCCGCGGCCTGAAACGTCGTCCTGAGTCGAGGCTGGAGTGCTCCCCAAAGTTCTGCTCACAGCTAGGAGCTTAGAGTAGTTTCCGCCCGGTACTCGTGAGCCCCACGGACCCGACGCTCCGGGCCGCGGCGGAGGCGGTCGGCGGCAGCGAGGCAATAGGCAAATCCGAAACTCATAGACGCCGGCCTTAAGGAAGGCGTGACGCGCGAAAGTTTCAGAAGTTTCGGAGACGTTGTGCATGGTGGCCCCAACGGGATTCGAACCCGTGTTTCAGCCTTGAGAGGGCCGTGTCCTGGGCCTCTAGACGATGGGGCCGCGCAAGCAACGCGCGAACAACGCACCAGCACCGAGCGAGTGGGTGGCTGGGGGAGGAGGATTCGAACCCCCGCTACGTGGTCCAGAGCCACGTGTCCTACCACTAGACGATCCCCCACCAAGTCACCACCTCACGAACGCGCCACAACCTTACCACACCGGACCCGCCGCCACAGCCCGCTCAGCGGATCGCGCTCTTGAGGGTGCGGCTCGGGCGGAACCGGGGCACGCGCGCCGGCGGAATCTTGATCTCCCGACCCGTGCGGGGGTCGCGCCCGTTGCGGGCGGCGCGCTTGGCGACCACGAACGTGCCGAATCCGGAGAGCGTGACGCGACGGCCACGCCGGAGCGACTCGACGATGCCGCCGACCATGGCCTCGATGGCGCGCTCCGCAGCGATCTTCGAGCCCCCGGAGCTCTTCGCCACGATCGCCACGAGGTCGGCCTTGGTCACCCTTCCTTCTAACCGCGGGGGGAGGACGGTGTCAATGAGATCGTCACGCGCCGCACGGCGTCGAGGAAGAGCGCCGGCTGGAACGGCTTTTCGATCACCGGGACCTGTGCCTCCTTGAGGAAGAAGAACGCCTCGGGGTTCGCCGTGTCGCCGGTGATGAAGACGAAGCGCCCGCGGAGCGTCGCGTCGAGGGCGACCGCGCTCCGGTAGAACTCCTCGCCGCCGCCCTCGGGCATGCGGACGTCGGAGACGACGAGGTCGTAGCGGCGACCGCGGACGCTCTCGAGGCCCGCGCGCCCGCCCGACGCGACCTCGACGCGCCAGCCGGTCTGGCCGAGCAGCGTCACGATGAGCTCGCGCACGGTCGGCTCGTCCTCGACGACGAGCGCGAGCCGCCCCGCGCCCTGGATCGCCCGGGGCTCGGCGGCCCGCTCCGCGGCCGGCAGCTCGGCCGGCGGGGCGACCGGGAACTCGAGGGTGAAGACCGTCTCGCCCGGCCGGCTCTCGACGCCGAGCCGCCCGCCGTGCTCCTGCACGATGCCGTACGAGACGGAGAGCCCGAGCCCGGCCCCGCTGCCGACCTCCTTGGTCGTGAAGAACGGCTCGAACACGTGCGGCAGCGCCTCTGCGGAGATGCCGGGCCCGTCGTCGATGACCCGCGCGTGAACCGCGCGGCCGCCCTCGCTGACACCCGTTCTGAGGACGATGCGGCCGCCGCGCTTGCCGTCCTGGATCGCCTGCTCGGAGTTGAGCAGGAGGTTGAGGAGCACCTGCTCGAGCTGGTTGGGGTCGCCCATGATCAGGGGGAGCCCCGGGGCGAGGTCGCGCTCGACGGTGACGCCCGCGAGCGTGAGCTGGTTCAGCCGGAGCAACAGGGTCCGCTCGACGACCTCGTTCAGGTCGAGGGCGGCGCGCTCGGGCGGGCGCTGGCGCGAGAAGAAGAGGAGGTTCCGGACGATCTTCGCCATCCGGTCGGCCTGCGACACGACCATCTCGATCGGCCGCTTCATGGCGGGCGGGACCTCGCGCGCGAGCAAGAGCTGGCCGTAGCCGACGATGACACTCAGCGGGTTGTTCAGCTCGTGGGCCACGCCCGAGACGAGCTGGCCGACCGCCGACATCTTCGCGGCCTGCACGAGCTGCACCTGCGTGTCTCTGAGGCGCGCGAAGCTGTCGCGGGCGCTCGCGTACAGGCGCGCGTTCTCGAAGGCGAGCGCGGCCTGGTCGGCGAGGGCCTCGAACGCCTGGAGCTCGTCGGGCGACAGGAGCCGGCCCGTGTCGAGCCAGAGCGAGAGGGCGCCGATGAGGCGCTCGTGGGTGAGGAGCGGAATCGCCACGGCGCCGCGGAAGCCGTGCGCGGCGATCCGCTCGCGGAGCTCGGGCGACATCTCGACGGACGGATCGGCCAGCATGTCCGGGGTCACGACGAGCTTCCGCTCGGCGATCGCGCGCCCGGCGACCCCCTCGCCCGCCCGGAGGACGATGTCGACGACGGCGTCTGCGCCGACGCCGGAGGCGGCGATCACGCGGAGGGTGCTGTCGTCGGGCTCGTAGCGCAAGACCGCCGCGCCGCGCGCGCTCACCAGCTCGACGATGCCGTGCGCGAGCAGGGCGGCGATCCGCTCCACCTCGAGGCTCGCCGTCAGCTCGCGCGCGAGCCGCGTCAACACCTCGGCCACGTCGCGCCGCCGCCGGGCCTCCCGGTAGTGCCGCGCGTTCTGGATGGCCACGGCCGCCTGCGCGAGGAACATGTCGACGATGTCGCGGGTCTCCGCGCCGAAGCTGATGGGCTCCGAGTGGCCCGCCGCCATGACCGCGAGCAGCTCCTTGCCCGCGAGCACCGGGTACGCCGCGAACGCGCGCAGCCCCCAGCGGGAGAGCCACGTCCTGTTGGCGACCCGGTCGTCGGCGGCGACGTCGTTCACGACGAGCGGCGCGCGGTGGCGCGCCACCCAGCCGATGCCTCCCACGTCGTAGGCCAGCGTCCGTGGCGCGAAGTCCTCCATGATCTCCGCCACGGAGCCACTCGTGAGCGTGAGCGTCCGCTGCTCCTCGTCGGCGAGCCAGAACGACGCGAAGCGGACACCGGTCAGCTCGGCGGCGAGCACGGAGATCTGGCGCAGGAGGTCGTCGAGCTCGAGGGCGCTCGAGATCCGGCGGTTGACGGCGGCGAGCGCGCGGATGCGGACCGCCTGGCGGCGCTCGGCCTGATAGAGCGCGGCGTTGCTGACCGCAACGGCCGCCTGCGCGGCGAGGAGGCGGAGCACCTCCTGCACCTCGAGCGGCGGCGGGCCGTGGGGCGAGACGTAGCCGAGCACGCCGGCGAACGCCTCGCCGGTCGCGACCGGCACGCCGTAGTACGTGGCGTTCGGCCGTCGGCGCCACCACGCGGGCGCGAGCGTGCGCTGGTCGCTCACCGGGTCGATGACGAGCACGGGCCGCCGCGTCTCGACCACGAGGCCCGGCAGCCCCGCGGTCGCCGGGAACTCCTCCGGCAGCCCCTCCCAACCGGCGCCCGAGTTCGCGGCGTAGCGCAGCACCCGTCCGTCGGGGTCGAGCACGTGCACCGCCGCCAGCGCGCCGGGCGCCAGGGCCGCGGCGGCGTCGGCGATGCGCTGCATGGCGTCGGTCGTCTCGAGCGCGGTGATCGCCTGGCTCACGTCCACGAGGTTCCGCAGGTGCGCGGCGCGTTGGAGCGCCTCCGCGTAGAGGTGCGCGTTATCGATGGCGAGCGCCGCTGACTCGGCGAGGAGCTTGAGCGCGGCGATCTCGTCGTCGTCGAAAGTCCGCTCCGCCCAGTAGTGGACGACGAGGGCGCCGTGGACCCGGCCCTTGGAGGCGAGCGGCGCGGCGGCCGCGGCCTTGTAGCCCTCGCGCTCGACGTGGACCCGGCGCTCGGGTGAGAGCTGCACGTTCGGGTCGGAGAGGACGTTGCGCGTCGTCACGGGCCGCGCCTCGAGCACCGCGCGGCTCATCGGGCCGCCTCCCACGGGAATTGTGCCCCGCGTCGCGTACTCGCGGGAGAGCCGGCCCGCCGCGCGCATCACGCGGAATTCGGGCGCGATGCCGTCCCAGGAGACGACCAGCGCGGCCTCGGCGCCCATCACCTCGAGCGCCTTCCCGACGATCGTGTCGAGCACCTGGTCGAGGTCGAGCGAGGACGTGAGCGACTGGCCGATCGCTTCGATCGCCTCGCGAAAGAGCAGGCTGCGCCGCCGGTCGGTGACGTCCACCAGGAACCCGACGACGCCGGCGATGGCCCCGGCCGCGTCCCGCCATGGAACGTAACGCTCCCGCATCCAGCCCTTGCGGCCGAGGCTCGGTAGCGCGTACGGGAATTCGTCGGTGGAGACGGCGTGGCCCGCGAGCGCGCGCCGGAGGTGAGTCGTGAGGGCGGCCTCGGCGAGGAAGGGCAGGACGGCCTGAGCGGTTCGGCCGAGCGCGTCGGCGCGCGCGATGCCCGTGAGACGCTCCATCGCCTTGTTCCACGCGATGACGCCGAGGCGCGCGTCGGTGACGAGCAAGGCGTCCTCGACGCCTTCGATAACGCTCAGGCTGAACTCGTCCACGCGTGCTCGGCGCGGGCGCGGCCCCATCCTCGCGAGTATATAACGCCCGTGTGCCATAATGAGTGGCGGCCGAACGCGCGAAAGGAGCCGCGATGCGCCCACCCGTCAATCGCTCCCCGATCTGCCGCGAGTGAGCGCGCTCCGCGACCTTCGCGAGCTCGTCGCCCGCCTCGAGCAGGCCGGGCGTCTTCGTCGGGTGTCCGTCCCCGTTACGCGCGACCTCGAGATCACGGAGATCACCGACCGCGTCTCGAAGGGCCCGGCCGCGCAGAACGTGGCGCTCCTCTTCGAACGCGTCGAGGGCTTCGACATGCCGGTGCTCGTCAACGCCTTCGGCGCGGCCGACCGGCTCGCGCTGGCGCTCGGCGTCGGCCACCTGGACGAGCTCGGCGAGCGCGTGGCCAAGCTCCTCGACGTGAAGTTGCCCGGCACGTTCGCCGAGCGGCTCCGGAAGCTCGGCACGCTCTTCGACCTCGTGAAGGCGGGGCCCCGGCGCGTGACCGACGCCCCGTGCCAGGAGGTGGTCGAGACCGAGCGCGCATCGCTCGCGAGCCTGCCGGTGCTGCGCTGCTGGCCCAAGGACGGCGGCCGCTACATCACGCTGCCGTGTGTGTTCACCCGGGACCCGAAGACGGGCACGCGCAACGTCGGCATGTACCGCCTCCAAGTGTTCGACGACCGGACCCTCGGCATGCACTGGCAAACCCACAAGGGTGGCGCCGAGCACGAGCGCGTGATGACGGACGCAACGGAGCCACGCCGTACCCACGGCACGCCACCCACGGAGGGCCCCGGCTCCGGGGACCCCGCTCCAACAGACCGCATGCCCGTCGCGATCGCCCTCGGCGGCGATCCCGCGCTGATCTACGCGGCGTCGGCGCCGCTGCCACCGGCCGTGGACGAGGTCGTCTTCGCGGGCTGGCTCCGCGGGAGCGGCGTGGAGATGGTCGCGTGCCGGACCATCGACCTCGAGGTGCCCGCGCAGGCCGAGATCGTGCTCGAGGGCTACGTGGATCCCCGCGAGCGCCGGCTCGAAGGCCCCTTCGGTGACCACACCGGCTACTACTCGCTGGCCCGCGAGTATCCCGTCTTCCACCTGACGGCGATCACGCGCCGCGCCCGGCCGATCTACCCGACGACGATCGTCGGTCGGCCGCCGGAGGAGGACTACTGGCTCGGCAAGGCGACCGAGCGCCTGTTCGTGCCCATCATCCGGCTCCTGCTGCCCGAGGTCGTCGACGTCAACATGCCGGCCGAGGGTATCTTCCACAACCTCGTGATCGTGTCGATCCAGAAGCGCTACCCGGGCCACGCGCGCAAGGTGATGACGGCGCTCTGGGGCATGGGCCTCATGATGCTGGCGAAGACGATCGTCGTCGTCAGCGCGCACGTGAACGTCCACGATCTCTCGGAGGTCGCCTGGCGCGCCACCGGCAACATCGATCCCAAGCGGGACCTCGTGATCCTCGACGGGCCGATGGACGACCTCGACCACGCCGCGCTCCGCCACCGGTTCGGCGGCAAGCTCGGGGTCGACGCGACCGAGAAGGGCGCGCTCGACGACATCGTGCAGCCGTGGCCCGAGGAGATCGTCATGTCGGACGAGATCCGCGAGCTCGTCACCCGGCGCTGGAAGGACTACGGGCTCTGAACCGGCTCGCACGCGTGCTCGACGCGATCAAGTTCGAGCACACGGTCTTCGCCCTCCCCTTCGCCTATATCGCGATGGTCCTCGCGGCGGGCGGCTGGCCCGGCGGGTGGACGGTCGGCTGGGCGACGGCGGCCATGGTCGGGGCGCGCACCTGCGCGATGGCGACCAACCGCGTCGTCGACCGTCACATCGACTTGCGCAATCCGCGCACGGCGACCCGTCACCTGCCCACCGGCGTGCTACGCGTCGGCGAGCTCAAGCTCCTCGCGGCGGTGGGGGCCGCGCTCCTGCTCGTCGCGGCGGCGATGCTGAACCCGCTGTGCGTCGCCCTGGCGCCGCTCGCGCTCGTCTTCCTGGTCGGCTACTCCTACACCAAGCGCTTCACCTGGACGTCGCACTGGATCCTCGGGTTCACCGACGGGCTGGCGGCGGCCGGCGGCTGGATCGCCGTCCGCGGGGCGTTCGAGGCGCCCGCGTTCCTCCTCTGGTTCGCGCTGACGGTGTGGATCGCGGGATTCGACCTGATCTACGCCTGCCAGGACGTCGAGTTGGACCGCGCGCAAGGGCTCCACTCCGTCCCCGCGCGCTTCGGCGTCCCGGCCGCGCTCGCGGCGGCGCGCCTGAACCACGCGCTCACCGCCGTGGCCCTCGCGCTGCTCGGCTGGCTCACGGGGCTCGGGCTCCTCTACTGGCTCGGCTGGGTCGCGGTCGTGGGGCTCCTGGTCTACGAGCACTCGCTGGTGAGCCCGCGCGACCTCTCGCGCCTCGACCTCGCCTTCTTCAACGTCAACGGCTACATCGCGCTGATCGTCCTCGCCTCCGTCGTCGGCGGCCTCTGGCGGTGACGTCGTGCGCACGGGTCGGG
>WNET01000613.1_pt1 | contig 13926 bp, 13 predicted proteins | sample 5399911 | NCBI WGS metagenome assembly WNET01 (sample SAMN13153333, study PRJNA577476) | soil metagenome | isolation source: 40 cm grassland meadow soil pre-rain plot 2 | place: USA:California | collected 2015-09-08 | reverse complement strand
CGCGAGCGCTATCCCGGAGTCGAAGACATGCACGTCGCGGTCATGGGCTGCGTCGTCAACGGGCCCGGCGAAAGCAAGCACGCCAATATCGGCATCAGCCTGCCCGGGTCCGGTGAGCGCCCGGTCGCGCCGGTCTACGTGGACGGAGTCAAGACTGTTACTCTGAAAGGCGAGCGGATCGCCGAGGAATTCCAGCAACTGGTCGAGGAGTACGTCCGCGCGACCTATGGGGAAGGCGGGCGCTTGCGCCGCGACGCGCCGCAAAAGAAGAGTCAGGGCAGCGATGGCGAAGCAGGCAACGACAAGACCATTCCCATCCGGGCAACTCACTAGATCTCTTAACGGCGGCTGGCGCTGCCGCCAAGAAGCGTCATGAACAAGAATATTCAGGCCATCCGCGGGATGAACGATATCTTGCCGGAGGAGGCGAAATCTTGGATTTTTCTCGATAGCGCAGTCGCCAGCCTGCTTGCCGACCACGGCTATGGGAACATGCGCTTGCCCGTGGTCGAGGCGACCCAGCTGTTCAGCCGCTCCATCGGCGAGGCTACCGACATCGTCGAGAAGGAGATGTACACCTTTCCCGACCGCAACGGCGACAGTCTCACACTGCGCCCGGAAGCGACTGCCGGCATCGTGCGTGCGGCAATCGAGCATAGTTTGCTCTACGATGGGCCAAAGAAAGTCTGGACCAGCGGCCCAATGTTCCGTTATGAGCGGCCCCAGAAGGGACGATATCGGCAATTCCATCAGATCGACGTCGAGGCTCTGGGTTTCGCTGGGCCGGATGTCGATGCCGAGCAAATCGTCATGCTCGCCCGTTTGTGGAAGCAGCTCGGCATCGCCGATGTGGAACTCCATATCAACTCCATAGGCGACGCCGAAACGCGGGCGCGGCACCGAGTCGATCTGGTGAAGCACTTCGAAGCGCACCTGGATCAATTGGACGAAGACGCCCGCCGCCGCCTGCACTCCAATCCGCTGCGCACGCTGGACAGCAAGAATCCCCGTCTTCAGCATCTGGTAGAAGCCGCGCCGAAACTGGCCGACTATCTCGACGATGCCGCTCGTGAACACTTCACGGTGCTGCAGGCATTGCTAGCCGCGGCCGGTATGGGCTTCGTGGTCGATCCGCGCCTGGTGCGCGGCTTCGATTACTACAACCGCACGGTGTTCGAGTGGATCACGACTCGCCTGGGATCGCAGGGAACGATAGCCGGCGGAGGGCGCTACGACGGGCTGATCGAGCAGTTGGGCGGCAAGGCCGCGCCGGCCTGCGGCTTTGCCATTGGCGTGGAGCGCATCGTGCTGCTGATGAAGGAATACCAATTCGTCGCTCCGGCTCGCCCGACGGACGCATATATTGTCCACGTCGGTGGCGGGACCGCTGCGCAGGCGCTGCGCCTCGCCGAGAGCCTGCGCGACGCCGGTCTCATCGTGCTTATGCACGCCGGAGGCGGCAACATCAAGACACAAATGAAGAAGGCCGACGCGAGCGGGGCGCGCTTTGCTATCATCATCGGCCCCGAAGAACTGGCCGCGGGTGAAGTCAGCCTGAAACCTCTGCGTGAGGCGGACGCCCAAGTGCGGGTCGCGCCCGCACGCGTAGCCGGAATCATCCAACAGAGAGCTTGAGCGCTCGTCACAAAAACCGGGAAACCACATGGCGACATACGATCTCGAAGAACAGGAACAGCTCGCTGCCCTGAAAGCCTGGTGGAATGACCACGGCGGCGCGATCATTCTCGGAGCCACGCTCGTGCTCGCGGCTGTCGGGGCATGGAACGCGTGGACATGGTATCAGCGCTCGCAGTCCGCTCAGGCCGCCGTGCTGTACGACGCGCTGCAGAAGGCGGCGCGCGCCAACGATCTCAAGACGACCCGGGAGACTGCGGGGGCGATCCTGGAGAATTTTCCGCGTAGCGCTTACGCGCCGCTCGCGGCGCTGGTTTCGGCCAAAGTCCAGTTTCAAGCGGGAGATCTGAAGACCGCGCGCGCGCAACTTCAATGGGTCATCGAGCACGCGAGGAGCGATGAGATACGCTCGATCGCCGCCTTGAGGCTGGCGAGCGTATTGCTCGACGACAACGAGCCCGACGCAGCGCTGAAAATTCTCGAAGCAAAGCCTCATCCGGGTTTCGAAGCCCTCTATGCCTCGCAGCGCGGGGACATTCTCGCTACGCAGAAGAGACGCTCCGAAGCGCGCGCCGCGTATAAGGCCGCGCTTGAAAAGACCGGAGCGGGGCCGCTGCGCGATGCGCTGCGCCTCAAGCTCGACGCGCTCGGAGAAGGCTGATGCGGCGGCTCTTCCTCGCCGGCGTGATGCTCTTCGCCGGATGTTCGGGCTCGACCGGACCGAAGATGGCCGAATTGTCGGAACTGCCCACGAGCATACCGGTGCGCACGCTGTGGCAGGCGAGCGTAGGCGAGGCGGGAGACGCCATATTGTTCCCCGCGCTCGCGGTCGACGGCGTCTACGCCGCGGCCCAGGACGGTACCGTCGCCCGCTTTGAAGCGGCCAACGGGCGGGAATCGTGGCGGGTCAATGCGGGCCGCACGCTTTCCGGCGGAGTAGGCTCCGACGGCACCCTCGTAGCGGTCGGAACGTTCGACGGCGAGGTCATCGCGCTCGATGGGCGTTCGGGAGAGGCGCGATGGCGCGCGCGCGTATCGAGCGAGGTCCTTTCGGCGCCCGTCGTGACGGGGGATCTGGTGATCGTCCGCAGCGCCGACGGTCGGCTGTTCGCGCTCGACGCGAGGGACGGCAAGCGGCGCTGGCTGTACCAGCGGTCGAGTCCGCCTCTCTCGGTCCGGTCCCCTGTAGGCATGGTCGCCGACCGGGGTTATCTCTTTACCGGGTTTGCCGGAGGCAAGCTCGTGTCGATCGTGCTCGCCAACGGCGGTGTGCGCTGGGAGACGACCGTCGCCTTGCCTCGCGGAGCCACGGAACTGGAGCGCGTCACCGACGTGGTCGGGCTGCCGATCGTTGCCGAGCGCGAAGTGTGCGCCGTGGCCTACCAGGGGCGGATCGGCTGCTTCGACCTCGCGAGCGGCAACGCACTGTGGTCGCGCGAGCTGTCGAGCACCGCCGGATTGGCGCTCGACGCGCGCTACGTCTTTGTCAGCGACGAGAAAGGTGCGGTGCAGGCTCTGGACCGCGCCGGCGGGGCGACAATCTGGAAGCAGGATCGACTGTTCCTGAGGCGCCTTACCGCGCCCGTCGCCCTGGGGCGAGAGCTCGCCGTGGGCGACGTCCAGGGCTATGTGCATTTCCTTTCGCGAGAAAGCGGTACCCTCGTCGGCCGTGTCGCTACCGACGGCAGCCCGATCAGATCCTTGCTCGTGCGGCTCGACCGCGGGTTCCTGGTGCAGACGCAGAGTGGGAATCTCTTCGCCCTGAGCACGGAGTAATCGGGATTGAGTCGTCATGAAACCCACTCTCGTCATCGTCGGCAGGCCCAACGTCGGGAAGTCCACGTTGTTCAACCGCCTCACGCGCACCCGGGACGCGCTGATCGCCCCTGTCCCGGGTCTGACGCGAGACCGGCACTATGGGCTGGGACGCCTGGGTGAGCGGCCGTATCTCGTGGTCGATACCGGTGGGCTGGAACCGGAAGCGAGGGGCGTGTTCGTCGAGATGGCCAGACAGGCGAGAACCGCGATCGCCGAAGCCGACGTCATCGTCCTCGTCACCGACGCCCGCGAGGGCCTCACGGTGCAGGACCGCGCAATCGGAGAGGAACTGCGGCGGATCGGCCGGCGCGTGTTTGTCGCGGTCAACAAGGCCGAGGGCATGAATCCCTCGCTCGCCACGCTCGAATTCCACGAAATGGGGCTCGGTATGCCCTACGCGATTTCCGCTGCGCACGGGGAGGGGGTGCACGACCTGGTTGAAGCCGCGCTCGCCGATTTCCCCGTTGAAGAGGAGAGCGGCGAACCCGACAGCGCGGTACGGGTCGCGATCGTGGGCCGTCCCAACGCCGGGAAATCGACGCTCGTCAACGCGCTGGTCGGTGAGGAGCGCGTCGTGACGTTCGAGGAGCCGGGCACCACACGCGATGCGATCGACGTGGAGCTCGCGGTGCGGGGCCGGCGCTACGTCCTCGTCGACACCGCCGGATTGAGACGCCGCGGGAAGGTATTCGAAAGCGTCGAGAAGTTTTCGGTGGTGAAGACCTTGCAGGCCATCGATCGCGCCAACGTCGCGGTCCTCGTACTGGACGCCCAAGGCGAGATCTCGGACCAGGACGCGCACATCGCCGGATTCGTCCTCGAGCGCGGGCGCGCCGTGGTGGTTGCCGTGAACAAATGGGACGGCATGGACAGCTACGCGCGCGACATGACGAAGCGGGCCATCGCTCGCAGGCTGAAGTTTCTCTCGTTCGCGCGTTTTCACTACATCTCGGCTCGCGAAGGCCGCGGGCTCGCGAAGCTGGTCGATTCGATGGACGCGGCCTACCGGGCCGCCATGGCCAAGCTGCCCACCCCGAGACTCACCCGCACCCTCATCGCTGCCGTGGCGAAGCAGGCCCCGCCGCGCGCGGGGCTCTCGCGCCCCAAGCTCCGCTATGCGCATCAAGGCGGGAGCAACCCTCCGATCGTCGTGGTGCACGGGACTGCGCTCAACGCCGTGTCCGAGAGCTACCGTCGTTATCTCGAGGCCGATTTCCGCAGGGTGTTCCGGCTGGAAGGGACGCCGCTCCGGATCGAATTTCGCAGCGGCAGGAACCCTTACGTCGACAGGCGTATCTAAGAGCCCGTTACAGCGCCTTAGTACATTGGCATTTGCCGAAAAACCATTTACAGTACAGCTTCAAATAATATGACTCGGGGTAACCCATGAGCAACAAAGGACAATTACTACAAGATCCGTTCCTGAATACCCTGCGCAAGGAGCACGTGCCGGTATCGATCTATCTTGTCAACGGGATCAAGCTCCAGGGTCAGATCGAATCCTTCGACCAGTACGTCGTGCTCCTCAAGAACACCGTGACGCAAATGGTGTACAAGCACGCCATCTCCACCGTCGTGCCTTCGCGTGCGGTCAATCTGTCGGTCGATCATTCCTCGCCCGAGAGCTGATACGGCCGCGTCATCGACTCCGATCTGGCGCGATGGCTGAGCGTTCGTCGGAGCGCAACGCTGCGGTGCTCGTGGGCTTGGACTTCGGTGTGGGCGGCTACGCCGAAGGCATTGAAGAGCTCGGCCTTCTCGCGGCAAGCGCCGGCATTCTGACGCGCGGCTTGGTGCGCGGGCGCCGCGACCGACCCGACCCCGCGCATTTCGCAGGCTCCGGAAAGGTCGAGGAGATCAAGCGAGCTCTGCGCGAGCAGGGTGCCTCGCTCGCCATATTCAATCACGTCTTGTCGCCGGTACAGGAACGCAATCTCGAGAAGGCGCTCGGCTGCCCGGTCGTCGACCGGACTCGGCTGATCCTCAACATTTTTGCCCAGCGCGCCAAGAGTCACGAGGGCAAGCTCCAGGTGGAGCTTGCGCAACTCCAGCACGCGGCGACGCGGCTGGTGCGCGGCTGGACGCACCTCGAGCGGCAACGCGGCGGCCGGGGCTTCCTCGGCGGCATGGGCGAGACACAGCTCGAGGTCGACAGGCGGCTGATCGCGACTCGCGTCAAGGTTCTGAAGGACAAGCTCGGCAAACTCCAGCGCCGGCGGGAAGTGCAGCGGCGCGCACGGGCTCGGGGCAGGTCTTTCTCGGCATCGCTCGTGGGTTACACCAACGCCGGCAAGTCGACCCTGTTCAATACCCTGACCCGCGCGGGAGCGCTCGCGGAGGATAGACTCTTCGCGACGCTCGACACCACGACGCGCAGGCTGTACTTGCCCGAAGCCGGAAACGTCACGATTTCCGACACGGTCGGGTTCATCCGTGATCTTCCGCACACACTCGTCGCGGCTTTCCGGGCAACGCTCGAGGAAACCATTCACGCCGACCTGCTTCTGCACGTGGTCGACGCGGCAAACGATGCACGCGAGGCGCAGATCGTCGAAGTGGACAAGGTCCTCGCCGAAATCGGAGCGAGCGCCGTTCCCCGGCTTCTGGTGTGGAACAAGATCGACCGGAACGGCCTTCGTCCGGGAGTCGACCGGAACGAATATGATAGAATCTGCCGCGTTCGTCTAAGCGCAAAAACGGGCGTCGGCGTGGATGGCCTGCGTCAGGCCCTGGTCGAGGCAACTGCCTCGAGGACATCTCCGGCGAGCCCGCCAAAATCGACAGATTCGCAGAAACTGGGCCAAGCGGCCACAACGTAGGATTCTCATGTCATTGAACGACCCGCAATGGGGCAAGCGCGGCGGAGGCAACGAGGGGCCTCCCGATCTCGACGAGATGTGGCGCAGGTTCAACCAGAAGCTGAACGGATTGTTCGGCCGGCGCCGTGGCGGGGAGGGGGGGCCCGGCGAACCGCCGAGCGTCCGGCAGCTGAGCGGCGGAGCGGGCCTGATCGCCTTGGCCGTGCTCGTCGCTTGGCTCGCGAGCGGTCTCTACATCGTAGTGGAAGGCCAGCGGGGGGTCATTCTCACTTTCGGCAAGTTCTCCGAGGTGACCACCGCGGGACTGCACTGGCGCGCGCCGTATCCCTTTCAGAGCAACGAGATCGTCGATCTGACCGGAGTGCGCACCGTCGAAGTGGGCTATCGCAACAATGTCAAGACCAAGGTCCTGCGCGAATCGCTCATGCTGACGGACGACGAAAACATTACCGATATCCAGTTCGCGGTCCAGTACATTCTCAAGGATCCGGTGGACTATCTGTTTACCAACCGCCGTCCCGAGGACACGGTGCTGCAGGCCGCGGAAAGCGCGTTCCGGGAGATCGTCGGCAAGAGCAAAATGGACTTCGTGCTCTACGAGGGCCGCGAGCAGATCGCCGTGTCAGCGCAGACCCTGATGCAGCAGATCCTCGACCGCTACAAGACGGGCATCTCGATCAGCAAGGTGACCATGCAGAACGCGCAGCCGCCGGAGCAGGTGCAAGCCGCCTTCGACGATGCGGTCCGCGCCAAGCAGGACCTCGAGCGGCAAAAGAACGAGGGACAGGCGTATTTCAACGACGTCGTCCCGAAAGCGCAAGGCACTGCCTCGCGGTTGACGGAGGAGGCCAATGGTTACCGCCAGAGCGTGATCGCGAACGCCGAGGGTGAAGCGGCGCGTTTCAGGCAGATCCTGGTCGAGTACAACAAAGCGCCGGGTGTGACGCGCGAGCGTCTTTACCTCGATACCGTCCAGCAGATCCTGTCGAGCGTCGCCAAGATCCTGATCGACGCCAAGGCGGGGAGCAATCTTCTCTATCTTCCCCTCGACAAGATCATCCAGATGACCGCCGCGAGCGTGCAGCCGGAGGGGCAGGCATCGTCGGCTCCGTCCCGGATCACCGAGCCGCCTCCAGCGCCGGATACCGGAGCCCGCTCCCGTGACGCGCTGCGCGGGCGCGAAAGAGGGGAACGGCCATGAACAGCCGCTCGGGAATCGTTCTCGCGATCGCCGCAGGGGCGATCGTCCTCGCGGCCCTCTCCGCGTTCACCGTGGATCAGCGCCAGCGCGCCATCGTGTTCCAGCTCGGTGAGATCAAGGACCTGATCGATGAGCCCGGCTTGTTCTTCAAAATTCCGCTGATCCAAAACGTGCGCTATTTCGACAAACGAATCCTGACGCTGGATACGCCCGACACCGAGCGCTTCATCACCTCGGAGAAGAAGAACGTCCTGGTCGACTCCTTCGTCAAGTGGCGCATCCAGGACATGCGGCAGTACTACATCAGCGTCCAGGGGGACGAACAGCGCGCTCAGACACGGCTGTCGCAGACGGTGAACGCAGCGCTGCGCGAAGAGTTCGGCAAGCGTACCGTGCACGACGTCGTATCGGGCGAGCGCGACGATATCATGCGCATCGTGCGCGACAAGGTGGAGGACGACGTCGCCAAGATCGGGGTACAGATCGTCGACGTGCGGCTCAAGCGCATCGAGCTGCCGCAGGAGGTAAGCGAGGCCGTCTATCGACGCATGGACGCGGAGCGCAAGAGCGTTGCAGCCGAGCTCCGGTCGCAGGGCTTCTCCGCGGCGGAGAAAATCCGCGCCGAAGCCGATCGTACGCGCCAGATCATCATCGCCGAAGCCTACCGCGATGCTCAGCGCGTCAAGGGCGAGGGCGACGCCAGGGCGGCCGCCATCTACGCGCGCGCTTTCAACGAGAACCCCGAGTTCTACGCCTTCTACCGCAGCCTCGACGCCTACCGGGCGAGCTTCAAGAACAAGAGCGACGTGATCGTGCTCGATCCCAATTCCGAGTTCTTCAAGTATTTCAGAAACGCGGGAAAGGGCGGCAAGTGAATGGGCACGACGTTTCTCATGGCATTTGCCCTCATGCTGGTCATCGAGGGCCTGCTGCCCTTCCTTCTTCCGACCTTGTGGCGCGATACCTTCCGCCGCATCACGGAGTTCACTGACGGACAGATCCGTTTTTTCGGGCTCTCCTCGATGCTGGTCGGGCTGCTGATCCTGTTTTTCATCCGCTAGACGCGCCGGCACCGAAGGAACCCTATGCGCAACTGGCTCCTTCCGGAAAAATTCGAGGACATCCTGCCGCCGCAGGCGCGGCGCATCGACCGGATGCGAGCGAAGCTCCTCGAGCTGTTTCGCGTGCACGGGTACGAGCTGGTGATTCCCCCCATGCTCGAGTATCTCGAATCGCTGCTGACAGGCACCGGGCACGATCTGGATCTTCGCACTTTCAAGCTGGTCGACCAGCTCTCCGGGAGGATGATGGGCGTGCGCGCCGACATCGCGCCCCAGGTCGCGCGGGTCGATGCACACCTTCTGAACAGGAAAGGTGTCACGCGGCTGTGCTACGCGGGGAGCGTTTTGCTCACCCGGCCGCGGGGTCTAGACTCGACTCGGGAGCCCTTGCAGATCGGCGCAGAGATCTACGGCCACCCCGGAATCGAGAGCGACCTCGAGATCCAGCAGCTTCTCGTCGACTCGCTGGCCGCGTGCGGCATTTCCGGGGCGCGCCTCGATATCGGCCACGTCGCCGTGTTCCGCGCGATTTGCCGACACGGCGGGGTCGGTGCCGAGCTCGAGTCGGAACTGTATGAAGCGCTGGAGGGCAAGGATCTGCCGGCGCTGCGCGTGGTCACTCAATCCATGCCGAAAGCGACGCGCAATGCCTTGCTCGCGCTTCCGGAACTCTACGGCGACGGCACCGTGCTCGAGCGCGCCCGGCGCGCGCTGCCCAAGTATCCCGAAATCGACGCGGCGCTCACGGACCTCGAGGTTCTCTCCCGAAGCGGCGGCATCCCCGTTTCGGTGGATCTGGCGGACCTTCGTGGATATCACTACCACAGCGGAGTGGTGTTTGCGGCCTATGCGCCGGGCGTGGCCAACGCGGTCGCGCTCGGCGGGCGTTACGACGAGGTCGGAAAGGCATTCGGCCGCGCTCGGCCCGCAACGGGATTCAGCATGGACCTGCGCGATCTCGCGCGCACTGCGCCGCACGAGGCGGAAGCGGCCGCCATTCGAGCACCGTACTCGAACGATTCGGAGCTCGCCACCGCGATCCGCAAGCTGCGAACCGCCGGGGAGGTGGTGGTGGTCGGGCTTCCGGGACGCGCCGCCGAGGGCGCTCAGCCCGAGTGCGACCGAGAGCTCGTCAAGCGCGCCGGCGAGTGGACCGTGCGCAAACTGGGCGAGAGCTGAAACGGTGGCCAAGAACGTCGTAGTCATCGGCACCCAATGGGGTGACGAGGGCAAAGGGAAAGTGGTCGACTGGCTCACCGACCACGCGCAAGGGGTGGTGCGCTTTCAGGGCGGGCACAACGCCGGGCATACCCTGGTGATCGGGGGCAAGAAGACCGTCCTCCACCTCGTTCCTTCGGGCATCTTCAGGAAAGGCGTGACCTGCTATATCGGCAACGGCGTCGTCCTTTCGCCCCAGGCGCTGATCGACGAGATCGACGAGCTCGTTCGCGCGGGGGCCGACGTCGCCGCGCGCCTGCGGATCTCCGAAGCCTGTCCCCTGATTCTCCCGTACCACGCGGCGATCGATGTCGCGCGTGAATCGGCGCAAGGCACGGGAAAAATCGGCACCACCGGCCGCGGAATCGGGCCCGCGTACGAAGACAAAGTCGCGCGCCGCGCGATCCGCATCCGGGACCTTCTGGTGCCCGAGCGCTTCTCCGCGAAGCTCGAACCGCTCCTCGATTTCCACAACTTCGTACTGACGAAATACCTGGGCGCGAAGCCGGTCGATTTTGCGAAGACGCGTGACGAGGCGCTTGCGCTCGCGCCGCGGCTGAAACCGCTGGTCGCGGACGTGTCGCGCGCTCTCTACGACGCGAATCGCGCCGGAGAGAACCTCCTGTTCGAAGGGGCGCAGGGTGCGCTGCTCGACGTCGACCACGGCACCTACCCGTACGTGACTTCGAGCAACTGCGTAGCGGGGGCGGCCGCGGCGGGCGCAGGCATCGGACCGCAGATGCTGCACTACGTGCTCGGCATCACCAAGGCGTACTGCACTCGCGTCGGAGCTGGCCCTTTTCCCACAGAGCTCGACGACAGCACAGGCGAGCTGCTGCGCACTCGTGGACAGGAATTCGGCGCCACCACCGGTCGGCCGCGCCGCTGCGGCTGGTTCGACGCTGCGGCGCTCAAGCGCTCGATCCAGATCAATGGGGTGTCCGGGCTTTGCATTACCAAGCTCGACGTGCTCGACGGCATGGAGAAGGTCCGGCTGTGCACCGGGTACCGCATCGGCGGGGCGCCGCACGAGGTGTTGCCGCTCGCGGCAGAAGACGCCGCGCGCTGCGAGCCCGTATACGAAGAGCTGCCGGGCTGGCAGGAAAGCACGGTGGGCTTGAGCGCCTACGACAAGCTGCCCGCGCGGGCACGCGCCTACCTCGAGCGCCTGCAGTCGGTCTGCGGCGTGCCGATGGACATGATCTCGACCGGGGCCGATCGAAACGAGACGATCGTCCTGCGCCACCCGTTTCATTGACCGGAATGCTGGCAGGCGCCGTCCCGTTCCCTCCCGAGTTCGCGCAGCGCTACCGCGAGAAGAACTACTGGCGGGACAAGCCCCTCGCCGAAGAATTCGGCGCCGCATTCGCGCGATTCGCCGACCGGGTCGCCGTTGTCGACCGCGGCAGGAGTTATACCTACGCGGAGGTCGATCGCGCTGCGGAGCGGCTGGCCTCGAACCTGCTCGACGCCGGGCTCAAGCCCCTGGACCGCGTGGTGGTGCAGCTTCCCAACGTCATCGAGTTCGTCTATCTGTATCTGGCGCTGCAGAAAATCGGCTGCATCCCGGTCGCGGCTTTGGCGACGCACCGCTATCTGGAGATCAGCCAGTTCGCGAGGCTCTCGGGCGCGGCCGCCTGCGTCACGCCCGACCGCTACGGCGATTTCGAATTCACCGAGATGGTGCGGCGCGTGCGCAAGGAAGTTCCTTCGGTGAAGCTGGGTATCGTGCTGGGCGAGACCCCTGGAGATTCTCTTTCGCTCGCGGATTTGATAAAGAAGCGCGCGAAGCGACCGACAGACGAGCTGGGCAACATCAGGATCGATCCGACCGAGCCGGCGATATTCCAGCTTTCCGGCGGCACCACCGGGGTGCCGAAACTCATTCCGCGCACGCACAACGACTATGCCTACAATTCCAGGATCGCTGCCAAGGTATGCGGTGTCACCGGTGACTCGGTGCTGCTGCTCGCATTGCCCATCGCGCACAACATGCCGCTCGCTTGCCCGGGCCTGCAGGGATATTTTTTCAACGGTGGCAAGGTGGTGCTTTCCGCCAGCATGCGGCCGGAGGATCTCTTCCGCGTGATCGAAGCGCACCGCGTCACCCACCTGAAAGTGGTGCCGGCGCTGCTCATCCGCCTCATCAACGATCCGGACATCGGAAAATACGAGCTCTCGTCGTTGAAGGTCATACAAAGTGGCGGTCAGCGTATGCAGCCCGAAGTGCGGATACGCACCAAGCAGCTCATTCCAAGCGCGACCGTGCAGGAGAATTTCGGCATGTCCGAGGGTATGCTGTTTTTCGTGAGGCTGGACGACCCCGAGGATGTGCGCCTGGAAACTTGCGGGCGGCCCTTGAGCCCGGACGACGAGGCGAGGCTGGTCGACGATGAGGGAAAAGAGGTCCCGCCGGGCGAAGTGGGTGAGCTCACCTGCCGCGGACCGTATACGCTGCGCGGCTATTTCGGCGTTCCGGAATACAACGCCAGGCAGTTCACGCCCGACGGCTTCTACCGCTCGGGCGACCTGATGCGGCTGCATCCGTCCGGGAACTATGTGGTCGAGGGGCGCAAGAAAGACCTGATCAACCGCGGCGGCGAGAAAATCAGCGCCGAGGAGATCGAGAACCTGATCCTGTCGCATCCGGCGGTGCAGAATATCGCCTGCGTGGCCATGCCCGATCCGGACCTGGGCGAGAAGACCTGCGCCTGCGTGATCCTGCGCCCGGGACGCTCGCTCGCGTTGGAGGAGCTGACGCGTTTCCTGTCGGAGAAGGAGATCGCCAAATTCAAGCTGCCCGAGCGTCTCGAGATCCTGCCCGAATTCCCCCTGTCGACTTTCGGTAAGGTATCGAAGAAGGCGCTGGTCGAAATGGTGACGAAGAAACTGGGCGAGGAGCGTGTACGCCCCTAGCGCTTATGCGGATCATCGACCTTCACTGCTATCCGGGAACCCGGGAATGGATCCGATGCCAGGGTCCCTACGTCGAGGCGCTGGCGAAATACTGGAGCCGCGGCTGGACGGCGAAGACCGAGGAGGAGGTGTTGAAAGACTTCACCGACGCCGGCGTCGAGGCGTTGCTGGTCGCGCTCGACCTGGAAACGACGATCAAGACGCCGCCCGTCACCAACGAATACGTGCACGCCATGTGGAAGCGCCATCCGAAGCGGATCATCCAGGCCTGGGGCGCGCTCGAACCGGCGAGAGGCGAAGTGGCGATCACCCAGGCAAGAAAGGCGGTGCGCGAGCTCGGCTTGATCGGGTTTCACTTCCATCCGATCATGCAGCACTTCGCGGTCAACGATCGCCGCCACTATCCGCTGTTCGAGGTGATCGACGAACTGAAAGCCGCGGTGATGATCGACGTCGGAACCACAGGCATGGGCGCCGGGCTTCCGGGCGGCATGGGCGCGAGGATCCGGCACGCGCACCCTTCGGCGATCGACGATCTGGCGGCCGATTTTCCCAACCTCAGGATCGTCATGGCCCACCCGGGATGGCCTTGGGTCGACGAGACCACCGCGGTCGCGCTGCACAAGGGAAACGTCTACTGGGAGATGTCGGGCTGGGCCCCGAAATATTTTCCGGCCCAGCTCAAGGTGGACATGCGCGCGCGCCTTCAGGACAAGATCATGTTCGGCAGCGACTACCCCAGCCTGCCTTACGCGCGCATCCTCGAGGAGTGGCGCGAGCTCGGCTACCCGGACGCGGTGATGGAAAAGATCTTCCACGCGAACGCCGAGCGCATTCTCGGATTGTAGGGAACCCAACACATGCCCACACCAAAACGCGCAGCGCTGGTGACCGGAGCGGCGAGCGGCATCGGTCGCGCGGCGGCGCTCGCCCTCGCACGCGCCGGCTACGACATCGCGATCAACTACAGCCGCAGCGAGAAAGAAGCCAAGGCGGTCGCGGAGGAAGCCGGCCGCAGCGGGGTGCGCACGCTGCTTTGTCGCTGCGACGTCGCCGACGAGGTTGGCGTGCGCGCGATGCTGAAAACGGTCGGGGACCAATTCGGCCGCCTCGACGTGCTCATCAACAACGCGGGAACGACCGCGGCGTGGAAGCCCAAGGACCTGGAGAGCATTTCGCTCGAGGACTGGGACCGCGTTTTCGCGGTGAACGTGCGCGGCCTGTTCCAGGTGACGCGCGCCGCTGTGCCGCTCCTGCG
>WNET01000710.1_pt1 | contig 14011 bp, 14 predicted proteins | sample 5399911 | NCBI WGS metagenome assembly WNET01 (sample SAMN13153333, study PRJNA577476) | soil metagenome | isolation source: 40 cm grassland meadow soil pre-rain plot 2 | place: USA:California | collected 2015-09-08 | reverse complement strand
CGGGCGGAATAACCACCGTCTTCGAAAAGTCGTTGGGCGGCGTCACCAAGGGCGGCACCACGCCGATGATGGACGTCTTCATGTACGGCGAGCCCATCACCACGCGCGGCTTCGTCTTCATGGACACGCCGGGCCACGATCCCGTGTCGATCACCGGCCTCGTGGCCGGCGGCTGCAACCTCATCTGCTTCACGACGGGCCGCGGCTCGGTCTTCGGCTGCAAGCCCGTGCCCTCGATCAAGCTGGCGACCAACTCGCTCATGTATCGCCACATGGAAGAGGACATGGACATCAACTGCGGGGTGATCCTCGAGGGCACGCCGCTGCCCGCGGTCGGCCGGCAGATCTTCGAGGAGATCGTCGCCGTCGCCTCAGGCAAGAAGTCCAAGAGCGAGCTCAGCGGCGTCGGCGAGGAAGAGTTCGCGCCCTGGATCATCGGTCCGGTGATGTAGGGTGAGGCGGCCACGCGGCGACGCTCTTCCGTGACGGCCGGTCGCCGTTCATCTTGATCGGCGCGCGACGAATCGCCGATAATCGGTGAAACGCCGCTGGCCCGCGCCAGAGGGAGAGCGCATGAGCCACGCCCTGCCGCGCGTCCTGCTGCTCTTCGCCGCCGCATTCGCCCTCGTCGCCGCCAACCCCGCGCCGGGCCGGCTCGGCACGGTGACGACGCTCGTCGGCGACGCGACGCTCACGCGGGGCGCGGCCGCGCCGCGGCCGGTCGCGTTCAAGGACGAGGTCAAGCCCGGTGACACCATCCGCACCACGCCCGGCGCGCTCGTGCGCGTGCTCGTCCGCGGCGCGACGCTCGTCGCGATCGGCGAGTCCTCGACGGTCGCGCTCGCCGCGGACGCCGGGCGCTCCAACGTGCGGCTCGAGTCCGGCACCGTGTCAGTCGTCGCCAGCGGCGCCAAGCCGGCGCCGCTCGACATCCGCACGCCGCACGCGACGGCGAGCCTGCGCGGCACGTCGGTCATCGCGCAGACGGGCCGCGGCGGCGCCGCGACGACCTTCTACGTGCTGACGGGCGCTGTGGAGGTGAAGGCGGGCGCCGGCGCCGGCCTCACGGTGAGGGCGCTCGAGTCGACCACCGTGCGCGGCGGGAGCGTCGGCCCGATCGTCGCGCTCAGCAAGGAGAGCGCCGCCTCGCTGATGAAGGACTTTCGCCTGGTGCCGGCGCATCCGGATGCGGCGCCGGAGACGGTGAAGGCGATCGGCGAGCGCGGCGCGTCGGAGGCGGAGAAGGAAGCCAGGGCGCTGCGCGAGCAGGGCGTGAAGGGCCTGCCCAGGACCGACGATCCGAGCCGGCGCCCGGCGGTGCCGATCCAGCCGAACATCTCGCCGACGACGGGGCCGAAGGGGTGATGCTGGGCGCGCGCTACGACTGGACGACGGTGACGACGAGGCCGATCGCGGCCAGGATGTTGCCGACCCGCACGCACTCCTTTTCCGGACCGATTTTCACGACCGCCTTGCCGGTGTTGTGGACCTGCCAGGCGATCTCCCAGCCCTTGGACTCGCTGCAGGCGATGGCTTTCTGCAGCTGCTTCACGACCTGCTCGAAGGTGTGACAGTCGCAGTTGTGCAGGACGGTCATCCACGGCGGGGCGACTTCCGTCTCCGTCCCGGTGACTTCCTCGACCTCGGGGGTCGGTAGGGTCCGCTCGGGCATAGCTGAAGTTTAAGTCGATAGGCAAGCCTGCAACAGCAGCCCGGGAACGGGCACGAGCCGCCGGGCGACCGGATCGGCGGCGAGGCGCAGCCCCTGCAATGCGTACGCACCCAGGAGCGCCGGGCTGGCCGGATCGCCGAACACGACCAGCGTCATCTCGGCTTGTTCTCCGATCCGGATCCAGGTCCGGCCGATGTCCCGTTTGACGCGCCTGCCGTCTGCCAGCAGAAAGCTGTCACGCGCATGAGGGGTCACACCGAGTGCGTCGAGCCGCGGGTGTGGGAGACTCGTGTACGTGGCGCCGGTATCGACGAGCGCGTCGATGCGCTCGAAGCGCCCGCCGGTCGGGTCCCCGACCTCGATCTCCACGCGGAACGTTCCCATGTGTCTTCTCGGCTCATCAGAGCCTAATGGCTCGGGGCGGTCAAGTGTCGCGCTTCGAGGACACCTCGCTCTTCGAGCGGCTTGCGAGACGTCAGTCGAGGACGCGATCGGCGCGGAGCAACAGTGACGGGGGGATCGTGAGCCCGAGCGCGTGAGGAACGTCTGGCCCGCCGACACCGACCAGCCGGCGGGCACGCGTCGTCAGTCATTCGGCTCGCCGAGCGCGCCCGATGCGCGCAGGGCGGCGATGCGGGCCGGATCATACTGCAGCAGCGTGCGGAGGATCTCGTCGGTGTGCTGGCCGAGGGCGGGGGCGGGGCTGAGGTTCGGCGCAGCGCCCTCGGTCTTCACGGGCGAGCCGACCTCGCGCAGGACGCCGAAGCGCGGGTGCTTGACCTCGACGATCATGTCACGCGCGGCGACCTGCTCGTCGGCGAGCGCCTCGGCGATCGTGTTCACCGGGGCGCACGGCACCTTGCCGCGCAGGCGCGACAGCCATTCGGACGTCGTGCGCTCGGCGAAACGCGCCTTGAGGATCGGCACCAGCACGGACTTGTGGGCGAGCCGATCGGCGAACGTGGCGAAGCGCGGGTCGCGCGCGACCTCCGGCAGGTCCATCGCCTGCACGAGGCTCGTCCAGAACTTCTCCTTGTTGCAGAAGATGACGATGAAGCCGTCGCGCGTGGGGAAATTCTGCGCGGGCACGATGGACTGGTGGCCGGAGTCCTCGACTCGCGCGGGCTGCCAGTCGCGGTTGAGCGCCCAGATCGCGTAGTAGGACAGCATGCTCACCGCGGTGTCGAGCAGCGACAGCTCGATGTCGCGTCCGACGCCCGTGCGCTGCGCGTCCCAGAGCCCGGCCAGCAGCGCGGCCATCGACGCGTAGCCGCCCGCGAAGTCCACCACCGACACGCCGCACTTGCCGGGCGGGCCGTCGGGCTCGCCGGACACCGACATCCAGCCCGCGTAGCCCTGGATCAGGTAGTCGAACGCCGGCTCGGCCGCGCGCGGGCCCGTGCGCCCGAAGCCGGAGAGCGAGCAGCACACGAGGGCGGGGTTCACGTCCCTCAGCGCCGCGTAGGTGACGCCGAGCCGCTCGGGCAGGTCGCCGCGCAGGTTGTTGTAGACGGCGTGGGAGACGCGGGCGAGGTCGCGCAGCACCGCGCGGCCCTCGGGGTGCTCGAGGTCGAGCGTGATCGACTTCTTGCCGCGGTTGAACGCCTGGAAGTACAGCGAGTCGTCCTCGCCCGCGTAGGGGCCGACCTCGCGCGCGACGTCGCCGCCGACGCGGGGGTCCTCGATCTTGATGACCTCGGCGCCGAGGTCGGCGAGGAGCTGGGTGCCGAAGGGGCCGGCGCCGAACTGCGACACGGCGAGGACGCGAAGACCGTCGAGCGGCGCGCGGGTCATGCGGGGTAGGCGCCCTCGCCCAGGGTCGCGTGATTCTTCTTGGGCAGGAGCGCCGTGCGCTTGAACGTCATCACGCGCTCGCCGCGCTGGTTGCTCACGCGCGTCTGCACGGTGACGGTGCCGCGGTCGCCTTGCTTGGACTCGCGCGTCTCGAGGACCGTCGACTCGGAGTAGAGCGTGTCGCCGATGAACGTCGGCGCCTCGTGGGTGATCTTCTCGATCTCGAGGTTCGCGATGGCCTTGCCCGACACGTCGGCCACCGTCATGCCGATGCCGATCGAGAACACCAGCGGCCCCAGCACGAGGCGTTGGCCGTGCTGGGTGTGCGTCGCCGCGTAGTGCGCGTCGCTGTGCACCGGGTGCTGGTTCATCGTCAGCAGCGCGAACCAGGTGCAGTCCGCCTCGTTGATCGTGCGGCCCGGCCAGTGCCTGAGCACCTCGCCGACGGTGAACTCCTCGAAGTACCGGCCGTAGGCCATCAGCGCGGCGCGTCCTCGGGCGCGGCCGCGAGCAGCGCGGCGGCGTCGCGGTAGTAGCGCTCGACGGGAAACTCCGTCGTGTAGCCGTAACCGCCGTGGATCCGCATGGATTCGAGCGTGACCGCCACCGCGGCGTCGACGGCGAACCGGCGCGCGCGCCGCGCGGCGCCGCCGTCGTCCGCGGCGGCCACCCGCGCCGCCGCGTCGCCCACGAGCAACCGCGCGGCCGTCAGCCGCGTCGCCATGTCGGCGAGCTTGAGCTGCACGGCCTGGTGCTGGCAGATCGCCTTGCCGAACGTGCTGCGCTGCTGCGAGTAGCGCAGCGCCGCCTCGAACGCCGCCTGGCCGAGGCCCACGGCGACGGCGCCGAGGCCGAGATCCACCACGGCGAGGAGCCGGGGCGCCGACGACGAGGGGCGGAGCACCGGAAGCCGGACGCCGCGCAGTGACACCACCGCCGGCGGCGCGCCCCGCACGCCGAGATCGGGCGCGGCCGCGGCGACCGTCACGCCGGCCAGCGAGGCGGGGACGAGCCACCACGCGGCGCCGTCGGCGAGCGTGAGCGCGAGGAGACCGGCGCGTGCGGCGTGGGCGATGGGCGCCGTCTCGCCGTCGAGCACGCACGCGGCACCGTCCCGCCGCGCGAGGGCGGCGGGAATCGGCACGACGGCCGCGAGCGTTTCCGCGCGGCCGAGGGCGGGCAGGTGGCGGGCCGTGTCGCCGCCCGCGATGCCGAGCGCGAAGGCGACGCCCCCCTGCGCCACGGCCAGCAGCGCGGGCGCCGCCCACACGCGGGCGACCTCCTCGATCACCATCGTCCACGTCGCGGGGTCGAGGCCGAGGCCGCCGTGGGCCGGCGGCACCAGCGCCGCGAAGACGCCGAGGTCCGCCAGCTCGGCGACGATCTCGTCGGGCACGCGGCCCTCGCGGTCGTGCTCGGCGGCCACCGGCACCAGGCTCTTCTCGACGACCTGGCGCACCGCCAGCAGCATGCGCCGCCGCTCCTCGGGCTCGCCGTCGCGCGAGACGAGCCCGCCGCCGCGCTCGCCGTGCCGCTCGACGAGCTGGCGCGCGATGATCGTGCGCTGGATCTCGTTGGTGCCCTCGCCGATGATCATCAGCGGCGTGTCGCGGTAGCAGCGCTCGATGGCCAGCGCGGTGGAGGTGCCGCAGAGGCGGACGGCGTCGAGCGCGACCTCGTGCGCGGTCTCGGAGGCGAAGAGCTTGGCCATGCCCGCCTCGAGGTCGCACCGCTCCGCGCGGTCCTTCATCCCGGCCGCCCAGTATGTCAGCAGCCGCGCGGCGTCGACGCGCGCGGCCATGTCGTCGAGACGTGGCGCGCCGGCGCCGCGCGCGGCCGCCTCCTCGAACGCCGCCTGGGCCACCCCGACCGCGCGCGCCGCGATGTTGATGCGTCCGGCCTCGAGCCCGCTCATGACCTGGCCGAAGCCGCGGCCCTCGACGCCGCCGACGAGATTGGCGGCGGGGCAGACGAAGTCCTCGAACAGCAGCTCGGCGGTGTCCACGCCCTTGTAGCCGAGCTTGCCGATCGACTTCACCACCGTGAGACCGGCGCCGCCCTTCTCGACGATGAAGCACGACATCCCGCGGTGGCGCGGCTGCGCGCCCGGGTCGGTCACGGCGAGCAGCGCGAAGGTGTTGCCCTCGCGGCCGTTGGTCACGAACATCTTCGTGCCGCTGATGCGATACTCCTCGCCGACCCGGCGCGCCCGCGTGAGGATCGCCTGCACGTCGGAGCCCGCGTGCGGCTCGGTGAGGCAGAGGCCGCCGCGCGCCTCGCCGGCGGCGAAGCGGGGCAGCCAGCGCCCGCGCTGCTCCTCGGTGCCGTGGTGGAGCACGATCAGCGCGGCCATCGTGTGGCTGTTGATCACGCCGGCCAGCGACATCCAGCCGCGGCACAGCTCCTCGATGACGCGCGCATAGGTGGTGACGTCGAGGTCGAGGCCGCCGTACGCGCGCGGCACGAGCGCGCCGAAGAGGCCGAGCTCGCGCATGCGCGCGACGAGCGCGTGCGGGTAGGCGTCGGCGTGCTCGAGCGCCGGGGCGACCGGACGCACCTCCTGCTCGACGAAGCGGCGCACGGCGGCGACGACGCTCGGCTCCGGGTTCATCGCGAATGGGATAGTACAATGCTCCGATGCCTCTCGACGACCTGGTGCTCGGACTCCAGCGTTTCGTCGACCGCCTGATCCGGCGCGCGCGCCGCGGGTGCGCGCCCACGGCCGGCCGCCGGCGGCTGCTCGTCGTGCAGATCGACGGGCTCTCGCGCGGCGTGCTCGAGCTGGCCCTGACGCAGGGCCGGATGCCGTTCCTGCGGCGGGTGATGGAGCGCGGGGGCTGGCGCCTGCACCCGATGTTCGTCGGGCTGCCGTCGTCCACGCCCGCGTTCCAGATGGCCGCGATGTACGGTGTACGTCCCGACATCCCCGGCTTCCACTACCACGAGAAGCGCCGTCGCGAGGACGTGTACTTCCCGCGCGCCGGCGACGCCGCGCGCGTGGAGCGCGCGCAGGCGGCGGGACGGCGCGGCATCCTCGAGGGCGGCGCGAGTTACGGCTGCGTCTTCACCGGCGGCGCCGTCGACAACCTCTTCACGTTCGCGATCATGAAGCGGCCGACGGGCAGCGGGCTTCTGGCCGCGCTCTCCGCCCTCATCGTGCTGGCCTGGGTGGCGCTCAAGAGCACCGTGATCACCGCCGTCGAGCTGACGCGCGCCGTGCTGCGGCTCGTCGCGGATCCCGTCGGCGAGTGGCGGCGCGGCTGGAAGTGGCTGGCCATCAAGGTCGGCCTCTCGGTGTGGGTGCGCGAGCTGTTCACGCCGGCCGTCGCGCGCGACATCTACGCGGGCGCGCCCGCCATCTACGTCAACTACCTCGACTACGACGTCCTCTCGCACGCCTACGGGCCACGCCACGGCCGCGCCCTGCGCTCGCTGCGGCGCGTCGACGCCGCCATCAAGCAGATCTGGCGCGTCTGCCGGCGCGTGCCCGAGCACGGCTACGACCTCTACGTGCTGTCGGACCACGGGCAGGCGCTCTGCACGCCGTTCGCGCAGGTCGCAGGCGGCCGTCGGTTCGAGCGCGTCATCTTCGAGGACTTCTTCACGCCGCACGGGGCGAGGGCGGTCGGTCCCGAGCGTCCGGCCGGGCGCCATCACCTCGCCAGCGGCATCAAGGCCCTGCGCATGGGCCGCGCCCCCGGGTTCTTCCAGCGCTTCTTCAACTACATCGAGGAAGGCTTCCCGTGGGTGCTGGGCGAGGTGAAGGAGGCGCGCGAGCGCGACAACGTGCGCGTCATCTGCGCGGGCCCGAACGCGTTCATCTACTTCGTGGACGACGCGGCGCCGCTGGCCATCGACCGGATCGAGAAGCGCTGGCCCGGGCTCGCCGAGGACCTCTCGCGGCATCCCGGGGTCGGCTACGTGTTCGCGCGCGGCGCCGATGCGCCCGTGTGTTTCTGGCGCGGCAAGCGCTACCGGCTCACCACCGGGGAGCCCGGCCCCTTCGCCGGCCGCGCCGACGCCGCCCTGGTCGTCTCGAGCATCGGCGACCTCATGGCGATGCCGAGCGCGGGCGACTTCGTCATCTACGGCATCGACGCCGCGCCCGGCCACGTCTCGTACATCGCGGAGGCGGGCGCCCACGCGGGGCCCTCGCCCGAAGAGCTGCACGCGTTCGTGGTGGCGCCGCCCGCCGCCCGGTTTCCAGAGCCGCTCAACCATCCGGTCCAGCTCTACCCGCACTTCGTGCGCTATCTCGAGGTCCCCGAGCGCGAGTCCGCGGCGTGACGCCGATCACCATCGCCTCCTACAACATCCACCGCGGGGTCGGTCTGGACCGCCGCCGGGACCTCGACCGCATCGGCATCGTCATCGCGGAGATGAATCCCGACGTCGTGGGGCTGCAGGAGGTCATCCGCGAGGACGGCAACGTCATGTCGACGGCCGACCAGGCCGCGTACCTCGCGAGCAAGCTCGGCATGGAGCTGGTGATGGGCGAGACGCGCCCGCACGGCGCCGGCATCTACGGCAACGCCGTGCTCACGCGGCTGCCCGTGGTCGGCTCCGTCCGCCACGACCTGAGCCACGGCCTGCGCGAGCCGCGCGGCTGCCTGCGCGTGGACGTGGCCGTCAACGACGTCGTCCTGCACGTCTTCAACTGCCACTTCGGCCTCGCCTTCCGCGAGCGGCGCGCGCAGCTCGAGCTGCTGGCGGGCTTCATCCGCGCGGGCTCGTGCGCGGGACCGCGGGTGGTGATGGGCGACTTCAACGAGTGGCACCGCGGGCCCGTCACGCGCGGGCTCCGCCTCGAGTTCGCGTCGCCGATGCGGCGCATGCGCCGCACGCACCCCGCCGTCTTCCCGCTCTTCCGGCTCGACCGCATCTACTGGGACGTGGAGCTCGAGGGCGAGGCCTTCCACGTCCACCGGAGCCGCCTCGCGCGCGTCGCCTCCGACCACCTCCCGGTGATGGTGCGGCTGCGCGTCCGCCGACGCGTCGCCACGCCGTACGTCACGGGCGACGCGCTTCCGCCGGCCGAGTAACGCCTGGACGCGCTGCCGCCGCTCCCCGAGGCCTCCGAGGCGATCGTCGCGCCGCCGCGGCCGCGCCGCTGGCCGGGCGCGCTCGTCACCGGCGCCGCCGCCTGCCTGCTGCTGGCGTTCGTGGCGCTCGCCTTGCGCGTGCACCTCGGCGGCAGCCGGCTCGACAGCATCGACGACCCGGCGCGCGCGCTGGCGCTGATCGTCGAGCGCACGATGGACCTCCAGGACGCGCTGGAGCGCGCCGCGCCGTGGGAGCGGCGCTTCTACGAGCTGACGGTGAGCGACGGCCGCAACGAGCTGGAGGAGGCGATCGCGTGGTACGAGGAGGTCGCCGACGCCGTGCCCGGCGAGCCCGGCGTGCAGGTGCGGCTCGCCGTGCTGTACGGCGAGCGCGGACGCATCGACGAGGTGCTGGAGACGGTCGATCGCTGGCGCGCCCGCGGCGACGTCGCCTGGGCCGACGTGCTGGCGGCGGCGTATCTCGACGCGCCGCTCGACGGCAAGCTCGCGCGGCTGCGCGCGACCGCCACGCGGATGGTCGAGCCCGGCTGGTTCCGCGATCGGCTCCTGCTGCGTCTCGCCGACCGCGCCGGCGACTCGGCCGCTCGCGAGGCGATCCTGGCGGCGGCCCGCGCGCGCACGGCGCCGCTCCTGCGCCGCGTACGCGCGCTGACGGCCACCGAGGTGATCGCCCTCGGCCTCGGTCTCGCCGGCCTCGTCTTCGTCCTGCGCGGCCGGCCGGTGCGTGTGGATTCGGCGCTGGTGCCGCCGCCGTGGCGCGCGCGCGATGGCCTCGAGGTGCTCGTGCGCGGCGCCGGCGCCGGCGTGCTCGTGTTGATGATCGTCTATGCGCTGGGCCGATGGCGCGGCCCGAGCGATCCGCTGCTCGGCGCCCTCAGCATGCCGATGATGTACGTGCCGCTGCTCTGGCTCGCCCGGCGGCGCCTGTTCGCGCCGGCAGGGGTCGGGCTCGCGCGCGGCCTGGGCTGGCTCCCGGCGCCCGGGGGGCGGCGCGCGCTGATCTGGACGACGGCGCTGCTCGTGGGCGCGGGCACCGCGACGGATCTCGCGCTCGGGCTGCTGAGCGAGGCGACGAACATCTCGGCCCACTGGACCGAATGGTTCGACGAGGAGCTCGCGTGGGGGAGCCCGGTGGTGGCCGGGGTGAGCCTGCTCGGCACGGTCGTCTTCGCGCCGGTGTTCGAGGAGTTCGTGTTTCGCGGCCTGCTCTACGCCACGCTGCGCCGGCGGCTGGCGTGGCCGATCGCGGCGACGCTGAGCGCGGCCATCTTCGCGCTCGCCCACGGCTACGGCGCCGCCGGCTTCGGCAGCGTGTTCCTGAGCGGGCTCCTGTGGGCGATCGCCTACGAGCGTACGGGCAGCCTGCTGCCGAACACGGTGGCGCACATCGCCAACAACGTGGCCGCCGCGCTCGGCGTGCTGCTCTTGCTGCGCGGCTGACGCTACTGGAACTTCGCCTGCACCTTCAGCCGCGTGGCCTCCGACTTGGCTTCCAGGTCGACGGAGCGCAGCGTGCCGTCGGGCGCCTCCATCAAGAGGTTGTTGTTCGAGAAGCCGATGATCTTGCCCCACGCCTTTGGGATCGTCACCATGGACCTCGGCTCCTGTGCCTCGGCCGAGGATATCGAGACGCGCTCGATCCACGGGTGGGCGGCCAGGGCCACGAGGGCCACCGCGATGACCGTCAGCACGACCTTCACGTACGCGTCGATCTTCATACGACCTCCTGTCTGTTTGGGGGCCATTTCGGGGCCCCCAATATGTCAGACACGGCCCGCGAGGTCGAGGACGGCGAGGAAGAGCGTGGCGGCGCCGTGCTCGATGTCGTCCATCGGCGTGAACTCTTCCTCGCAGTGGCTGCGGCCGCCGCGGGACGGCACGAAGATCATGCCCGCGGGGCCGATCGCCGCCATGTACTGCGCGTCGTGGCCGGCGCCGGACAGGATGTGCCGCCAGCGCGCGCCCGCGGCGTTCGCCGCCCGCTCGATGGCGGCCACGACATCGTGGGCGAACGGCGTGTAGGGCACGCGCCAGTAGTGCTCCAGCTCATAGCGGACGCCCTCGCGCTCGCACGCCACCTCGACCACGGCGTCGAGGCAGCGACGCGCCACCTCCAGCGTCTCGTCGCGCGGGTCGCGCATGTCGATCGACATCGTGACCTTGCCGGGGATCGCGTTGACGATGTTGGGGTGCACGACGAGGTTGCCCACCGTCGTCACGAGATCGCCGCCGAGCTCCGTCGCGATCGTGCGCGCGCCGGTCACGACCTCCGCCGCCGCCACCAGCGCGTCGTGGCGGATGCGCATCGGCGTCGGCCCCGCGTGGTCCTGCACGCCGTGGATCGTGAGGCGCGCCCACGAGATGGCGACGATGCCGTCCACGACGCCGACGGACAGGCCCGCTTCCTCCAGGAGCGGCCCCTGCTCGATGTGCAGCTCGAGGTAGGCGCGGAAGGGGCGGGGAACACAGGGCTCGGATCCCAGGTAGCCGATGCGCTCCAGCTCGTCCACCAGCCGGATGCCGTCCTTGTCGCGCGCGTTGTAGGCGTCCTCGAGCGCGATCTTGCCGGCCATCACGCCGCTGGCGATCATCGCGGGCTGGAAGCGCGCGCCCTCCTCGCTGGTGAAGATCGCCAGGGTCACCGGATGGCGCGTGCGGATCTTCTGCGCGTTCAGCGCGCGGATCGTCTCGAGCCCGCAGAGCACGCCGAGCTGGCCGTCGTACTTGCCCCCGGTCGGCACCGAATCCACGTGCGAGCCCATCATGACCGGCGGCAGCGCCTGGCTCCCCGCGCGCTCGCCGAAGATGTTGCCCATCTGGTCCACCGTCACGCGCAGGCCCGCCTCGCGCATCCAGCGGACCATGAGGTCGCGCCCGCGCTTGTCCTCGTCGGTCAGTGCGAGCCGGGTGAGACCGCCCCGCGGCGTCTCGCCGATCCGGCCGAGCTCGTCGATGGATTGCTCGAGGCGCTTGCGGTCGATGTTCGCCAGGTGTGAGGACATGGCCCCTAACTCTATAACGTCGTTGACCCAAGCCGCCACGCCACCTATCCTCGACGGGTGAGTGTGCGGGAAGCCATTCGTGCGGTGGCCGGCGTCGCCGCCGCCCTGCTCCTGTGCGCTCCCACCTGGGCCTTCGCGCAGAAGCCGCGGGCCGAATTACCCACCTATGAGCTCGGCGAGCAGTGGTTCCGCAGCGACGGCGTCTTCGAGCTCACGCGCATGGAGGCCGATCGGTACGTCTTCACGGCGCCCAACAACCGCGAGCTGCACCTGGCCAAGGATCTCGTGTGGCTCCGGGTCTACGTGAGCGGCTACTGGGTCGAGATCGAGCAGCAAGCGGTGCTGAAATGGCCGCTCGAGGTCGGCAAGTGGGGCGTGTCGAACGTGAAGTGGCGGTGGCACGGCTTTCCCACCGGTAGTCCCGCGCGCGTGCAGTGGGAGGTGAAGGCGTACGAGGACGTGAGGGTCGGCGGCAAGACCTACAAGGCCTTCCGCGTCGACTGGGAGGTCCGTCATCAGTTCGGTCCCTGCGCCAACGTCGGCAAGCGGTGAGCTGGTGGCGCGCGCGCCGTGCCCGTCTGCTGCAGCTCTGGGCGGTCGGTCTCGTCTCGAGCGTGCTCGTCACCGCCGCCTCCGCCCTCGGCTACCTGGAAGGGTGGCAGGCGCGCGGCCTCGACCTCCTCCTGCGCCTGCAGGGGCACCGCACGCCGTATGACGTCGTCGTCGTTGCGATCGACGAGGCGGCCTTCGAGGGCCTCGGCCGGCGCCAGCCGATCCCGCGCGACTACCTCGCGCGGGTGATCCGCGGGCTGCAGCGCAGCGGCGTCGCCGCCGTCGGGCTCGACGTCACGCTGGGCACGCCGACCACGCCGGCCGACGATGCCGCGCTGGCGCGCGCGATCCGCGATTTCAGCGAAGACGGCGTGAGCCGCGTCGTCGTGGCGGGACCACTCGGCGCCGTCGGGGGCCCGCTCGGCGCCCGCGCGCTGGGCCGCGCGGTCGTCACCGGCTCGCCGCAGATGCCGGTCGACGACGACGGGTTCATCCGCCACGTGGCGCCGGTCGTGCCGGCTCGCGACGGGGTCGTGGCCGCGCTGGGTGTCGCGGTGGCCGCGCGCGTCGGCGGCGCCGATCCGATGACGCTGCTGGCGGCGGTGCGCACGGGCGGCACGGTGCCGATCCCGAAGACGCGCGCGGGCGGGACGATGGAGGCACCAGCGCCGGTGGCCCGACAACCCGCTGCGCGGGCGCATCGCGATGCTGGGCGGCGCCTTTCAGGACAGCCGCGATTTCTACCAGACGCCGCACGGCCTCATGGCCGGCATCGAGGTCCACGCCAACGTCATCCACATGCTCACCACGCGGCGCTTCATCCGGCCATCGACGTGGGCGCTGGGTTTCGCCATCGACGCGGCGTTCGTGCTGGTCGTCGGCGTCGTCCTGTTGGCGCTCCGGCCGCTGCCCGGCACCCTCGCGTGCGTGGCCGGCGGCCTCGCCATCGGCGTGCCGGCGGCGTGGCTGGCCTTCGACCGCGGTGGCTACTGGATCGACTTCCTGCTGCCCGTGCTCGCCACGTGCCTGATGGGCTTCGGCACCGACGCTCTCGCGCGGCGGCGGATGCGCGACCAGTTCGGCCGCTATTTCTCGCGCGACCTCCTGGAGCGCGTGATCGACGACGCCCCCAGCCTGCGCGGCGAGCGGCGCGTGGTGTCGGTGCTCTTCTCCGACCTCCGCGGCTACACGACGCTGTCGGAGACGATGACGCCGGAGGCGATCGCCGCGCACCTGAACGAGTACTTCGACGCGATGACGACCGCCATCTGCGCGCACCAGGGGATGGTCAACGACTTCATCGGCGACGCCGTGATGGCCGTGTTCGGCGTGCCCCCCCTCGCCGATCCGGAGCACGCCCTGCACGCCGTGCAGGCGGCGGCGGCGATGGACCGGGCCCTCACCGACCTCAACCAGCGCTGGACGGCGCGCGGGCTGCCGCTGCTCCACATGGGCATCGGCATCCACACGGGCTCCGTCTTCGCCGGCAACGTCGGCGGCCACGACAAGATCAGCGGCCGCGACAAGATCAAGTACACGGTGATCGGCGATCCGGTGAACGTCGCCGCGCGGGTGGAGGGATTGAACAAGGAGCTCGGAACGACGATTCTGATCACCGCGGAGACGTACGCCGTCGTCGGCGACCGCGTGCAGGTGAAGGACCGCGGCCCGATGCACGTGAAGGGGCGCGTCGTGGACGTGCGCGTCTACGAGGTGCTGTCCGTCGAGGGAGGGGCCCGATGAAAGGTCGAGGGGGGATCGCGTTCGCGGCGATGGTCGTGCTGCTGCCGGGCCTCGCGTGGGCCGCGGATCCCGTGGCCGTGCTGACGGAGATCCAGGTGCGGCGCGGTCAGGTCCACGTCCGCTCCGACGGCGACAGCGACTGGTCGGCGCCCAAGCCGCTGCAGTCCCTGCGCCCCGGCGACCAG
>WNET01000602.1_pt1 | contig 14031 bp, 13 predicted proteins | sample 5399911 | NCBI WGS metagenome assembly WNET01 (sample SAMN13153333, study PRJNA577476) | soil metagenome | isolation source: 40 cm grassland meadow soil pre-rain plot 2 | place: USA:California | collected 2015-09-08 | reverse complement strand
CGTGGACGAGTAATCTAAGCGTCGGGACACTAGGAAGGGGCACGCTTTCAGGTATCGTCCTGAGGGGGTGCCCCTTCAGCTTTTGTACTGGATCTTTCCTCTGGCCTCCTCCAGGAAGTCGAGCCTCTCGCGGGCGGCGCGCTTCAAAAGGGCAGAGCAGCGTCGCCTGTTGGGGCTGAGCACGCGCTCCAGCTTGCCCTTGTTGTAGAGATGGCGAACCAGGCAGCCAAAATCGCCGTCGCCCGTCACGACGACCGCCCGCTCATAGTGTGGATATTCGATCATTGCCTGGAGTACCAGCTCGGCGTCTACGTTGCCCTTGGGCTTGCCATCGCCGCGATAAGTGACGGGCTTGAAGACCACGGTGTAGCCCGCCTTCTGGAGCCTCGTGTAAAGCGGCTGATTATCGGGAATGAATCCAACGAAGTAGAAGGCGCGGGTCACACGGTAGTGTTCCTCGAGATGCACGCGGAGGCGGCGCCAATCTACGCGCCAACCGAGGTCCCTGATTCCGAGATGGAGGTTCTGACCGTCGATGAAGGCGAAGTTACGCGGGCTTGCGACCGTCACCGCCGACGAGTATTCGGGTCATTGCGGCTCCGGAACAATGTCCAAAGATTGATACGCCGCCGGATCACCATAGTGAGCCACCCGGCGGGTCAGGAATCCAGGTGACCCCCCGCGTCGCGCTCGTCACCGGCGCGGGCCGCGGCATCGGCCGCGCCACGGCCGAAGCGCTGGCCGCCGACGGATGGGGGGTCGTGGTCGCCGAGATGCGGCCGGTGCTCGGGCGGGCGGTGGCGCGCGCGCTGAGCGCGCACGGCGCGCGATTCGTCCAGGTCGATGTCGGCGACGCGCGCTCGGTGGCGCGGATGGCGCGGCGCGTGGGGCGCGTGGACTGCCTGGTGAACAACGCCGGCGTGCTCGAGCCGGGGCCGCTCGCGCGCCTCTCCGCCGCGGCCGTCGAGCGCATGATCGCGGTGAATCTGGCTGGCCCGATCCTCGTCACGCGCGCGCTCCTGCCCGGCATGCTGCGGCGCCGGGCGGGCATCGTCGTCAACGTCGCCTCGCTGCTCGGCAGGGTTGGAATGGCCGACTATGCTACCTACTGCGCGACGAAGTTCGGGGTGATCGGGTTCACCGAAGCGCTGGCCGACGAGATGGACGCCGACAGGCTCGGCGTGGTCGCCGTCTGCCCGGGACAGGTCAACACCCCGCTCGCGTGGAAGACCGGAGTGGCGAAGGCCGAGCGTTCGCATCTCATCCAGCCCGAGAGCGTGGCGCGCGTGATCGCCGAGCTGGCGGGCGGCCGGCGGCGGTTCAAGAACGGCGAGGCGATCGACGTGACGCGCTGACGCCGTAGCCCTGGGCCTTCCAGCGGCCGAACTACCACTTGACGGCGGCAGGGAAAGTTATTAACCATACGTTTAGTTGACAGCACGCTGGCAGCGACCTCACCCAGGAGGAAGGGCTCGATGACGTCCGCCGCCCCGATCACCACTGCCCAGGCGCGCCGCCGGGACGCCGCGGCCACGCGCGAGGCGCTGCTGGCCGCCGGCGCCGAGCTGTTCGCCGAGCGCGGGTACGACGGGGTGCCGGTGACGGCGATCGCCCAGAGGGCCGGCGTCAACAAGGCGATGATCAACTACCACTTCGGCGGCAAGCGGAAGCTCTACCTGGCGATCGTGAGCGTGACCTTCGCGGAGATCGTTGCCGGCGTGGAGAAGCTCGCCGAGTCGCGCCGGCCGGCGCCCGAGGTGCTGCGCGAGCTGATCGCGGTGGTGGGGGAGATGGCCACGCGGCGCCATCCCCACTTCTGCGCGATGATGCTGCGCGAGGTCGTGGCGGGCGGCACGCACCTGGACCCGGAGCTGATCGACAAGCCCGCGCGCATCCTCGGTGCCGTGCAGCGCATCGTGGCGCGCGGCGTGGCCGACGGCGACTTCCGGCCCGTCGATCCGCTGCTGACGCACCTGAGCCTCGTCGGCAGTCTCGTCTTCTTCTTCGCCACGGCGCGGTTCCGCGAGCGCGTGCTCGCCATGCGGCGCCCGGCCATCAAGCCGCCGGACGCCGCGGCATACGTCAAGCACATCCAGGACCTGCTCACGCACGGGCTGGCCGCCGACTCGACGCGCGGGAGGCGGCGTTGATGAGCGCGCAACGGCGTCGGCTCGCGATCGTCGCGGCGCTGGCCATCCTCGGTCTCGCCGGGTTCGCCGTCTGGCGCTTCGTGCTCGCGCCGCCGGCGCTTCCGCCGGGCGTGCTCGCGGTGAGCGGACGCATCGAGGGCGACGACTCTGCCGTGGCCGCGAAGACCTCGGGCCGAATTCGCGAGATCACGGTGCGGGAAGGCGATCGCGTCGAGGCGGGGCACGTGATCGCCACGCTCGACGACGAGCAGGTGCGCGCGCGTGAGGACCAGGCAACCGCCGCTGTCCGGCAGGCCGAGGCGCGAGCGCGTCTGGCCCAGCACCAGATCGCCGTCCTCGACGAGCAGCTGCGGCAGAGCCGGCTCGGTGTGGATCAGTCGCGCGCCGATGCCGAGGGCCGCGTGAACGAGGCGGAGGGCAAGCTCGCGGCGACGGAAGCCCAGCTCGCGCAGGCCGACGCCGCGTACGCGCAGGCGAAGTGGGACCGGGAGGCCATGACGCGGCTGTTCAAGAAAGAGCTGGTCGCCGAGCAAGAGGCGCAGCGAGCCCAGCGAAACGAGGAGGCGCAGGCGGCGGTCGTCGCCGCACAGCGGCGTCAGGTGGAAGCGGCGCGCGGCGCGCTCACGGCGGCGAAGGCGAATCTCGTCAACCCGGCCATTCGCTCCTCCCAGGTTGCGGCCGTGCAGGGGCAGATCCTCCAGGCGAAGGCCGACATCGCCGCCGCGCAGGCGGAGGCCGAGCGCGCGCGGGCCCAGCTCGAAGAAGCGCGCGCCAACCGACGGGACCTCCGCGTCATCGCGCCGTTCAACGGCACGGTCGCCACGCGAACGGCCGAGCCCGGCGAGGTCGTGATGGCGGGCACGGCCATCATCACGCTCGTGAACCTCGCCGAGGTCTATCTCAGAGCGTTCGTTCCCGAGGGCCAGATCGGGCGCGTCCGCGTGGGCCAGCCGGCACGGGTCTACCTCGACTCGGCGCCCGCGGAGCCCATCGACGCCTACGTGCTGCGTGTCGATCCCCGGGCGTCGTTCACGCCGGAGAACACGTACTTCCGTGAGGACCGCGTGAAGCAGGTGGTCGGCGTGAAGCTCCGCCTCAACAGCGCCGTCGGCTTCGCCAAGCCCGGCATGCCGGCGGACGGCGAGATCCTCGTCGATGGCGGCGACTGGCCCACACGACAGGCGCGACGATGAGCACGGAGCGCCCCGCGCCGGACGTCGCCATCCGCACGCACGCGCTGACCAAACGGTATGGAGCCCTCGAGGCGGTTCGTGGCATCGACCTCGACGTGCGCGCGGGCGAGATCTTCGGGCTCATCGGGCCGGACGGCGCGGGAAAGACCTCGACGTTCCAGATCCTCGGCGGCGTGATGGAGGCGACGTCCGGCACCGCCGAGCTGCTCGGCCAGCCGGCGCGACAGGCGCGCGCGTACGTGGGCTACCTCACGCAGGCCTTCAGCCTCTACCAGGACCTCAGCGTGGCGGAGAACCTGCGCTACGTCGGCGAGCTGCGGCGCGTGCCCGTCCGAGAGATCGAGCGGCGCGGGCAGCGGTATCTCACGATGTTCGGCATGGAGCGCTTCATGGACCGGCTCGCCGGCCGCCTCAGCGGCGGCATGAAGCAGAAGCTCGCGCTGGCCTGCGCGCTGGTGGCCGAGCCGCAAATATTATTGTTGGACGAGCCGACGACCGGCGTCGACCCGGTGTCGCGTCGCGAGTTCTGGGACGCGCTCGCGCAGCTCTCGACGCAGGGGATGACGATTCTCCTCGCGACGCCGTATCTCGACGAGGCGGAGCGCTGCCACCGCGTGGCGCTCATGCACGACGGGCGCCTGCACCGGACCGGCACGCCGGCCGAGCTACGCCAGAGCCTCGGGCTGCAGCGCCTGGAGGTGCGCGCGACCGATCTGCGCCGGGCGGAGGCGGCGCTGGGGCAGCGCGACGGGATCGCCGACGTCCAGCGCTTCGGCGACCGGCTCGACGTGCTGGTGCGCGAGGTGACGTCCGGAGAACGCGCGGTTCGCGAGGCGCTCGGTGACGCCGTGGAGAGCGTGCGAACTGCGTCGCCGACGCTCGAGAACACCTTCGTCGCGATCCTGCGCGGCCTCGAGGGCGAGACGCGTGTGCTGCCGTTCCCGGACCGCCGCGAGCACGAGCGGGCCGACGACCCGGTCGCCATCGGCGCACGCGGCTTGCGCAAGACGTTCGGGAGCTTCGTGGCCGTCAAGGGCATCGATCTGGAAGTCCGCTACGGCGAGGTCTACGGCCTGCTCGGCGCCAACGGCGCGGGGAAGACGACCACCATCAAGATGCTCTGCGGGCTGCTGGAGCCGAGCGGGGGCGAGGTACGCCTGGCGGGCGAGGTCGGGGAGCTGCGCTCCGAGGAGGTCCGGCAGCAGGTCGGCTACATGTCGCAGAAGTTCTCGCTCTACGACGACCTCACGATCGACGAGAACCTCGACTTCTTCGCCGGCGTCTACCAGGTGCCGCGCGAGCGGCGCGAGGCGCGCAAGCGCTGGGTGCTCGACTTCGCCGGCCTTCCGGGCAAGGGCGGCCAGCTCACGGGCAGCCTGCCCGGCGGCTGGAAGCAGCGGGTGGCCTTCGGCGCCGCGATCATGCACGAGCCGCGCGTGCTGTTCCTCGACGAGCCGACGTCGGGCGTGGACCCGATCGCCCGCCGCGCGTTCTGGGCCATGATCAACCAGCTCGCGGACCAGGGCACCGCGATCCTCGTCACCACGCACTATCTCGAAGAAGCCGAGCAGTGCAACCGGCTGGGATTCATGGTCGCCGGCGAGCTGGTGGCCGAGGGCACGCCGAGCGGCGTGAAGGCCGCGCACGGCGGACGCGTGCTCGAGGTGCTCGCCGACGACCCGCAGCGCGCGGTGGCCGTGCTGAAGACGGAGCTCGAGCCGTGGCGCGTGTCGCTCTTCGGCGATCGGTTGCACGTCATCGTCGAGGGCGACGCGCAGGCGGCCGCGCGCGACCTCGCGGCGAGGCTGGCGCGCGAGGGCATCCAGGTGCGCGAGGCGAGGGAGGAGGACTACTCGCTTGAGGACGTCTTCCTGGTCATCGCCGAGAAGGGCGTCGTCGCCGCCTGACGGCCCATCGCATGCGGCGCATCATCGCCCAGGCCCGCAAGGAGCTCACCCAGCTGCTGCGCGACCCTCTCGCGCTGGGGCTGGCCCTCGTGCTGCCCGTGGGCCTCACGGCGCTGATGGGCACCACGGTCTCGCTGACGGTGACCGACATCCCGATCGTCATCCAGGACTTCGATCAGACCCCGCTGTCGCGTCGGTACGCGGACGCGTTTCGCACGTCGCTGACCTATCGCGTGGTGACCCTGCCGCCCGCCACGTCGCCGGAGACGATGCTGGCCAGGGGACGGGCGCGCGCGGCGGTCATCATCCCCGAGCACTTCGAGCGCGAGATCCGCCGCCATCGGCCGGTCGAGGCGCAGGTGCTCGTGGACGCCACCGACGGCAACACCGCCCAGCTGATCCGCGGCAGCGCCGGCCAGATCACGCGCGCCTTCGCGCGGCCGCTCGGCGGCGCGACGGTCCCGGCCATCCAGACGGCGACGCGGCTCTGGTTCAATCCCGGCCGCGAGCCGCGAAAGTTCTACGGCCCCGGGTTCCTCGTGCTCGGCCTGTCGATTTTCCCGACGGTGCTCGCCGCGCTCGCGATGTCGCGCGAGGGCGAGCAGAAGACGATCCTGCAAGTCTACGTCTCGAGCATCTCGGCGCACGAGTTCCTGCTCGGCAAGATCCTGGCCGGCATGGTGATCGGGTTCGCGCAGTGCATGCTGCTCGCCGTGCTCATGTTCACGCTCTTCGGCCTGCGCTTCGCGGGCGACCCCACGCCGGTGATCGTCGGCAGCGTGCTGTTCGTGTTCTGCGTGATGAGCTTCGGCTCGCTCGTCGGCGCCGCCATTCCCAACCAGGCCGCCGCCGTGCAGGCCGTCGCGCTGGGCGGCTTCCTGCTCTCCTTCCTGCTCTCGGGGCTCATCTTCCCGATCGAGAACATCCCCGGCACGCTCCGGTGGATCTCGAATTTCGTCCAGGCGCGCTACTACGTCCTCATCGTGCGCGACGCCTTCTTGCAGGGGGGCGGCTGGCCGGCCGTGTGGTGGGCGGTGCTGGCCATCGGCGCCATCGGGCTGGTGTTCTACGGGCTCGCCTGGCGCGCGATGCGTCGCATGCAGGTGAAGGCGTGAGGCAGGCCCTCGGCCGTCTCTTCGGGGGCCGCTTCTGGGCGCTGGCGCTGAAGGAGCTCCGGCAGATCCGGCGCGACCGCCGGCTCGCGATCTCGCTCATCGTGCCGCCGACGCTGCAGATCCTCCTCTTCGGCTTCGCGCTCGATTCCACGGTCAAGGACCTCAGGCTCGGCGTCGTGGACGAGAGCCGCACGGCCGAGAGCCGCGAGCTGATCTCCGTGCTCACGCAGAACCCCACCTTCCGGCTGACCGGCTCCTACGCGACCACGGACACGCTCGGGCGCGAGCTCGGCATCGGCCGACTCGACGTCGGCGTGGTGGTGCCCTACGACTTCGCGCGCCGGCGCGCGCGCGGGCGCCCGGCCACCGTGCAGGTCCTGCTCAACGCGGCGAACGCGAATACGGCGCAGATCGCGCAGGGCTACGTCGAGGGCGCCGTGGCCTTCCTCAACCGCGATCTCGCCGGGACACGCGCGGAGCCCGTCGAGCTGCGGACGGCGCTGCTCTACAACCCGGGCCTGGTGAACGCCTGGTTCATCGTGACGGGCGTGTTCGGAACGCTGATCATCCTGAACGGCTCGCTCGTGTCGGCGGCGACGATGATCCGCGAGAAGGAGCGGGGGACGGTCGAGCAGCTGCTCATGACGCCGGCGAGCTCCCTTCAGATGATCACGGCGAAGATGGCCCCGCTCTTCGTCCTGTTGATGACGATGGTCATGCTGGTGATCGCCGTGGCCCGGCTGGTGTTCGGCATCCCGTTCCGCGGCAGCCCGGCGCTCCTGCTCGCCGCCTGCGCGTGCTGCGTGCTGTCCGGCATCGGCCTCGGGACGTTCGTCTCGACGTTCGCGCGCTCGGCCAGCCAGACGCAGCTGATCAGCTTCTTCATCAATCCGCCGCTCGCGATGCTGTCGGGCGGGCTCACGCCGATCGAGGCGATGCCGAAGTGGGTGCAGCCGCTCACGCTCCTCAACCCCATCGCCCACTTCGCCACGATCGCGCGCAGCGTGCTCGTCAAGGGCGCCGGGCTGGACGTCGTCTATCCGAATCTGATCGCGCTCGTGGCGCTAGCCAGCCTGTTCGTCGGCATCAGCGCCTGGCGGTTCCGGAGTCAGCTGAGCTGACTTCGGCATCAACGATTCAGCAGACCCGCCACCACGGCACAGCGAGGACGTCCGGGGCGAGCCACTCGAGCGTGGAGCCGGTGTGCAGCAGGAGGCCCGCGCGCGCCGCCTTGCCATACTCGGCGCGGAAAGCGCGCAGCGGCCCGGCATCGCGCAGGCGAGGGCGTGACGTGGTCTTGACCTCGATCGGGACGAGGTGGCGGCCGGCCTCGACGACGAAGTCCACCTCCTCGCCCGCCGCCGTTCGCCAGTAGAGGATCTCGGAGCGCTCGACCCGCGCGTCCCGCCAGCACAGCAGGTCGTGCAGCACGAGGTTTTCGAGGTGAGCGCCGGTGGGCTCGGCCGCGCCGCCCAGGTGCAGGGCCAGGCCCGCGTCGCCCCAGTAGAGCTTGGGGGTTTTGATGAGGCGCTTGGTGCGGTTCACCGCGTACGCTGGCACCCGGACCAGCAGGTACGACGTCTCGAGCAGGTTGAGGTACCGGTGCACGGTCGGCTGCGGCAGCGCCACGTCGCGGGCCAGCTCGGTCTGGTTGACGAGCTGACCCAGACGCAGGCAGGCCGCCCGCATGAGCCGGCGGAAATCCGGCAGCGCGGAGATCGACGAGAGAGTCTGGAGATCGCGCTCCAGATAGGTGCGGACGTAGCCCTCGAACCACACCGCGCGCTCCGCGACCGTGCTCAGGTGCACGGCCGGGGTCGGGAAGCCCCCGCGGCGCGCCAGCTCAATCCAGTCCTCGTGCCCGGTCCTGTCGGCGCGCAGGAGGTCCAGCCACTCGGAGTCTTTGGCCCCGAGCAGTTCTTCCCAGAGCCCGCAGCGGCCGAGGCCCCGCTGCTCGCGGCGAACCATGGGCCACAGCGTGAGATAGCTGGCGCGGCCGGCGAGCGACTCCGACACGCCGCGCATGAGCAGCAGGTTGGCCGAGCCCGTGAGCAGGAATCGGCCGGCGCGACGGTCGCGGTCGATCGCGCGCTTCACGGCCAGGAGCAGGTCGGGCTCGCGCTGAACCTCGTCCAGCGTGACGGGCGGCCCCTCGACCAGTGCTTCCGGGTCGCGCCGGGCCAGCTCCAGAGCATCGAGGTCGTCGAGGGAGACGAACCGGCGCGCGCCCGGCGTCAGCGCTTGGGCCAGTGTGCTCTTGCCCGTCTGCCTCGCTCCGGTGACCACCACGGCCGGCATCACCCGCAGCCGGTCGGCCAGCGCGCGCTGGGCGTGCCGGGGCAGCACCCGTTTCTTCACACCGTGAATGATATCCATTCATGACATGAATGACAGGCCACGGCCCGGCGCCGTGCCCCTCGGGGCCGACACACGAGCTCCAACCCTCGTGTAAGATGGCGCCCCACCGCGGCCCCGGACGGGGTTGCGACGAGGAGGACCACCATGGGTCGTCGGGACACTGCGGGTCTCCAGCGGCTGGTCACGGAGCGGAAGGAAGGGACACTCGGCCGGCGCGAGTTCCTCACGACGCTGGCCGCTGGCGCCGCCGTAGTCGCGGCCCCCCGCCGGGCGACCGCCCAAAAGAAAATCGCCGTGACGATGTGGGACACCGAGCCGAACCCGGCGACGCGCGCGGCCGTGAAGGCGATCGTCGAGGACTTCCACAAGCTGCACAAGGACATCGAGATCCGGGCCGAGGGCATGGGCTGGGGCGACATGGACCGAAAGCTCCAGGCGGCGATGGCGGCCAAGAGCCCGCCCACCGCGTCGCACACCCAGAGCTACGTGGTAACGTCGTTCCGCGCCAAGGGCCTGATCGAGCCGGTGGACGACGTGGTGAAGGCGATCGGCGAGGACAAGATCTTTCCATCGGTGCTCCGGTGGCTCAAGTATCCGGACGGCAAGTACTGGGGGATCACGCATGCGTGGGGCGCCGAGATCTTCGGCGGCCGCGGCGACTACTTGCCGGGCACCGGGGTGAATCCGCAGAGCTGGCGGACGTGGGACGACTTGCTCCGTGACCTGCCCAAGCTCAACAAGCCGCCGCAGTACTACGCGCTGACGCTCGCCGGCATCCCGTTCTTCGTGAACGAGGACGTCTACATGTGGGCGGGCGCCAACGGCGGCAGTGTCTTCGACGCCAAGGGCCAGCCCGCGCTCGAGAGTCCACAGATCATCGGGATGCTGGAGTTCTGGAAGAAGCTCAAGCCGTTCTTGCCGCCAGGCTGGTCGTCGCACGACTATCTGGAAACGCTTTCGGCGTGGGCGACGGGCAAGGCCGCCTCCGTGCTCATGTGGGGGCGGACGGCGGGCTACATCGACCAGTACGCGCCGCCCGACAAGCGAAATCCTGACGTGTTCCAGGTGTGGCCGAAGACCATCGGGCCAATGGGCAAGGCGCCACTGACCCAGTTCGACAACGAGCCCTGGGTGATCTACGCCGACGCACCCGCCGACGAGAAGGCCGCGGCGAAGGAATTCCTGAAGTTCTTCTTCAAGCCCGAGAACTACCGGCGGTACTGCGACTCCGTGCCGGTCCACCTGCTGTCCATCTTCAAGGCGGACTTCAAGGACCCGAGCTACCTGAACCATCCCGAGCGCAAGCGCTGGAAGCCGTGGCTCGACGCGCAGCTCAAGTGGGTGGAGATCGGGCGGGCGCACCCGCTGCTCGTCAGCAACCCTGAAGACGTGCTGATCCCCTGGATCGGCGACGTGGCCGCGTCGCCCATCCTCGCGGACATGGTGATGGCCGTGGTGGAGCGCGGCCGAGATCCAAAGGTGGCGGCGAAGGAAGCCAGCGACAAGATCGTTCGCGACATCATCGGCAAGGCGAAGTAGGCCATTCCCTCGCGTCGCCGGCGCGAGGCGTGGATCGGCATCGGCCTGCTCTTGCCGTCCGTCCTGCTGGTGCTCGCGTTCACGCTGTTCCCCGTCGGCTACAACGTGTGGCTCGGCTTCTACGCCAAGCACTCGCTGCGGGCCACCAGCACCTGGGTCGGTCTCGGGAACTATGCCCAGATGCTCGGTGATCCCGACTTCTGGCGCAGCGCCTGGCTGGCCACCGTCTACGCCGTCGGCAGCACGACGCTGCAGATCCTCGCCGGCGTCGCCGGGGCGCTGATCCTCCACCGGCGCTTCGTGGGGTGCGACTTCCTGCGCGGCGTGGCCCTGTTCCCCTACATGATCCCGACGGTCATCGCCGTGTTCGTCTGGCGCTGGCTGATGAACGACCTCTACGGGGTGATCCCGTACGTGCTCGGCACGCTGCACATCCCCGGCATGCCGGAGGCCTGGCTGACCCATGCCACGATCATGTGGGTGCTGATCGTGCTCTCCGTGTGGACGTTCTTTCCGTTCGTGCTGGTGAACGTGCTGGCGCGGCTGCAGACGATCCCGCCCGAGCTCTACGACGCCGCGCGCGTGGACGGCGCCTCCGCCGTGCGGCAGTTCTTCCACGTCACGCTGCCGCAGCTGCGCAACGTGCTGCTGATCGTCCTGCTCCTGCGCGGGATCTGGATGTTCACCAAGTTCGACGTGCCGTGGCTGCTGGGATTCGGCGGCGGCGCCGGCGAGGCGATCCGGACGCTGCCCGTCTTCACCTATCAGCGCTCGTTCACCTACTACCAGGCGGGCATGGGGGCGGCGCTCTCGAACATCATGCTGGTACTGCTGCTGATGGCGGTGACGATCTACTTCGTCGCGTTTCCGCCGGCCGAGGAGGAGCAGGATGCCTGACCGCGCGCGCCGCGGTCGTCGGCGTCCGGTGTCACGGACGGCGGCCTGGGCGGTCCGGCTGGGGCTCTTCGCGTTCTGCGCGTTTCCGCTCTACTGGATGGTGGTCTCCTCGCTCAAGGTGAGTCACGAGCTGCTCGCGTCGCCGCCGACCTTCTGGCCGCACGAGTGGGAGCTGCGCGCGTACCGCAAGCTTTTCTACGAGACGAACTTCTGGACCTACTTCCAGAACACGGTGATCGTCTCCGCGCTCACGACCGTCATCGTCCTCGTGGCCGGCGTCATCGGCGCCTACAGCCTCACGCGGTATGCGTTCCGGGGGCGCACGCTCGTCGCGCGCCTCACGCTCCTGGCCTACATGTTCCCGCCGATCATCATGCTGGTGCCGCTCTTCCTGCTGGCCCGACAGCTCGGGCTGGTCAACTCGATCCCGGGGCTCGCGCTGACCTACATCTCGTTCTCGCTGCCGTATGCGCTGTGGATCCTGCGCGCGTTCTTCCAGTCGATCCCGCTGGAGCTGGAGCACGCCGCGCTGATCGACGGCGCCAACCGCGCCCAGGCGCTCGTCTACGTCGTCATGCCGCTGGCGCTGCCCGGCATCATCGCCACCGCGATCTTCACGTTCATCGTCGCCTGGAACGACTTCCTCTTCGCGCTGGTGCTGATCGGCCAGGACGAGCTGAAGACGCTGGCCATCGGCATCAACGAATTCTTCCACATGGCCGTCGTCGACTGGGGGCTCATCATGGCCGCCGGCGTCATGGTCACGATTCCCGCGCTCGTCTTCTTCATCGCCGTTCAGCGCTATCTGATCGCCGGCTGGGGCGCTGGCGGCCTCAAGGGCTAAATTAGTGACGAAGCAATAGGTTGTTCACCACCGCGGTGACAAGGAGAGAGCCATGCGGAAGATGCTCGCGAGCGTGATAACGGTGATGATTCTGACGGCGTTGGCCGTGAGCGTGGCGGCGCAGCCGAAGTACGTGCTCAGGTTCTCGTCGCCCAACTCCAAGGAGCACGCGTGGGGACGCAGCGCCGAGAAGTTCAAGCAGCTGGTGGCCGAGGAGACGAAGGGCCAGGTCGAGGTGCAGGTCTACCACTCCAACGCGCTGGGCGCCACGCGCGAGAGCCTCGAGATGACGCGCCTGGGCAGCACGGACTTCGTGCTCTGCGGCGTCGCCCACGTGAGCCGCTTCGTCCCGGAGATGAGCACCTTCGTGCTGCCCTATCTGTGGAAGGACACGGAGACGATGTTCAAGGCGCTCGACGGCCGCATGGGTGACACCGTCGATGCGCTCCTCTGGGAGAAGGGGTTCAAGGTCGTCGGCTGGTGGGACAACGGCTTCCGCCACATCTCGAACAACAAGCGGCCGATCCGGGTCGCGGAGGACATCAAGGGCCTCAAGCTGCGCTCGCTGCCGACGAAGATCCACGTCACGTTCTGGCGCGCGCTCGGCGCCTCGCCGACGCCCATGGACTGGGCGGAGGTCTATCCCGCGCTGCAGCAGGGCGTGGTGGACGGCCAGGAGAACCCGCCGGGCGTCGTCTTCTTCGAGAAGCTGCCGGACGTGCAGAAGTATTACTCGCTGACCAAGCACGTGAACGAGCCGGGCAACGTGCTGATGAGCCGCGCGGCCTACGAGAAGCTGCCGGCCGACATCCAGAAAGCCATCGTGACGGCGGGGAAGAAGACGGCGGCGTTCGAGCGCGCCGAGAGCCAGCGGGACAACGACGAGCTCCTCAAGAAGCTCGAGGCGGCGGGGATGCAGGTCAACGCCGTCCCGGAGACCACCATTACGGAGCTCCGCAAGGTGGCGCACGGCCTCTACGGCCAGGCGCTGGCCGATCTCGGGCCGAAGGGCAAGGAGCTCGTCGACATCGGAATCGCGCTCAACAGGTAGCCATGCGGGCGCTGGTCCGCGGCGCGACGCGAATCCTAGAGGCGCTGACCCTCGTCGGGATCAGCGCGGTGTTCCTGACCGTCGTGGTGGAGGTCGTCCTCCGCTACGGGTTCGGCTCCTCGCTCATCTTCACCGAGGAGCTGACGCGGTACACGATGGTCTGGGTCGCGTTCCTGGGCGGCGTAGTCGCGCTGCGGGACGGCGCCCACGTGGCCACGGGCGGCATCGGCGATCGGTTCGGGCCCACGGTCGGCAGGATCGCCTCCCTCGTCGCGGACGGCCTCGCGCTGCTCTTCCTGCTGACGCTCACGTGGGCGAGCCTCCAGACGCTGCCGAACCAGCGGGACCAGTTCACGACCACGCTGCACGTGTCGATCTTCTGGTTCTACCTCGCCATTCCCGTCGGCGCCGTGCTGATGGCGCTGGTCATCGTCGGACGGCGCTTCGGCCTGGTCGAAGCCCAGGGCAGCGACCTGCCTATCGAAGATCTGTGAGCCCATGCTGATCCTGGTGCTCGTGGCCGTCTTTGCCGTGACCATGGTGCTCGGCGTGCCGGTCGCGTTTTGCCTGGGGCTCGGCGGGCTCGCCTTCATCTGGCTGTCGGGCGTCGTCCCGATCGCGGTGCTGCCGACGCTGATGTTCTCGGGGATGGATTCGTTTCCGCTGCTCGCCATCCCGTTCTTCGTCATCGCGGGCGATGTCATGCAGCGCTGCGGCATCCTGCCCAAGCTCATCGCCTTCGCCAACAGCCTGGTCGGTCATTTCCGCGGGGGGCTGGCCTACGTCGTGATCGTCACCAGCATGATGTTCGCCGGCGTGACCGGCGTCGCCCTGGCCGAGTGCGCCGCGATCGGATCGATGCTGGCGCCGAGCATGGTGCGGCAGGGCTATCCGGGCGGCTTCACCTCCGCCGTCATCGCGGGGTCCGCCGTCATGGGGCCCATCATCCCGCCCAGCGTCGCCATGCTCGTCTTCGC
>WNET01000594.1_pt1 | contig 14152 bp, 13 predicted proteins | sample 5399911 | NCBI WGS metagenome assembly WNET01 (sample SAMN13153333, study PRJNA577476) | soil metagenome | isolation source: 40 cm grassland meadow soil pre-rain plot 2 | place: USA:California | collected 2015-09-08 | reverse complement strand
TGACCTTCGCGACGTCATCCATCTCCTCGAGGCCCTCGACGAGCTGCAGCAGCCGCTTGGCGTCGCTGCCCTCGACCTTCACGGTGTTTTTGGGAACCATCGCGATCTCGGCACTCTGCACCGGTAGCTTCTTCGCCCGGAGTGCCTGATCGATCGCATGCAGGTGCGTGGGCGGCGTCGTGATCAGATAGATGTCGCCCTCCTTCTCCATGTCTTCCGCGCCGGCGTCGAGGGCGGCTTCCATCGTGGCATCCTCGTTCGCCTTGGCGTCCACCACGATCTGGCCCTTGCGGTCGAACATCCAGGCGACGGCGTTGGTGGCCGCAAGGTTGGCGCCGTGGCGCTGGAAGACGTTGCGGATCTCGGCAACGGTGCGGTTGGCGTTGTCCGTCGTGGCCTGAATGAGGAGCGCCGCGCCCCCAGGCCCGTACCCCTCGTATGTGACCTCTTCGTAGGTCACGCCCTCGAGCTCGCCGGTGCCCTTCTTGATCGCACGGTCGATGTTGTCGGCCGGCATGTTTTCCGCTTTGGCGGCATCGATCGCGGTGCGCAGCCGCGCGTTACCGCCCGGATCCCCGCCGCCCTGCTTGGCCGCAATCGTGATTTCGCGAATCAGACGCGTAAACACGGCACCGCGCTTCTGATCGGTGACCGCTTTCTTGCGCTTGATTTGTTTCCATTTACTGTGACCAGCCATGATCGTACTCCCTGCTCTCAGCTCCCGCTCGCTAGGCCCCAACCCCCAGGCCCCAAGCCCAAGTTATATCATCTATCAGGGTCGAGCATATCCTCGAACCGCATCCAGCGCCGATAAAAGTAGAGATCGGCGAACCCGGTGGCGCCGTTGCGGTTTTTGGCGACGATCAGCTCGGTCGCGCCATCCACGCCGCCGCCCGGGTTGTACATCTCCTCGCGGAAAATCGACAGGATGACATCGGCATGCTGTTTCGGCGCGCCCATGACGCCGTAGTCGTCGAGCGTGGGGCGCTTCGCGTCTCGACCTGTCTGGAAACTCGGCAGCTGCGCGACCACGAGCAACGCGACCTGACGCGCCAGCGCGAGCGCCTTGAGGTGCCGCAGCACGAGCGCCGTGTCCTCGTCCTGCGTCGTGCGCGCCTTCGGCGGCGGGACGAGCTGCAGGTAGTCGACGACGACCAGCCCGATCTGCCGCAGCGGGTCGAGCCGGTCGAAGGCGGTCTCGAAGTCCTCTCCGGCCAACGGTAGTAAGGAAAGGGGAAGGCCTCGCAGCCGCACCGCGGCCGCGCCGACCCCGGCGCGCGTCTGGTCGGTGAGCTTTGCGGCGCGCAGCTCGTCCACGGCGACTCTGCCCTCGATCGCGAGCGCGCGCTCCATCAACCGCTCTTCATTCATCTCGCCGGAGAGATACGCCACGCCCACCGACTGCTGTGCCACGCGCAGCGCGATGCCGAGGGCGAGCGCCGACTTGCCGCTGCCGATGTCGCCGCCCAGGAGGATGAGATCGCGCCGCCGCAGGCCACCACCCAGCAGCTTGTCGAGCGAGCCAAATCCTGTGGGAATCGTGTCCCCCGTGATCTCCCCGGGACGTTGGGCGTCCACCCGCTCGACGAGGCTGTCGAGGGACGGACTCTTTTCGAACCGGCGCGCGGGGGATGGCATGGTCTATAGATGCAATCTGGCCGTGCGTGCTGCAACGGTCACGGCGTCCCCAGCCTCGACGCCGAGCACCTCACGCGCCGGTGCGGTGAGCTGGCTGAGCACCAGGGCAGCGGCATTGGGCGTCGCCGTCTCGAGGTGTTGCCGCGCGGCGGCGAGCGCCCGCTTGAGCGGGCCGGGCAGCGCCAGGCTGCCGATCCGCGTCTCGAGCGCCTGCAGGCGGCGGCGGTGGTTCTTTGCGCTCACCGGGGCCGGCGGCAGCAGGGCCTCCGCTGCGCGGACGATCAGCCACAGCGCGAACAAGCCTTCGCGTTGGGGGCCGCGCGCCGATTCCGCGATCAACGTGATGAGCTTCGCTTCGGCCGTACTCACGCGACGAGCCGTTGCACGGCGGCAGCCACCTGATCGGGGAAGATTTCCTCGAGGCAGCGGTGGTGCCCGAGCGGGCAGCGCTCCGTACCCATGGCCGAGCAGGGCCGGCAGCTCAGGTCGCGCTCGAGTACCTCCGCGCGGCTCGCGTATGGAAAGAAGCCGAACGGCTCGACCGTCGGCCCAAACAGCGCGACCACCCGCGTGCCGACGCCAGTGGCCATGTGCATCACGCCCGTGTCGCCCGAGACGAGCACCGTGGCGCGGGCGAGACACGCGCCCGTCTCCTGCAGCGTGAACTCTCCTGCCGCGTTGGGCACGCCGGGACCGAGCTCGCCGGCCAATTGCCGATCGCCCGCGCCACCGACGGCGACGAGTCCGTATCCCATGCCGCGCAGCTGCTCCGCGAGCGCCCTCCAGTGGCGGAGCGGCCAGCGCTTGGTCGCGTGTGCGGCGCCCGGCGCAAGCGCCGCGAGGGGGTGTCCGTCGAGCCCCCGCTCGCCGAGCCAGCGAGCGACACGCTCGCGCGCCGCGGGTGCCAGGAAAAACTCGGGCGGGCCGCCGTCGGGTTGCACGTCCAGCGCGCGCGCCGCCTCGAAGTAGCGCTCCGGGACGGGCACGTGCTTTCCGTACATGTTGATCTTTGCCGCGATCAACACCGTGCGGGCGAGTTTGCGCTTCGAGTACCCCGACCATTGGCAGGGGACGAGCAGGCGCAGCGCCGCACTGCGCAGGCTGCCGTGCAAATCGAGTCCGTGGGTCGGCCGGAGTGCGCGGAGCCGGCCCGCGAGGTCGGTGATCCGCTCGTTCGGCTCCAGCTCGATCACCTTGTCCAGCTTGGGATTCTCGAGGACCAGCGGCGCCATCGCGCGCTTGGTCACGAAGTACAGCTCGGCGTCGGGATGGCGCCGGTGCAATGCGCGCACGAGGGGAGTGGTGAGGAGGACGTCGCCGATGGAGCTGAACCGGACGCACAGGACGCGCAACACGCGGCCAATGTAGTCGCGCGTTGCCCGGCTTCGCCAGCGGGACTACCTTGTCACGCACGATGCCGCGTCCAAAGAGCATTCTCTGGGTCGATGACGAAGTGGATGGCCTCGCCGCGCACCGGCGCTTTCTCGAGGAGCAGGGGTTTGCGGTGGCGCAGGCGGCGCACGGCGACGACGCCCTCGCGATGTTGCGGCGGCAGCCGTACAGCGTCGTGCTGCTCGACGAGCAGATGCCCGGCCGCCGCGGGCTCGATCTGTTGCCCGAAATCCGCGCCATCGATCCCGCCATGGCCGTGGTGATGGTGACGCAGAGCGAAGACGACGCGCTGCTGCGCGACGCCATCGGTACCGAAGTCGACGACTATCTCGTGAAGCCCGTCCATCCGCGCCAGGTGCTTTCCGTCGTCACGCGCCTGCTCGAGGGCGACCGCATCCGCCAGCAGCGGTTGGCGCGCGACTTCGTCACGCGCTTCCGCGAGCTCGAGGGCCGCCGCGGCGCGGCGCTCGCCTGGCGCGAGTGGAGTGAGCTGGTGGCCGAGTTGGCGCGCTGGGAGGTGCGGCTCGCCGCGGGCGACGAGCCGGGACTCTCCGAAGCGCTGCGCGCGCTGCAGGAAAGCTTGCGCAAAGACTTCCAGGGATTCATCACCAGGCATTATCCGCGCTGGCTCTCCGACCCGGAGCGCGATCGGCCGCCGCTGTCGGTAGACGTCGGCGCCGAGTTCCTCGTGCCCGCGCTCAAACGCACGGGCCGGGTGGTGTTCATCCTCATCGACTGCCTGCGGCTGGATCAGTGGGAAGTGCTGCGCGATCTGATCACGCCGTTGTTCGACGTCGAGGAATCGCACTACTACAGCATTCTTCCGACGGCGACGCCGTTTTCCCGGAATGCGATTTTCAGCGGGCTCTTTCCGATGGAGATCGCGGCCCGGCATCCGGAGTGGTGGGGCGCGCCGACCGACGAAGAGAGCCTGAACGCGCACGAGGCCGAGCTCCTGACCGAGCAGCTGCGGGAGCTGGTGGGCGAAGAGGTGCCGGTCCGCTACGAGAAGCTGTTCACCGCGGCCGACGGCGCGGATCTCTTGCGGCGCCTGCCGGCGCATTTGGCACAGCCCGGCGTGACGGCACTCGTCTTCAACTTCATCGATCAGCTGACGCACGGCCGCTCGGAGAACGCGATCCTCTACGAGGTGGCACGCGACGCTGACGCGCTGCGGGGCCTGACGAAGACGTGGTTCGAGCGCTCGCCCGTGCTCGCCGCGCTCCAAGAGGCCGAGCGCCGCAACGTGCCGGTCCTGCTCACGACCGACCACGGCGCGATTCACTGCGAGACGCCGGCGACGGTCTTCGCCAAGCGCGACGCGACCGCCAACCTGCGCTACAAGTTCGGCGAGGACCTGCGCGCCGAGGACCCGGAAGCCGCCATCATGGTCGAAGACCTGAAGTCTTACGGGCTTCCCGCCAAGGGCCTCGGCGTCCGGCTGCTGCTCGCCACGGGTGACCGCTTCTTCGTCTATCCGACCAAACTGCGCGAGTATCAGGCTCGCTACCGCGGCGCGTTCCTGCACGGCGGCGCCACACCCGAAGAGATGATTCTCCCCGTCGCGCTGCTCACGCCGCGCCGCGCGCGCTAATGAGCAGCGCCAAAGGCGGCGCGCGGCTGCTGTCGCTGCTCCGACCCTACTCGCTCCGGTTCGCCGCCACGATCACCGCGACGGTCATCTCGTCGGTGCTCGACGGCTTCACCTTCGTCCTGCTGATTCCGTTCCTGCGCACGCTGTTCGGCAATGCGGCGCTGCCGGCGCAGGGCGGCTCGCAGGTCGAAACCGTACTCAACAGGATCGCGGGCCCCTTCCTGAAGGCAGGCACGCCCGAGCTTGCGCTCCGCAACGTCGTCATCGTGCTGCTGGTGGCGCTGCTGCTCAAGAATCTCACCTCATATCTCGCGGCCCTCGGGAGCGTCGCGATTCAGGAGGGCGTCGTCCGCGACCTGCGGATTCGTCTGTTCCGGCATCTGCAGACCCTGCCGCTCGGCTACTTCCAGCGGACGCGCGCCGGCCAGACGATCGCGCGTGTCATCAGCGATACCGATCAGGTGAAGACCGCGGTGAGCGCGGCGCTCGCGTCGCTGCTGCAAAACCTCGTGATCATCACCGTCTACGTCGTCATTCTGTTCGGCCTCTCGGTCAAGCTTGCGTTGCTGTCGCTCCTCCTGGCACCGGTGCTGTTGCTCATCATCCGTCCGATGATCAATCGCCTCCGTCGCCGCTCGCGCGAGCTGGCTACCGAGCGCGGCGAGGTGACGAGTCACGTGGGCGAGATGATCGCGTCCGCGAAACTGGTGCGCGCGTACGTGGCCGAAGCGTTCGAGCTGGGGCGGTTCCAGGAGCTCGCCGAGCGCTACCGCAAGCGGGTGCTGCGGGCGCAGCGCTACTCCAGCCTCACGAGCCCCGTGAGCGAGGTGTTCGGCGGCGTGATGATCGTCCTGATTCTCGTCGTCGGGACGCGACTCGCGCTCGGCACCGCCGCGACGCTGGATCCCGCGGTGCTGATCACCTTCCTCGCCGTCAGCTTGCGGCTGATGTCGCCGATCAAATCGGTGTCGAACTATCCCGCGGTCATGGCCGCAGCCGTCGCCTCCGCGGAGCGGGTGTTCGAGGTGCTCGACTTGCCGTCCGCCGAAGGGGACCGGCCCGGCGAGACGACGGCGGAGTTCAGCGAGCGCATCGAGTTCCGGGGCGTCTCGTTCGAGTACGAGCCCACCGAGGCGGTGTTGCGCGACGTCGAGCTCGAGGTGAAGCGCGGCCAGGTCGTCGCGATCGTCGGCCCCTCGGGGGCCGGCAAGACCACGCTGGTCGATCTCCTCCCGCGATTCTATGAGCCGACGCGCGGTGAGATCCTGATGGACGGCAAGCCGCTGACCAGCTATACCCGCACGTCACTCCGCAAACTGATGGGGATCGTGTCGCAGGAGACCGTGCTTCTGAACGACACGGTGGTCGCTAACATCGCGTACGGGTTGAAAGACTCGCCGCTCGACCAGGTGCGGGCCGCGGCGCGCGCCGCGAACGCCGACGAGTTCATCATGCGGCTGCCCGAAGGCTACGACACGCTGCTCGGGGAGCGCGGCACCCGGCTCAGCGGCGGGCAGCGCCAGCGGGTCGCGATTGCCCGGGCGTTGCTGCGCGATCCACCGATTCTGATCCTCGACGAAGCCACCAGCGCACTCGACACCGAATCCGAGCGCCTCGTGCAGGAAGCGATCGATCGGCTGATGGCGCATCGCACCGTCTTCGTGATCGCCCACCGGCTCGCCACCGTGCACCATGCCGATTTCATCGTCGTGCTGGCGGAAGGACGGATCGTGGAACGGGGCACGCACGACGACCTGCTCTCCGGCGACGGTCTGTATCGGCGCCTGTACAATCTCCAGTTTCGGACCTGAGATGTTGTCGGGTTTCACCCTCGTTCGTAATGCCGTCAAACTCGACTTCCCGATCCTTCCCGCGATCCGGTCGGTGCTCGAAGTGTGCGACGAAGTCGTCGTCAATGTCGGCAAGTCCGAAGACGAGACGCGCGATCTCGTCGCGTCGGTGAAGGACCCACGCGTGCGTATTCTGGACGCCGAATGGGACTTCACCAAGAAAAGCGCCATGCTGTCCATCGAGACGCAGCGGGCCATGGACGCCTGCGCCGGTTCATGGGGACTTTATATCCAGGCTGATGAAGTGCTGCACGAGCGCGGCGCGCGCATTCTCAAAGAGAAGGTCGGCGAGTGGGACCGCGATGCACGCTTGGAAGGACTGCTGGTGAAGTACGTCCACTTCTACGGCGGGTTCGACCAGATCGCGACGAGCAGGCGCTGGTATCGCCGTGAAGTGCGCTGCATCCGCCTCGGCAGGGACATCCGTTCCTACCAGGACGCACAAGGGTTTCGCGTGGGTCCGAACGCTCGCAAGATCCGCGCCCGACCCACGGACGCCCAGATGTTTCACTATGGGTGGGCCCGGCCCGCCAGGGCCATCCAGGAGAAGTTCGAGATCTCCCGGACGATCTATCCCTGGGGTGGGACCCACTTCGACCAGCAGCAGGCGCGCGGGTTTCTGGAATGGATCCCCCTGCTGCGCGAGTTCATGGGCACGCACCCGACCGCCGCGCGGGAGTGGATTGCGGCGCGGGCACACGATCCCGAGCGACTGATCGGGCCGGCCCATTTCAATCCCGAGCACCTCCGCTACTACATCTCGGACTGGATCGAGCGACTCACCGGCGCTCGCGTGTTCGAGTTTCGCAACTACGTTCTCGTTTAGGCGACCGCGGTCTCCAAGGGCCGTCCCGGCGGCAGCCGCCCGTGCTGGAGCAGGTGCTCGTACATGTGGACGTAGTCGCGAGCCATGCGCAGGTGAGAGAAGTAGTGCTCGGCGCGTCTCCGGCATGCGTGCGGATCGAGATCCTTGATCCGAGCCCGCAGTGCGAGTAGCTCCTCGAACGTCGCGGCGATGCCGCCGCCGTCTGCACCCACCAGCTCCGGCAACGAACCTCGCGGCGTGGCCAACACGGGAGTCCCGCTGGCGAGCGCCTCCAGCACATTCACGGGGCACGGGTCGTCCCACTGCACGGGCATCCACAGGCAGCGCGCACCGGCGAGCAGCTCGCGCTTTTTCTCTCCGCCGACTTCGCCGACAAACTTCACCCAGCGCGATAGACTCGGACGCCATCCGCCGGCCACGACCAGGCGAAAGCGCGCGGTCTTCGCTGCCTGAATCGCGATGCGCCATCCCTTGACCGAGTGCAGGCGCGCGAGGAACAAGTCGAACTCCCCCTTGTGCGCGCGAAACTCGTACTCGTCGAGCCGCACGCCGTTGTAGACATACGTTGCGGTGCCATAGCGGCTGGCGTGATTCTCGCTCACGCAGATGACGTACGCGGGCGCCGTTCCTCCCGCGCCGAGGTTGCCGTGCAGCGTGGCGACGAACGGCACGGCGGGAGGATGCTTGACGAGCTCGTGGTAGTGCATCATGTCGACCGGGCGACCGACGTAGCGGTGCACGTCGAAACCCGGCTGTCGCACCTCCTCTGCTGCGACCTCGACGACGCGAACGCCGGGGACGCGGCTGCCGGGGCCGGCGAGCAGTGTGACCTCGTGCCCCAGTTCGACGAGCGCCTCCGAGAGCCAGACCACGATGCGCTCCGCGCCGCCATAGTTGGCGACCGGGAGCCGCATATGGTGGAATTGGACGATGTGCATCAGATCGCGCCATTCTTCAGGACGGCCTCGTATGTGCGCACGTAGCTCTCAGCCATCTTGATGTGCGTGAAGTACCGCTCGGCGCGCTCACGGCACGCCCGCGGATCGAGCGTCGTAACCTGGTCGCCCGCGAGAATCAGCTCGTCGAGCGTGTCGCGCAACACGCCCACCGCGGGCGTGACGATCTCGGGCAACGCCCCGCGGCGCGTGCCGAGCACGGGGGTGCCGGAGAACAGCGCTTCGATCGTCGGCAGGCCGAACGGCTCGTCCCATTGCGCGGGCATCCAGAGGCAGCGGGCCCGTGCGAGCAGCACCGCCTTGCGCTTGCCGTCGACCTCACCGACGTACTTCACCGCACCCGTGAAGCTCGGACGCCACCCGCCCGCGATGATGAGCTGCCGGCCGGTCCGCTGCGCCGCGTCCACGGCCCATTGATAGCCCCGATCCCTGTGCAGCTTGCCGAGGAACAGGTCCCACTTCTCTTTGCGGCGGCGGAAGATGTATTCGGCGGGATCGAGCCCGTTGTGGACGAAGGTCGTGCTGCCGTGGCGTTTGGCGTGATCGCGCGAAAGAAAGATCGTGTTCGGTGGGAGTGGCGTGTCGGGCTTCCAGTTGCCGTGCAGCGTCTGCACGAAAGGCACGCCTTTCGGTCCCTGCTTCAGGGGAAAGTGCGTGTGCAGGATGTCGACGCCATCGGGAATGAATTTCTTGAGATCGACGCCGGAATCCTTCAGCAGCCGGGGCGCGACCTCCACGATCTTCGCTGCTTCGGAGACTTTGGTTCCCGGTTGGGCGAGCAGCGTCACGCGGTGGCCAAGCGCCGCAAGCCCGCGAACCAGCGCGACGACGACGCGCTGCGGTCCGCCGTAGCCCTCGACCGGGAGCCGGTGATGGGACGCCACCACGACGTGCATCGAGGTCCCAGTATAACTAGCTTCGGCACATGTCGGAGAGTCCCGGGCGTCTCACGATTTTGCAACTCACGCATCAAGGTGAGGGCGCCGGCTCCACGCAATCCATTTTCAGTTTGAGTCGCGAGCTGGCACAACGCGGTCACCGCATCCTGGTCGGGTGCCCCGCGGGAACGCTGCTGGCCCGCACCGTCGCCGCGACGCCGCCGCTCGAACACATCCCGCTCGACTTCTCGCAGCTGCGTAACGTCGCCGACACCATCGCCCGCGTGATTGGCGATCAGCGCGTCACGTTGGTCAACAGCCACGCGACGCGGGACCGGCGCGCGCTCACGTGGCTGCGGTGGCGCCGCCGCTTACCACAACCGTTCGTCGTCACGCGCCGGACGATGCCGCTCACGCTGCCGCCGGAGCTGATTGCGGTCGGACTCACCGCCGACCGCACCATCGCCGTGAGCACGGCGGTGGCGCGCGCGCTGCGCCGGCGCCTGCATCCTGGCGGCCGGCTGCGCGTCGTGCCGAACGGCATCGACCTGGCGCGCGTCGAGACTCCGCCGTCACCCGAGGAGCTGGCGCTCGCGGAGTCCGCGCTCGGCAATTCCGGCCGGCCGGTGGTCGCGGTCGTCGCGCGCCGCAAGGACCAGCAAATCCTGCTCCGCGCCCTGCCCGCGCTCGAGCGTCCCGTGACCGTGGCCTTCGTCGGTATCCGGCCCGATGACGAGCTCGCCGCCGCCCAGGCGGCCGTGCCCGAACGGCACCGCGTGGTGTTCGTGCCGTTCACCGAGCGGCCGCTGGCGTTTTACCGCTTCGCGACGATCGCCGCGCTGCCCTCGCGCATCGAGGGGTTATCGCAGGCGCTCCTCGAGGCGATGTCGCTCGGCGTTCCCGTGATCGCGTCGGCGGCGGGCGGCAACACCGAGCTCGTGTATCCCGGAGAGACGGGATTGCTCGTTCCGCCGCTCGATCCCGCCGCGTGGACCCGGGCGCTCGACCGGATGCTCGGCGACGACGCGTTTCGGACGAGGGTCGCGCGCGCGGGGCAGACCCTCGCCCGCAGCGAGTTCACGATGTCGCGCACCGCCGACCGGACCGAGGTCGTCTACCGCGAGGCCATCGCCTCTCGTTAACATTGGGAACATGCCTGAACGAGCACCGCTCACAGTCGTCATCCCCACGCTCAACGAGGCGAGTCAGATTGGCGATTGCGTCCGTGGTTTGTCCTGGGCCGGTGAGGTGATTGTGGTCGATGCGGGATCGCAGGACGGCACGACTGCCGCCGCGGCGGCGGCCGGGGCGCGTGTCCTCGACGGGACCGCGCCGGGCATCGCCGCGCAACGCAACGCCGGCATCGCAGCAGCCCAGAACGAATGGGTCTTTGCGCTCGACGCCGACGAGCGGATCGGACCGGAGCTCGCAACGGAATTGGCGCAGGTGGTGCTCGCGCCGCGGCACGAGGCGTATCGCGTCAAGCGGCGCAATTTTTTTCACGGCCAGGTGCTGCGCCGCGGTCATTGGGGTCGCGACTGGGTCGTGCGGCTGTTTCGCCGCGGCCGGCGGTTCGGCGGCAAGACCGCGCATCCCGGCCTCGAGATCCCTGAAAGCGAACAGGGGGAGCTGGCCCACGAGCTGGACCATACGCCCTACAAGGACCTGGGACATCACCTGGACAAGCTCATTACCTACAGTCGGATGAGCGCTGCCGACCTCGCGGCACAGGGCCGGCGGGCGTCCTTTAGCGACGTCGCGCTCCGGCCGGCCTTCCGCTTTTGGCGTGATTACGTGCTCCAGGGCAGCATGTTCGACGGCCGGCTCGGCGTGATTCACGCGGGGATGAGTGCGGCGTCGGTGTTCTTCAAGTATGCTTTCTTGTGGGAGCGAACGCGTCGTGGCTAAGACTTTTCTCCTGACCGGCGAATTTCCGCCGATGCAGACCGGCATCGCCCGGATGATGGGCGAGGTCACGCGCCGCTATCCGCGCGGCGAGCTGCTCGTCTCCACCGGCCAGCACCGTGACTCCCAGGATTCCGACGTGCGCTTCAGCGGCGCCGTCGTGGATCGGCTGCCGGTGCCGAGCAAGGCGCTGCGCAATCTTGCCGGCCTGCTGTTCTGGTCGCGCCGCGTCGCCAGCCTCGCGCGCCAACACAAACCGCGCTTTGCCTGGTGCGATTCCATCCGGCCCTGCACCTATCCCGCGAAATGGATGCACGAGCGCGTCGGCACCAAGTACGGCGTGTTCGTGCACGGCGGCGACCTCCTGAAAGAGCTGCACGCGATCCATCACTCGCGCTTCGCCCGCAAGACGGCGAAGGCGTTGCTCGGCTCGGCGGTCGCCGTGGTCGCCAACAGCCAGTGGACGCGCGAGCAGGCGCAGAAAGTGCTGCGCGAGCTGGGACTCGATCCGCTCGCCGAAATGGTGCACGTGGTACCGCTCGGCACCGATCCCGAGCAATTCCGGCCGGGGATCGATACGCAAGCCGTCCGCTCGCGCTATCACCTGAATGGCAACGCACCGTGGGTGCTCACCGTCGCGCGACTCGAGGCGTACAAGGGCGTGGACATGTCACTGCGGGCCGTCGCACAGTGCCGGAACGACGGTGTCGACGTGAACTATCTGGTCGTCGGGAGTGGCAAGAACCGTAAAGACTATCAACGCCTCGCCGAAGAGCTGAAGATCGCCGATCACGTGCGGTTCGTCGGGAACGTGCCGGAAGCGGAGCTCCCCGCCGTCTTCAATGTCGCAAACGCCTACGTCGGCGTGTCGCGCCGCGCCGACGGCTCACGGGTCGAGGGGTTCGGCGTCGCGCTCGCCGAGGCGAGCGCGTGTGGCCTGCCGGTGATCGCGGGCCAATCGGGTGGGCTCGCCGAGGCGGTGCACGACGGGGAGACCGGACTGGTGGTGAATCCTGACGATCCGGAAGCGGTCGCCGCGGCGCTCAAGCGCCTGGTCGGCGATCAACTGCTCGCGCGCCGGCTCGGCCAGGCGGGCCGCAAGGCGATCGAGACCTACTACAACTGGGACCGTGTGATCCGCGATCTGCGGGACATCGAATCACAAGTCTCCTCCTAGCGTTCAATTTCCCGCCGCACGGGGGCGGCATCGCCCGCATGATGGGCGAGATGGCGCTCCGATATCCGCAGAATTCGCTCGTGGTCTCGACGGGTGCCTACGACGGCAGCAGCGCGAGCGACGCGCGCTTCCCCCAACCCATCGATCGGATCGGCATTCGCGCCACGCGATTGCGCACGGTGCAAGGGCTCACGCTGTGGATGTGGCGCGCGGGCGCGCTCGCGAAGCAATGGCGTCCTGGATTCACCTGGTGTGGCGAGCTGAAGCCGGCCGGGTACCCGGCGCGTTGGGTCGCCGCGCGCCACAGCGTGCCGTACGGCGTGATCGTGTACGGCACCGAGCTGCTCCTGATCCAGAAAAAAATCCGGCGCAGCCGCTTCAAGCGCCGTACGGCGGGGAGCATCATCGGGAACGCGCGGGTGTTGGTCGCGATCAGCGGCTGGACGGCGGATTTGGCGCGCGAGGTGCTGGGCATGCTCGATCTCGACGTGCCGGTCGAAACGGTGCCACTCGGCACGACGCCGTCGCACTTCCGTCCCGGTGTCGACGCGCGCGCGGTGCGCGCGAAGTACGGGTTGCACGGCGGTCCCTGGCTGCTGACGGTCGCGCGTCTCCAATGGCACAAGGGCATCGACACGGTGATGAAGGCGTTGCCCGCGATCCGCGCTCGCCACCCCGACGCACGCTACGCCGTCGTCGGCACCGGCGAGCAGCTATCGCAGTTCGAGCGCCTGGCAGAGGAGCTCGGCATCGGCGAGAATGTGCGATTTCTCGGTGCGGTCCCCGACGCCGAGCTGCCCGCGCTCTACAACGCTGCGGATCTTTATGTCGGTGCGTCGCGACGCGTCGAGCTGCTGGCGGAAGGGTTCGGGATCTCGCTCGTCGAGGCGTCGGCGTGCGGGCTGGCGGTCGTCGGCGGGCGCTCAGGCGGCGTGGCGGACGCGGTGCGCGATGGGGAGACGGGGATCCTCGTGGATCCCGACGATCCCGTCGCGGTGGCGGCCGGGATCAATGAGCTATTGGCGAATCCCGAACGAAGAAAACAGTTGGGTGCGGCGGGAAGAAAAGCCGTGGAGCGCTATTACAACTGGGATCGAGTGGCGAGAGAGCTGATCGAGATAGATCGTCGATATCGGTCGAGACGCTGAAGCGCTACTCCGTCGTTGGCGGTGGAAGCAATGCGCGTCGCGCCACAATCACCGAGCCGCTGCCGCAGATGAATCCCAGCGCGGCGCCGGCCAATCCGAACACGAGCCATTCCGGAGACGACAGGACCCCGAACACGATCCCGGCCGTGACGGCGCCGAGGGAACCGAAGCGAAGTGGGGTGATGGCGCTGAAATCACGGCGTCGCTCCAGGGCCATGACGGCCAGAGAGAATGCGCCACCCGAAATCGCGCCGGCGACCGCGCCCACCTCGGCCCACGCCCAGACCCATGCGGGACCGCCGAAACCAAAGAACGTCGCGCCGCTGGCCCAAAACACGGCGCCGACACCGAGACCGACAATCGCATACGCCCCGGCCCACACGATTGCCGTGCCGACCAGGCCGCGCAGGCGCCGCAATAGGCCTGTCAACCCGACCTCCTCATCTCTTTCTCCCGATCGGCCGGCCGCGCGATAATTGCGTACGTCGGGCAGTGCCGGATGTAGCCGCCGTCCATCGGCGACCACTCCTGATCCGGCTGCGTCACCACCGCCTTCCGTTCCGAATCGAGCACGAACATCCCCTGCGGTCCATGGACCAGACAGCTGCCGCACCCGATGCAGCGCTCGCGCTCGACCCGCACCAGCACGCGCCGCTTGGGATAGATGCCGACGTCTCCCGCCTCCGGCCATTCGTCGGCGTGGTCGAGCGCCGCGCTCGTGGCGCGATAGCCTTCCTCAACTTCCTCACGCAGATGGTCGAACGCGAACATCGAGACGTGCTCGACGC
>WNET01000586.1_pt1 | contig 14271 bp, 8 predicted proteins | sample 5399911 | NCBI WGS metagenome assembly WNET01 (sample SAMN13153333, study PRJNA577476) | soil metagenome | isolation source: 40 cm grassland meadow soil pre-rain plot 2 | place: USA:California | collected 2015-09-08 | reverse complement strand
TTGTCCTGGCAGTAGGCGTTATTGTTGCCGCGCTGCGTGCGGCGCACCTCGTCGCCCATCAGGATCATGGGCATGCCGATCGACAACAGCGTGACGGTCAGGAAGTTCTTCACCTGCCGGTTCCGAAGCTTCTCGATGGCCGCATCATCCGTCGGGCCTTCGACGCCGCAGTTCCAGCTCCGGTTGTCGTCGGCGCCGTCGCGGTTGTCCTCGCCGTTCGCCTCGTTGTGCTTGCCGTCGTAGGAGACGACGTCGTCGAGGGTGAAGCCGTCGTGACACGTCACGAAGTTCACGCTCTGCTCGGCTTCGCGCGCCTCGTGTCCGTAGATTTCGGGGCTGCCGATCAGGCGGTCGGCCACGCGCACCACCGAACCCTGCTCGCCCCGGAAGAAGCTCCGGACGTCGTCGCGGAACCGCCCGTTCCACTCTTGCCAGCTATCCCCGACAAAGCTGCCGACCTGGTAGAGGCCGGCGGCATCCCACGCCTCGGCGATGAGCTTCGTGCCCGCGAGCACGGGATCCGACTCGATGTCCCAGAGGACGGGGGGATTTGGCATCGGCTGGCCCGACGCGTCGCGCGAGAGGACCGCGGCGAGATCGAAGCGGAACCCGTCCACGTGCATCGCCTCGACCCAGTACCGGAGGCTATCGACGATCATCCGCCTGACGATCGGTTGGTTGGCGTTGAGCGTGTTCCCCGTGCCGGTGTAGTTGGCGTAGCGCGACCGGTCGCGCTCGAGGATGTAGTACGTCACGTTGTCCAGGCCGCGAAAGCTCAGCGTCGGCCCGCCGTGGCCGCCTTCGGCGGTGTGGTTGAAGACGACGTCGAGAATGACCTCGATGCCCGCTCGGTGCAGCGCCTTGACCATGTCGCGAAATTCGTCGATGGGCCCCAGCCGAGCCAGGCGCGAGCTGTACGCCTGATGCGGGGCGAAGAACGAGACCGGCGAGTAGCCCCAGTAATTGACGAGTCCGGGCGGGCAGTCCTGGGCATCGAACTGGAACACCGGCAGCAGGTCGACGGCGGTGATCCCGAGGTCGCGAAGATACGGGATCTTCTCGATGAGCCCGGCGAACGTGCCACGCGTCTTTTCGGGCACCCCGGAGCTGGGATGGCGGGTGAACCCCCGCACGTGCATCTCGTACACGATGGTCTGCGCGGAGGGTCGTCGCAACGGCGCGTCACCTTCCCAGTCGTACGCGCCGGGATCCACCACCACGCTCTTCATCGCCGTCGCGGCGTTGTCCCCTTCTCTCTGCGCCGCGTCGCGACTGTAGCCTTCCGGAACCGCCACGCCGCGGCCATACGGATCGAGGAGCACCTTGGTCGGATCGAATCGCATGCCGGTTTCGGGATCGAACGGTCCCTCGACGCGATATCCGTACAGCTGCTCGGGGCGCACGCCGGGCACGAACACGTGCCAGTAGAAGTACGTGCGGTGGACCCCGGGATCGAGGCGGATCGCGCGGGAGGGTTCTCTGTCATCGACACCCTCGAAGAGGACGAGCTCGACCCCGGTGGCGTGTCTCGAGAACACGCTGAAGTTGACGCCTTCGTGAGAACACGTCGCTCCGAGGGGCGAACTGCTTCCTTCGGCGATCACCGGCCCAGCTGTTCCCTGGCCGCCGCGGCCACGCGGTCCGGCTGAAATCCGAACTTCCTCTGCAACTCCTTGAGCGGTGCGGACGCCCCGAACGTCTGCATGCCGATGACGCGGCCGGAGGTCCCGACGTAGCGCTCCCATCCCAGCGTCGAGGCCTGCTCCACCGCGACGCGGGCCGTCACACTGGGCGGCAGCACGCTGTCCCGATACTCCTGCGTCTGGTGCTCGAAGATGTCCCAGGACGGCATCGAGACCACGCGCGAGCGGATGCCGTCGGCAAGCAGCTGCTCGTGGGCCTCCACGGCGAGGCTGACCTCGCTCCCGGAGGCGATGAGGATGACTTCGGGCTCGCCGGTGGGCGCGTCGCCGAGGATGTAGGCGCCGCGCGCGAGGCCGCTCGCGGGGGCGTATTTGTTCCGATCCAGGGTCGGCAGCGGCTGCCGCGACAGCGCCAGGACGGCGGGCTCGTGGCGGCGCTGCATGACATAGCGATAGGCTTCGACGACCTCGTTGGCGTCGCCTGGCCGCAGGGTGATCAGGCCGGGAATGGCGCGCAGCGACGCGAGCTGCTCCACGGGCTGGTGGGTTGGCCCGTCCTCTCCGTCCCCCATGGCGTCGTGCGTGAAGACGAAGATCGTGGGCAGCTCCATCACGGCCGAGAGCCGGATGGCTGGTCGCGCGTAGTCGCTGAAGATGAAGAACGTCGCGCCGAACGCCCGGAGCTTCGACAGCGCAAGCCCGTTCACGGTCGCGGCCATCGCGTGCTCGCGGATGCCGAAGTGCAGGTTCTTTCCGCCCGGGCTCTCGGCCTGGAAGTCTCCCGCGCCCTCGTACGTCAGGGTGGTCCTGTTCGACGGTCCGAGATCCGCCGAACCGCCGAGGAACCAGGGGATGTTCTGCGCGAGCACGTTGAGCACCTTGCCCGAGGCGTCCCGGCCGGCCACGCCCTTCGGATCGGCCGGGAAGACGGGAAGGTTGCTGTCCCAGTTGGCCGGCAGCTCGCGCCGCTGCATCAGCTCGATTTCGTTCGCGAGTGCTCCATACTGAGCCCGATAGGCCTCGAACAGGTCCGTCCACCGACGGCGTGCCGCCGCGCCGCGCGCGCCCATCCCGGCCGTGAAGTGCTCATAGACGCCGGCGGGGACCAGGAACCTGGCGTCCTCGGGCCATCCATAAGAGCGCTTGGTGAGACGGACCTCCTCCTCGCCGAGCGGCTCGCCATGGGCCTCGGCCGTGTCGTGCTTGTGCGGCGAGCCGTAGCCGATGTGGCTGTCCAGGATGATGATGGTGGGGCGGCCCTTCGTCTGCCGGAAGACCTCGAGGGCGTGCTCGATGCGATCCATATCGTTCGCGTCGCCGACGCGCTGCACGTTCCACCCGTAACCGAGGAACCTCGCGGCCACGTCCTCCGTGAACGCGAGGCGCGTGTCGCCTTCGATCGTGATGTGATTGTTGTCGTAGATCCAGCACAGGTTGTCGAGGCCCAGGTGGCCCGCCAGTGATGCCGCTTCCGACGCGACGCCCTCCATCAGGCAGCCGTCTCCGCACACGGCATAGACGTGGTAGTCGAAGATGTCGAAGCCCGGACGGTTGTATCGACTGGCGAGCCACTTCTGGCCGATGGCCATGCCCACGCTGGTGGCGACGCCCTGGCCGAGCGGGCCGCTGGTGGTCTCGACGCCCGACACCCAGTGATACTCGGGGTGACCCGGCGCCTTGCTGTCGAGTTGGCGGAAGTGTCGGATGTCGCCGAGAGTGACCGCGGGCTGCCCCAGCCTCTCGTAGTCAGCGTTCACCGCTCGGGTCCCGGTGAGGTGGAGCACGGACCAGAGCAGCATCGAGGCGTGACCATTCGAGAGAACGAAGCGATCGCGGTTGGGCCAGATCGCATCCTGGGGGTCGAAGCGCATCACGCGGTTCCAGAGGGTATAGACCAGCGGCGCGAGCGCCATCGGCGTGCCGGGGTGTCCGGACCTGGCCTGCTGGACCGCGTCGATCGAGAGGGTGCGAATGGTGTTGACGCACAGTTGATCGAGCTTCGTGTCCGTCACCGGTTCAGCAACGTGCATGGTGCTCATCCTCATGGCGCGTTCGAGCCCGTCACCGGCGTCTGCCAGCCGCCGGAGGGCGACACGCTCTGGTCAACTTCTTTCGGCCCCCAGGTGCCGGGCTCGTATTCGTAGACGGGCGTCTTCGCTTTCAGCACGGGATCGACGATTCGCCACGCCTCTTCGACGTGGTCCTCGCGGGCGAACAGGGTAGGGTCTCCCGCCATCGCATCGCCGAGCACCCGTTCGTACGCATCCATCTCGCCGGCGCGGGGGTGGTGGGTTCCGAGCATCTCTGTGGTGGCGCTGACCGTCTCCTGCCCCGCGGCGATCACGTTCGCGCCGACGGCGAACGTGATATCCGGGCTGATGCGCAATCGGCAGTAGTTCGGCTTGAGGTCGAAACCTTGATACATGGTGGGAGGTTGACGGAGCCGGACGACGATCTCGGTGCACGTGACCGCAAGAGACTTCCCGGCGCGGATGTAGAAGGGCACACCCTGCCAGCGCCAGGAATCGATGCTCAGTTGCAGCGCCGCAAACGTCTCCACCTGGGACTCTGGCGCCACCCCGGGCTCCTTTCGATAGCCGCGGAACTGCCCGCGGATCAGGTTCCTCGCACTGAGCGGCGGGACGGCCTTCAGGACTTTGACCTTTTCATCCCGGATGGACTCGCCGCCGGTTCCGACGGGAGGCTCCATGGCCAGGTTGGTCAGGACCTGGAACAGATGATTCTGGACCACGTCGCGGATGGCGCCGGTCCCGTCGTAGAAGGCGCCCCGGCCCTGGACGCCGAAGCTCTCCGCCATGGTGATCTGCACGCTCTCGACATGGTTGCGGTTCCAGATGGGCTCCAGGAATGCGTTCGCGAAGCGGAAGAAGAGCATGTTGTGCACCGGCCCCTTGCCGAGGTAGTGGTCGATGCGAAAGATCGTCGTCTCGTCGAAGCTGCCGAGCAGCGTCCGGTTCAGCTCCCGCGCCGAGGCGAGGTCCGTCCCGAAGGGTTTTTCGATGATCACGCGGGCGCCTTGGGCACAGCCCGCCTTGGCCAGCTGATCCACGACCAGCCCGAACAGCGCGGGCGGGATGGCGAGATAATGCGCCGGCCGCTGCGCGGCGCCGAGCTCTGTGCGAATGGTCTGGAACGTCGCCGGGTCCGCGTAGTCGCCATCGACATAGCGCAGCAAGCCGCACAGCTTCTCGAAGGCCACCGGGTCGAGTCCTCCGTGCGTTTCTAGACTATCCCTCGCCCGGGCCCTGAGCTGCTCGAGGGTCCACGCCGACCTCGCCACGCCGATGACCGGGACGTCGAGGTGCCCGCGCTTCACCATCGCCTGGAGCGATGGGAAGATCTTCTTGTAGGCGAGATCGCCCGTGGCCCCGAAGAAGACCAGGGCGTCGGACCGCCCGATGTGCTTCGCGTCAAGGTCTTGAAAGGTCATCACGCCCTCGTTGTCGTGCGACGGATCGCGGGCGCCCCCGCCGCGAGGAGCGCGGGCAGGTCGTACGCGAGGAGGTCGCCGATGCGCTCGACCGTCAGGTCGGCCGGCGGATTGGTGGCGAGCGCCTGCGGATCGTGCGCGTAGTGGCCCTGCCGCGGGAAGACGGTGGTGACCCGGCGTTCCCAGACGCGCTTCACGGCGGTCAGGATGCGCGGCTTGTCGTCCACCAGGACGTAGTGGTCGGCGGGATAACGCCGCTCGACGTCGTCGAGCTCGCGCTCCTTGTGGATGTAGATCAGGACGTCCCCGTCGACCGCCTCGTGTAATCCTGAGCGCTCGATCTTGCGCGGTTGAAACACCGCGTCGCCATCGGAGAGGATGACCGTCGGTCCCCAGCCGTGGAACCGCTCCAGAACGTCGAGCGAGTTCGGGTAGAGACGGTTCGCGAACGGGTAATCCACCATGAACGATGAGACGGTCAGCACGTGCGGATCACGGGGATGCTCGACCCGATACCGCTGCAGCGCGCCCAGGTAGTCCGCGTAGCCCAGCTCGGCCCGCAGCTCTTCGAAGATGGCCCAGTACCGCTCCTGCCGCTCGCGTCCGACCTCGCGCTCGAGGTGGCGCTTGAGATCGGCCGCGATGTGATCGTTGTCGATGAGCGTGTTGTCCACGTCCACCAGGAAGACGACCGGATGTCGCGCGGTCACCGGCCGGCTTTCTCCTGATGGCCCCCGAACGCGTAGCGCATCGCGGAGAGCACCTTGTCCGCGAAATCGGACTCGCCGCGCGAGCTGAATCGTTCGTAGAGCGCCGTGGTGAGCACGGGCGCCGGCACCGCCTCGTCGATGGCGGCCTTGATCGTCCATCGCCCCTCGCCCGAGTCGGACACCCGGCCCGCGAACGCGGAGAGGGCGGGGTCCGTGAGCAGCGCGCTCGCCGTGAGATCGAGCAGCCACGAGGCGATCACGCTGCCGCGACGCCAGACCTCGGCGATGTCCCGCATGTTGAAGTCGTACTGGTACTCCTCGGGATTGCGCAGCGGCGTCGTCTCCGCGTCGACCGCGTGCTCGGATCTGCCGACATTGGCGTGATGGAGGATGTTCAGCCCCTCGGCATAGGCGGCCATGATGCCGTACTCGATCCCGTTGTGAACCATCTTCACGAAGTGGCCGGCGCCGTGCGGCCCGCAATGCAGATAGCCGTGCTCTGCCGTGCCGCCGACCTTCTCACGTCCCGGGAGCCGCGGCGCCGCGTCTCGGCCCGGCGCGAGCGTGGCGAAGATCGGATCGAGGTGCTCGACCACCGTCTTCTCGCCTCCGATCATCAGGCAGTACCCGCGCTCCAGTCCCCACACGCCGCCGCTCGTCCCGCAATCGACGTAGTGAATCCCCCGGGGAGCCAACGCCCTCGCCCGTCGGATGTCGTCGACGTAGTACGAATTGCCGCCGTCGATGAGGATGTCGCCCTTCTGGATCGCGCGCCCGAGATCGCTCAGCGTCTGGTCGACCGCCGCGGCCGGCACCATCAGCCAGAGCGTGCGCGGCGGCTTGAGGCGGGTGACCAGGTCGTCGAGCGAGGAGGCGGCGACGGCGCCGGTCTCCTTCGCGAAGGCGTCACGCGTCTTCGCCGTGGGGGTGTACACGCCGACCTCGTGTCCACCGCGCATCAAGCGGCGCGTCATGTTCGCGCCCATCCTGCCAAGACCGATCATTCCCAGCTGCATGGCTGTCACTCCGTCCTTCCCGTCACGACCCCCCGGGCCGTGTCGAAGAGGTCCACGAACTCCTTGTAGCGCCGCGCGACCTCCGCCACGGCCGCCTCGCGCGTCGTCTTCTTCGCCCGCCAGGCAACGAGCGGATTCCAGAACACCGTCCGGCCCACGGCGAAGCCGATGAATCCCGGGACTCCGGCGGCCGCCGCCAGCCAGTCGCGCACCTTCTTGGCGTCCTCGCCTCGGCCCAGGACGATGCAGCCCACCGTGTCGCGACCGCCCCGGCGCGCGGTGGCGACGACCCTCTCGCAGTCCTCGCGCCGATCAAGCCCCTCGACCTTCCAGATGTCGGGCTCGATCTGCGCATCTTGAAGCTGCTGGATGGCCTGGACCATCAGCCGGGGCCGGAGTTCCAGGTCATAGGCCTTCGTGTCTCCCCCGAGCCGATCGAGCTGGCCCTGTTCCGCGGGCACGAGCAGCTCGAACATGAATCGGCTGCGACTCTTGTTGCGCAGATACCAGGACAGCCGCTTCAGGCGATCCGCCTGCCGCCGGTTCAGGGCGGGATCGCCCTGCGGGTTGTAGCGCACCAGCACCTTGCAGAAGGTCGGGCGGACGACTTCGATGTGGTCGGTGAAGTATTCGCCGTACTCGAAGTCGAACTCCTCCTGCCCGCTCTTCTCGGCGGGACACGCCGTGACATAGCCGTGCGCCTCGGCATCGCGGAGGATGGACGCCCCGAACTGCTCGTCCACGAGGATGCCCGCCTTGTCTCTGGGCACGCCGGCCGCCACGGCGGCCGTGAAGCCATCGTAGATCACCCGTTTGGCGGCAGCGATCTCTCCCGTCTGCTCGGAGGTCAGCCTCCCCTTCCAGCCGAACATCCTCGTCTGGAACGAGCCGCGGTGGTCGAACGGCAACACATACAGGGGGTGGTCGAAGCCGAGGGTCGTCATGGGTTCACCTTCAGCTTCCGGACGCGACGGATCAGGCCGTTCGTCGAGCTGTCGTGGCCGAGCGTTGGCTCTGCCTTGCTCTCGAGCTCCGGAACGATGCGCTGGGCCAGCGCCTTGCCGAGCTCGACGCCCCACTGATCGAACGAGTCGATCTGCCAGATGGCGCCTTGCGTGAAGACGTTGTGCTCGTACAGAGCGACGAGCTTGCCCAGCGTTTCCGGGTTGAGCCGCTCGGCCAGGATCGTGGTCGACGGACGGTTGCCCTCGAAGACCCGGTGGGGCACGAGCCAGTCGGGCGTCCCCTCCGCCGTCACCTGTTCGGACGTCTTGCCGAAGGCCAGGGCCTCGCTCTGGGCAACGACGTTCGCCAGCAGGATGTCGTGGTGCCGGCCGAGGGGATTGCGCGGCTTCGCGAACGCGATGAAGTCGCAGGGAATGAGCCGGGTCCCTTGATGGATCAGCTGGTAAAAAGAGTGCTGGCCGTTGGTTCCGGGCTCGCCCCAGTAGACGGGGCCGGTATCGCCCACGACCGGGTCGCCATCGAGCGTGACGTGCTTGCCGTTGCTCTCCATCGTCAATTGCTGCAGATAGGCCGGGAAGCGTTTCAAGTGCTGCGCATACGGCAGGACCGCCACCGTCTGGGCACCGAAGAAGTCGTTGTACCACACGCCCAGGAGGCCCATGAGCACTGGCAGGTTGCGCTCGAACGGCGCGGTGCGAAAGTGCTCGTCCATCTGATGGAAGCCGTCCAGCATGGCCCGAAAATTGTCCGGGCCGATCGCGAGCATCGTCGACAGACCGATGGCCGAGTCCAGCGAGTAGCGCCCGCCGACCCAGTCCCAGAACCCGAACATGTTGGCGGTATCGATGCCGAACGTGGCCACCTCCCCCGCATTCGTCGAGACGGCGACGAAATGCTTCGCCACGGCCTTGACGTCTCCGCCGAAGCCATCGAGTAACCACGCGCGCGCGCTCTGCGCGTTGGTCATCGTCTCCAGCGTCGTGAAGGTCTTCGAGGAGACGATGACGAGTGTCTCCGCCGGGTCGAGGTCACGGACCGCTTCGATCAAGTCGGCGCCGTCGACGTTGGACACGAAACGGAACGTCATGGCGCGATCGCTGTAGGGCTTCAGCGCCTCGTACGCCATCACGGGGCCGAGGTCGGAGCCCCCGATGCCGATGTTGATGACGTTGCGCATGCGCCTGGCGGTGTGTCCCTTCCACGCGCCGCTCCGGACCCGATTGGCGAAGTCGGTCATCTGGTCGAGCACGGCGTGGACCTGGTCCACCACGTTCTCGCCGTCGACGACGATCGACGTCCCTCTCGGCGCGCGCAGGGCGACGTGCAAGACCGCTCGCCCCTCCGTCATGTTGATCCTCTCTCCCCGGAACATGGCGTCGATCCGCGCGCGCAGGCCGGATGCCTCCGCCAGCTGGAGGAGGAGCCCCAGCGTCTCGTCGGTGATGCGATGCTTCGAGTAATCGAGGTAGACGCCCACCGCCTCCGCCGTCAGGCGCTCGCCGCGCCGGGGGTCGTCCGCGAAGAGCCGGCGCAGATGCAGGTGGCCGACCTTCTCGTGGTGGGCCCGGAGGGCCTTCCATGCCGGGTGCATGTCAGCTCGCCTTGGCGAGGGCGGCGCGCTTCCCGGCGATCACCGCCATGAGCTCGTTCCACGACTTCACGAACGACCTCGCCCCTTCGTCCTGGAGCCGTGCCGCGAGGGCGTCGATGTCGATACCGGCCCTGGCGAAGCGGGCCAGCACGTCCTCGCAGTCGCCGCCGTCGGCGGGCAACGTCCCGGCGAGGTCGCCGTGATCGGCCAGGGCGTTCAGGGTGCCCTCGGGCATGGTGTTCACCGTGAACGGCGCGGCGAGCGCCGTGATATAGAGGACGTCGGACGCCCGGGGATCCTTGGTCCCCGTGCTCGCCCAGAGGAGGCGTTGCGGACGGGCGCCGGCGTTGTAGACGCGCTGCCAGCGGGGCGAACTGAGCCGCGCACGGTACGACGCGTAGGTCCGCTTTGCGATCGCAATGCCGAGCTGATCGCGCAGCGCGTCCGGCGCCGTGTCCATGACGGCGGCGTCCCAGCGGCTGATGAACACCGAGGCGACGGAGCCGACATTGGGGTTGAGGCCGACGGCGATCCGCCGCTCGATGCCGCGCAAGAACGCCTCGGCCGCCGCCAGGTAGTGCTCGCGCGAGAACAAGAGCGTCACGTTGACCGGCACGCCGGCAAAGATCGCCTCCTCGATGGCGGGCAGGCCTTCCCTGGTCCCGGGGATCTTGATCAAGAGGTTAGGCCGCGTCGCCCGGGCGAAGAGCGCTTTGGCCGCGACAAGCGTGCTCGCCGTGTCGTAGGCCAGGAGGGGCGACACTTCCAGCGAGACCCACCCGTCCACGCCGTCCGTCTGGTCGTGAATCGGTCGGAAGAGGTCGGCCGCCCGGCCGAGATCCTCCAGCGCCAGCTCGAAGAAGAGGGCGTCGGCCGATGTCCCGGCGCCGGGCTTCTTGCGGATCGCCGTGTCGTAGGCGGCGCTGCTCTTGATGGCGTGATCGAAGATCGTGGGGTTCGAGGTGAGCCCCGTCACCGACAGGTCGTCGATGTAGCGTTTCAGCGTCCCGCTGTCCAGCAGGTCACGGGTGATGTTGTCGAGCCAGAGACTCTGCCCCAGGTCGTGAAGACGTTGGGTCGCGTTCATCGCGTCACCTCCGGAGGGCTCGGTTCACGATCGCCTGCGCGTCGCGCACGACGGCGTCGAGGTGAGCCTGGTCCTTGAAGCTTTCCGCGTAGATCTTGTAGATGTTCTCCGTGCCGGACGGCCGCGCCGCGAACCAGCCGCCGCGAGCGATGACCTTCAAACCGCCGATCGGCGCATTGTTGCCCGGGGCGCGGGTCAGCGTGGCCGTGACGGATTCGCCGGCGAGCTGCGACTCCCCGACGGCCTCGGGCGAGAGCTTCTCCAGTCTCGCCTTCTGCTCGGGCGTCGCCGGCGCGTCGATGCGCGTGTAGTACGGCGTGCCGAACTCTGCGGTCAGCGCGCGACAGTGCTCGCCCGGGTCCTTTCCGGTCCGCGCGGTGATCTCGGCCGCCAGGAGGGCCATGATCGGACCGTCCTTGTCGGTCGCCCACACGGTGCCGTCGTGCCGCAGGAAGCTCGCCCCGGCGCTCTCCTCGCCGCCGAAGCACAGCGAGCCATCGAACAGGCCCGGCACGAACCACTTGAACCCCACGGGCACCTCGCACAACGGGTAGCCGCACTTTTCCACGACCCGGTCGATCATGCTGCTGCTCACGATCGTCTTGCCGACGGCGGCCCGCGCCGGCCAGCGGGGACGGTTCGTGAGGAGATAGTTGATGGCGACGGCGAGGTACTCGTTGGGGTTCATCAACCCCGTCGACGGAGTGACGATCCCGTGCCGGTCAGCGTCGGGGTCGGTGGCGAACACGACCCGGTACCGATCCTTGAGGCCGACGAGCCGGGCCATGGCGTACGGGCTCGAGGGGTCCATGCGGATCTGGCCGTCGTGGTCGACGGTCATGAAGGAGAATTGCGGGTCGACCACCGGGTTCACGATGGCGATGTCGAGTCGATAGACGGAATTGATCGGCCCCCAGTAGTCGCGGGTCGCGCCGCCGAGCGGGTCGACGGCCAGCGGAAGGCTGGTGTCGCGGATGGCGTCCATGTCGATCACGTTTCTCAAGTCGTGGACGTATGGCAGGACGAAGTCTTCCTGATGGGTGCTCGCGGCTTTGATGGCGGCCGCGAACGGGACGCGCTTGACGCCGGAGTTGCCGTGCCGCAGCAACTCGTTCGCCCTGTCCTGCACCCATCCCGTCACGTGCGTGTCCGCCGGTCCGCCGTTCGGCGGGTTGTACTTGAAGCCGCCGTCCTGCGGCGGGTTGTGCGACGGGGTGACGACGATGCCGTCCGCGGGGCGCGTTGCGCGGCCACGGTTGTAAACGAGGATCGCCCGCGAGATGACCGGCGTGGGCGTCACGCCATCATCGCGCTGGATGATGGTGTCCACGTCGTTGGCCGCCAGGACTTCGAGCGCCGTCCGCTCGGCCGGACGGGACAGCGCGTGCGTATCCTTGCCCATGTAGAGCGGACCATCGGTGCCCTGGCTCCGCCGGTAGTCGCAGATGGCCTGGGTGATGGCCAGGATGTGCGCCTCGGTGAACGAGCCGCGCAGCGAAGAGCCCCGGTGCCCGCTGGTGCCGAAGCTGACACGCTCCTCTGGGTTTCTCACGTCCGGCTTGTGCTCGTAGTACTTCGCTTCGAGCCGGGCCAGGTCGACCAGCATCTCCCTGGGAGCCGGCTTGCCCGCGAGCGGCGAAATCGCCATGTCTCAGTCCTGTCTTTCGCCGTTCACCGCTGCCAGAGGATCTCGTGGGCTTCGAGGGGCACCACGGCGGCGGGGTGGTATGGGAGGAGCCGCGGCGTGTAGTCGTCGGTCGCGCGCACGGCAGGAACCCTCACATCGTACTCGTAGCCATGGCTCGGCCCGTCGAGCTTCCGGCCACGCGCCATGGCGTGGCGCTCCGGCTCCCCGCCATTCGCCGTTTCGGCGTACAGCTCGACGCGGACAGCCTCTGGGTCGAGGCGACCGAGGTAGACCTCGACGCTGATGTGGTGCCGGGTTCCCTCCGTGGCCGCGCGGACCGCGCCGAACCGCCCGTCGGGCCAGTGCTGGGCGAGATCGCGCGTCCAGCCCACGAGCTGCGTCCCGAGCGCGGCTTTGTCGGCGGCCCGCGCCCGGTAGCGCGCCGACGCCGGCACGTAATACGTGTCCGTGTACTCCCGCACGACGCGGTTCGTCGAGAACCGCGGGGTGAGGCGAGCCATGCTCGCGCGCATCTTCGCGATCCAGGCTTGCGGAATCCCCCGCGCGTCTCGCGTATAAAAGGCGGGCACGACGTCACGCTCGAGCAGCGCGTACAGGGCCTCGGCCTCGGCAGCGTCCCAGGTCGGATCGTCGCCATGCTCCTGGCCGTCCCCCAGGGCCCAGCCGACATCAGGCTCGTACGCCTCGGCCCACCAACCGTCGAGCTCCGAGAGATTCAGGCCGCCGTTGACAAGCACTTTCATCCCGCTCGTTCCACTGGCTTCCCAGGGCCGCCGTGGCGTGTTCATCCACACATCAACGCCCCGCACGAAGTGCTCGGCCAGGAGCAAGTCGTAGTCCGCGATGAAGATCACCCGTTCGCGCACCTCGGGGCGACGAATGAACTGGATCCACATCCGGATCAGCTCCTGCCCGAGGCGATCGGCCGGATGCGCCTTTCCCGCGATGACGAGCTGGACCGGGCGGTCCGCGTTCGTCAGGATCCGGAGCAGCCGGGCCGGATCGTGGAGCAACTGGTTGGGACGCTTGTAGGTGGCGAACCGCCGCGCGAATCCGAGCGTGAGCACGGCGGGGTCCAGGCCCACGCCGACCGCCGATGCCTCGTCCGGTGGTAAGCCCATGGAGGCGACCTGCTGCGCGATGCGCTCACGGGCGTAGTCGACGAGGACCTTGCGCGCGGCGGTCCGCAGGGCCCACAGCTCGCCGTCGGACGCGCGCGCAACGTCCCGCTCGATCGTCGTCAGAGTTTGGCGCCACCGCTCGGCGCCGCAGGTTTTCGTCCACAGCGCGTTGGCCGCCGCGGACTCCCATGACGGGGTGTGCACGCCGTTGGTGACATAGGCGACCGGAACCTCGATGTCCGGCCAACGAGGAAAGAGCGACTGGAAGATGCGCCGGCTCACCTGGCCATGCAGGCGGCTCACGCCGTTGACCGCGCCGCTGCCCCTGATGGCGAGATACGCCATGTTGAAGGGTTCATTCGGGTCGTCCGGATTCTCCCGGCCGAGCGCCAGCAGGTCGCGCAGGGAGACGCCAAGGTGCTCCTCGGCGTACTCCCGATGAAAGCGCTCGATGAGGGTCGGGGAGAAGCGGTCGAAGCCCGCCGGGACCGGGGTGTGGGTGGTGAAGACGTTTCCCGCACGGGTGACCGCGAGCGCCACGTCGAACGGGTGCCCGGTGTCCTCCATGAAGCTCCGGGCGCGCTCCAGCACGGCGAAGGCCGCGTGCCCCTCGTTGAGATGGCAGACCTCGGGCTCGAGCCGGAGGGCTCGCAGCAACCGCCAGCCCCCGATCCCGAGCAGGAGCTCCTGCTGCAGCCGCAGCTCCGCTCCGCCTCCGTACAGCTCGCTGGCGATGCCGCGGATAGCAGGCGGGTTGGCCGGGTCGTTGCTGTCCAGGAGGTAGAGCACCACGCGACCGACCTGGACCTGCCAGGCGCGGAGCCAGACCTTCTGGCCCGGCAGCAGGACCGGAAGGCGCAGCAGGTCACCGCCCTCATTTCGCACCGGGGTGATCGGTAGCTGGTCGGGATCGTTGTAGGGGTACAGCGCCTCCTGGCTGCCGTCGGCGGCGATCACCTGGCGGAAGTATCCCTGTTGATACAACACGCCGACGCCGATCACTGGCACCCCGAGATCGCTGGCGGCTTTGAGCTGATC
>WNET01000989.1_pt1 | contig 14300 bp, 12 predicted proteins | sample 5399911 | NCBI WGS metagenome assembly WNET01 (sample SAMN13153333, study PRJNA577476) | soil metagenome | isolation source: 40 cm grassland meadow soil pre-rain plot 2 | place: USA:California | collected 2015-09-08 | reverse complement strand
AACACCGCCGCGCTGAAAGCGAAGGATGCGTCCTTCGCGACTTTCCTGGCGCGCAAGCGGGGGCTGTCCCGACGCACGCGCAGCTTCGCCCGCATGATGGTCGAGGGCTTCGATGCTGCCGACCCCGCGCGGGCGAGCGCGCGCGCGATCGTCGAGGAATGGTGCGCCAGCCCGCAGCTGGGAGCGCAGTTTCGTCCCCTCGGCGGCTACAGCGCATTGCTCGATTCGCTGGCGGGCGGCGACTTGCGGCTGCAAAGCGTGGTGCGCGAGATACGCTGGGAACGCGGCTCGGTCGAAGCGCGCGGCGAGTGCCTCGGTACGCAGTTCCGCTATCGCGCCCGCAAGGCCATCGTCAGCTTGCCGCTCGGCGTGCTGCAATCGGGCGCGGTGCGCTTCATTCCCGATCTGAAGGAAAAGCGGCAGGCGCTGAAGAGGCTTGCGGCCGGACCGGTGGTAAAGATCGCCCTGCGCTTTCGCGCCGCCTTCTGGGAGGAGCAACATCCCGAGGTCGCCTTCTTCCATTCGCCGGCGGCGGCATTTCCGACCTTCTGGACCCCTTTGCCGACGCGCGCCCCCTTCCTGATCGGCTGGGCAGGCGGCCCGAAGGCCGTTCGCCTTGCCGGATTGAAGCGCGACGAGCTGGTGCGGCGCGCGTTGCATAGCTTGAGGTCGATCTTTGGCAGGCAGGGGGAGCTCGTGGCCATCCACGCTCACGACTGGCAGGCCGACCCGTATGCGCGCGGGGCTTACAGCTACGTCACGGTCGGCGGCGAAGGGGCGAGAGAGGCGCTGCAGGCGCCGCTCGGCGAGGCGCTCTATTTCGCCGGCGAAGCGACCGATACGCAGGGCGAAGCGGGAACCGTGGCGGGGGCGCTGCAAAGCGGCCTGCTAGCCGCGCGACAACTGATCTGAGTCAAACCCGGCGCGCTTCGGACAGGTGCTTCTTCCAGTACAGAGAGTCTAGCGACTCGGTGCGCACGTGCCCGCCGGAGGACGGCGCATGCACGAACTTCCCGCTGCCGAGATAGATGCCGACGTGCGAGTTCCTCCTCCACCCTTCGTTGAAGAACACCAGGTCTCCCCGCCGCAGGCTCGACACCCGGATGCTGGCCGAGGCGCGTCGCTGCTGCTCCGTGTCGCGCGGCAGTGCCACGCCGGCTTGCCGGAAGCTGTACTGGACCAGCCCGCTGCAATCGAAACCCTTAGCGGGCGTCGAGCCACCGAAGCGGTAGGGCTTGCCGACCATCTTCAGCGCCTGATCCGCCGCGGCGGCGCCACGCGAATCCACGCGCGCCACCGGCGCGCTCGCGCACGCGGCGAGCGCAAGGCTCATCAGGCCGGCCACTATGCGAGGAAGCGCTGCGCCACCCATATGGGCGGCAAGGATAGCCCGATCCGGGATCGGCTGCTGTGTGGAAGGTCACGCCGCCTCGCGCTCGGCGCGGCGCCGCTCGTGCTCCTTCAGGTGGCGCTTGCGCAGCCGGATCGATTTCGGCGTGATCTCGACCAGCTCGCCGTCGACGATGAATTCGACCGCGTACTCGAGCGTGAGGTCGATCGGCGGCGTGAGCAGGATCGCCTCGTCCTTGCCGGAGGCGCGGATGTTGGTGAGCTGCTTGGTGCGGATCGGGTTGACCACCAGGTCGTTGTCGCGGCTGTGGATGCCGACGATCATGCCCTCGTAGACCGGGTCGCCCGGGCTCACGAACATGCGCCCGCGCTCCTGCAGCTTCCACAGCGCGTAGGCCACGGCGACGCCGTCGTCCTGCGACACCAGCACGCCGTTGCGGTGCTCCGTGATCTCGTCCTTCACGGGCGCGTAGTCGTCGAAGACGTGGCTCACCACGCCGGTGCCGCGGGTGAGGGTCATGAACTCGCCCTGGAAGCCGATCAGCCCGCGCGCCGGGATGCGGTATTCGAGGCGCACGCGGCCCGAATTTCTTCCCTCCCCATCTGGCTCCATGCGGAGCAGCGCGCCCTTGCGCCGGCCGAGCTCTTCCATCACCGCGCCCTGGGTCAGCTCTTCGACGTCGACGGCGAGCAGCTCGTAGGGCTCGCAGCGCACGCCGTCGATGTCCTTGTACACGACGCGCGGCCGGGACACCGCAAGCTCGTAGCCTTCGCGGCGCATGTTCTCGAGCAGGATGGTGAGGTGCAGCTCCCCCCGCCCCGAGACGATGAAGGTGTCGGTATCGGCGGGGTACTCCACCCGCAGGGCGACGTTGCTCTTGGTCTCGCGCTCGAGCCGCTCGCGCAGCTGCCGGCTGGTGACGAACCTGCCCTCGCGCCCGGCGAGCGGCGAGGCGTTGACGAGAAAGTTCATGGTCAGCGTCGGCTCGTCGACCTTCAGGAGTGGCAGCGGCTCTGGGTTTTCCGGATCGCACAGCGTGGCGCCGATGCTCACCTCGTCGATGCCGTTGATCAGCACGATGTCGCCCGCTTCGGCCTCGTCGACCTGGACGCGATCCAGGCCCTCGAATTTGAGGACTTGGTTCACCCGCGCACTGATCGGACCGGAATCCCCAAAAAAAATCGAAACATTTTGCAGCGGCTTGACGCGCCCGCGGTGGATGCGGCCGATGCCGATCTTGCCGACATAGCTGGAGTAGTCGAGCGAGCAGATCTGCAGCTGCAGCGGGCCTTCGGGGTCCTCGTCGCGCACCGGCACATATTCGAGGATGGCCTCGAAGAGGGGAGACATGTCTTTTCCAACATCTTTTGCATGCCTGGTTGCCCATCCCTGCAGCGCCGAGGCATAGATCACCGGGAAGTCGAGCTGGTCCTCGGCGGCGCCGAGCTTGTCGAACAGATCGAAGGTCTGGTTCACCACCCAGTCGGCCCGGGCGCCGGGGCGGTCGAGCTTGTTGATCACGACGAGCGGCTTCAGCCCCTGGGCGAGCGCCTTGCGCAGCACGAAGCGCGTCTGCGGCATCGGTCCCTCGACCGCGTCGACGAGCAGCAGCACGCCGTCGACCATGGACAGCGCGCGCTCCACCTCGCCGCCGAAATCCGCGTGCCCGGGGGTGTCGACGATGTTGATGTGGGTGCCGCGGTAGCGGAAGGCGCAGTTCTTCGCCAGGATGGTGATGCCGCGCTCGCGCTCGAGGTCGTTCGAGTCCATGACGCGCTCCTGGATGTGCTCGTGCGCGGCAAAGGTGCCCGACTGCTGCAGCAATTTGTCGACCAGCGTGGTCTTGCCGTGGTCGACGTGGGCGATGATGGCGACGTTGCGCAGGGCGCGCGGCATGGTGCACCGAATCCGAAAAGGTCGCGCATTGTACGCGAGGAATTAGTTAAAATCCTGCCTCTGTTCCTCCCCGCCACCAACCCGCCTATTTACCTATGGACAAGGAACTTCTTTCCAAGACCGCCGCCGCGATGGTGGCGAAGGGCAAGGGCATCCTCGCCGCCGACGAGTCGAGCGGCACCTGCGAGAAGCGCTTCAAGTCGGTGGGCGTCGAATGCACCGAGGAGAACCGGCGCGCCTACCGCGGGCTGCTCTTCGGCACGCCGGGGGTCGAGCAATACGTCTCGGGGGTGATCCTGTTCGACGAAACGGCGCGCCAGAAGGCGGCCGACGGCACGCCCTTTCCCCAGTACCTGGCGAAGAAAGGCATCATCCCCGGCATCAAGGTCGACAAGGGCACGGTCGAGCTCGCGCTCTCGCCCGGCGAGAAGGTGACCGACGGCCTCGACGGCCTCGCCAAGCGCATGGCCGAGTACTTCCAGATGGGCGCGCGCTTCGCCAAGTGGCGGGCGGTCATCACGATCGGCGAAGGCATTCCGACGCACGCCTGCCTGTACGCCAACGCGCATGCTCTCGCGCGCTACGCGGCGATCTGCCAGGAGGCCTCCATCGTGCCGATGATCGAGCCCGAAGTACTGCTCGACGGCGATCACACTGCCGAGCGCTCGGAGGAAGTGCACGAGGCCACGCTGCGCGCGACTTATGCAGCCCTGGCCGCGTACAACGTGTCGGTCGAGCATCTCATCCTCAAGACCAGCATGGTGGTGTCGGGCAAGGACTGCCCGCGGCAGGCCGGCGTCGACGAGGTCGCCGAGCGCACCGTGCGCGTGCTGAAGCGCACCGTCCCGGCGGCGCAGCCCGGGATCGTGTTCCTCTCGGGCGGCCAGTCCGATGAAGCCGCTACCGCGCACCTGAATGCCATGGCGGCCATGAAGGGCCTGCCGTGGCCGCTGAGCTTCTCGTACTCGCGCGCGCTGCAGAACCAGGCGCTGAAGACCTGGCGCGGCCAGCCCGGCAACGTCGGCGCGGCACAAAAGGCGTTTTTCCACCGCGCGCACATGAACGGCCTCGCCGCGCAGGGAAAATGGCGGGCCGAGCTCGAGAAGCAGGCAGCATAAATGCTTTTATATGAATCAAGGATAAGAACCCTGCCGCGCATCGGCCGGGGCAAGGTCCGCGACATCTACGCCGTCGGCAGCGACAAGATGCTGATCGTGACGAGCGACCGGCTCTCGGCATTCGACGTCGTGCTTTCGGATCCGATTCCCGACAAGGGGCGCGTGCTGAACGAGATGGCGAGCTTCTGGTTCGAGCGCTTGCGCCACATCGTGCCGAACCAGCTCACCGGCGTCGACCCTGAATCCGTCGTCACCGAAGAGGAAAAACCCCAGGTGCGCGGCCGTTCGATGGTCGTGAAGAAGCTGAAGCCCCTGCCGGTCGAGGCGGTGGTGCGCGGCTACATCATCGGCTCGGGCTGGAAGGACTACCAGAAGACCGGCAAGATCTGCGGCATCGAGCTGCCGAAAGGCCTGCGCCAGGCCGAGAAGCTGTCCGAGCCGATCTTCACGCCGGCCACCAAGGCCGCAGCGGGACACGACCAGAACATCAGCTTCGCCGAGGCGGAGAAGCTGATCGGCAAGGCGCTCGCCGCCAAGGTGCGCGACACCAGCCTCCGGCTGTACAAGGAAGCCGCCGACTACGCGGTGAAGAAGGGCATCATCATTGCGGACACGAAATTTGAATTTGGTTTAACGCCTTCCAATGACCTGGTTTTGATCGATGAAGTCTTGACCGCGGACTCGTCGCGCTTCTGGCCCGCCGATTCGTATCGCGTCGGCATGAGCCCGCCTTCGTTCGACAAGCAGTACGTGCGCGACTACCTCGAGACGCTCGACTGGAACAAGACGCCGCCCGCGCCGCGGCTGCCGGCCGAGGTCATCGCCAGGACGTCGGAGAAATACCGCGAGGCGCTGACCAGGCTGACGGGGAGAAAGCTTGCATGATCGGCATCGTGATGGGGTCGGCCTCCGACTGGGACACCATGCAGGCGGCCGCCAAGATGCTCGAGGAATTCGGCGTGCCCTACGAAGCGAAGGCGATGTCGGCGCACCGCACGCCCGATCTCGTCGCCGAGTGGGCGAAGGGCGCGGCCAAGCGCGGCCTGAAAGCCATCATCGCTGGGTCTGGCGGCGCCGCTCATCTCGCTGGCGTCGTGGCCGCGCACACCATGCTCCCGGTGCTCGGCGTGCCGATGCCTTCCAAACATCTGCAGGGGCTCGATTCGCTGCTTTCCACCGTGCAGATGCCGAAAGGCATCCCGGTGGCGACTTTTGCCATCGGCGAGGCAGGCGCGGCCAACGCCGCGCTTTACGCCGTCGCCATGCTCGCGCTGTCCGACAAGAATCTGGCTTCCAAGTTGACGGAATTCAGAGCAAGACAATCCGACGCGGTCAAAAAGGCCGAGCTGCCGAAGCCATGAAGCCCGAGATCCGCAAGGCCGCGGAGATCCTCCGCGCCGGCGGACTCGTGGCCTTCCCGACCGAAACGGTGTACGGGCTCGGCGCCGATGCGTCGAACGCCGGGGCGGTGGCGCGTCTTTACGCGACCAAGGGACGCCCCGCGGACCATCCGGTCATCGTCCACTTCAGTTCGAAGGAAAAGGCTTTTTCATGGGCGCGCGAGGTGCCCGCGGCCGCAAGACAGCTTGCAGAGCGTTTCTGGCCGGGCCCGCTTACCCTGATCCTGAAGCGCTCTGCGCTCGCCAAGGACTTCATCACCGGAGGGCAGGACACGGTCGGCCTGCGCGTTCCCTCGCATCCCGTCGCGCGCGGGTTGCTGGAAATGTTTCAAGGCGGAATTGCCGCGCCATCGGCGAATCGCTTCGGGCTTGTGTCGCCGACCACCGCGGCCCACGTGCGCGAGGACCTCGGCGACGACGTCGACCTGGTGCTCGAAGGCGGGCCGAGCGAGGTCGGCATCGAATCGACGATCGTAGATTTGTCCACGGGATCTGCCTTGCTGCTGCGGCCAGGAGCGATCTCACGCGAGGATCTCGAGCAGCTGTTGAATGTGAAACAGGCGGGCTTGTCGTCGCCGCGTCACTCCGGCGGCCTCGAGCGCCACTATGCGCCGCGCACGCCGGCGCGCCTGGTGTCGACTCACGATCTCGACAAGGAAATCGAAAAACTCAGCCAGCGGGTCGCAGTGCTTGCGTTTTCACGTCCCGATGAGCGCGTGGACTACTGGCTGCGCATGCCGCGCAACCCGGAAGGCTATGCGCGGCGCCTTTACGCGGCGTTGCGCGAGCTCGATACGGCGGGCTGCGAGACGATCCTCGTCGAAGCGCCGCCCGACGCGCCCGAATGGGCCGCGGTGCGCGACCGCCTGCAGAAAGCCTGCGCTGCGCGGTAAGATACCCTTATGAAGTTGCGCATGATTGTATTCACGGTTTTCATTGCCGGCTGCTCGCACGGCACTACTTCAGGCGGCACTGCGATCAGCAGCTCTTCCGCGGGGCTCAGCGTGCAGGCGAGCGGCTCGACCGCAGCGGCGCTCATCGGCCTCGGCATCGCTGGTGCCGTCATTTACCGCTCCGAGGCGAGCGGCAGGGCGCCCGAGCTCGCGCCGGTGCGCAGGGTGAACGAGCAGGACTGCACGCGCCCGATCGAGGACATCTCGGCCAACTTGAAGTGCCGCTAAGCCTTTAGCGGTCCGGGCTTTCCGTCTTCCACGACGAAGGATGCGAGCGTGTTGCACACGGCGTCGCGCTTCTGCACCGTTTCCATCGCTCTCAGATCGGCGCTCCAGCGCCGCGGCGTGAGCTCGACCCGCACGTAGCCGCGGTAGCGGCTGTCGGCGAGCAGCGTGTGCGGGTTGTCGGGCAGGTACTGGTTGAGCCGCTCCTGCGGCCAGGCCTGCGAGGTGATCGAGGTGCCGACGAACTCGCTCGCCACGACCGCCGAATCCGGATCGTCGAAGTCGAGCTTGAGCTGCGACACGTTGAACGAGTGGACGTCGCCGCCGATGACCACCGCGTTTCGAATCTTTTCCGAGGCGATGTAGTCCAGCAGCCGCTTGCGGGCAGCGGGATACCCGTCCCAGCCGTCGGTCCAGGCGCGGCGGCCCGGGCCCGGCTTCTGGTCGAACTGCGCCATCGCGGTCTGCTGCGCGATCACGTTCCAGCCGGCGCGCGAAGCGCCGAGCGCATTCTCGAGCCAGCGCTCCTGCGCCCGGCCGAGCATGGTGCGCGTCGGCGCGGAAAGCCGCTTGCAGGCGTCCACGTCGACGGTGTTCGAGCCGCCGCGGCGCCGCGGCCGCGGGCAGGCGTGCCAGGAGCGGTACTGGCGGTCATCGAGCAGGTAGAAGCGCGCGAGCTGCCCCCAGCCGACCTGAGTGTAGATGCGCATGTTCGGCCCTTCGGGCCGCATGCGCGGCGGCAGCGGCAGGTGCTCGTAGTACGCGCGGTACGCGGCGGCGCGCCGCTCGAGGAACTGGTCGCGCGCCATGCCGTCCTCGGGCCGGTCGTCGGCGTAGTCGTTGTCGACCTCGTGATCGTCCCAGGTGACGATCCACGGGCACGCGGCATGCGCTGCCTGCAGGTCCGGGTCGCTGCGATAGAGCGCGTGGCGCGCGCGATAGTCCGCGAGCGAGTAAGGCTCGGGCGCGTCGTGGCTGCGGACGAGGTCGCTGCCCCAGCTCGACTCGTAGATGTAGTCGCCGAGAAACGCGACGAGGTCCGGCTGGTCGGCAACGATGTGGCGATAGGCGCCGAAAAATCCCTGCTCGTATTGCTGGCAGGACGCGAACGCGAAGCGCAGCCTCTGCGTCGGCGCCGCCGCCGCGGGCGCGGTGCGCGTGCGACCGATCGGGCTGCGGGCGTCGGCCGCGGTGAAGCGGTACCAGTACCAGCGGTCAGGTGCGAGCCCCGGAACTTCCACGTGCACGGCGTGGGCCCACTCCGCGTGTGCACTTGTTACTCCTGAAAAAATAATGGATTTCATCGCCTCGTCTGCCGCGAGCTCCCAGCGCACCGGGACCGCGACCGGATCGAGATCTCCGACCAGCCGCGTCCAGAGGACCACGCTGCCGGGAGACGGATAACCGGAGGCCACGCCGAGCGTGAACGGGTACGAATCGAAGCTGACCTTGCGATCGGTGGCGCGGGATGGAAGCGTCTGCGAAACACCAAGCGCTGCGAGAACTTCCAGGAACCTGCGGCGGCCGATCATGGCAGTCGCGGCCGAAGGTTCGCCATCGCCGGTGGAGGAAAAGACGGGACGTCGCGATCGCTCACTACCGCTGCTTCGATCCCAGCAGCGCATGCTTCACGACGCTGTCCGGCACGGTCTCCCCGTGTCGCAGCGTGAAGACCGTCTTCAACCCGAGATCGAGCTCCACGACCACGTGACTGTGGTCGCGGGCCATCCGCCAGGGGCGGGATGACTTCGGCCCGCCGCCCGTCACGGCTCGCGCAGCGGTGAGCACGTCGTCCGGCGGGTCGGCGATCACCGCCAGCTGCCTGCAGGTCACGCAGCGGCGGGACGGCTGCTCCAGGTCAGCCGTGCACACGTTCCGGCCGCAATGGCCGCACGCGGCGCGATGCCGGGCGCAGGCGTCCTTGCCGCACACGGGACAAGCCTCGACGCCCTTCGGCGAGAACACCTGGCCGTCCACGTGGCACTCCTTGCGGTGTGCCGCACAGGCGTACGAGCCGGTTGCGTCGACCAGTGGCTCGAGGTGGGTGACGCAATGCCGGAGCCCATCCTCCACGCACTCGGCCGAGTGGCCGGCGCAGACGAGCTTCCCGCACGACCCGCACGCACCCACTTCATCGGACGCGAAGATCGCTGCCTCCTCCTGCGCGCAGCCCGCCCGATGCTGCCCGCAGACCAGGCGCCGGGACGTGTCGGTACGGCGCAGGTGTGGCGAGCAGTGCACCTGTCCATCCACGGCGCACACGGCGCTATGCGCCGCGCAGACCAGCTTGCCGCAGCTCGCGCATTCCGTCACCTCGTCCACACCCACCCGCTCCCTGGACCCGCCCTCACAGTAGCGCAGGCACGCCGTGCAGAGACGACGGCGTCCCTTTGGCGCGTCCGCGTGGCTCTGCTCGGCGTGCCGGTTGCAGACGACCCGGCCGCAGCTGCCGCACGGATCCAGGCACGTGGCGCAGGCCGCGTGCCCGTCCTCGGCGCACACACCCTCGTGCGCCGTGCAGTACTGCAACCGGCACGAGGGGCATACGCGGGCGTGCTCGTCACACGCCGGCTGCCCGTCCACGCGACACTCGGCGAGGCCGTGCTCCGCGCAGAAGTCCTCGGCGCAGACTGAGCAGCGGTGCGAGCAGGCGTCACAGCCGCAGTGGTCGTGCCGGCAGACGACTAGGGCCGCCGGCGGGCGGCCGCAATGCGGACACGTCATGGCCCACGCGGCGGCACCGCTCAGGGACCGCTGCGCGCTGAACGTCCCCCGCCGCCCCCGCGCTGACTCGAGCTGCCACTCCGCCCGCTGCATCACGACGGTGGCCTCGACGAGCTGCACGGGATGCACGGTCGCCCGCACCTCACTGCGCCGGATCTCTTCGGTCCGGCGCCGCGCGGCGAGAGCCGAGACCGTGCCGATGGCCTCCTCGCTGGACTGCTCCTTGAGGATCGACTCGAAGTACCGCTCGAGCCTGGCGAGCTCGGCGGCAAGCTCGCCCGCGGCCGCGGCGCGTCGCGCGGCTACCCGCTCCGTCGACTTGTCACGGAGATGGCTCAAGAGGAGCCGGAGCAAGTCCCCGGGCTCCCGAGCGGCAACCGGCTTTGCCGCGGCTGCCAACGCTTCATCGGCGGGCTCGACCCGGCCCGCTTCGAGATCCTGGAACGCGCCGGCCAGGTCGTCATCCACCCTGGCGCCGGTCGACAAGTCGTACACGTCGCTTTCCACCACCGCTTCCTCGACCCCGGCGCCGGCGCGTAGCACGACGCGCGCGAACAGCCGCCCTATGGGATGCACGGCCAGGTGCTTCTCGCTCGCCCGCGCCGTGCCGTCCCGTACGGGAATCGCGAGCTCGACGCGCCGCGGATCGCCCGCGCCGGCCGGCGCGATCAGACCCAACGACAGGCGCGACGCCCGCGCGCGAATGGCCTCGAGCAGCTGGGAGAGGAAGGGGCTGCCAAGCACCGCGATCTCGGCATCCGGGTCGCGCTCCAGCGCGTCGACCGAGAACGCCAGGCGCAAGGATTCGCGGTCCCTGAAAAACGGGCGTTCGGCCTGGGGCAAGCGCAGCTCGGAATGATCCGGGCCGAGTGCGGCCTGCTTCACACCAGCGAGCTGGCAGTAGCGCTGGAGCAGCGGCCGGATGCGCGCGTCGGCGAGCGGATCGCTGTCGCCGATCGGCTGCGGCGCCGGCAGAGCAGGCTCGCGCCGAGGCTTGGGCTTAGGCTTGGGCTTGGGGCGCTGGGTCACTCGGCGTCGGCCTCGATGTCGGCGAGGAACAGGGGAAGACGGTCCACCTGCGCCACGAGCGCGATCGCGCGTCCGGAGCTGCTCACGCCGCTCAGCCTTACCAGCTCCCCGTACTTGGGATGGCTACCGGCTGGCTGGTGCGTCGTGACGCCTCCGATGCGCTCGATCGACTTGAGTGCCTCGAGCACCTCCGTCACGTGGACGCCGAGCCGCTGGCGCTTGGCGTCCCAGCCGGCGGCGCGGACGAGGTGGCTCGTCCCGTAGCCGAGCCGCAGGCGACCCGCGGCGGACAGCTCCTGGAACCGGCGCTGGAGTTCAGCTGCTCTTGCTCCTTGCCGACCGCGCTGCTCTTCTCGATGTCGGCGCCGATCGCCTCCACTCGTCGCGCGAAGTCCTCTTCGTTCTCGGAGGCGAGCCACTCGTCCGCGAGCCGGCCCTCGAACGTATGCGCGCCGCCGAACTCGCCGAGGATCAGGTCCAGCTCGCCCACCACCAGCTCGAACAGCTTGATCTTGCGGTCGAGCAGCTGGAGGATGTACGCCTCGATCGTCCCGGCGGCGGCGAGATTCACGATGTGTACCTCGCGCGTCTGCCCAATCCGGTGCAGCCGTCCGATGCGCTGCTCCACCACCATCGGGTTCCAGGGCAGGTCGTAGTTCACGAGCACGTTGCAGAACTGGAGGTTCCGTCCTTCGCTGCCGGCGCGGCTGGCGATCAGCACGCTGCGCTCGTCCTCGTGGAACGCGCGGATGCGTTTGTCCCGCTCGGGCGTCGAGTGCGCGCCCCAGTAGACGATCGCCTTGCGACCGAGCTTCGTGACGCGCTCTTCGATCAGTTCAATGGTGGGGCGGTGATCGCTGAAGACCACCACCCGGTCGGGGGTCTCTTTCAACAGGTCGGTGAGCACGGTGAGCTTGGCGTGCGTCTTGATGCCCTTCGCCCGCTTGGCGAGCTGCTTCGCGATCGTGCGGTACGCGGGGTTGATGCGCTCGCCCTGCGCCAGGTGCTCGAGCGACTCGGCGAGTGCGCGCGCGGAGGAGCACAGCCGCTGGCGCAGGTGGATGACCGCGAGCTGGATGATCCCCCTCCGGGTCCGCTTCCGGGTTCCCGTCCCGTCATCCCCCTCCTCCTGCGCGGCCGGCTGGACGAAGCCTTCCCGATAGAGCCGGCGCAGGAACTCGGTGGTGCCCTGGTACAGGTCCGCCTCGGCCTTGGTCAGGCGGACCTCGGGGTGGCGCGCGCGGCGCGGCGGCAAGTTCAGGTCGTCGATCACGCTCGTGCGCCGCGTGCGGATCATCACCTCGTGCGTCAGCACCCGCAGGGCGGCGGGGTCCTTGGGCATGCGGTGGTCGCCGGCCACGAGATGCACCTTGCGGAACTCCGGCCAGGTGCCGAGCTGTCCCGGCCGCAGCAGCGTGACGAGGTTGTACAGCTCGCGCAGGTCGTTCTGCAGCGGCGTCGCCGTGAGCAGCAGGATGAAGTCGCGTTCGATTTTCTCAATGAACTGGTAGGTCGCGCCGCGCTGGCTCTTGACCTTGTGCGCCTCGTCCACGATCACGAGGTCCCAGCGGTGCCGCAGGATCTCCTCGGCATGCCGGCGCGAGCGCGCGCGGTCGTGCGACACGATCGCCTTGGTGACGTTCAGCCAGTCGTCGGGCTCGCTCGGCGTGTCGAAGCGCTCGAAGAACTTCTCCTCGAGCTCGCCCTGCCACTGCCCCACGAGCGAGGCCGGCGTCAGGATCAGCACGCGGCGGGCGAGCCCGCGAATCGCGAGCTCCTTGTAGATGATGCTCGCCTCGATCGTCTTGCCGAGGCCCACCTCGTCGGCCAGGATGGCGCGGCCGCTCATGTGGCGCAGCACCCGCTGGGCGACGTCGATCTGGTGCGGCAGCGCCTTGATCGCGTTCGCGTCGAGTGTGATCAGCCGTTCGAAGCCCGGGACCAGGGCGATCCGTTCCGCCTCACGCCGCAGCTCGTGCCAGGCGCGGTCGGTCGGGGGCGCTTGGAGCCGTTTCGCGAACGCCTCGAGGGAGTGCTCGTCTACAGACCAGACGTCCTCGGCTGGCGGGGTGGGCAGGGGCAGAACGGTTGGCGACTCCGGCATCGACACGCAGCGGGTGGCGAGGGGGCCACAATATACCAGTTATCAGTTATCAGCTTTCAGCGGTCAGCTTTCAGACTGGGCGCTTGTGGCGCCCGCATCACCAGTCTACACTCGCCCGCTCGACCGCTTCCCCATGCTCTCCAACGAAGACCTTGCCGCTCTGCTGCCGCGCGTCGCGCTGGGGGATCGCGCGGCGTTCGAGCAGGTGTACCGCGCCGCCTGCGCGCATCTGTTGGGCGTCGCTTTCCGTATATTGAACAACAGGGAGCGCGCTGAAGAGGTGTTGCAGGAGGCTTTCATGAATGTGTGGCACAGCGCGGGCGGGTTCGATGCCTCGGTGGCGGGCCCGATGACGTGGCTGATCAATATCGTCCGCAACAAGGCGATCGACGCGCTGCGCTCGGGGAAAACGGAGCGCGCTTCCACGCTGGCGCTCGACGAGGAGGCGATGGCCGTGGCGGCCGACGCGACGCAGCAGCCGCAGGCGCTGCTCGAGCGGAGCCTGGAAAAGCTCAGGATCACGGGGTGCATGGGCGAGCTCGGCGCTCCGCAGCGCCAGGCCCTGGCGCTCGCGTACTACCGCGGCATGGTGCACACCGAGATCGCGCAAGCGCTGGGCGCGCCGCTCGGCACGGTCAAGGCCTGGGTGCGGCGGGGGCTCGACAAGCTCAAGGATTGTCTCGAAGCGGCCGGCGTGCGCCAGGACTCGCTCGCATGAACTACCTGCTGCCCGAGCGGCTCGACCGTCTCGCGCGCGAGTACGCGCTCGGCACGCTCGCGGGCCCGGCGCGAAGGCGCTTCGAGCGCCTGCTGCGACAAGCGCCTGTGGCTATGCGGGCTGTCGGCGCGTGGCAGGAGCGGCTCGGCGGTCTCGCGGGCGCGGTGCCTTCCATGCGGCCCAGCGAATCGGTGTGGCGGAGGCTGGAAGAGCGTCTGTTCGCTTCGGCGCGGGTTGCGCCGCGCGGCCCGCTGCAATGGCTGCGGGACGTGCTGTCGGTCCGCGCGATCGGCGGGGTAGTGGCGGGCGCGCTGCTGTGCGTCGCGCTGCTGCGCTTTCAGCCGGGGCTGATCGGCCTGGAGCCGCAGAGCGAGGTGCTGCCCCAGAGCTACGTCGGCCTTTTGACCGATAGCGCGGGCAAGCCCACGGTGCTGGCGAGCTCCAAGCGGCACGGCAGGCTGATGACGGTGAAGCTGCTGCAGCCGGTGGTCATCCCCGCGGGCTCGGTGGCCCAACTGTGGGCGCTGCCCAAGGACGGGAGCGCGGCGTTCCCGGTCGGCGTCGTGCCCGGCAAGGGCACGGCCACCGTGGCGCTGGCCGATACCTCGGAAAAGCTGTTCTACGACGTGTCGCGGCTCGCGGTGAGCATCGAGGCGGCGCCCGCCAAGGCCGGCGACAAGCCGTCGGGCGACTTCGTGCTGTCGGGGCATTGCGTCAAGCTTTGGTAATTTCTAACGGTCGCGCTGCGTCCGTTTTCGGGTCGGCCTCGTAAGTGCCGGTAG
>WNET01002925.1_pt1 | contig 14453 bp, 16 predicted proteins | sample 5399911 | NCBI WGS metagenome assembly WNET01 (sample SAMN13153333, study PRJNA577476) | soil metagenome | isolation source: 40 cm grassland meadow soil pre-rain plot 2 | place: USA:California | collected 2015-09-08 | reverse complement strand
CCCTCCCCGCGGCACGTCCTCGAAGCGCCCGCGCCCGGAAATGGTCTCGGGGGCCTCGAACCGCGCGCCGGCGTTCGAGATGAGGCCGATGCCGGAGAGGACCTGATCCGCTTCGACCACGAGCTGGTCGACACCGTCGATCCGCTGCATCCGAGGCGCGCGATCGCGGAACGCGGCATCGATGCGGGCCGTCCACAGATCCGGCGGCTCGAAGACATGAGAATCGGACGACAGAATCAGCGCGGGCAGCATCGCATGTCCTTTCTCACCTGAACGCGGGCACCACCTCGCGGGCGAGGATCTCGAGGCTTCGCGTTTCCAGCTCCGGCGGAATGCGCCCGCCGGGATTCAGCTCGGCCACGATCCCGTCCAGCCCGAGCTCGTCACGCAGCTGGGCCAGGCGGTCGATCACGCCGCGCGCGGTGCCGAACGCCACCTTCCTGGCGAGGATGTCCTCGTACGAGAGGCTGGCCATGCGCTCGGCCTGGAACCGGCGGCGGTCGGCGGGGCCGGCGCCCGCCCGTCCGACCGCGGCCCGGGCCAGCTCGGTCTGGCGCGCGAAGAAGGCCGTGAGGCTCTCACGAGGCTCCTCCACGGCGCCCTTCTCCGTGGTCGAGGCGTAGACCGGGATGCGCAGATACACGCTGGGCTGGCCGGGATGGCCGGCCTCGCGCCAGGCCTGCCGGTAGGGCGCGAGCTGCGCCTGCAGATCGGGGATCTCCGTGACGCGCAGGCCGACGAAGATGGGCAGTCCCATCCGGCCGGCCGCGGGAAACGTCTCGTCGCTGGTGGTGGCCATGCGAAGGGGCGGATGCGGGACCTGATACGGACGCGGCGTGACGATCGCGTTCTGGACCCGATAGAACTCGCCCGCGTAGCTGAACGGCTCGCCCTTCCAGCCCTCACGGATGATCTCCAGCGCCTCGCGAAAGCGTGCCTGGCTCTCGCCGTACGGCACGCCATAGATGTCGTACGTCCGCACGACGCCGCTGCGACCGATGCCGAACTCGAAGCGCCCTTCGCTGATGTGATCGACGGTCGCGACCTCTTCGGCGATGCGCAGCGGATGGTTCAAGGGCAGGACCTGGACGGCGGTTCCCACCCGGAGCCGGCGGGTGCGGGTGGCGATCGCGCTCGCCACCTGGAGCGAGGCGGAGATCACCGAGCGCGTCGGCGTGAAGTGGATCTCGCCGAGCCAGACGCAGTCGATGCCCCAGGCGTCCGCCCGCTCGGCCAGCTCGAAGACGTCCCGGAAGGCCGCGCGCTGGCTCGCCCCCTGGCGCATCTCCTCGACGAAGATCCCGAAATGCACGGCGTCATTGTAATCTAGCCGGCACGGCGAGAGGAGCCGACACATGAACGTATCCATCCGCCAGATCCAACCCGTGTTCGTGGGCGAGGTCTCGGGAATCGACATCAGCCGACGGCTCTCGCGGGATGAAATCGCGGCGGTCGAGGCGGGCATGGATCGCTACGCCGTGCTCGTGTTCCACGACCAGAAGCTCACCGACGAGCAGCAGATGGCGTTCAGCCGCAACTTCGGCCCGCTGGAGGACGCCCGCGGCGGCAACATCACCAGGCCCGAGGACAAGCGGCTGCAGGTCGGGATGAACGACGTCTCCAACCTCGGCAAGGACGGCCGGCCGCTCGATCGCGAGTCTCGCGTGCGCCTGTTCAACCTCGGCAACATGCTCTGGCACTCGGACAGCTCGTTCCGTCCCATTCCCGCGAAGTACTCGCTGCTCTCGGCGCGCGTGGTGAATCCGGTGGGCGGCAACACCGAGTTCGCCGACATGCGGGCGGCCTACGACGCGCTCGACGCGGACACGAAAGCGCTGATCGAGGACCTCGTCTGCGAGCACTCGCTGATGTACTCGCGCGGGTCGCTCGGCATGCTCGACTACTCGGAGGAAGAGCGGGCGATGTTCCGACCGGTACGCCAGCGGCTCGTGCGCACGCATCCGGTGAGCGGCCGCCGGTCGCTGTACCTGTCGTCCCACGCCGGCGGCATCGTCGGCATGCCGATGCCGGAGGCGCGCATCCTGCTCCGTGAGCTCACCGAGCACGCCACCCAGCCCGGGTTCGTCTACGTCCACCGGTGGCGGCCCTCGGACTTCGTCATGTGGGACAACCGGCAGATGATGCACCGCGTGCGCCGCTACGACGAAAGCCAGCCGCGCGACATGCGACGCACCACCGTCGCCGGCGACGCGCCCACGACCGTTCAGGTCCAGGCGGTCAGCTCAGCGTGAACCCCGCGTAGCCTTTCGCGGCGACGTCGTCGCACTTCTGCCGGTAGACACCGACGCCGCCGATGTAGGGCATGAAGATGCGCGGCTTGCCGGGCACGTTCGCGCCCATGTACCAGGACTTGGCCAGGGGGTAGAGGGTGGCGTGGCCCACCTCGTTGACGTGCGCGACCCACGCATCCTCGGCATCGACGGTGGCGTCGATGCGCGCGAGACGCTGAGCGCGCAGGTACGCGATGCAGTCGGCGATCCAGTCCACGTGCTGCTCGATGGAGACGATCATGTTGCTGAGCACCGAGGGACTGCCGGGGCCGGTGATGGTGAAGAGATTCGGGAAGCCGGCGATGGCGATGCCGAGATAGGCGCGCGGACCGGCCGCCCACTTCTCGCGCAGCGCCCGGCCCGCCCTCCCGCGGATGTCGATGTTCAGCAGCGCGCCCGTCATGGCGTCGAAGCCCGTGGCGAACACGAGGCTGTCCATCTCGTACTCGGCGTCCCGCGTCCGGACCCCGCGCGGCGTGATCGCGTCGATCGGCGTCTTCCTGAGATCCACGAGGGTGACGTTGTCGCGATTGAACGTCGCGTAGTAGTCGGTGTCGACGCAGAGCCGCTTGGTCCCCAGCGGATAGTCCTGAGGACACAGGGCATCGGCGATGGACGCGTCGCGAACGATGCCCCGGATCTTTTCGCGAAAGAATTGCGCGGCCGTGTCGTTGGCCTCCTGGTTGGTCAACAGATCGGCGTAGGCCGCGGAGAAGCCGAGACCGCCGCGGCTCCAGCGTTTTTCGTATTCGTCCTGACGCGCTTCGGGCGCCACCGCCAGCGCCGACTCCTCGCTGCGCTCGACCACGAAGCCCACGCGCGACTCGCGAGCCTGACGCCGGAACTCGGTGTAGCTCGTCTTCACGCGCCGCTCGTAGTCCGGATCCAGCGGGGTATTGCGGGCGGGGACGCTGTAGTTTGGGGTGCGCTGGAACACGAACAGGTGGCTCGCCTGCCGCGCCATGATCGGGATCGACTGGATGGCCGAGGACCCGGTGCCGATCACGCCCACACGCTGGCCGGTGAAGTCCACGCCTTGGTGCGGCCACGTGCCCGTGTGATACCAGCGGCCCTCGAACGTCTCGCGCCCCTTGATGTCGGGCACCTGCGCGTCGGACAGGCAGCCGGTCGCCATGATGCAGAACCGCGCCGACACGCGGTGGCCGCGGTCCGTCTCGACGGCCCAGCGGTTCGTCGCTTCGTCGAAGACGGCGGCCGTCACCCGCGTCTCGAGCTGGATGTCGCGGCGCAGGTCGAACCGGTCCGCGACGTGGTTGATGTACCTCAAGATCTCCGGCTGCGAGGCATACCGCTCGGTCCAGCGCCATTCCTGCTGCAGCTCGTCCGAGAACGAGTACGAGTAATCCATGCTCTCGACGTCGCAGCGCGCGCCGGGATAGCGGTTCCAGTACCAGGTGCCGCCGACGCCGCGACCCGCCTCGAACACCCGCGCCGAGAGGCCGAGCCCGCGCAGGCGGTGCAGCGCGTAGAGCCCCGCGAACCCGGCCCCGACGATGACCGCGTCGGTGGGTTTCACCATGCGGGCCAAGGGTAGCACTACACCGCGAGCAGTCCGCTCCGCAGCGCCAGCGCCACCGCCTCCGTGCGGCTGGCCGCGCCGAGCTTCGCCAGGATCGAGGCGACGTGAAACTTCACCGTGTGGCGCGAGATGGCGAGGCGAGAGGCGATCATCCGGTTGCTCGCCCCATCGGCCATCAGCTCGAGGATTTCACGCTCTCGCGAGGTGAGCGGTGTCCCGGAGGCGACGGCCGTGTCGCCGGCCAGTGCCGGCACCAGCGCCTCCGGATGAAGGACCAGGAGCCCCGCGTGCACGGCGCGCACGGCGCCGGCGACCTCCTCCGCCGTCGCACGGCGCGGCAGCGCCGCGCGCAGTCCGAGGGCGCGCGCCGCGGACGTCCAGCGCCGGCCAGGATCATCGCAGAGCGCGACGATGGCCGGGCTCCGCGGCCACCCGCCGATCGCTCGCAGCAGCTGCTGCGTTTCGGCGTCGTCGAGGACGAGCGCGACGATGGCCTCCGGGCGCTCGTCCAGACGGCCTCGCAGCTGCCGCGGCTTGCAGACCTCGATACGCCAGCCCGCGAGCTCGTGCAGCGCGACTTCCACCCGCGCCGCCTCCATCGCGTCGTGCGCGACGACGATCACCGTCCCGCTCGGCGCGTCTCGGCTCACGTGACGGTCGCCGGTGTCGAGGCGACGAAGCGGCGGACGTCGTTGATCGGGATCGCGAGCGCGAGCCCGCCGGCGATCATCGTGTTGATGCCGATGACGTGACCGGCCGTGTCGGCGAGCGGGCCACCCGAGTTGCCCGGGGCGAGCCGCAGATCCGCCTGGATCCAGCGGCGTCCATCCGGCCGCGGCGGCGACACCGCGTGGACGACGCCCGCCGTGAGCGTCCGTCGCAGACCCAGCGGATGGCCGAGGGCGACGACCAGAGCGCCGACGCGCACGGCGTCGGAATCAGCCAGCGCGGCCGGCGCCACCTCGCAGCGCGGCATGCGGAGCACCGCAAGGTCCGCGCGGCGATCGGCGGTGACGAGGTGCGCGTCGACGCGCCGGTCGTCGGCCAGCCTGACGAGCACCCGCGGACCGCGGGCGACGTGGGCGTTCGTCACGATGAGATCGGGCGCCCACAGGATGCCGGCGGCGCAGCCGCGCGTGCTGTAGATCTCGACCGTCACCTGCCGGAGCCGGTCGGCGATCTCGGCGAGGTGCGGCGGCAGCGCCTCAGGCGCGCTGAGGACGCTCACCGACCGTCACCCGCAGCTCACGAGGCTCACCGCCACGGAGGATGCTCACCGCGACGATCTGCCCGACGCGATCGGGCCGAAGCACGGCCACGAGATCTTCCGGCTCGGTGATCGCGTGGCCGTCGATCGCGACGATCAGGTCGCCGATGACGACGCCCGCCGCTCCGGCCGGCCCGTCGGACCTGATGTTCAGGACGATGACCGCCGTCCTCTGGGCCAGGCTCAGCCGGTCGCGGAGCGGCTCGGGAAGCTCGACGGCTTGGGTACCGACGCCGAGGTACGCCCGCGGAATCCTGCCGCCGCGGACGACCTGCTCCACCAGCCGGCCGACCGCGCCCGCGCGGATCGCGCATTGAAGGTGCCGGGAAACGCCGGACGTCGTGATGCCGACGACGCGGCCGCGCACGTCGATGAGCGGTCCGCCGGAGAAGCCCGGATACAACGTGAGGTCGACCGCGAGCACCTCGCCGGCCGGTTGGCGGCCGCCGCGCACGTCCAGGGCGCTGATGATGCCGGCGCTCGCCCGGGGTCCCACGCCGAGCGCCAGGACCAGATGGCCGACGCGGAGCTCCCCGTCGTCGGCCACGTCGGCGGCCGGCATGCTCTCGACCTCGGCGCGCAGCACGGCGATGTCGAGACCGGGATCACGCCCGGCCACCCGGGCCGAAAGCGTTCGACCGTCCGGTGCGGTGAGCGTCACCTCACGGTCCGGCTCGACCGTGTGGTTGGCGGTGACGACGAGCCCCGCGCGCCAGTGCACGCCCGTCGACGGCAAACGCCGGCGGCCATGCACCGCGAGCACCGATCCCGAAGCGCGCGCGACCGCGCCGGCCAGCGCGTCGGAGAGTTCCATCACTGCGGTCATCGTATCCTCCATTCCTGGGTGCGAGGCCGTGTCGACCTCGAAGCCAGCATAGGAAGCATCGCTCGCGGCGAACATCCGCCACACGGGCAGGTCGGGGGCGGCGCGTGGATTCAGCTCGGGAGACAAGCGCGGCGCGGCGTCACGAGGTCGACGAGCGTGTTGGCCAGGAGCGCGGCCAGGATGAGGGCGCCGCCCGTCAGTGTGGCCGTGCCGGGCCGCTCGTCCAGCACGAGCCAGACCCACAGCGGTCCCAGCACGGTTTCCAGCATGCCGATGAGCGAGCTCTCCGCGGCGGGAATCAGCCGCGCGCCGGCCATGAAGAGCAGGAAGCCCGCGCCGAATTGCCCCACGCCGAAGAACGCCAGGAGCGCGAGGTCGCGCGGCGCGGTCGCGAGCGGATCGGACAGCGGCAGGGCGCCATCTGGATCTGAGGGTGCCGGCGGACGACGACGGTCGCGGTCGCGAAGCTCCCCGCCATGACGATGGCGAGCAGGTCGCCGACGATCGCGCCACCACCGTAGGAGCTCGACACCATGACCACGGCGCCCGCGAGCGCGACGCCCATCGTCAGCCAGGTGCGCGGCGCGACGCGCTCGCCGAGCAGCGTCCAGCCCAGCAGCCCGGCCACGAATGGGCCCGTGCTCATGAGGATCAGCGTGTTGGCCACCGACGTGCGTGACAGCGCGAAGATGAAGCACGTCGAGGCCGTGGCCATGCACACGGCCGCGATCAGGACCGGCCCTCCACCGTCGCGCCATTGCGCGACGATGTTGCGGCGGTTGGCGATCCGCAGCACCAGGGTCAGAAACAGCGACGCGAAGAGACCGCGCCACAGACTCGTGGTCCACGGGCCGGTGGTGACGAGGCGCGCGATCAGCCCCCCGCTGCTCCAGCACACCGCCGCACAGGCCACGAGCAGGCCGCCGCGCCGTGCGGCGTCAGGTCTGAAGGTCACCCACCGCCGCCGACAGGGCCTCGAGCTCGGCGCGCCAGGACGCCGGCGCAACGACCGGACGCACGACGAACTTGGAAAAGCCCACGGCGATGAAGCGCTCCATCAGCGTTCGCAACGCGGGCAGTCCCACCGGCGTGAGCTCGAGCGCTCGGGGACGCCGCGCCGTCATCGCGCGCGCGGTGGCCGGGTCGATGGGCGCGCGGGCGTAGCCGATGCTCACGCCGAAGTGCTCGCTGCTGATCGAGCGTCGGGCCCGGGCCGACGCTTCTTCGATGACGATGCGTCCGAGGGCCGCCTCGTCGGGCGTGCACAGCGAGGGCAGCCACCCGTCCGACAACCGACCACAGCGCTCGAGGGCGGCCGGCGCCGTGCCGCCCAACCACACCTCGAGCGGCTGCTGCACCGGCAGGGGCGAGAGCTTGACCTCGCGCAGGCTGCCGGCGGGGCCGTCGTGGCTCACCGTCTCGCCGGCCCACAGGCGCCGCAACAGCGGCAGCGCCTCGTCGATGACGGCGCCACGGCGCTTGGGGTCGACACCGATGGCCTCGCGCTCGGGCGAATAGGTGAGCCCGGGCACCAACGTCACCAGCAGCCGCCCGTTGCACAGCACGTCCAGGCTCGCGAGCTGCTTGGCGAGCCGCACCACGTTGCGTCCCGGCAACAGCATCGTGGTCCCGAGCTTCACGCGCGGATTGCTCGCTGCCGCCCAGGAAAGGCCGACGATCGGGTCCAACACCGGACCCGTCAGCACCTCCGAGAGCCACAGCGAGTCGAACCCCAGCTCGTCGAGACCCGTGACGAGCTCGGCCAGCGCGCCGGGCGTCGAGGATCCGCCGGCGGCTCCCACTCCGATTCGGATCTTCATTGTTTCTTCCCGGCCGGCGTCGACGTCGCCGGCCCCATGCCCCAGACCTGGATGATGGTCTCCTCGGTCTTGGCGCCGTCGTAGTGGACCTTGCCCCCGTAATGAATGACGTAGCTGCCCGCGGGCGCCGGCACCGTGCGCTCCGGATCGAACGTCTCGCCGGTTCCCATCCACCAGGTGCCGGACACGACGACGAAGAAGCGGTCGTTGGGATGGAAATGAGGCCGGCTCATGTTGCCGGGGAACCACTTGATGCGCACGACGTACGGACCCGGCTTGCTCGGATCGCCGAACAGCACGGCCTGCTCGTTCGTTCCCGCCGCGTTCCGGACCCACGCGATGTCGGACGGCGTCTTGAAGTCCACCGAGGTGCGGTCGATGTCGGCGGCCTGGGCCGACGGCGCGGCCAGCGCCACGACGAGAAGGGCCAGCGCGAGCATGGTCATCGGGGGTGCCACCTCCTCGACCGCTGAGCCTAGCACCGACCGGTGGCTCTTGCGCTCGCCGCTCGGTCGGGTGATGCTCCGAGTCTCGAAAGGAGCCTCCCATGTCACGGGTGTCCTATGTCATCGCAGGCGCCGCTCTGGCCGCGGCATGTCTCGGCGTGGTCGTCCACGCGCAGCCGCCGTCGCAACCGCCGTTCGTGACGGTGAAGGTCGAGGGCACGGACAACGTCTACATCTTCCGCGCCGGGAACCACCAGTCGATGTTCGTGGTCACGTCCGCGGGCGTGATCGCCACCGACCCCATCGGATACGGTCGTCCCCAGGTGGCGAGCACGTACGTCGACGAGATCAAGAAGGTCACGAACCAGCCGATCAAGTACCTGATCTACAGCCACCACCACTTCGACCACATCGCCGGCGGCAAGCCGTTCAAGGACGCCGGCGCGAGGGTCCTGTCGCACAAGCGGGCGAAGGAACGCCTGGTCGCGCTGAAGGATCCGCACACCGTGGTGCCGGACGAGACGATGGACAAGAGCAGGATCATCAAGCTCGGCGACACCACGCTCGAGCTCACGTACGTCGGCCTCAATCATTCGGACAGCTCGATCGTGATGCGGCTGCCGAGGCAGAAGATTCTCTTCGCCGTCGACTTCATTCCCGTCGGATCGATGCCGGGGCGCGCCATGATCGACTCCTATCCGATCGAGTGGGAGGACTCGCTGAAGCAGGTGCTGGCGATGAACTGGGACACGCTGATCCCCGGCCATCCCGGCGCGCCGGGCGGCCGGCTCGGCACGAAGGATGACGTGCAAAGCGTGCTGACGTTCCTGCAGGACGCCTCCGCCGCCGTGAAGACCGAGGCGCAGGCGGGCGGGTGCTGGGATCGAGTCGAGAAGGAGCTGAAGCTGCCGAAATACGAGAGCTGGCCCGGGTACGAGGCGGGTCTGCCGATGGTGCTGCGGCGCTACTGCGGGCTCTGGGGTCGCGGCACATGAGCTCGGTCGCAAATCGTCGGGTCGCTGCAGGCCAGGATCGGCCTGCAGCGTGGCGGGGTAAACACCGTATTGCACTAGTGACAGTGTTGGATGTCGCCGCCGTGCTATCAAGGATGGGAAAACGTGGGCTAAACTAAATAACCGGAGGTCGTCATGGGCAAGGACAAGGTACTTACTGAGCGAACGATCCGCCCCCCCGAGCCACCCCGAAGTCCTAACCCGCCGCCTCCGCCACCGCCAAAGAAGTAAGCGACGGGGCGGTCCGGGCCATGCCGGCTACCGTCGAGGCATTGCTTATCGCTGTCGTGTTCGTCATGCCTGGATTCATTTTGGTTCGGACACGTGAATGGTTCGTTCCGCCCGTGGCGAAATCTGACGCCATGAGTCTGACCCTTACGAGCATCACAGTGAGTCTCGCGTTCGTCCCGCTTTGGCTTGCCGCTGCTCCGGATCTTCTCGATGTTCGGCATCGCCTGACGACGGCGGCTGCCGCCGCGAGCGCACCCTCGGTGCCGTTGGGCCACCGCGGCGTTGTCGCATTCTTCGCTTTGTCGCTCTTGCTCCCTGTCAGCGGGGGTTTACTCGCGGCCATCGCCTACTGGCAAGACTGGTATCCAAAACTTGGGGGCCGCGTATTGCCGCGACTCGGCATCCCCGCTCCTAGTCGTGGCGTCGGCGAGGATATCTGGGACAGACTGTGGCTAAACTCTCGGCGCCAAGTCTGGTTGACCGTGTACACGAAAGATGGGCCTATCTATGTGGGCCGCGGGGTCGAATTCGGCTACACGAGTCAAGGCAGAGACGTCCGTCTCGGCGACGATACACGCGTCTACGACGAAAATTGGAATCTGATTCAAAATACGCGCGACCATGGCGGCCTGGGCGTGTGGATACCAGTCGCGCAAATCGTGTCGATAGAGATCTACGATCCGGCACCCAACGCCACGGCCGCGGGTTGCTGATGCCCAGACGAGAGGCGGCATGAAGCTCGGCTTGAGCATCGGCTATTCGGGAGCGGAGCTGAAGCTTCCCGTCGACACGGTGCTCCTCGCCGAGCGTCTCGGCTTCGACTCCGTGTGGACGGCGGAGGCGTACGGCTCCGATGCGATCACGCCGCTCGCCTACCTGGCCGCGCTGACGAAGCGCATCCGCCTCGGCACCGGCATCATGCAGCTCGCCGCGCGCCCGCCCGCCTCGGCCGCGATGGCCGCGGGCACGGTGGACGCTCTCGCCGGCGGCGGCCGCGTCATCGCCGGGCTCGGCGTCTCGGGCCCGCAGATCGTGGAAGGCTGGTACGGCCAGCCGTGGGGACGGCCGTACTGGCGCATCCGCGACTACGTCGCCATCATGCGGGCCCCGGCGCGCTCGGCGTCGGCAAGCCGCTCGTGTCGATCCTCCACATGAACCCGCGGCTGCCCATCTGGCTCGGCACCGGGACCGAGGCCAACGTGAAGTTGACGGCCGAGATCGCCGACGGCTGGCTGCCGCTCGGCTTCGTGCCGCGTCTCATGCCGATGCTGCGGCCCTGGCTCGAGGAGGGCTTTCGCCGCGCGGGCGGCGGCAAGGGCTTCGCCGGCTTCGAGATCCAGCCCCGCGCCGAGGTGGCGATCACCGACGACGTGCGCGGCGCGCTGGCGCGCATGAAGCCGCGCGTGGCGCTCTACGTCGGAGGCATGGGGCACCGCGACAAGAACTTCCACAAGGAGATGATGATCCGCCGCGGCTTCGGCGACGCCGCACAGCGCATCCAGGAGCTGTTCCTCGCCAGGCGCCGGGACGAGGCCGTCGCCGCCGTGCCCGACGAATTCTGCGACGAGATGTCGCTGGTGGGCCCCGTCGCGCGCATCCGCGAGCGCTACCGCGCGTGGGCGGACTGCGGGATCACCGGCCTGACGATGACCACCGAGCAGTCCGAGGCGATGGAGCTGATGGCGAGTCTCGCCCGCTGAACGGTGGCCGGTCGGACTGCGCGCGGCGTGAGCGTCGGTCGCCGCTACGACGCGTGCACGGCCGCGAGGACCGAGGGCAGGGCCGTCAGCACCTCGCGGAGGCACCGCCGAATGCGGGCGATGCTGTCGTCCGCCTTCTCGGGGATCTCGCCGCGCCTCACCTGGGCGATGAACTCCTCGGCGGTCGTCGTCATCAGCAACGACGCGTTGATCTCCAGCTGGATCGCGTGGACGCGCCGGGTCCCGGGTCGACCATACGTGGCCACGAGGTTGCCGCCCGTGTAGCCGCTGACGTTCTCGTGCACCTCGAAGCCGTGACGGGTGAAGATCGCGGCCGCGGTCGCCGCGAGCTCGGGGGCACACGTCGCGCCGTGACACGTGCCGATGATCACCTGGTGGTCTCTCATCCGGCGCGGGCTGCCCGTGTGGCCGTCGAGGAGCAGCGCATAGCCGTAGGCCTGACGGAGCTCGTCGAGCAGCTGCTCCACGGCCGCGTAGTAGGGATCGTAGAGCGCCCGCAATCGCGCCTCGAGGTCGACGAGGCCGAGCGGGCGCGCGAAGATCGGCGTGTCGCGCATCGTGTGGGTGCGCACCACGCCGCGTCGTGAGCGCACCTCGCCGTCGTGGTGCTCGAAATCGTCACGACGCCGATTGACGTCCACGAACATCCGCGAGAACGGCGTCGCCAGCACGGTGGCCCCATCCTTGTATAGGTCGCCATAGAGGTCGCCCACGAAGGTGTCGGCGAACCCGTACGCGAACGTCTCGAACGACGGCTCGCGGTAGTCGTCGCGCGTGATGTGGGGCAACGGCTCGGTGCCGTAGTGAGGCACGCTGACCAGCACCGGCGTGCGGGTCCCCGGCGCCGGATGTCTGACGATCGGAAACGCCCGGTCCACGGGCTAGCCGGCCGGGAGCGATCGCTCGAACGCCATGTTGTCGCCGATGGTCGAGGAGCGTCCCGGCTTTGCCGGGGCGCTTCCGAGCGGTTGGCCGGGGGAGTCCGAGGGGGGCGTAGCCCCCTTCGCTCGAGGGACAAGGGGGGCCATGTCGGGGCCCCCCACTACCCCTCGAGCCAGGTGCGCTTGAACGCGAGGCGCCGGCCCGTGTACGACTGCACGTAGCCCTTCACCTCGCTGCGGACGGCCTCGATGTTGTTGCCGGTGTACCAGATGATCTGCGGCGCCTCGTCGAGCAGGATCTGCTGCGCCTGGAAATAGAGGCGCTTGCGCTCGTCGCGGTCGGTGCTCGCCATCGCCCGGTCCAGGGTCGCGTCGAGCTCGGCGTTCTTGAAGTCCTGGTTCGACGGCGACTTCGAGTGCCACCAGTTGTAGAGGTAGTGGTGCGGATCGGGATAGAACGTCCACGCGGTGACCTTCATGTCGTAGTCCGCGGGCCGCTGGCTGAACGTCTCCTTGGTGAACTGTCCCCACTCGAGCTGGATGATCTTGGCGTTGACGCCGATCTTCTTGAGCTGGCTCTGGAGCACCACCGACGCGTTGACGAACTCCGGATACTGCGGCGAGGCCTTGATGGTGGTCTCGAACCCGTTCGGATAGCCCGCCTCGGCGAGCAGCTGCTTGGCGCGCGCGATGTCTTGCTTGTAGGGCAGCTTGTCGACCGGGATGAACCAGTCCGTGTGCCCCGTCGGAACCGGCCCGGAGAGCGTGCCCTCGCCGAACACCGCCTTCTGGAGGACCTCCTGGCGGTCGACCGCCATCGAGATCGCCTGGCGCACGCGCTTGTCGGTGAACGGCTTGCGCGTGGAGTTCATCACGTGGATGGTCACGAAGGCCTTGGGGCTCCGCATCACGGTGACGTTGCGGTCGTCCTTGAGCCGCGCCGCGCCCTCGCCCGTCAGGTAGGCGTAGTGGATCTGGCCGGCGCGCAGCGCGGCGACCCGCGCGTCTTCCTCGACCATCACCTTGAAGGTCAGCTCGTTGACGTGGGGCAGCGTCTTGTCCCAGTACTTGTCGTTCTTGACGTAGTGCAGGTGGTCATAGGGCACGAAGCGGGAGAGCTTGAAGGGGCCGGTGCCGATCGCGCGCGCTCCGAGGTCCTTGCGCTCCTGGGCGAGCGACCGGGGAATGATCGCGGAGCCGCGCAGCGCCGCGAACGAGGCGAGCAGCGGCCCGAACGGGTTCTTGAGGCTCATGCGGACGGTGTGCTTGTCGACGGCCTGGACGCGGTCGATGGCGACGAACCAGCCCTTGTACGGCGCGGCGGTGGCGGGATCCGAGATCCGGTCCCACCACGCGACGACGTCGTCCGCGGTGAGATCGGAGCCGTCGTGCCACGTCACGCCCTTGCGGAGGCTGAAGACGTACGTCACGGGGTCGGGCGTCTTCCAGGACTCGGCGAGGGCCGGGAGGACGTTCAGCTTGTCGTCGTACTGGGTCAGGCTCTCGACGATGTGCTCGACGCCCTGCACCGACGAGTAGTTCGAGGTCTTGTGATTGTCGAGGCTGATCGGGTCGATCTCCTGCGCGGCGATCAGGTGACCGCCCGATTTCGGCCGGGCCTGCGCCCGGCCCGCGCGCGGCGCCGCCAGGAGCGCGGCCCCGGCGGCCCCGATCTGGAGCGCCTGGCGTCGCGTCAGCTTCGTGTCCATCGCTGAGCTCCCCTCTCTTTCGCAGGCTCGCCTCGGCGGGTCGGAGGCCGGCCCGCCTCGGCTCGCACCGCCACTTGCGCTAGGGGCGGAGGCGGGGATCGAGGACGTCCCGCAATCCGTCTCCCAGCAGGTTGAAGCCGAGCACCAGCAGCATCACCGCGGCGCCCGGGAAGATCGCCACCCACGGCGCGAGCTCCATGTACTTGCGACCGGTGCCCAGCATTGTGCCCCAGGACGGCTCCGGCGGCTGGATGCCGAGACCGAGGAAGGAGAGCGTGGCCTCGGCCAGGATCGCCGTCGAGAGCGCGAGCGTGGTCTGCACGATCAGGGGCGCCATGACGTTCGGCAGCACGTGCAGCGACAGCACGCGCGTGGCGCCGCCGCCGGCGGCCCGCGCGGCCTCGACGTATTCGCGGCCCACCACCGCGAGGACGGGGCCGCGGGCGACCCGCGCGAAGGTTGGAAGGTAGACGAGCCCGATGGCGACGGTGGCGTTGGTGAGCCCCGGCCCGAGCACGCCCGTGAGCGTGATGGCGAGGATGATCGGCGGGATCGAGAACATCACGTCCACCACGCGCATGAGGAGCATGTCGAGCCGACCGCCGACGTAGCCCGACACGAGTCCCACCGAGGCGCCGCCCACCAGGCCGATCGCGACCGCCACGACGCCGACCCAGAGCGAGATGCGGCTGCCGAAGATGAGGCGCG